>OIDK01000140.1_pt1 | contig 30734 bp, 25 predicted proteins | sample 1581551 | NCBI WGS metagenome assembly OIDK01 (sample SAMEA3882522, study PRJEB24775) | human gut metagenome | biome: human-associated habitat; feature: intestine environment; material: feces | place: Netherlands | collected 2009/2010
GCCGCCATCGCCGCCTGAAGCAGAGCCTCAATCTTCTCCGGCTCTACCGGTGTTTCCTGATATTTTCTGATACTTACTCTGTGAAAAATATTCTCCATGATATTTCCTCCTCGTCTTTATGATCTACATTACTTTTCTGGTTTTATTTTGTCAGTGGGACTTCCACATTCTGTCTCTTTAATCATATCCCTCTCTGACAAAATCCTCTTTGCTCATTTTAACACAGTTTTTTGCAGACGGACAGACCACATTCCTGAAAACGTTTACACAGTATCATATACCCATTTTTTCTTTCTCAGATACAACATACATCCCAGGCACAGCACCAGCTGCAGGATCGAAGAAAACGGTGTTGCCAGCCCGATATCAAACAGCGTCGCACCGGCTCTGCGGCTCATAAACCATGACACCGGAACTCTCACACAGAAAGCACCTATGATTCCCTGGATCATTACAAACTTCGTCATACCGATTCCATTATAAAATCCGATATAGCAGAAAAAGATTGCCGTAAACAGACAGTCAATGGCATAAGCTTTCAGGTAATCTGCCGCTGCCTCGATGACCATTGCATCGGAGGAAAAAATTCCCGCCAGCACATTTCCATGGAAAAATGACAGGAAAAACATTCCAACACCAATGGCAAAAGAAACCGCCACACCATTTTCCGGAGAGTCCGGCCGTGGACCCCGATATCCGTTTTATGCATTTCAAAAGGCAGCTCTTTTTTGCGGATAACGCCAAAGGAAACGATCACACTGATGATCTGTGCAAATACAGTTGCAAAAGCAGCTCCTGACGTTCCCATCTTAAATCCCGCACAGAGGATCAGATCCCCTGCAATATTGAATACACATGCAACGGCAACCGTAAACAGCGGCGTTCTGGAATCTCCGATCCCCCTGAAAATACAGCCGATCAGATTGTACGCCACGATCACCAGCATACCGCCGCCACAGATCCGCACATAAGCAACTGTTTTGTCAAAAGCTTCCTCCGGCGCATTCATAATGTTGCTTACCTGTGGTGCAAAAATCACAAGCACCGCAGTCATGACCAGTGCGATCACCGTAAACATCACAATAGCCGTTCCTACTGTCCGTCCTCCCTGTTTCCGCTCTCCACAGCCAATCTGCTGTCCCAGGAGCACTGTCGTTCCCATGGCAAAACTGCTCACAAGATTGGTAAGCGTCATCATGATCTGTGATCCTGTGGAAACCGCAGAAACATCCGCAGTATACTATATGCGATTTTTTACGTCAACCTTGATCTTACGCAATTCAGTTTCAAAAATATAATCTCTTTTGTCTGCAGCTGCACATTACGTATCTCATTTATTTTTATATACACCCAGCACATTTTCAATATAATCTGCCATTTCCTACGCCATCTCAAACTGCTCCGGAATACGGGGATGCCCCGGCGTAGCCACACCGTTTCTGCTGAACAGAAAATGTGAGATCTTCTCATCTTTCACAGAATTTACAACCCGGTCAATAGCATCATCCCAGCTCTTATCATGCTGCAAAACAGTCGTACAGCAGACGATCCACGCCTCCGGATAAACACCACGGAGCTTTTTCAGAAAATCCCCATAGTGACTCCGCCACCTGTCAGCCATCTCACAACAATATGAATAACTCTTCTCCGCCTGCTCCTGATCCGGTTCCTGTTCGTGAACACAGACACCCTGTGCTTTCTTCTCAGCCTCCACTTTCATATAATCCACCGGATAATTATCATTCTGGCCCAGAGCCACGATCACCACCTGGGGAACAAATTTCGAAAAATCCCACTCCGTCATCTCCCCAAGCATGGTGTTATAATGAATCTTATCCCACGCAGTCTCCATTCCAGTCTGCTCTGGCCTGTGAAACCACCCATGATCATCCATCAGCGCGATCCCGCCCTGAGCAATATCATGAAGTCGCGCCCCAAGCATCCTCGCCGTCATCCAAGGAAAAGAAAACCAGCAATTAGAAAAACCCCCTTCATGCTCCATATCCGTTTTACCAATAAAATCAATCGCCTCCACCGACTCCCCGGCAGAAACCGAATCCCCATAAACCTCAATCCTACGCTCCGAAACCGGAGGCAGCTCAATCAATCTCTCACCATCCCCAATCTCAAACCCCAGAATCTTCAGCTCATGACACCCATCCTGCCTCTTAAAAAACAACACATGATGCACCCCAGACTCATTCTCCGGCACCCTAACCTCAATAACCGTCTCACCGGACTTTTTCAAATAAAACGCCGACTGCACCTGATCCAGAATACACCCCAGATAATTCTGCCAGTACTCATTAAAATTCTCCACATGAATCCTCAGCACCTCCCCTGAAAACCAAAACTCCGCCGAAGACCCCGGAAACACCCAAACCGGCTCCGCCTCCACCCTACAGTCAATCCTCCCTGTATATCGAATCCTCTCATCATTGGCACAAATCCACATAAAATATCCCCTTAACTTTTTGTTTATAGCTCACACATCACTTATTACAGATTATACTCACCATACAGCTTCTGACGCCATTTTACATCCGTCACCACACGCTGCACTTCATCCGACCGCCCCTCCAGAAACAATCGATTGATCAGTGCACTCAATCTTGCTTCACCCTCTGCTTTTCCTTCCGCTTTTCCAATCGCCATTCCTTCCTCGCGAAGCCTCTCAGATTCCAACTGCAAAACTTTTCCACCCATAACCTCGCCAACTCCTTTCCGAACTTTTTCTTTATTCCTGAAAACATAATCCGATATTCTGATAATCAGCCTGTTCAGATCTGTATACAACTCTGACCTCCCGGAAATCGAAATTTCCTTCCCCAGTTTATTACGTATATCTTCATATTCACTTAATAATCTCTGAAGTTTTTCCGAATCTTTCTCTATTATATCCGCAGACTTCTCATATCTCATAATATAAAATGGAAGCAGCATCAGAAGCTTTTTCTCAAAAATACTATCTTTTGTATAATGCTCCACTTTCACAGTTGGAACCCGATATACACACATCTGAGAATCCGGAAGGATTAACTCTACCTCCAGAAAATCCGGTGTCCTTTTTCCGCTTCTCAAATATAGTACGCAAGATCTGGGAAATTCTACGCAATATCTCCCATCAACTTTTTTTCTGTGTTCCAATGCAATCGCAAAGTCATACTCAACCATCCTGACCGCCATTGTTTCATCATCCAGGCTCTGGCATTCAATATGATACAACATATCGCCAATCCTCAGACAGGAGTCGGTAATAATCTCCCCATCTTCCAACTGATGTTCATTACGAAGCTGAACAATCTTAACATCCTCCGGATATGCGGTATGGAACACCTCATTAATAAGCGGAACCACCAGATAAGTCATCTTCTCCACCATTGTCCGGAAAACATCATCGAATATAGTATTGTTGGTCATTAACACTCCTACTGGTATATAAAATTATACCACATCACCCAAACATAAAAACCCCATAAAACGGATTTTCACAAACTCTACAGTAACTCCAAATGGAAAACGCTCCAGAACATGAAGCTCCAAGAATGTCCATACAGACAAAGATCTTATAAGATATAATAACCATACCACGCATCACCCCAAAAATCATCCAAAACTATTCCAAAAATTATCCCATAATCCGACATCCACTCCCGCCAAACCACAAGGAAACTCAGCCTTTCCACCCAGGCATCCAGCGCAGCGCTGATGCCTCATCCAACCCCCGAGCAGCCACCCTAAATCTCCCAACCTGAACACCCAACCGCGAAAGCCACCCAACCCAACCGCCCTGAATAACCAGCCGTGGAGTGTGCATCGGTTCTGGCTGACTCTGCAGGAGGGGAGCTGATTCTTGGCTGGCGGAAATCTGCGTTGTTTTACAAAAGTCCGCTGTCTGAGCGACTGCAAGACGCGAGTTCGGACTTTTGTAAAACGCTTTTAGCAGATTCCCGGCAGCCTAGAAGCCAGCCCCCGACGAAGCCCCGGCTGCAGGCAGCACACGCCTCACGGGCGTCCCTTTTCACCAAAAAAAGCCGAACCAGCCACATCCCGCAGCCAGTTCAGCTCAAACCATACAACTACAAACTCACTCACCATCAACCCAGGCAAGCAGCTTCCCGGTAAAATGCCGGTTAAAGAAATGAATCACAGGTCCCAGCCCAAAAGCCGTCACCAGCGTACCAATTCCAATCACACCACCTGTCAGATAGCAGATCAGCGCACAGAGCACATCATTGGACATTCTGTGCCAGAAATAAGGAATCTTCGGCCATCTCTCTGTCATGATCAGGGAAAGGCTATCATAAGGTGCAACTCCCTCATCCGGCATCTGATACATAGACAAGCCCAGACAACAAATCACAACACCAACGCACAGTGCCACCAGTCGAATCGGCAAAGCTGTAAGCTCCAGTCCAAACACTCCCGTATAAATATTATAAAAGAACGTAGTAATATAAGCCAGGCACACCGCATTCACAACAGTTCCAATTCCCAGGAATCTTCTGCCAAAAGCAATCTCAATGATCAATAACACGATATTTACAATCAGCTGAAAGTTACCATAAGCCATACCAAGCGTATCTGCAACCGCCATATTCATACCACTGAACGGATCTGTTCCAAGCCCGGCCAGCTTGAAAATTCCAATCCCCATACCTGCAAAAACATTTCCGATACACATGATCAGAACATGCTTCCAGTTAATGTTCTTCAAAAACTCCCCCATAAACCCTCTACCTCATTCTCTCTAAAAAAATTTATCCGGCAGATATCCAAGATCCGCCTGCACTGCACAGAATTCTATACCAGATAATCCCTTAATAACTACCCCGCAACAGCTCTTATATTCTATCACACCACCTCACCCCTGTAAAACACAAAAACCCCAGGAAACAACAAAAAGCAACAAAAAAAGACATCCGGCAGACCACATTATATGATCCGCCGGACATCTCTCTTTTTCATATCACGCTGTTAATTCAATCTCACAATCACCAGTCAATCCTGAATCTCTCATGGCAGAGCTTCGTCATTTCAGATATCCCGAAAAATTTTTCCAATATCAATATTATTTAATAAACTTAACCTCAGGATAAATTGCCTGCTTGGCAGCCTCTTTACGCTCATTAAATACAACCTTGTTCTCCTCAAACAGGTTACGGCCCTGAGCATCAATAGACACGATCAGCGGACCAAACTCCTTAACCTTATTGCACCATAAAGTCTCAGGCATACCAAGCTCATCCCAGTGATGCTCGACGATCTTCTCAACCTCTGTAGCAGCCACAACTGCACATCCAGCCGGGAAAACACAGTGGATCGCACCGAACTCTTTGCAGGCACGCTCAGTATTCGGGCCCATACCACCTTTACCAACGATCACTCTGACACCAGTCAGTTTTGTAAACTCATACTCGAACTTCTCCATACGCATGGAAGTTGTCGGTCCTACAGAAACCATCTCGTAATCATCCTCTGTACCTTCGATCTTACGAACGATCGGGCCGGCATGGAAAATCGCTTTGTTGCGGATATCATACGGAAGCTCTCTTCCATACTCAACCAGACGACGGTGAGCAACGTCACGGCAGGTCATCAGATCTCCGTCCAGCCATACAATATCGCCGATTTTGATATCAGCCAGGTCTTCTGCGCTTATAGGTGTAATAAGAACTTTTTTATCTCCTCTGATTTCGATCATGATTTTTCCCTCCGTTTATATTAAGCATTAAATTTCCATGTGGAATGAGTATCACAGGTTACTGTAAGATCCGGATTTACAACCAGATGTCCACGACGGTGAGACCAGCATCCAACGTTTACTGCAACACCGATGGTAGATGGATGACGCGCGGTATTCTCAATGTTAACACCCATTACAGAATACTTTCCGCCCATACCCTGCGGTCCAAGGCCGATCGCATTGATACCGTCCTCAAGAAGCTTCTCCATTTTTGCTGCGTTTGCGTTGTCATTGTGGGAACCGATCGGACGCATCAGCGCTTTCTTGGAGTTCAGGGCAGCTGTCTCTACAGATGTACCTACACCTACACCAACAAGAAGCGGAGGACACGCATTCAGTCCATAAGTTGTCATCTGATCCAAAACAAAATCTGTAACACCCTCATATCCTGCGCCTGGCATCAGAACCATTGCTTTTCCAGGAAGAGTACATCCGCCGCCTGCCATGTATGCGTAGATCTCACATTTATCGCTGTTCGGAACAATATCCCACCATACAGTCGGAGTTCCTTTACCAACGTTTTTCTTTGTATTGTACTCATCAAAAGTCTCAACGGAATTATGTCTTAACGGTGCTGCAAAAGTAGCCTGAACAACAGCATCTTTCAGAAGTGCTTCCAGCTCATTGATATACGGGAAATTTGTTCCGCATTTCAGCCAGAACTGAAGAACACCTGTATCCTGACAGCTTGGGCGGTTCAGCTCTACAGCAAGACCCTGGTTCTTTGTCATTGTCTCATAGAGAACTTTTGGAAGTGCAGCTGTTTCCTGAGAACCAAGCTCTTCCAGTTTCTTAACTACGTCATCCGGTAATTTTTTTCCAATATGGGCAACAAAATCTGCTACCATGTCTGTTAATACTTTAACTCCATTTTCCTTAGTCATGATTTACCTCCTGATATGGTTCGATGGTTTAATGTTTTTTAGTTACATAGGTTTTTGTTGGTTGTTTCATCATTAATTTTGGCTGATTAATGGTTAAGATAGCTTTTTGGCTTATTTATCACTTCTCCTGTACTGTATGGTCAGTACAGAAGGGAATGAACTTAATTGATCAAAAATGTTGCTGGTCACAAAGTGAACAGTAACTCAAAAGTTTCTCTCCTTACGGATAAAACGGGAACAGGATCGGTAACAGGATCATACAGATCACAAAAGATACCAGGATCAGCGGCAGACCGGATTTTACGTAGTCTTTGAATTTGTATCCTCCAAGACCAACTACCATGGTGTTTGCCGGCATACCGATCGGTGTTGCATATGCACAGGAACCTGCGATAACCGTTGCGATAACAACAGCTCTCGGATCTGCTCCCAGGTTGTTCGCAAGAGATACCGCGATCGGGATCATCAGTGCTGTGGTTGCTGTATTTGACATAAAATTTGTCAGTACACAGGTTACAATAAAGATCACCAGAAGAAGAAGGATCGGACTCGGATCTGCTCCAAGAAGTCCTACGATCTTATCTGCGATCAGCTCTCCGGCTCCGGTTGTATCCAGCGCTTTTGCAAGTGTCAGAGAACCGCCGAAAAGGAATACAACTTTCAGGTCAATAGATTTCAGTGCTTCTTTTTCGGAAATAACTCCTGTCAAAACCAGGACGATGGCTCCGATACATGCAGAAACCTCAATGCTGATACCGATCTCTTTTTCAAAGATCATTGCAAGGATCACAAGGATCAGAACTACCAGAGAAACCGTCTGTTTCCACTTCGGTACATGGCTGAAATCCTGCTGATCTTCAAGCGCTTCCCCGGCCGCATGGTTTCCATTGGGAAGGAAACGATATCCGATAAAAACAAAATAGAGGATTCCAAGAACAAGCATCGGAACTCCAACCGGCGCATACATAAAGAAGCTTGTGGAAAGCCCCATCTCCTGCAGAGCATTGACACCCATCAGGTTTCCCGGCGCACCGATAATGGAAAGGTTTCCGCCAAGAGCTGCCGCAAATACCAATGGCATCAGAAGACGGCTTCTGGAATACCCGGACTCATCGGCGATTCCACAGACGACCGGGATCAGCACTGCTGCGGTACCTGTGTTGGATAAGAACCCGGACATTACACCTACGATTACCATGATCGCAATGATCAGTGTTTTTTCTGTTCTGGCAAATTTTGTGACCAGGCCTCCGATCTTGTTTGCCATTCCTGTTTCAAACAATGCCTGGCCTACTACAAACATGCCAACGCAAAGGATTACGTTACTGTTTACATACTGTGAAAACGTTGTTGTCGCATCCACAACTCCTGTAAGGGTCAGGCCAATGGCACAGATCGAAGCCGTCAGTCCCAGAGGAATTTTTTCAAGGATGAAACTGATGATGGTGAACACAAGAAACAGCAATGTGATAGTTGTCTGAGACATTTCTGTACTCTCCTTTCACTATGTTGTGATTTCATATTGTTTTCTTCTGAAAAGTATAGGCCGTACACGTTTCTTTTGATGGCTTTATTATAACTCGTGTACATATAAAAAAACAAATTAGCGAAACACATATCCGCATAAAAAAAATTTATACTCTCAATTTTTAATGATAATTTTTATGCGCTATTGCTATAAACTCCTCTCATTTTTAAATGAATATGGAATTTTTCACATGTCCATGGTATCTTTATAATGACAGTCAGCTCCAAAGAGTATGTTCTGTCCCCCATTTATTTCGATAAAAAGTAGCAAAATCTGTTAAGAATTTCATCTGATAATACACTGAGAGAAGGCATATCATGACACTGAACCAACTACGTTACTTCTGCACCGCCAGCCGCTGCCACAGCATTACAAAAGCAGCCGAAGAATTATATGTAACCCAGCCTACTATTTCCATGGCTATCCGTGATCTGGAGATTGAATTCGGGATCAGCCTTTTTTCCAGGAAGGGAAATCAGCTGATCCTGACTCAGGAGGGAGAATCCTTCTATGAAAAAGCTACCTATATCCTTCAGTACTGTAATGAACTCCAGGCTGACTACTCCAGCATGTCCAGAGTTAAACCCCCTCTTCGCATCGGCATCCCGCCAATGTTAAGTACCGTATTTTTTCCGGAGCTTCTTACTGCTTTTCACGAAAAGCACCCGGAGATTGCTGTTGTCCTGGAGGAATATGGCTCTGTCCGCGCCTGCAATCTGATCCAGGATGATACCCTGGACGTCGCTCTGGTCAACATGGAACAATATAATATTGATAAATTCCACAACACAGTCCTGGCTGACGACCAGATTGTTTTCTGTGTAAGCAATGACCACAAACTGGCAGAAAAAGAAACGGTTACCATAAAAGAAATGTCAAAAGAACAGCTGATATTTTTTAACCCGGACTCTGTCCAGAATCAGCTTTTGAAGATGCGTTTTGAGATGGACGGCTACAAACCAAATGTTGTTATGCGGAGCAGCCAGATCTACACCACCCTGCAGTTTGTAAAAACCGGGAAATACGGATGCTTTCTTTATACCAGCATGACAGATAAATTTTCCGGTTCCGGTATTACCGGTATTCCCCTTGAACCACCCATCCGGGTAAAGATCGGCATGGTATGGAAAAAAGGCAAATACATCAGTGGTGATATGTTGACATTCCTTCATTTCACCCGCATGTACTATAAAGAGCATCCACTGATAGAAAAGTAAAGTCCTGTCAAAAAAACAGATTATATGTCGATTAATTTTTCTAATAAATGCAATTTTTTTTAAAAAACCATTGAAATCCATCAATTCATGTGATACTCTGTGTTACAGTGTATTTCTACACAAAACGAATGGCCGCCACCACCGCACACAAAAAGGTCCTGGCATCATTCAAAAATAAAAAAACTCAGGAGAGTCTCTTCAAATCAAAAGGGAAGAGCGCCGAAGGTGTACGCAGCACACAAAATGCTGTAAATCTCTCAGGCAAAAGGATGGAGGAAAGAGTAATGTTTACACAAATCAACAACTTTATCACATGGTTTGACGGAGTCGTTTGGGGACTTCCGCTGATCATTCTGATCCTGTTCACAGGAATTCTGTTAACCACTCGGTTAGGTCTTTTACAGGTAAGGCACCTCGGAAAGGCACTGAAATTCATGGTAAAAAATGAAGAAGGCGGCGATGGTGAGGTCACAAGCTTCGGAGCTCTGTGTACTGCGCTTTCAGCAACTATCGGAACCGGTAATATCGTAGGTGTTGCAACTGCGATCGCAGCCGGCGGACCAGGAGCACTTTTCTGGATGATCGTAGCCGCATTCTTCGGAATGGCAACCAAATACGCAGAAGGACTTCTGGCGATCAAGTACCGTACCATTGACAAAGAAGGCCACGTTCTCGGCGGACCTTTCTACTACATCGAAAACGGTATGGGAAAACAGTGGAGATGGCTTGCCAAGATCTTCGCATTTTTCGGAGCAGGTGTGGGACTTTTCGGTATCGGAACCTTTACACAGGTAAACGGTATCTCATCTGCAGTTACCAATTTCTTTGACCCGGATAAAGCACACACAGTAGCACTTTTCGGAAATACATATTCCTGGGCAACTGTAGTTGCATGTCTGATACTTACCGTATGTGTAGGACTTGTCGTTCTCGGCGGAATCCAGAGAATCGCAAAGGTATCCCAGGTCGTTGTACCGTTTATGGCAGTTCTCTATGTTGCACTGGCACTGATCATTGTGATCACAAACATCACTGCAGTACCTGCAGCGATCGTAACTATCGTAAAATCTGCTTTCACAGGAAGCGCACTTGCAGGTGGCGCAATAGGAACCATGGTCGTAGCTATGCAGAAGGGTATCGCCCGCGGTATCTTCTCCAATGAGTCCGGTCTTGGTAGTGCCCCGATCGCAGCCGCTGCAGCTCAGACAAAGGAGCCGGTACGTCAGGGTCTTGTATCCATGACAGGTACATTCATTGATACTATCGTTATCTGTACAATGACAGGTCTTTCCATCGTCATTACAGAAACATGGAACACAGGTCTTGAGGGTGTTGCCATCACAACAGCCGCATTCCAGAAAGGACTTCCTTTCCCGCCGGTTGTAGCATCCTTCTCACTGATGCTGTGCCTGGTATTCTTTGCATTCACAACAATCCTTGGATGGGATTACTACGGTGAAAGATGTCTGGAATACCTGTTCAACAGAAACAAAGCCGCAGTTACAACATACCGCTGGCTGTACATCATCTGCGTATTCATCGGACCATATATGACTGTAGCAGCTGTATGGAACATCGCAGATATCTTCAATGCCCTGATGGCATTCCCGAACCTGATCGCTCTTCTTGCCCTGAGCGGTGTGGTTGTAAAAGAAACAAAAGATTTCTTCAAAAGACATAAAAATTACGAGTTCTGATCCCGGACATCGTAATCAACTGAAAACACGCACAAACCCATAAAATCCCCCCTAATATCATACAAAAAAGACGCGTACCCTTTTATCATCCGATAAAGAGTCGCGTCTTTTTCATTATTCTAATTTTAATGAAACTTCTCTGATCATGCACCTGACTTTTTCACCTGTATGATGATCTTCTCAGTCTGCGGAAATTCTTATGCCAGCGTCAAAATCTCCATCTGCCGTGTAAGATCCGCCGCATCCAGGATCTCTCCGTTTCCAACGTCCTTCTTATCAAGCCGGACACAGATTTCCCCGCCATCTGTCATATGGAAAAAATTATCTGTAAGTGTCGCATCCACATCCGTAAATCCAACAGCTGTAAACGGGCTGAAACAGCTGCTCTTCAAATGGATCACAAATGCATCATCCTGCTCCTCCACCTCAGCAGTGATCTCCGGTTTATCCAGTTCCAGATACTTATATGGAACAAGAGTCTCCACATCACGGAGCACCCTTCCATCAGCCAGTGTCACTTCCGCCTCAAGAAAAATCTCATACTTCTTATCTTCCCATCCTGAAACATCCACCGTCAGGATCTGCCCGGACTCCTGCACACCCACAGTGCCCTTTCCGGTAATCTTCTCAAGAATCTCGCATTCCATATTTTTCACATAAAAGACAACCTGATATGACTGTGCTTCCATACTTTCATTTGCCAGATACACCTGCATGGTATCCCCATCCATGCACATACTCACCGCCTGTGGCCCATAGAATTTTTTTGCCATATAATGAAGTGCCTTCCAGCGACCAAAATAGTCGATACTTGCCCAGGACGCCACCGGCCAGTTATCATTGATCTGCCAGTAAAGAGTTCCCATACAGCGGCCTCTGTGACGTCTCCAGTGATCTACGCCATACTTCATGGCCATTCCCTGAAGGATCTGGCTCACATAGAGAAGCTTGCGGAAATTCTCCGGATAACGGAAATTCTCCGAAAGGTAATACAGGATCTTTCCGTTGGCTGCCGGATTCTTCTGGTGTTTCTCCATCACCCTGGAAAAAATATTCCGGTCTTTTTCTTCCGTAAAGCTCTCTACTGTTTTCAGACACGGGAAGGACTGGAAACCAAATTCCGAACAGAACCGGAAATAATGCTTCTGATAATCCGTAAAAGGCTTCTGGCCATGCCATACATCCCAGTAGTGACAGTCCCCCCGGTTCTCATCATCCGGCTCATCAAAACAACCCCCGGAACTCGGAGAAGACTGCCAGAAAAAGGTCTCGCTGTCTGCCGCTTTCACTGCTTTTGGCACCACATGCTCAAACATTTTTATGTAGTCCGCACGAAGATATTTCGACTCACTCTGCACCTCCGGCCAGTGATCCCAGGCAGATTCCATCTCGTTATTTCCGCACCACAGTCCCAGAGATGCATGATGACGGAGACGTTTTACATTTTCTGTAATTTCCTTCGTGATATTCTCTTCAAATTCTTCTGTAAGATCATAAACATTACAAGCAAACATCAGATCCTGCCATACGATCAACCCCATCTCGTCACAGAGATCATAGAAATGATCCGAAGGATAATAACCGCCACCCCACACACGGACGCAGTTAAAATTGGCACGTTTACAGGATTCCAGAAGGTACTCCTGAAGCTCCGGCGTGATCCTGGAATAAATACAGTCCTCCGGAATATAATTTCCGCCCATGGCAAAAATCTTCACGCCATTGACACAGAACGCGAACTCTTTTCCCCAGAGATCTTTTTCCTGGCTGATGGTAAGAGTACGGAGACCAATGCGCTTCGTTATAGTTTCCAGAACTTCGCCATCCTCATCCAGAAGTTCCACCTTAACTTTATATAACGGCTGATCGCCGTAGCCGTTTGGCCACCAGAGTTTCGGGTTGTGGATTCTTCCCGTCAGAGTTACAGAATTACTGTTCAACAGTACAGCTCCATCTGCATATATCTCTAAGTCTCCAGTCTCCTGAACCGCATGTCCATTTCCACGGACACTCGTCATATCCTTCCGGATACTCACTCTCACCTGACACTTATCCACAGCATCGCCGCTCACAGCTACAGTTGTACACACATCCACAGCATTATCCCCATGCCTTTGTGTGATCTTCACATCCTCAATCCTCGGATGACTGTACGCTTCCAGATAAATATCACGGAAGATTCCGGCATCAATCGTCTGGGGGCCCCAGTCCCATCCAAACATGCAGTGTGCCTTACGGATCAGCTGGTTTCCTTTCATTCCGCCGCAGGGAACATAATGGATCTCTTTATTCTCTTCATACTCATAATCTTCGATATACTTAAACACCGACCGAAATACGATCCGGATCTGGTTCTCACCGGAATGAAGAAATCCTTTCACATCCAGTTTCCAGGTACGGTGCATATTATCTGTAGATCCGGCTTTTTTTCCATTGATATAAATATCCGCAAGTGTGTCCAATCCCTCGCATACCAGGATCACTTTCTTCTCATTAAGGACATCCTCCGTAACCGCAAACGTTCTGCAAAATTCATAATCCTTCCAGAACAGTTCCCTCGTGGCATCTTCATTGGTGCGGTAAAAAGGATCTTCAATCTTTCCGGCCCCGTAAAGTCCGGAAAGTACAGATCCCGGAACCTGCACTGCACATAATGTATCTTTCCCCGCTTCCGCCAGCTCCCACCGGCCATTTAACATAATCTTCCTCATAAAATATACCTTCTCCTGTAAAAATCCCCTTGCAGACTATGGCATTTCCATCAATTACTATATCAAACCTGACTGTTCAGAATATAACTTCCCGGAATTACTACAGACTTTCTTATATTATTCTGTAACACATTCGTTTTTACAGTCCTATATTTGGGACTGTTGTATTTTTGCAATCTGTCCTATAACCCGGACTTTATTTTTATTATCCTTACAACCCTTTTTATAACTTTCCCCCATAATTCCGGTAATTCTCAATATAATCCAGGATCTCCTCCGGATCTTTCATGAACCGGCACATATCCACAACATCTCTTGCCATGAATTTCTCCCCTGCCGTATACTCCAGAAGGGCCCTCATGCTGTCATAATATCCGTTGATATTATAAAGAACGATCGGCCTGTCGATCCGTCCCAGACTTTTCAGTGTCAGGATCTCAAAAAACTCCTCATACGTACCAATTCCACCAGGTACCACGATGGTCGCATCGGAACGGCTTTCCAAAAGGTGCTTCCTCTCACGCATATTTTCCGTAAAAATAAACTCTGTACAATGCTCATACAGGACTCCCGGCTTGTCAAAAAATCGCGGTGCGATCCCCAGGATATAACCTTTCTCTCTGTCAACGCCACGGGCCGCCGCACCCATCAGTCCTTCTTTTCCACCGCCAAAAACAAGGCCATGGCCACGTTTTCCTATCAGCCGTCCCAATTCCTCTGTTTTCTCATAATAAATCTTTTTCAGTTCTGCGCTGGATGCTCCATATATACAAATATTCATGCTTCTGTCCCCTTCTCTGCTGCCTTCACAAATGCCTGTAAAAGTTTCATCTGCTCCGAAGAATCATACATCATCTCCGGATGCCACTGCACAGCCACCGCAAATGGATGATCCTCAAGTTCCATAGCTTCCGGCACCCGGTCCTCGGACCAGGCTGTGATCCTCACATTCTCCCCGGCATCTTTTATCGCCTGATGATGAAAAGAATTCACCCGGATCTCCCGGTTCCCATAAGTCTTTTCCAATATACTGTCTTTGGCAATGCTCACTTTATGCCACGCCACATTTCTCGGGTACTTATCCCCGAAATGATGTTCAAACCCCCCTTCTTTTTCCAGATCCTGATACAGGGTTCCGCCGCAGGCCACATTCATGATCTGAATGCCACGGCAGATCCCGAGGATCGGCTTTTTCTTTTCCATCATAAAATATCTGGAAATCGCAATATCCTGCTCATCCCGCATGGGCATGATCGTTCCGCAGTACCCTTTTGGAAACGCCCCGTACCGCTCCGGCCCTACATCATGTCCGCCGGAGATCAGCACTCCGTCCAGCTGTTCCAGGAACGGTTTCGCCGCCTCCAGATCTCCATACTGCGGGATCAGCACAGGAATCGCACCGGCTTTCTCCAGGATATACACATAATCACCGCTGACAAAGTCCCAGTCCTGCCCGGTGATCCCCATGCCCGAAACCATTCCAACAGCATCCCTGTAGTCAAAATTACAGGTAACGCCGATCACAGGTTTTCTTTCCCTCATCCTTCTCCTCTTTCCACCAAAAAATGGTCGCTTTTACAGATATTCTACCGCAAATCCATACTTCCTACAATAGTCATCGACTCTGGTATTTTTTCTGCACAGGATCTTTGTTCCTTTATTTATGATCCATTCTCCCAGCACTTCTGGATCCCCGGAAAATTCCACTGTTTTCAACATACTGCACCCGTGAAACGCCCATTTTTCCACAGTTTCCACATATTCCGGAACCCGGACATATTCCAGATTTCTGCACTTCAGAACAGCGCTCTCTCCAATAAATTTCAGCTTTTGAGGAAGTTCCAGCTTCTGCAGTCCGGTCTGATAAAACGCCTCTCTTTCAATCCGCTCCACAGACTGAGGAATTTTTATCTCTGTCAGATTCCCACATTTATAAAATGCCCTTCGCCCAATCTCAGTGATCATTTCCGGAAGCACTACTCCGGAAAGTTCCTGGCACTCCATAAAAGCTTCTGCCGGAATTCGGATGATTTTCTTATTCTCTTCAAAAACTGTCTTCTGCAGTCTTTTACACCCGTACAAAACCCCTTTTCCAATATATTCTGTTGTAGCCGGGATTTCAAAACTTCTCAGGTTTACACAACCGGAAAAAGCTCTGTTTTTTATAACTTTTATTTTCTCTGATCTTACTGTTCGAAGCCTTGTACATCCGGCGAAACTTTCTCTGCCAATCTCTCTGACGCAGTTTTCCAGGCTCACTTCTCTGATCCGGATATTATTCTTCAGTGCCTCGTCTCCGATTCGGCTGTAAGGCTGTCCGATAACAAGAATTCTCTCTCCGTGTTTCTCTGCACATCCTCTTACAAATGTTTTTTCTCTTTCTTTCTGCGAACGCCACACCAGTGTTTTCTGCATTTTTTAACCTCTCAACAAAAAAACGGATGCAATACCCTGAAAGATATCGCATCCGTATATAATGATCATGTTTTCAACAATACCATCTGCTACCGCAATATCTCTGAATTCAGGAAATGTTTCTTTCTGTGTCCCGAAAAATAGGTACACAAAACCAAACAATCTCCCCCTCCATTTATCATTACGTGTAATAACTGGTAGCAGCTTTAAGCAGGTATCCTGGCTTATGTAATCACGATCCCTCCCCTTCTCATACAGATCCGTACAATGGTTACAGAAAGATCTAAACAAATACAGTAGCACGACTGCCTGGGATTCTCACCCTGTTCCCTCTTGGCCCTGCCGATGTGGCAGAGAACTTAAAACCGGTAATTGTTTTTTCTCCATATTTAACTGTTCAGAAATTATAACACACTTCTTTTTCTGTGACAATCCCGTGAATCAGAGTTATAGGCGGGGTTATTTCATAATGATCAGTATTTATTTTACAGTTACACGGCATTTGTAAGAAACTTTTCCGGATCTTACTGTAATTACCGCAGTTCCTTTTTTCACACCTCTGACCACACCTTTGGAACTTACTGTGGCAACAGCCTTATTGGAGGAACTGTATGTAAGTTTTTCAGCAGATGTTATTGGTCTGCGTATCGGCTTTAAGGTCGTTGTCTTTCCTTTACTGATGGTTATTCTGGACTGCAGTCCGGTTATGGCCGCAGTTCTTACTGTTCCTTTTTGTACAACGACTTTCAGTTTCGCCGTTTTTTTGCTTGCCAGAGTTACTGTGATATAAGCAGTACCTGTCTTTTTCTGTGCGGTGATCACACCTTTTTTATCTACTTTTACAATTGCAGTATTGCTGGATTTCCAGGACTTCACGGAATCTCCTTTTGCAAGACCACTGACTTTCACTTTGCTAGTAGATTTTCCCGGATTCAGACGAATTCCATATGCGTTCAGTTTGATCGTTGGTTTCAGTTTGCTTCCTGAATTCTTTGTTTCTTTTTTGGCACATACAGAACAGGTTCTTGTGATCTGTTTCGGTGCAAAAACAGTTGCAGATTTCGTTGTCTTCCAGGAACTCCACTTATGTGCTGCAAGAGCTGTTGATTCGGTCTTTTTCTCTCCGCACCAGGTACAGGTATAAGATTTTGTTCCTTTTGTCTTACAGGTGGATTTCTTTGTTACTGTTCCTGCATCCCAGCTGTGTTTTGCATGTTCTCCTTTGTTTTTCAGATCCCAGTATGTTGTCTCCTTATTTACAAAACGTCTGTAAGAATCCAGTGCCTGAAGTGCCTGTACTGTAGACATTTCGCTGGATTTTGAAATTGACATGGAATGTGAAAAACCATTGTCGCTCTGAATATAACCAGTCAGATTTGTGATCATATTCATATTTACAGTACCAAAATCATCGCTTAACGGATCAATTCCCATAGAAGTCAGTGCCAGAAGAACCTGGGCTGTACTTTCACAGGTACCATATCCGAAATCATCTCCCATGGCATTTGCCAGGTAAGTGAGTGCTTTGTCTGAAATATTTTTTGCGGCTGTATTATGGTTTCTGTAGACAGCAAGGGCCTGAAGCGCCATGGCTGTAATATCAGAGCTTCCTCCTTTTGCATCGGTAAGTCCGATTCCACCGGTTGTCGGATTCTGGAATTCTCCAAGTGCCCTGATGATGGAAGCACGGTTCCATTTCGCATTTCCCGGGATCTGGATATCTGCGGCATCCAGAGCGATCAATGCATAGATCAGTTCATTGGAACCATTTTTCAGTTTTTCAGAATTGTAGATCATCGCTGCAAGGTTTACACCGTCAACATTTGTGATGTCTTTTCCCATAGCTGTTAATGCAAGAGACACTCGCTCAATATCTGTAGGTTTCTGGTCTGCACTCCAGCCTTTTACAGTCGCACATACAGACTCGTAATATGCGTCCAGTTTATCCTGGTCAATGGTCTGTCCGCTGCGGAGAAGAGCATATACCACCCACTCATCTCCATACTGATATCCTTTTTCCTGATGAAGGTCTGTAAGATAAGAAACTGCTTTCTCAACGTCTTCAGACGCAAGTTTTTTGTTGTCTGTATCCTGTCCGTCACCTTTTGTTACTGTGAGCCTGATCTTTACAGGTTCCGGAGAATTGGTCTGGTCAACCGGTGTACCGGTAGCGATCACCGTTCCCTCGCCGATTCCCGTGATCCTGTAATCGGTTCCGATAAAGTAGTTGTTTGTATCTGGTGCTCCATCCTGACGTTTCCAGTAGCCACTTGTTTTCTTTGTAATGACTACAACACCTTTTTTGTCAAAAGTCCATTTCATGGATGGATCTGTCACGTTGTATCCCTGGTCAGAAATCTCTCCGGTAAAGCTCAGATCGATATCCTGACTTTCTCCTGATCTTACGGTTACCTCTGTTACAGGAGAAGTGACTGAAGTCAGTGGATTCTTATATACAAACTCAACCTCAGAAGTTCCGGTAATGGTACGTGTCTTTCCTGTTTCCGGATCTGTATCTTTAATTTCTGCTGTGTAAGTTACTTTTCCGGACTGTTTCGGAACAAATACTTTGGAACCGTTGCTGTAATATCCGATCGTATCATCACTGCTTGTAATGGTCCAGTCAGATGCATAACTTGCATTGGTCGGAGTTACTACGGCACTTCCCGGAATCGGGTTAAATGCAACTCTGCCGTCCTCTTCCTGACCGTCACTGTTTGCATTTCTTCCATGGATCACCTGCTGTCCGGACATTCCCGGTACAATGGATTCGATCGGCACATATGTAGATGTCAGATCTACTTTTGCAGAGATATCCGGCTGTGCCTTGGAGCTTACGGTGATAGAGGAAGTTCCCGGTTTCAGGAAGAAGAATGAACTGTAACTTTCATCATTACTGATCACAGATCCGTCAGCGGCTTTATACAGGAAACTTGAAAAAGCCATATCGCTGAAATCATCTTCCCCTGTATATTTTCCCTGAACCTGGATCTTCTTAGTCTCGGAACCTGCTACCGTAAAGCTTCCGTTTGTTATATCCTGTCCGTCAATAAGAAGTCTGACTGCTTCGATCTTCTTTGTTGTGGCGATCACAGAAACATACGCAACAACTTTACTGGAACCGTCACTGTTTATCTGTGTTGCTGTGATAAGTGTTTTTCCGTTTCTGTATACATACAGATCTCCGGAAGAAAGGTCCATTGCCATTGCTCCGGACGGCTTCATCTCTGTACAGTTCCACTCCAGATGACTACCCTCCGGTGCCTGATAATCCTTAAGGCTTAATCTGCCTGCAACTTTAAATGCATTGACAGAATCCGGAGATACCTGCAGACGGGAATCTGTCAGGGTTTCTTTTGCACTTCCATTATAAGCAGAAAATTCTACCTGATACTGATTTTCTGCTGGAAGTTCCGGCCACACTTCAGTGTCCGGTTTATAGGACTGGTTTTCTCCAAAGTACGGGAATCCTTCACTGCTCTGTCCCCATTTTGTACCATTGTCTCCACGTCCGTTATTCAGGACATCAACCAGATCCAGCGTCTTCATTTCTGTCTCATCCCTGGATGTGGAATTTACCAGAACTCCCTCCGGTACAGACGGCATGGACAGGGTATCTGTCCAGTAACAGTTCTTTACAAGTCCTGGATCATCCGCAGTTTCATACTGTGCAAACAACGCGCCTTTCGGGCTCTCGCCAAAAGAAATACTGTTTGCGATAACTCCGCCTGATAATTTCTTCGCGAAACCGCAGGCATAACTTCCGGAAATTTCCACAGAACAGTTCAGTACCGCACCTTTGATGCTTCCGCCAAGTGCACCTGTATTTTCCCATACATTTCCGATCGTTCCTTTAAATGCGGTATTCTGTACAACACCGCTCTCTCCCACTCTGGTAAAAAGTCCCTGGGAATCTTTCAGCGTAACAGTATGACCCTGGCCGTCAAACACACCATTAAATTCACAGAAGTTCATATAATCACCTGTAAGAGTGATATCGTTATCCAGCACATAATACTGACCTTCTGTACCGCTCCAGATATTTTCGATCTGGTCTGCAGAAGTAATATGTGTAACGGTTACACCTTCCGGGATTTTTACCGGCGCTTCCGGTTTCTGTTTCTTCAGTGCGTTCACTGCATCGCTGAGTTTCTTTGCAGCTGCGTTTACTTCTGACTGGGAAGCTGTACCTGCATCCAGCATTTCCCTGGCCTCAGCAAGAGCCTCGGAAACAGCTTTCCAGCTGGTCTCTGTGTAGTCAGACTCTGTAAGTTTCTCTGTAGATTCAATGGCAGCTTTCAGGCTGTCCCAGTTTACTTCTGCCGGAGTCCCGGAACCTTCTGTCAGTACCGGAAGTCCGTTGTTGCTTCCATCAGAAGGAAGTGCCCATCTGAAACCTGTAGACGGGATCTCTGTATTCAGGATATCCACACTGGCTTTGATCTGATCTGCAGTCATTTTGGTTTTGCTGTCATCAGAAATATTATCGGTTCTTCCCATACCAACCGCAGACATACCGGATGCCCAGAGTGTATGGCTGATCTTATAGGAACCTCCATTTGTAGCAGCGATTCCTCCACCAAACATATCTGTATTTCCTGCAAAGTAACAGTTGGTTACTGTTCCCTGAAGATTTCCCACAAAACCTCCGATGGTATCCATATAATCACTTGCCGCATTGGAGGATACTGTAGAATAACAATTCTGGATCGTTCCTGTTACTGTATTTGCCACACTGCCCTGTCCGTCTGAAAGCGTCAGTGTGCTGCTTCCTGCAACTCCAAGATTCTGGATCGTTCCGGAAACTTTATCTGCAAGCGGCTTATCCGCAAGAGTGATCACATGGCCTTTTCCATCCAGCGTACCTGCAATGGAGCTGATCTGCTGACCGGAAGTCAGAATGATATCTGCCGCAAGTTCATAAGTTTCGCCTTCCGCGATTCCTCCTGTCGGAAGATCTGCTGCTGTACTTATCACATGGGAAGCAGACTGTACTTCTGCCACAGCAGCCTTAGAGCTGTCTTCATCTCCTGCCGAAAATTCATCCGCCTGATCTTCCTGTCCTGCTGAAAAATCTTCTGCCCCATTCTCAGTTTCATCTGCCGCAAAATCTGCGGTATTACTTTCTTCTGCAGTGTTTTCTTCCGGATAAAGCTCCATGGAAGCACTTTCTTCTGCGGTCTGATCCGAAAACAGATCTGCGGCCTGTACCGGTGCAGTTCCTCCCAGCATCAGCGCCATTGACAAAGACACACTAAGCGCCTTTTTTCCATAGCCTTTTTTTGTTTTTTTCATTCTTTTTTTCCTTTCCTTTTATTTCCGCACTAAAAAAGTTCCCTCACTGAAATGAGAGAACTGATTTTCTATCGGTTAGTTGTATTTAATTTTAGCTGAATATCTCAGATACTCTTATCCCCTCTGCGAAAAAATAATGTAAATGACGTGGCAGAGATGCGATTCAGACCTCACGCTGGAATCCTCCTTTAAGAACTGTCTGTGGCAGTTCACCTCATCTGAAATATGCAGTTGTTTCTTCTGTTATTCTAACAGTTTGGAAATTTTATGTCAAATAATTCCCGGGATCGCTGTAGATTTTCTTTCCGTGTCCTGCTGATGTTATGAAGCACACGAATTGACTGCAGAACATCCTTTTTGCTGCAACACTCAATGGTCCACGTCCGCTCCCTGGTTTCCGGAAGCAGTCCCAGTACCCTTTCATAAGGGATATTTCCGGCCCCCAGGGCAGCATGGGAATCCCGGTCACCATTGTTGTCGTGAACATGGACATGGGTCACATAAGGCGCCAGCTTCTCTGTCCATTCCAGAACCGGGATCTTCGAATAACAGTGGGCGTGCCCCATGTCAAAACAGAGATGGAAATTCGGATATTTTTCCCCAAGAAGTTTATAAACATCCAGAACCGGATCGATCTGCGGGTCAAACACATTCTCCATCACAACTTCCAGCTCTTTATGCTTTTCCAGAAATTCTCCGAAAAACTCCGCAACTCTCTCAGGCCAGCCCTGAAGATAGTGGACATAAGGGTTCATGCAGGTATGATAGATGATCTTTTTTGCCCCAAGTTCCATACCTGCTGTATAAGTCTGGTGAAAACGCATCATCGTAATTTTACGCACTTCGCTGTCAAAAGCCGCGGGATCGATATTCATAAACGGTCCATGCAGGGTCAGTCCCCGACAGTCCATAAATTTCAACCGTTCCCGGTAGCTGCCAATGGAATCATTCAGATGATCCAGATTGTCTGCTATCGAAAATTCAATACTTTCGATTCCCACTCCTGTCTGCTCGATAATCTCGTTCATCTCATGATCCGGCAGAAGATGACTGATATATATCATAATTCTTTACCAGGGTAAGCACTTATGGCTTCCCGTCCTTTCTTTCAGGTATTTCTGTACCTGTATACAATTTTTGCCGGCCCTGCTGTTATGGCAAAGACCGGCTTTCCGTCATTTCCAATACCTCTGAAGCATACAGGAAATGCCTGTTATTTTATTATAATCTGACATCCTCACAGGGTCAAGCCGACATCTGACTGGCTATTTTTCAATAAAAAGCCCCAGAGATTTCCAGTCATTTACTGTTTCATTTCTGAGCTTCAGATCATAGGGTAAAAGTTCTACCGGCAGATCATTTTTGATACAGGTTCCGATCAGCGGAATGATCCATCTGTTATCATCCGAAATCTCCGCTCCATTTGCAAAATGATCAAAGCAACAGCTCCCGTCTCCCTGAACTTTTCCCGACATCATACGGATCGTATCAGCTCCGTTCAAATATGACAGATAAACTGTCTTATCTTCATCCTGAAAACTACCCGGCAGTTCTGTCTGCGCGATCGTAATTCCATTCTCATCCACAGTAGTTGTGTAATCAAAGATCCACCCAATATTTCCATCCCCATCTGTCAGACAAAACGTGTGGCTGCATGCGATCAGATTCCATACATCCCAATATTGCAGTTTCTCATCAGATGAATTTATCTTAACAGATAGAAAACGATAAGCCGGTGCGTCACAGCCTTTCGTTACTGCTGTGAGAGCATCCATTTTTCCAAGCGCATAGGAGATATCAAGGCTGTCCAGTCGATTACGCAATGCCTGATAGCAATCCATTTCTTCTCCATCCGTCATGCTTCCATAAACAGAACAGTAAATTCCATCATTTATCTTATTCTCTCTGACCTGATCTTCCCCAAAACTGCTGTCATCCGTCTGCCAGTCCACCTGTTCTTTAATAGAAATGGAGAAGCTGTGTTCCAGTGGTGGATGCGTCAGATTATACTTAAGAAGATCTGAAAAAGCACCATTATCATTATCTGTCAGATAACAGCCTCTTCCATCTTCCATAGGAATGGTCGTATAAGGAGTTACTGACGGAATATCATCAGGATCCTGATAAATGGCATAATTATTATTCCAGGATCTTATCTTTTCTCTGTTCCGGGAGAGAAAATCTTTTGAAAAGATCACTTCGTAATAACCATTGGAGTTCTGTGTGGAAGTCATCGCGCTGTCAGATTTCACCTCCGAAACGGACCCTTTGTGCCAGGTCAGGGTAAAGTCCTTCGTCTGATCCAGTTTCAGATTTTCGTTAAAAGTATCTCCTTTTTCGCGGCTTTGAATGATCAGATCTACAGCCCGGGTAAGATAAGCTTTCAGGACATATTCCGGAACTGAAGCTGAATCAGTATCTGTAGATTTGTAATTATTGCCACCGGCTGTATTTTTCGGAAAATCTTCCTTCAGCAGGAGCATGGTAAGAACTCCTTTATTTTCTGTTAAAGAATACCTTCCACTTTTGACAGCAAATCGCTTCAGACGTTCCTCCAGAATTTTTATGGATTCATTATATCCGACTACTGTAAATTTATCGTCCGGAGTCAGAGTCACCTGATACATGGTCTCCGCATTATATTCCAGCGGTGTATTTTTCCGGTAAAGAAAAACACCCAACAGCGTAAGTATCGCAAAGAGACAGAAAACACCACAGGCAAAAAACACCTTTTTTCTTTTTTGAGGTCTTTTTGCTGCTCTGCTGCCATCGCCTGCTTTCTTCACAGCCTGCTCTCTGCCCACGATCGCCAGCATTTCATCAATACTCTGCGGCCGGTCTTCTTTTTGCAGGGACAGTCCTCTCATCAGAATATCTTCCAGCTCAGGATCGATTTCTATCCCCAGATTGGAAGGCGCCTTCAGATTATCATCCAGAAGACGACTGTACGCTCCATCCGGTATCTTACCTGTAAGACAATACCATAAAGTAGCTGAAAGAGCATAAATATCTGTCGTCGTTCCCTGGTTTCCCTGAGAACTTACCTGCTCTATCGGACTGTAACCATCCTTCAGAGTACAGGTATATTCATCCCTTCCACATTCCCTTGCTGTCCCGAAATCAAAAAGTTTCAACCGCAGAGTCTGCGAAGGTCCACCGGAAAAATCCGTGCCTAGGACCATAAGATTGTCCGGAGCAATATCTCTGTGAATCAGACCACGCTTATGTATCAGGGAAAGCCCCGACAGGATTGGAAGAATCGCAGAAAAAAGCTGGTCTGCCGGAATTGGTCCATATCGCTTTACATATTCTTTTAAGGTTATTCCTTCCAGATATTCAAGTACAATATAACTGGTTTCATTTTCCTCAAAATAATCCAGAACTTTTACAATACTGTCACTCTTTAACGTGGCAAGAATTCTTCCTTCCCTGAGAAAAGTGTCTCTGGATTCTTTTATAAAAAGTTCCTTGATACAGACTTTAAGACCAATAGGCTCCTGGACTGCTTCATAGGCAAAGGCAAAACCGCCCTGTCCGATAAAACGAAGAATTCTGTATTTATTATTCAGTTTACTTCCGGGTTTCAGTTGCTGCATAATATTAGTTCCTTCTGTTTTCAGAAATTACTGCATCAGATTCATTTGTCCGATCATCCTGTTGATCGCTGATCTTTTGTCATCAGAACAGAGAACGGCAATCAAAAAACTGTCAAGACTGTCCTCTTCCGCGCTCTCATCCAGTACCTGAAATCTGCAGGCCTGAAGAATCTCATTCATTCGTCTTACTGTCAGGATCAGTCCCGGATCAGGAAGTTCTGCTTCACTTCCAAAGAATAAGATCATGAGTAAAAGAAGTGACCGGGAAATGCAGTCTCCCTGAAGAATCCTGTGCATAAAGCTGTACTCTTCCCAGTTCGGATCATTGGCATCCGAATCACTGAGGAGAATATAGGAATAAAATCGGTTCAGAAGTTCAAACAACTTATTAGGACTGATCTTCGCTGTGGCCAGACACTCTTTTATCTCTTCCTCGGACATATGAGCATGTCGATTCGGATCCATTTTGGAAATATTGCTGAGTGGAAGATCAAGATAAATGTTTCTTTTGATCCGTCGGTTTTTATCACTTGCCATATAATATTTGATCCTGGTATTCAGATAAAAAAGAAAATATTTGCAGATATAATATCTGGATTTTTCTCTGCCATCACAAAACATCCGTATGTTTTCACACATATAAGAAACAAATTCCTGATTCTCACCCAGTCTCCCGAGATCCTTTTCCACAGTAAGGGTTCGCTGAAGTGTATACATAGTCTCCGCATAAAAACAGGAATTCATCTGCACATAGTTTTCCATACGTGCAAGAGGAAACGCTGAATAGGAGCCATTGAACCCATTAATAAGAAATCCATCATAAGAACCACTGCTTTCAAATTCGCGGATCTGCACGATCAGACTGTACCAGTGATCAAAGGTCAGTTTTTTCTGAAAAGCATAGATCAGACTTGCCTCGATCAGATCCCGGGCATAGAGAACTTCCTCATTTTTTTCCTGTAATGCAGCGTTAAGCTCAGCAAGACTCCACTGATTGCAGAAGCCTTTGTAAATGATCCGGTAACGCAGGGGATAGCTGTCAATCTTCTTCTGGATCCCTTCAAGGGAATCCCGGTCCTGCAAGAAATCCTTCTGGATTTTTTCGAGGGATTCCAGGCACGCAAGAGCATCTTTTCCTTTGAGACCGATAATGATGTCATCAAATATTCTTTTTGTTTTCTTTCTCATATCCTGTTCCACCCCCTGATAGATCCACATACTTCTTCATGTTTATGCTTACCATTCCTTTTTTATTCCATCAATTTCAGCAGTTACTTTCTGCTGAATTTCCAGGGGAATGATTCCGCAGGCCAGCATTTTGAAATCTTCACGTACACTGTCAGCTGTTTCCTTCCCGGTCTGCAGAAATATACTTCTGGATTCTGTATCTTTATATTCACTTTCCTTTAGATGGATGATCAGAAAACATTCTCCGTGAGTCAGCTCATAAGAATAACAGCTCTGAAACAGTCTCTGGTTCAGATAATTCACATACCATTTAAGGGTTCGGATAGCTGCCTGCTCCGGATTGTAAGTGGTGATGGAAATTACATACTGGTAATAATCTCCACCTATTCTTTTTTCTACATACATAGAATTTCCCTTCCTGACGGTGAAAGCTTTTTACGAGGAAGTGCGTTTACTCATTAACTGTGTAGGTAAGGCTGTCCGGCATTTCCGTTAATTTCAGTTCCTGGCGCCCACTGTCAATCATGGACTGGCATAATGTCTCTGCATTTACATAGTTATTTTCTGTGAATCCATCATCTAATACGATAATTCCGGCTCCGTCAAGAGCTTTAAGATTTTCGTTTTTCTCAAGATTATTAAATGCGAGCACATATCTGATATAGTCACCTTCATCAGTAACTTCTTTTGTCATGAAATCGAAATTTTCAACCCCTGGATAAACCTGGCTGACATCAATACCCTGGATGCTTTCGAGAGTATAACCTGCAGATTTGTAAAAAAGAGTTTCATCATTTAACTGCACAAGCTTTTTGCTTCCACTTTCATAAAAGATCACTATATATTCCGGATGTTCTGCAGTGTCGTCAGTCTTAAATACACGGTGCTCTATTAACAGAGAATCCGTAGCCGGTGTTGCAATGGCAGTTTCTGATGTGCTACTGTCAGAAGTGACGTCAGAATTTGCTGAAGAATTCATGATCTGAGAAGCAGCTGAAGAATCTGCTTCATTGGAAGTGGAGGACGTTGAACTGGCAGTCTGACTGGAAGCCGCCATTCTTGTTCCTGTAAAATAACCGACCGACCGGCCGATCACCGTAGCAATTGCAATCACTGCAACAGCTTTTACCACATTAGATATCTTACTCATAGCTTATTTCTCCTTCTCTTCTGTAAATTTATTATGTATAAACAGTATAGTAAAATATTTCTGCATATTTTTGCGAAAAATATTTCTACCTGGATTATACCATAAGCTTAATTACCCCTGGATATAATTTTTGCCGGCCTCTGCTGCTGCAAAGACCGGCTTTTTATCATTTCCTCTGTAGCTGGAGTACATTGGAAATGCATGTTATTTTGAGAATTTTTTTTACAAGAATTATACGAGAACTTTCTCTACCGCATTTTTCCATCCGCTGTATTTCTGCTCTCTCTCGACCGCATTCATGGACGGGATAAACTGGTTGCGGTTTTTCACCTCAAAGATGCTTTCCATCTTGTAAAGTCCACAGCTTAATCCTGCCATCAGGCCAGCTCCGAACGCGGAAGATTCTTCACATCTTGGAAGGCTTACTGTTGTTCCCAGGATATCACTCTGGAACTTCATCAGATACTGGTTTCTTGTAGGGCCGCCGTCTACGCAGAGCTCTTTTACTGTCATTCCATCTTCTGCCTTCATCATCTCCACAATGTCTGTGATCTGATATGCGATGGATTCCAGCGCTGCTTTTACAACCTCTTTCTTTCCGGTTGTTCTGCTCATTCCGTAGATAATGGCTTTTGCGTCGGATTTCCAGTAAGGTGCTCCCAGACCGGAAAATGCAGGAACCAGATAAGTAGTATCATTCTTATTCGCCTGCTCTGACATTTCCTGAGTCTCACCTGGAGAAGTGATCAGTCCCATGTCATCTTTCAGCCATGTGATACTGCACCTGTGTAGTTGATGTTTCCTTCCAGAACATAAGTAATTTTGCCGTTAAGCCCCCATGCAAGAGAAGTTACAAGACCAAGATCTGACATGATCGGTTCTGTTCCTGCGTTCATCATAACAGAGGAACCTGTTCCGTATGTAGCCTTAACCATTCCCTTTTCGATGCAGCCCTGTCCGAACAAAGCACCCTGGGAATCTCCGATCACACCGCAGATTGGGATCGGTGCCTGGAAATATCCCTCGAAATCTGTCATTCCGTACTCTCTGCTGGAATCACATACTTCCGGAAGCTGCTCTACGTTGATGCCGAACCAGGTACAGATCTCTTTATCCTATTTCAGGTTATGGATATTGAAAAGCTGGGTTCTGGATGCATTGGAGTAATCCGTTGCATAAACCTCGCCTTTTATCAGTTTAAACAGAAGCCAGGTGTCGATGGTTCCCAGGCAGAGATCGTTGTCTCTTTTTGCCTGTTTTACTTCCTCCACATTCTCCTGAAGCCATACAAACTTCGCTGCCGGAAAATACGGGGAAAGATGCATTCCTGTCTTCTGGCGGATGATCTCTGCCACACCGCCGTTTTTCTTCTGTTCACGGTCCGGGTCGATCATCACGTTTGTTTTGATACGCTCACAGATCTCGGAAGCTCTAGAGCACTGCCATACAATGGCAGGTGCCAGAGATGCAGATCCTCTGGAGTCACTGCAGAGAACAACGATATCTTTATCGGTTTCCGCTTCTTTTAAAAGTACGTCACAAATTGCTTTACGGTTTGGAATCTTATTCATAATTACAGCTGCTCCTTTCTCTTTCTCTCTTCAAAATCTTTCATGATCTGCTCATACTCTTCCTGGCTCGGTACGTGATGATGCCAAGCAGCCTTGTTCTCCATAACTGCAGAGCCTTTACCTTTAACAGTGTTTGCGATGAGGACTGTCGGCTGGCCTTTTGTCTGTTTTGCTTCCTCAAATGCTGCGTGGAGCTGCTCAATCTTTTATCTCTTTCCTTTACAAACCATACTCTTTATATAATTTCCTGCAAGCCTCCGCACTGTCTATAATTTTCCCAATCTCATCCATTCGGCCATCCGCAATCAGACGATTGATCAGCATTCTCATCCGCGCTTCGCCAATGGCCTCACCCTCAGCTTTTCCTTCCGCTTTACCTTCTGCCTTTCCAATAATTTTTCCACGCGCTTCTCCTAACTCAAGTAATCGTTCCGATTCCAACTGTAAAACCTTTCCGCCCATAACTTCATCCACTCCTTTCCTGATTTTTTCTTCTTTCCGGAAAATATAATCGGATATCCTTACGATTAGTCTATTCAAATCTGTATATAATTCTGACCTTCCCGCCATCGAAAGCTCTTTCTCCAGATTTACCCGGATATCCTCGTACTCACTCAACAATTCCTGTAACTTCTCTGTATTTTCTCCTATCGTATGCGCTGACTCTTCATATCTCATCACATAAAACGGCAGCAACATCAGTAAATTCTTCTCAAAAATGCTATCCTTCGTATAACGCTCCACCTTCACCGTCGGAACCCGATATACACACACCTGCCCATCCGGAAGCTTTAGCTCCACTTCCTCAACATCCGGCGTATTCTTCGTAGTTCTCAAATAAATCACACAGGACCTGGGAAACTCCACAAAAAATCTCCGTCCAACCCTCCGCCTGCTCTCCAGCGCAATAGCAAGATCATACTCAAACATCCGGATTGCCATCGTAGCATCATCTGTACTCTGACACTCAATATGATACACCTTATCCCCGATCAAAAGCCGGGCATCCGTGATCAATTCCCCGTCCTCCAGCTGATGCTCATTCCGAAGATGCACGATCTTCACATCCTCCGGATACGAAGTATGGAACACCTCGTTGATAAGCGGAACAAGCAAGTACGTCATCTTCTCCACCATCGTCCGGAAAACGTCATCGAATATAGTATTGTTGTTCATTAACACTCCTATCGGTATATATGAATTATACCACACAAACAAAACATGAAAACGCCATAAACCGGCCTTTCATAAATTCACAGAAACAAAAATGGAAAATGCTTCAGAATACGAAGCTCCAAGAATGTCCATACAGACAAAAGATCTTATAAGATATAACAACCATATCACATACTATAAAAAAAATCACTCAGATTTCATCCAAAAATCCCACTATAATTCGACAAACAGACAGCAGAACCCCTCGATTTACTTCGTCAGACAGCCGGAAATTTTTTCGCTTTTCAAAGCTGAGGAAATTGCGAGAGGGGAAGCATTCGTAGTTGCGAAAGGCCATTTCCCCTCCTCGCGCTCCTCCCCTCCGGCCACGCAAATTACTGTAGGTTGTGGAGATGTGTTCAGATACTGGCGGGGCGATGGATGCTGCGGTATTGGATATGAAACGCTGTGCCGATCTATTCCTATTCTCCAAAACTTTTTCCAGTCACTCACTTACTCCCATCAGGTCACAAGGAACCCCAACCTTTCCTCCCTGCCGTCCAGCGCAGCGACGACGACCC
>OIDK01000141.1_pt1 | contig 30625 bp, 27 predicted proteins | sample 1581551 | NCBI WGS metagenome assembly OIDK01 (sample SAMEA3882522, study PRJEB24775) | human gut metagenome | biome: human-associated habitat; feature: intestine environment; material: feces | place: Netherlands | collected 2009/2010
GTAACTGGTAATACTATTTTCTATAAAAACTAACTTATCTTCTTATTTCCAGTTTCTGCTTGCAATTCGGGTTAAAATACAAATTGAGCACCCTTACATTTTACGATATTTGAACAAACAAAAAGAGGAGCACTATAATACTCCCCATTCAATCGGCTGAATTGCCTTGGCATGTCCATCTTTCATGATAACTTTATCATCTACAATAATAGTTGGATTATGTGTCACTAAATCAAAATGTCCACGTGCATTATGACTGCCTCCTAAGGCAAGATTTCTACCAAAACCAATATGAAATGTGCCAAAAGCTGATTCATCTTCAATATAGCTGGCTCCACGACACTTAGATATTGTATTTAAACCTATTCCAAATTCTGCGGCACAATACATTTCTAAATCATCAAATGATTCTAAGTATTCTTTCAGTTTACGTCCATCTTCTGTATCTTCGATATAAGTGATATAACCATTCTCTATTTTTATTTCTACAGGTTTATCCACTATTCCTATATACCCCATTGATCCATCTAATATAAGTGTACCATTTGTATGATATTCAACTGGTGGTATATAGATTTCAAAGCTTGAAGAAGAACATTTTCCTACTTCCCACAGAGAGCCATGGAAGATACCTGGAAATCGATCTGTAATATCAAAGATGAGGTCTGTACCACGTTTAGTCGTGACATGTATTGTTTTTGCATCACGTAATTCCCAGAACATTGGCATTCCAAGCATTGTGGCTTCATCAGGATCCATTTTTAAGAATTCCTGTTCAAATAATGATTCACCATTATTTGTAGACATGGGCATGGATAAGAACTGTGCGCCACGTGAAAGTGCATAGTTCACAGCATCTGTTGTAATAAATGAATAATTCGTTGCACCTACTATCGCATCTGCTTTAGCCATTTCCCATTTTAAGGCATCTATACTTTTTCCATTTTGTATTTCATGTGATTTTAACTGGACAACCTTATAATTAGCACCCACATGATCACATGCTTTTGAGAAGGCATCTGCTTCTTTAAGTTTTGTTTCATCTGTCACAAAATATACTAAATTATCTTTTGTAAGATGGAGCCAGTCTTCTACAACTATTCTTGCTCCTTCATTTATATTCATGTAAAATCAACCTCCGACAATCATTATATAGAAAATCAACATTTCTTGCGATACATATGATAGAAAACTACTCAACAACTTGTATTGCAGTTCAAACAGATACTACTCCTTCTACTCTTGTACGTATCTCAAAGAAACTAGATTATTCAGTAAGTTTAGAAAACTTGGTGTAGATGCAAGAACCTATACAGATGGACACCTATTACCAGAAGTACTCAATAATAAGAGAAAAGTCTTATAAGAAAAACTGGCGCAATTAACAGAATCACGCCAGTTCAGTAATTCAATTCTTAAGAATGAAAAATAGAGTCTCCATTTGTTTCAATAATTTCTTTATATTCTTCATAAGAATCTTTTAGTTTTCTTTCAAGTGTTCCATGTCCATCATTAAAACGATCAACATAGACAAAACCATAACGCTTCTTCATTTCTCCAGTGCCTGCAGAAACAACATCAATAGGTCCCCAATATAAGTAACCCATACATTCAACACCATCTAGAATGGCTTCATGAACATATTTTAAATGTTCCTTGATGTAATACATTCTATATTCATCATGAATATGTCCTGTTTCATCTAGGTTTTCATCTAAACCAATACCATTTTCTACAATAAAGAGTGGTAAATGATAACGATCATATAAGATATTCATAACATAACGGATACCTTTTGGATCAACTGGCCAACACCAAGGTTCTGGTGAACATTCCTTTACAAATGGATTAGCACGTCCTTTTAATCCACCTGTATTACCATCCATACCAACAGACTGATCATATGTACTAGAACGATAATAACTAAATGAGAAGAATGCGACTGTATTTTCTTTTATTAACTGTAATTCATCTTCTCTCATTTCAGGTGCACAATCATGTTCTCTCCATACACGTTTTACATAACCAGGAATTTCTCCTAAACAGAAGACATCACCAAAATAGAAGTTATTTAATCTTACTGTATTATATGCCCCAAAGACATTATCAGGATTGCAGTCATATGGATATGTTGCAACAGATGAACATGTTAACATACATCCTACCTGCGCATCCTTATCAATCTCACGGCATAGTTTAACTGTCCAGGCATTGGCTACACAAATATTATAGTAAGCAAGCCACTTATCTTTTTCAGTTGTTGAACCAATAGGATCACTTGGATCTTTTGGATTATCAATAGTCAATACTCCACCAGCAACTAGTGGGTTAATCATCATATTATTGACTTCATTAAAAGTAAGCCAGTATTTTACTTTACCCTTATATCTCTTAAATACTGTAGTGACATAGCGTTTCCAGAAGTCAATGAGTTTACGATTACTCCATCCTCCATATTCAGTAATAAGATGTAGAGGTGTTTCATAATGACTTAATGTGATTACTGGTTCCATACCCAATTCCAACATTGTTTCAATCATATCATCATAGAAAGCTAAACCTTTTTCATTAGGTGTTTCTTCATCCCCGTTAGGGAAGATTCTACCCCAGGCAATAGATGTTCTAAAGCAATTAAAGCCCATACCAGACATCAACTTTAAATCTTCTTTATATCTGTGATAGAAGTCAATGGCTTCATGACTTAAGTATGCTTTATTAGGGTCTAAGCACATTTCATATTTCTTTGTTTCTTCATTCCATTTAATACCAGGATCCTTAGAACCAATACCCACCATCACATCAGTGACATTAGGTTCTTTACCATCTTCTAGCCAGGCTCCTTCACATTGATTGGCAGCAACAGCGCCACCCCATAAAAAATTCTTTGGAAAACTCATATTCTTTCCCTCCTATGATTCTATTCTAATCTAAAATAAGAAAAGATATGTTGTTCTTCCTATTTATGAAAAATATTTCTAAATATGAAAATATGTGAATCTCGCGTTAAAAGGCTATATGCATCATGCATATAGCCTTAACTATTATTTAATAATCTTGAAATAGTGACCTGGTTCAATCATGTCTAAGAACATCATTTCTTCTTCTTTTACATGACCACAAAGGTTTCTTTCGCCATCATTTGGAATATCTCTTAATGCGATTTCTAATTCGCCACGATAATGAGCTAAATTATCATTAACGATTAATACATCACCACGATGGAACATCTTCTGTTCTGTTTCACGATGTGGGATGCTTTCATTCTTATACTTTACTCTGCTTCCAGATGAACGTAAGAAGAATGAAGAATGATCATAACGGTCCCAGTGTGGATAGTAATCATAAATGATTTCCTTTTCAACATCTGATAAACCTTCTACTTCATCAATCTTGAAGCAGATGTTCTGATAATCAACTTCTGATAAAGCTTTTAATTCTTCTTCTGAAGCATAAGCATTACCAATGATAATATCATCAACATCTCCAGTTGCAAGCATTAAACGAGCCTGTAAATCAATTGGAAGACCTCTTAAGATTTCTACTGTTGGTAATCCACAGAATACATTCCAAGGACCATGTGTATGTGGCTGGTTACTTGATACGAATGCAGCTGTATGAAGATTTAATGATTTCCAATAAGCATTGAAGTTAACGAAATAGTTCCAGTCTAAACCAGAATATCTTTCTGGGAAGAAGTTATGACAGATAATAACCTGATCCTTGTTTCCGCCCTGTTCTAATAATAATTCAACACCCTGGTCCATAGAACCGTTGAATTCAATCTGAATATTATAAGGGTTTCTAGTAACCTGGATATCTCCTGTAGTACCAAATGAACCATCTAAACGGATGATATCTACACCCATATCATGGAATGGTTTTAAATCACTATAAGTAGCGCCTAAATGTTTAAATACTTCTGGGTTAGTATCTACTGCAACAACATAACCTAAAGAATGTGCCTTATCCATGAATTCTCCAAAGTCCTTCATGATCTTTTCTTTTGGATCATTCACTGATAATAAACAAGTAAAGATTCTTGAGAAGCCATACTTAGCAGCAAGTTCTAAGTAATCATAAACTTCTTTCTGAGTTGATTTTTCAGGATAAACTGAAATTCCTAAGCGATGCATAATAAATCCTCCTATTTTTATTTTCCGATAACATTATATCATTTATACCAACAAAAACAACATGTATTTTACATGGTATAAATACGCTCTATCTATATTATACAATAGTTGATTTAGTTTGCGTTAGATTTCATTATTTTGCACATGCTTTCTATTTGATATATAATGAGCATAATAAGGAGGCTTCTATGACACTCAATAATATATTAGCGTTCTGTGTGACATTCATTATATCAGTCATCCTAACCCCTTTTATCGGTAAAATCACAAAAGAAATGGGTATAATAGCTCATACTAATAATAGAACTGTACATCATGGTATTATTCCTCGTACAGGTGGATATGCCATCTATGTGGCATTCCTTATAGGGGCAATGGTATTCCTTAAAACAGATAATCAGATCAACTCTATATTAATAGGTGGTTTGATTGTTTTCTTGTTTGGCTTATATGATGATATTCATGACCTTCCTCCAAAGATGAAGGTTCTTGGACAGGTCGCTGCAGCACTTATAGTCATATTTTATGGTGGTATATCTTTAAAGGGATTTACTATTCCTTATATTCCTACTATTCTTTCTTATTCTATTGCCTTAATAGTCACTCTAGGATGGATTGTAGGTATTACCAATGCAGTAAACCTTATTGATGGATTAGATGGTTTATGTGGTGGAATATCCATGATTGTATTGATCACTACAGGACTCATTTCTATACATTATGGACGTACAGATATCACTTCATTAACACTCTTACTTGCAGGATCCATTGGAGGATTTTTAGTATTTAACTTCCACCCTGCAAAAATATTTATGGGTGACTGTGGGGCTTTATTTATTGGCTTCATGTTATCTGTGATTTCTTTATTAGGATTTGGATTCAAGACCTCTACATTCTTTACTTTAGGGGCACCTATTGTCGTATTGGCAGTACCTATTATGGATACACTCATTGCGATTATTAGACGTAAAGTACATCATCAACGCTTTGATGAAGCAGATAAAGGACATTTACATCATAAATTGATGTTCTCTCTAGAACTAGGTCAGACTAAGAGTGTTCTTATTCTATATATTGCGACTGCATTATTCTCTATCTGTTCATTTATCCATATATATAGTGTAACTGCATCAATTCTATTATTCGCATTATTACTCCTTGTATTTGAGATATTCGTGGAATATACCAATATGATTTCACGTAAATATAAACCAATTCTTACAATTCTCAATATATTCTTAAAAAGAGATGATTTACCAAAAATCAAAGAATCCAAAACATATTTAATGATAGCAAAAAGACATCATGTGAAATATATTCTTATTGGGTTCTTATGTGCTGTGATTACAGTAAGTGGCGTCCTTGTTTATCATAGTCATAATGATAAGAAGCCAGTTGTGAATACTCCAGTCATTACTTATGAGATGCCAAATCATCCTACTTCTTTAATGAAATCAGTACATGAAGATATTAATGCATCTCATACTAAGAGAAATACATGTCAGAATGTTGCTGCATTATTTGCGATTGATTTCTTTACTATCTCTAATAAGAAGAAAGATGAGATTGGTGGCGCGCAGTATTTCTATAGTGATCGTTTAGATAACTTTGAAGAGTTTGCGAAGTCTAGCTATTATGCAAATGTGAATGATATGATTGTGAATAAAACAAATCTTGATGAAGTCACAACATATGAAGTGAATTATACAAGAGCATCCGATGTCACATTAAGTGGTTTAGAGGATTATGAATATACGGATGTTGGGTTAGAAATTACATTTAATAAAAAGAATTTCTACTACAACTATCAAACAATTAATATTAAAGTAACTCTTATAGAAAAGAATAACCGTTTTAGTATTGTATCCCTTGACTTCAACAATGGTGCGAACAAATAAAGGTGTTGTAATCGATATATTTTTATGATATTATTTATTCGCTAATGTAGAAAAAGTCTAAAAGAGAAGGAGGCAGGAAAAATGTTAGAAGTACTTTTGATCATTGTTTCTATAGCCCTAATTATTGTGTGTCTTTTACAAACGGGAAAAACTGATGGTATTGTTAATGCATTAACTGGCCAGAGTTCTAATCTTTTTGCACAGCAAAAAGAAAGAGGTGTGGATTTAGTTCTTACACGTATTACTGTGGGACTAGGTATTGCATTCTTTGTTATCGCAATTCTTATTAAAATGGCAGGATAATAATAAAGGGGCACTTATGAGTGCCTCTTTTCTTTTGTTGGAGGTGAATATATGAAAGAAGATGTTTTAGAATTATTAAAGAATAAAGACTTAAAGGATAGAAAAATAGATGCTCTAGCAAGTGCACTACATTATGATTCTACTGAAGAATATATCGCATTTGTAAAGCTTATGAATAGATTAGAAGAAGATGGTGAAGTGATTAGAGATAATCAGAATAACTATCATTCAATAGATGATTTCCATTATTTAAAAGGTGTTTTGAGTTTAAATAAAAAGGGATTTGGTTTTGTAAAAGTTGATGAAGAGACTGAATACTATATTAATAGTAAGAACCTCAATGGTGCTTTTGATCAGGATGAGGTTATGATTGAAACAACTGTCTATAGAGGAAAACCTGAAGGACGTGTTGTAAAGATCATTAAGCGTGGTATGACTCGACTTGTTGGATTAGTCAGAAAAGGTAGAAGAGAACTCATCATCATGCCTGATGATCCTAAGTTTACTGATTGGATTTATGTAGATGAAGCCCATGCACATGGAGCTATGCCTGGACATAAGGTTGTTGTAGAGATTAAGAAATACGAGCCTTATTTAAAGGGTGATATTGTTAAGATTATTGGTCATAAGAATGATCCTGGTGTAGATATCTTATCTGTTGTGAATAAGTATGATGTAGATATTGATTTCCCACAAGCAGTCTATGATGAGATTGAGTCTATTCCTCAGTCTATTGATCCAAGTGATATTCCTAATCGTTTAGATATTAGAGATTGGCAGATTGTAACTATTGATGGTGATGATGCCAAGGATTTGGATGATGCAATCTCATTAAAGAAATTAGATAATGGGAATTATCAGTTAGGTGTTCATATTGCGGATGTTTCATTCTATGTGAATGAAGGAACTGAACTAAATAAGGAAGCGATTAGAAGAGGCACTTCTATTTATCTTGTAGATAGAGTGATTCCTATGCTGCCTCATAAGTTATCTAATGGGATCTGTTCACTTAATGAAGGTGTGGACCGTTATGCAATTAGCTGTATTATGGAGATCAATGATAAGGGGCAAGTTGTAGATCATAATATCTACCCTACTGTTATTAGAAGTTCTCATCGTATGACATACAATAATGTGAATGCAATTCTTGCAGGTCATAAAGGACTAAAGAAGAAATACAGTGACGCTGTTGAGTTATTCTTTAATATGAAAGAATTAGCTGCTATCTTAAGAAAGAAGAGAGATCGTCGTGGTGCGATTGACTTTGATGTAGATGAAGCAAAGGTTCTTGTAGATGATAAAGGACGTGCTGTAGATGTTGTCTTAAGAAATCGTGGTGAGAGTGATCATATTATTGAAGAGTTCATGTTATGTGCTAATGAAACAGTGGCTGAACACTTTAAATGGATGGATGTACCTTTTATCTATCGTATACATGAGTATCCTAAAAAAGAGAAGTTACAACAATTTGTTTCCATTGCGAAGCCTTTGGGTTATACTATTCATGGGTCTCTTGAAAAGATCAACCCTCATGAATTAGCACGTATGATTGAAGAATCTAAGGGAACACCTGAGCATGATATTATTTCTACATTATTATTAAGATCAATGCAGAAAGCACGTTATGATGCTCAATGTCTTGGACACTTCGGTCTTGCGGATGAATTCTATACACACTTCACATCACCTATTAGACGTTATCCAGACTTATTGGTACATCGTTTGATTAGAACTTACTTATTTAAGAATGATTATTCTAGAATGAATGAGTTTGAAGAAATGATTCCAGTACTTGCTGAACAGTCTTCTAATCGTGAAAGAATTGCGATTAATATTGAACGTGAAGTAGAAGATATGAAGAAAGCTGAATTTATGTCTCATCATGTTGGTGAGGTATTTGATGGTTATATTTCTTCTATTACAAGTTTTGGATTCTTTGTATCACTTCCTAATACCATCGAAGGTCTTGTTCATATGACTTCCTTAACAGATGATTATTATGCTTATGATGAAAAGAATCTTATTCTTATCGGTGAACATACAGGACGTATGTTCAAGATGAGTGATCCAGTAAAAGTCAGAGTGACTGAAGCAAATAAGCTAGAAAAGACAATTGACTTCGAGCTTGTAAAAGCTGGAAGTCATAGAAAGAAGAAAAGAAAATTCCGTACAAGAAGGTAATATATATGAAAATCATCTCAAATAACAAAAAAGCATATCATGATTATTTTATCCTAGAAACTTTTGAAGCAGGTATTGAACTAAAAGGTACTGAAATCAAGTCTATTCGCAAAGGCAGTGCCAACCTTAAGGACTGTTTTGTAAGAATTAAAGACCATGAAGCTTTTATTGAGAATATGTATATTGCCCCTTATGAAAATGGAAATATCTTTAATCATGAACCTAGACGTATTAGAAAACTATTGCTTCATAAGAAAGAAATTAGTAAACTAGAGAAGAAGGTTCGTGAGGATGGTTTAACAATCGTTCCTACAAAGCTTTACTTCAATACCTCAAAAGCAAAGCTAGAAATTGCTCTTGCAAAAGGTAAGAAGCTTTATGACAAGCGTAATGATTTAAAAGAAAAAGATGCTAAGCGCGATATTGAGAAAGCTCTCAAACGCGCTTATTAATGGGGGCGTCTTGGATTCGACAGGGGTCAGTTTGAATCAGGCAGCAGTCGTTGGCAAACGTTACATGCACAAACAAATATCTGGAAACAGAACAAATTACGCTTTCGCTTAATAGTCGACATAGACTTGCGAATGCAGACCTATCTGCGCTTACACCTTTAGAGTCTGTAACATAACCTGTAAGATAAGGGATATAGGATGTTCTGACTATATTCATGAAAATCAATCAGAAATCGGTATGCGAAAGATTGCTTATTGATCGTAACATACTTAAATTGATTCAATAAGATAAACTGTAGACACCTGATATGGGACGGCTTTTGGACGGGGGTTCGATTCCCCCCGCCTCCACCAAAATTAAGAGTTAAAATGGATGTCATCAAAAAAACTGATGAAATCAACATTTTTTAAGATATTTTAAAAAATCAAGAAATAGCGATTTATGTGGGTGTCACTACCTAGAAATCGCTATTTTTTACTTTAAAGATGAGGTAAAATGGATGTAATGAAAGTAAAGATTGCAGATTATTTATGTTTGATGGAAATTGTTAGATAATTATTTTTTGAAAGGATGTGTTTTTCATGAATTATATTTTAAAACAGTATGATAATGATTTATTGTATTTTTCTATGAAAAATACAAATGATGGATTAGAAGTTTTGATTAATACTGTTAATCAAAATTTACAATATCTTTTACCATTAGACTTAGAATTAAGTAATGAAGGATTAAAAAAATGGCTTCAAAAAAGGACGATTCCTAGAAATAGAGCCTATGTTTCTAATTTTTTATCTCGATTAGGATTAAATGAAAAAGATACAAAAGGTATTATTGATATATGTCAAGGCTTATCATTGAATGATAGTTATTGGGTTGTGCAAGAAAATTGTAAAGACTTATTTAAAGATAAAAATCTTTATCATAATTCTTTTAATACAAATATTGCTGCCATTGCTTTTACAGGATATGGAATCTATAAATGAACTAAATACTGTTTATCGCCTGAATTTACAACAAATGGGATGCTTGCAAAATCATGGAGACGAATAAAAAATAATATTCTTCTTTATAAATCAGGAACAGAAGGATTTGCGAATAGTGGCTTAGAACCTTATAGTGAATATTATGCTTCACAAATTGCCAAAACAATGGATTTACATTATGTAGATTATGGACTTTCTAAATGGAAAGGGAAGCTTTGTTCAACATGTTTACTTTTCACAAATGAAAATGTATCTTATATTCCAGTTGGAAGAATTATTAAAACAGGTGGAATAGAATCAGTTATTGATTATTATAAAAAACTAGGTGAAAGCTATTATCAAGAATTATTAGATATGTTTGTTTTTGATGCAGTTATTTTAAATGAAGATCGTCATTTTGGTAACTTTGGTTTTTTAATTGATAATAAATCAAATAAAATTGTGGGATGTGCGCCTATTTTTGATAATGGATTATCACTTCTTTGTTATGCTATGGATGATGATTTTAAAAATATTAATCAATACATCCTAACAAGACTTCCTGCAACATATCAAGATTTTATTACTTTTGTAAAACCACGTATGACAAAAAGACAAAAGGAAAAACCAAGAAAATTAATAGGTTTCAAGTTTGAAAGTCATTATAAATATCGATTACCTAGAAAAAGACTCAAATATTTGGAAGAAATTATTCAAAAAAGAGTTTTAGAATTATTAGAATAGTAGAGTATATCTAATATTTTATATGTTCTTTTTCTACTTTTTTCGGAAATTTCTGTAATATTGATTATTCCACTTTAGTTGATCACTCATTCCGATTGGGTTGACCAACCATTCCGATGAACCTGACCACCTAAAATCCTGACTGTAAATAAAGTACAGTCAGGATTATTTTTTGTTTATCTGCTTCTCATTGACTTATCCCCAAAGATTTTTATTGTCTGTGATTTTGATATTATTCTATCCATTATTGCATCAGCTAAGGCACCTCCACCAAGTTTACTGTGCCATCCTGTAACATCAAACTGAGAGCAGAATACTGTTGAATGAATACAATATCTCTTTTCCAGTATTAAAAGATTACACTTTATGTATTGATTTATTCTCTTTCTGTACTTTTCCTGAACCTTTGCCAGATCTAATTCAGCTAATAAGTCAGAAAGTCTTACATACATTACCTTCAGGGTTGCATTACATACTTCTACACCTAGGTTTAAATTCTACATAATTTAGTATTGTAGTTTTTTCTTATAATCCAAATATCGTGATACAATAGAAACATCAATTAATAATGTACACATTCAGTTGGGAGCTACATAAGATGAAAATAGGAATAATAGATGACGATATTCAATTCAGCCAAGTCATAAAAAATAAAATAGAAGAAAATACATGCTTTAGTGAAAGTAGTATTGATGTATTTAATAATGATTTCAAATCACTTCAATTAAAAGATTATGATTATTTGTTTATAGATATTCTATTAATGCAGGATAATGGTATCACTATTGCGAAAAGTATAGATAATAAGAATACACACATCATATTCATGTCTAGTAACGAAACACTTGTTTATGATTGTTTTGATATTGCGCTTTACTTCTTTATAAGAAAAACATCTTATGAAGATGATTTAGAAAGATTATTTATCAAGATAGATAAAGATCAGGCTGAAAACCATAAACAATATCTCGTTGATAAGAAAAACAATCAATACATTAATCTCAAGGATATCATCTATGTTCAATCCCATAGAAATACATGTACCTTTTATACAGAAGATAATGAATATGTTCAATACACAACATTAAAGAAATGTTCTGAAGAGTTATGTTCCAATGTAGCATTCTATAAGATCAACTCATACACCATTATTAATTTTAAATATGTTACTAAAATTAATAATCAAAGTGTGTCTCTTATGAACAGCCAAACATTTAATGTCTCTAGAAAATCAAAAGATATTATTGAAAAATACCATGCCTACAGGAGGTTTATGCAATGATGAGTTTCTTATATTTTTGTTGTATAGAAGCATTACTGACATATCTCCTTAGAACAAATAAAACAGCTATTATTATTGCCTCTTTATTGATCAATTGTCTTCTTAGTGTATTTACAAATCATCCCCTATTACAGGATCTCTTGTTAATAGAATCTTTATGCTTCTTATTCTATTATTATTCAGATAGGCTGTTATCAGAAATTATCTTCTATCTTTCATTCTTAACTGTTATAAAGAATTTAGTTGTTCTAATACCAATATCCCCTATTGTTTCATTGATCATCTATATTCTTATTATCTCTACATTCGCTATTATTCAAAAGCTTTACCCTATCGATAATAAGAATCTCTATTGGGGATTACTTATGGCTATATCCTTAAGTACTCTATGTATTTATCATATTCTCTATAATGACTTTCTTAATATATTAGGCATAAACTGTAATCTCATTATTCTTATAACCCTTTTGATTACTATCATTATTTCCTATTACTTATTCCTTAGATATACCAAACTTAATCATGAACAACAGCTTCTTAACCAGGCTATTGATCACTTTAAGAATGATCAACAGAACTATGCCTTTATAGAAAAGAAAAACGATGAACTCTATAAGCTAAGACATGATTTAAAATACGATTACCTTCAAATGAAGGAATATGTAAAAAGAAAAGAATTTGAAAATGTGAATGAGATGATAGACAAAAGAATAGATTCTCTCAACGATCATAACATGCTGATCATATCTGGTAATAAGCTATTTGATTCATTTATTAACATGAAATTAGAACAGCTCAAACTCAACAACATTAAACCTGCTATTATTGTATCTATTCAGGATATATCATTTATAGAGGATGAGCATTTGAATATCCTTATAAATTATCTGTTTGATATCGCAATAGATTGCATGGAAAATAATGAATTAGAAGTAAAAATAACGGAAGACCAATGTGCCTTTGAAATCACATTGTATATGAATGATGCAAAAGAAAGAATCAATCAAATGAAATATGATACTCTTGTATTAATACTGCATAAATATCATGGAAGCTTACAAGTACAGCATGCTGGTGCATCACTCTATATCTCTACTCTTATACCTGTTTCATGACAGGTATTTTCGTTTATTATCCTCATAAATCGGTCAAACGTCCTCAAGATATTATTTATTTTTTTAAAGGTTGTATGATTGAAATAGGAGGTGCTTTACTATGATTGAGATGAAACATGTAAATATAAATTTTGGTGATCAAGTCATATTCAATGATGCTCATTTTAAAACATGTCCAGGTCAAATCACTGGTATTATTGGTAAAAGTGGATGTGGTAAAACAACATTCCTAAAATCATTATTATCCCAGTACAAAGATAATATTCTTTATGTAGATAATGTAGCTATCAATAATTCTAATAAAGAAGATTATCTATTAAACAAGGTGTCTTATATTGATCAATTTGGGACATTCTTTGATAACATGAAAGTATATGAACATTTTGAATTTATTAATCACCTACAAGAAAGCCAATATGATCAAACCAAAATGAACAATATGCTTCATCTAGTAGGATTGGATCTTATAGATCCATCCTGCTATCCTTCTTCTTTATCTATTGGGCAGAGAAAAAGATTCTTAATAGCGTTATCCATGTATAAAGATGCATCCATCATTATTATTGATGAACCGACTGCTTCTTTAGATCAAGAAAATAAAGAAATCGTACTTCAATTACTCGAAAAACTAAAATCAGAAAACAAATATATTATCATTACAACTCACGATGAATATCTAATAAATCATCTAGATATTACTTATAGAATAGAAAATAGAATTCTTGTATGCGATCAAAACATACATGAAATAAATCAAACTATTCAACTCAAAAAATCGAACATCAGTAGCTATCATAAGTACTTCTTCTATAAGAATAAAAGACAATGGTTTCAGTTTATTCTTGTATTACTACTAGGTTTTATTATGACGATTTCTATTTCTACTAACGTAAGTGATAGTCTATTACAGGAAAATAAGTTATCAAGTGGTATAAAACAAGCAAATAAAGCAGAATTATATACAGGTAAGATGAATGACTCTTATATTGCGAATGGTGTAGATAGTTATTATATCGGTGATGCAGAGGTAAATCTTGATATAAGTACTGAGGAATTGAATCGTATTAAATCAATCAAACATGTAAAGAGTGTTTATCCATTTGATGTATTTGATACAATCAATCAAATGGAAGATGTGAGTAAAGGTACTGTTTATTATCAAGGAAGAAAAACACAGTTTGATTATTTTCAGGAAGGGAGTCCAATGGTCGTTCCCTATTACTCTTTCCAGAATATTAAAGTAGATGGAAAAGAACTTAAAGGAAATGCGATTAGTCAATCATTCGCAAGAAAGCTAGGTATAGATGAAAAAGAAAAGAACTTTAAGATATCTATAGATGTATATGTTCCTGTCCAACAATATACTTATCAATGTGAAATTGATGATTCTAAAACATTGGGTACTTTATCACAGGTTCTTACTAAGAAAGTAAATCTTGAAATAGAAATCAATCATATTATTTCAACAGATGATTATTATAATGAATTTCTTAGTGCTGGATATGTTGTACTTATGAATGACAAATCATTCTATACTATTTTAAATCAATATAATAACCAGACTCCTGATAGTTTACTAGATGCCAAAGAATACAATGCAGCTATTACTCCTTATCAAAGTAAAAATTATGTTGTAGAAGTAGACCGTATTAAGAACTTAAAAAGTGTTGAAAAAGAAATATCTCAGATTTCAAATAATTTCATTACTTATGATCAATATAATTCAGTGACAGATATGGTTGATGTCTATAAGGAAGAAAGAAAAGGAAGATATATTTTTATGGCTGTAGTGATATTAATCGCAATATTCCTTTATGTTCTTGTACAAATGAATGCATTGGATGATAGAAAGAATGAAATTAAATTGTTGAAGGTTTATGGTTTAAAGAATCAAACGATTTGTTCTTTAATGAATGATAATATGATTGTACAGTCCATCTTATCTCTATTACTAAGTATTCCTGGTTTCTTTATCGCAAGAAAAATTGGTTTCTTTGTGATTAATCGTCAGTCAATGACTATGAGTTTATTACTATTTATGATTATTCAAATAGGTGTGACTTTAGTTATTTGTTTCTTATATATATGTTATAGTCAATGGTTTGTAAAGAAGGTGGATTTATGATTGAGATGAAGAATATCAATCTATCTTTTAAGAATCATATATTGTTTAAGAACCAGAATATAAGTATTCCGTCTTCTCAAATTACTGTAATCACTGGTGAAAGTGGTTCTGGTAAATCTACTTTATTATTTGAGCTCGCAGGATTAACACATTATTCCAAGAATGAGTTTTATACCAACAGTAATGATTATGGTTTTGTATTTCAGGATTGTAGATTATTTGATGATTTAACAGCAATACAGAATATTCAACTATTTAGTGAGCTTGCTGAAGTTCCATTTCATAAAGATCAAATGATGAAGCTATTAGATGAGTTAGATTTAAATATTGATTTAAATGGAAAAGTAGATGTTTTATCTGGTGGTCAAAAACAGAGATTACTTATATTATGCTGTATGATGAAGAATCCAGATATTATCTTTTTAGATGAGCCTACCGCTTATCTAGATACGATCAATAGAGAACATATGAGAAAGATTATTCATGAATTATGTCATAGATATCATAAGACAGTTGTGATTGCGACACATGATATGGGTATGTTGGAGATTGCTGATATACATTACCATATAGAGCACCAGCAAATCATATTAAAGAAAGAATCTTATACAGAAATTAATAAAATAGAACCTAAAGAACATATTCATACAAATCCTGTTACCTATTACTTAAAGGCTGAGAAGTCCAATAGAATCCATTATAAAAGAAATATTGTGATAAGTATTATGATGATCATAGTGACATATATGATGTGCTTTCAAGCTTATTATCAAAAAGAAACAGACACTATGATTAATAAAGCAATTGATAATGAATTAAGGATTTCTTATAAAGATGGTGGTAATGCTTATGATATAGGCGGTCAGCCTATTCCTAAAACACTCATTCAAGACATATCCAACAACAGTATGGTTCAAAGTATTCAGCCATTCTTCCAATGGAATATCTTAAATACGCAGGAAACTATTGTCATACAGCCTTATTATGGGAATATGAAAACATATAAGACTTATACAAAACAATCATTCAGTATTGAGAATAAACAACTCAATACTGATCATGTCTATATTTCTTATTCTCTCTATCAAAAACTAAACAAGAATATCCATATCAAAGGTATTCTTCAAATACCTACAAGTAATACCTACACCTTCAACATGGTTCCTTTTGAACTCGTTAATGCGAATGTCACAGATAAAGATATTCATAACCGATATACAAAAACAACAGAAAACATTATTTATATATCTCCAAAACTGTATCAGATGATAATAAGTCAATATACACAAAACAATACATATCAGTCCAATGTGTATGTCATTAAAGTAAACTCATATAAGAACATTCAATCTGTAACTGAGTTTATTAAAAAACATGATTCTGATATAAAGGTCTATAATCCTGTTTCTTCTGCAATATTAAATAAAACAACTACATTTGGATTTGAAATGATACAGCAGTTCTCTATGATTATGTTTGTCATGTTTATAAGTACATGTTTTATTATTGGAATATTTGATATTGTTTCTAGACGTTATCAATATGCACTACTATTAGTGAATGGATTGAATAGATTACAATGTCTACAATTAATATTGAAAGAAAGATCTTCTTATTGTCTGGTATCTATCATTCTATCTATGATTTCAGTTCTATCTTTATTCTTCTTCCAATATCATATATTACCTTCTATAATGATAGAACAAGCTATTTCTATCTTAATCCTAATAAATTCTGTTATCCTAATTATTCCTTGTTTGACTTTTCTTGTATTAATGAGATCAAACAATGAAGGAAATCTATTAAAGACAAGTGAGTGATGATTATGAAAAAACTACCCATTATTATAGTCTCTGTAGGATGTATTATTACTGGTCTTATTGTAAGTATGACTCCTGCAGTGAAAGTTGTGAATAATACTATGTATTCTTATTTCAACTATGAACTTCTCGGTATTGGTTTTGCGATTAGTTTATTGCTTGGTATTATCTCCTTATGGTTTATAAAAAGAAAAGGAAACTAATCACATATTAAATTCGGAGGGAAAAAACATCCCTCCTTTTAAATACTCAAGTTCTAAGCGTGTATGATATAATTCTTATGTAGAACAACCGTATACGGTAGGTGGTTATCCTTGGTCGTTATGACAAAGGTACGCAAACCTTCGTAATTCTTCTTTAAGTTGAAAACGGAGGTGATACCTGATGACAACGTATGAAATAATACGTAATTAAAAAAAGTTCTTAAGTGTTTCTTAATTTCCACACAAATTACACATATTAGATATATAATACAAAATTGTTGAAGATATAAAGTTGAGGTAGAATGGAAATGAAAAAACGTCATTTAAGAAAGAGGGCATATGTCCTATTAGGCTGTATTGTCGTTTTAGTGCTTGGTCTAGGCATTTATTTTATGACACGTCCAGCTGTTAGCTTTAATGAAAGTACACAGGATATTGAAATCAATAGTACTTACAATCCTATGTCTTTTATTAAAAAAGTAAGAGGTAATAAGAGTGATGTGACTGTAGATAATTCTAAAGTCAATGTTAAAAAGCTTGGTAAGTATAAGATTACTTATACATTAAACAAGAAGAACTATGTATTAAATGTAGAAGTTGTAGATACTAAGAAGCCTACATTTAAGGTAGTGAATAAAGCAGTAGAAGTAGGTACTAAAGTTAAAGCAAGTGAATTTGTGACTGATATTAAAGATGAAACAAAAACTAAGACTTACTTTAAGAAAGATGTATCTTTTGATAAAGAAGGTACACAAAAGGTTATTGTTGTTGTAGAAGATCAGGGTGGTAATAAGACTGAAAAAGAAGTAAGCGTGAAAGCAGTAAGGGATACTAAAGCACCATTACTTGCAGGTCTTCAGAATTATGATACTACAATAGGTTCTAACATTGATTTCATGAAGGGTATTACTGTAGAAGATGATTTTGATAAAGAACCTAAAGTATCTGTAGATAGCAGCAATGTAGATTTTGGAAAAGCAGGTACTTATAAAGTCATCTATACAACTAAGGATAAGTCTGGTAATGAAAGAAAGTATACACAGACTGTTATTGTGAATAATCCACGTCCTGCCAATGCAGTTGCACCTAGTGGTGAAAAGGTTGTTTATCTTACATTTGATGATGGACCTTCTCAGAATACTCAGCGTGTGTTAGATATTCTCGATAGATATCATGCGAAAGCAACATTCTTTGTGACTGGTAATGGTCAGAAATATAATTACTTAATTCAGGAAGCACACAAGAGAGGTAATACTATAGCACTTCATACTTATTGTCATGATTATCGTACTGTTTATGCTTCTACTGATGCTTACTTTAATGATTTAAATAAAGTAGGTGATATGGTTAAGGGTCTTATTGGATTTACTCCTCGTTATATTAGATTCCCTGGAGGAAGTTCTAATACAGTTTCTAGACATTATTCTGCAGGTATTATGAGCAATCTTACTAGAATGGTACAGGAAAAGGGTTATCAGTATTATGACTGGAATGTCAGCAGTGGAGATGCATCAGGTAATAATGTGCCTACTGCAAGACTTATTGCGAACGCAACAGCTTCTCGTAATAATCAGATTATGATCTTATTCCATGATACAGCTGCAAAGAATACAACTGTAGAAGCATTACCTAAAGTTATTGAACACTATCAGAGCCTTGGTTATACATTCAAGGGTATTGATGATACAACATTTACACCTCATCAAAGAGTATTAAACTAAAGCCTCATTCGAGGCTTTTTTCTCACGTGTCCATAGTTCATCAAAATGCACCTATTCTCAATGATACACTTAGAAACAATATTACTTATTATAAAGGGTGATAATAATGATATTTATGCGAAAAGAAAGCATAAAAGATTATCCCCTCCGAAAAAGCCTACTCAATGTAGGCTTTTTCTTTTGGTATCCTATATTTTTTGTTTATTATTCATGTTTTCATGATATAATTTTTTCGAAAAATAAACTGAATAATATCGTAAGGAGATTTGTTTTGAAGAAAAGAATTATTTCAATTGTTTGTCTATTTTTACTCATCTCATTATTACCTGGATGTTCTTCAGATAAAGAAGATGAATCTGATGCGATTATTGTGAATGATCAGATAGGACGTCAGATTACAATTAAAGACCAAGTAAAACGTGTAGTGAGCACTTCATATATAACAACTTCTACATGCCTCGCATTAGGAGTAAGTGATCAGTTAGTTGGTATAGAAAAGAAGGCTTCTTCTAGAAGCATTTATCAAAAGACTGATCCTGATTTATTAGAACTACCTCAGGTAGGATGTGATGTCAGTCTTATCGCAAAGACAGCACCTGATGTAGTATTTATGATGAAAGAGAATAAGAATCTTATTGAGGATTTTGAAGAAAGACATATTAAAGTTATTGTGGTTGATCCTTCTAGTGAAAAGAAGTATGATGCCATGGTTTCACTTATTGCGAAAGTTTGTGGTAAACAAAACAATGCGAAGAAGTTAAAGAACTATTATAGTACTAAAAAGAGTAAGATGAATAGTTTAGGTACTTCTAATAAGCATGTTTATATTGCTTCAAAAGAGTCTATTTATAGACCTGTCACACCTTCTATGTTTCAAAATACTATACTAACTACAGCACATGTGAAAAATGCTGCAGCGAGTATTAAAGGTGTAGACTACCCTACTATTGCGTTAGAAACACTATTAACTTTAAACCCAGATATGGTGATCATGCCTCGTAATGCTTCTTATTCAAAAGATTCTATTTATAACTATGAATTCTTCTCATCACTTGATATAGTGAAGAACAAGAAGATTTATATTATGCCTGATGTGGTTGAATCATGGATGGATCCTGTTCCTTCTCATATTCTTGCATCACTCTGGCTATCATATGTACTTCATCCTCATGATTATACATATGAGAATTATAAAAAGGATGTAATAGATTTTTATAAAGAGTTTTATGATTTTAGTCTCGATGAAACACTTATCACAAAATAGAAAGGATAGAAAAAGATGTTAAATATTCAGGAATATGTAAGACCTCAGTCGCTTGAGGAAGCTTATGAACTCGTTCAGAACAGAAAAAACATTATTGTAGGTGGTATGTTATGGTTGAAGATGATGAATAGATCAGTTGAAAAGGCAATTGATTTATGTGATCTTCATTTAGATACTATCGAAGAAGATGATGAACAGTTTACTATTGGCGCAATGGTGACATTACGTCAGTTAGAAACTCATGCAGGATTAAATGCTTATACACATGATGCAATGAAGCATAGTGTGGAACATATTATTGGTGTGCAGTTTAGAAACTGTGCGACTGTAGGAGGTTCTATTTTTGGTCGTTATGGTTTCTCTGATGTATTATCTATGTTTATGGGATTAGATGCTTATGTAGAATTATATAACGGTGGTATTGTACCTATGAGAGAGTTTGCTTGGATGCGTCCTTCTCTTGATATTCTTGTACGTGTTATTGTAAAGAAGACACCTATTAAGGTTTGTTATAAGTCACAGAGAAATGTAAGTACTGATTTCCCTGTTCTTACTTGTTGTGCAAGTTATATGAATGATACTTATTCTGTAGTAATTGGTGGTCGTCCTTTAAAGGCAATTGCTTATGAAAAACAGATGGAATTAAATGATGAGTCTATTGAAGCTTTTATTGAAGAAGTATCTTCTGAAATCAAGCTTGGAAGCAATAACTTAGGTAGTGCAGAATATCGTCAGAAGCTTGTAAAGGTTCTTATGAGACGTTCATTAAAGGAATTGGAGGCACAGTAAGATGGAAATTACAATTACATTAAATGGAAAAACAATGACTCGTAGTATTTTACCTGATACTCTTCTTATTGATTTTGTAAGAAGTGAGCATTGTCTTAGTGTTAAAAGAGGTTGTGATACAAGTAACTGTGGATTATGTACAGTATTATTAGACAACAAACCAGTTCTTTCTTGTAGTGTTCTTGCAGCTAGAGCTGCAGGTCATGAAGTGACTACTTTAGAAGGACTACAGGAAAAGGCAAGACCTCTTGCTGAATTTATTGCTGATCAGGGTGCTGAACAGTGTGGTTTCTGTAATCCTGGATTTATGATGAACACAATCGCATTACTAGAAGAAAATAAAGATCCTAGTGATGATGAAATCAGAGCATTCTTATCTGGTAACCTTTGTCGTTGTTCTGGTTATGAAGGACAATTAAGAGGTATTAGAAACTATATTAATTACTGCAAGGAAAATGGAAAGGAAGTGTTAGGATGAGTCAGGAATTAAAGCAGGTTAATAAACCTATAAGAAAAAAAGATGCAATGAACCTATTATTAGGTAAACCTGTCTATGTTGATGATGTAACACCTCATGACTGTTTAATTGTAAAGCTTGTTCATTCTCCTCATGCTAATGCATTAATTGAGAGTATCGATACAGATGCAGCTAAGGCAGTAGATACAATTGAAGCTGTTTATACTTATAAAGATGTGCCTCAGAAACGTTTTACTATGGCTGGTCAAACTTATCCAGAACCAAGCCCTTATGATCGTTTGATCTTAGATCAGAGAGTAAGATTCGTAGGTGATCCAGTTGCGATTGTTGCTGGTTATGATGAAAAGAAAGTAGATGAAGCATTAAAGCTTATTAAAGTAAAATATCAAGTAGAAGAAGCTGTATTAGACTTTAGAACTGCTAAAGATAATCCTATTCTTGTTCATCCTGAAGATAACTGGAAAGCATTATGTCCTGTAGGGGCAGATAATAAGCGTAACTTAGTAGCCACTGCAGATGAAACACATGGTGATCTAGAAGAAGTATTTAAATCATGTGATCATGTGATTGAACGTACTTATCATGTTCCTGCAGTCAATCAGGCGATGATGGAAACATTCAGAACTTATTGTGAAATTGATACTTATGGTCGTTTACATGTTATTAGTTCTACGCAGATTGTCTTCCATGCACGTCGTATTCTTGCGAATGCTTTAGATATTCCTAAGTCTATGATTCGTGTTGAAAAGCCTCGTATTGGCGGTGGCTTTGGAGCAAAGCAGTCACTTGTGACTGAAATCTATCCTGCATTTGTTACATGGATGACTAAGAAACCATCTAAACTTATTTATACACGTACTGAATCTCAGATTGCGGGTAGTCCACGTCATGAAATGGAAGTCACTACTAAAGTGGGTGCTATGAATGATGGTACTATTCGTGCCATTGATATATATACATTATCTAACTCTGGTGCATTTGGTGAACATGGTCCTACTACTGTAGGTTTATCAGGTCATAAGTCTATTCCTCTTTATACAAACAATCTAGAAGCATTCCGCTTCCATTATGACGTTGTTTATACAAATAGATTATCTTCTGGTGCATATCGTGGATATGGTGCGACTCAGGGTATTTATGCATTAGAAACATGTGTCAATGAATTAGCTGATATTTTACATATGGATCCAGTAGAAATCAGAGAAAAGAACATGGTACGTCAAGGTCAGAAGATGGATGCCTACTATGGTGAAATTGCGGATAGCTGTGCATTAGATAAATGTATGGAACGTGCTAAGAAAGAATTTGACTGGGAAAACCGTAAGACTCCTACTGTAATGCCTGATGGTCGTATTAAGGCAGCAGGTGTTGCAATGGCAATGCAGGGATCTGGTATCTCTGGTGTCGATGTTGGATCTGCTACATTAAAGTTAAATGATGATGGTTCTTATATGTTAAGCATCGGTGCTGCAGATATGGGTACTGGATGTGATACTATTCTTGCCCAGATGGCTGCAGAAGAATTAGAATGTGATGTAGACAATATTGTTGTCTTTGGTGCAGATACTGATGCTTCTCCATATGATTCTGGTTCTTATGCTTCTAGTACAACTTATGTTACTGGTATGGCTGTAAGAAAAGCGAGTGAAGAGCTCAAAGAAAACATGATGAAGATTGCTGCCAATAAGTGGGAATGTGATCCTGAATCATTAGTATTTACTGGCAATACAATTGATAATCCAGCAACAAATGAATCATTTACACATATGGATATCGCAACATTCTCACAGTGTGGTAATACAGTCCCTATCCAGGTAACATGCACTCATTCATCTAAAATTTCTCCACCACCATATATGGTAGGTATGGCAGAAATTGCATTAGATAAAGAAACAGGTTCTGTAGAAATACTAGATTATGTAGCTGTTGTAGACTGTGGTACTGTCGTAAATACTAATCTTGCAACTGTACAGACTGAAGGTGGTCTTGTACAGGGTATCGGTATGGCATTATCTGAAAGTATTACTTATTCACCTAAGGGTGGTTTAACTGAAAATAACTTCATGACATATAAGATTCCTACAAGACTTGATATGGGTCATTTACGTGTTTATTTTGAAAGCAGTTATGAAAAAACAGGTCCATTTGGTGCGAAGTCTATTGGTGAATGTGTCATCAATACACCAGCCCCAGCCTTATGTGCTGCCATCCACAGTGCATGTGGTGCATGGGTGAGAGATCTTCCAATGACACCTGAAAAGATTGTCATGGCTATCGATGAATAAAACATATATTATATATCTTGCATCAGGAAACAGCAGACGTTTTAAAGGAAACAAACTGCTGTTTCCTTTTCAAAATAAACCGTTATATCAACATGCATTAGATCTCATATTAAAGGAATATGATCATGTAATTGTCGTATCACAATATGATGAGATACTACAATATGCGTCTCAAAGAGGCGCTCTGGGCATTTTATGTTTAGAGAGTATTCATGGTCTCTCTTATTCTATTAAGGCCGCGGTGAACTATTTAAATACGTTAGAGAAGCTATTTAGAATGATCTTCATGGTTGCTGATCAGCCTTATATTTCTATGAATACTATAGATAAACTGATGCATACAAAACATAAACTTGCCAGTTGTGCTTATAAAGATAAAGTAGGCAACCCTACTCTATTTGATAGTTCTTATATTCCTGAGTTACTTCTATTAAAAGAAGACCAAGGTGGAAGAAAGGTATTAAATAAGCATCCTGATGAAGTAGAATATATACAAGTAGAGAATGAAAGAGAACTCTATGATATAGATTATCAAGAAGACCTGAAGCAGCTACAATAGCTGCTTTTTTTGCATCAAAAAAGCCCCTCTTTCGAGAGACTTAAGTGTTACATATGTTTCTTTGCAAAGTTCCAAGTATCTCTGCACATATCTTCTAGTGTCTTTTCAGCGACCCATCCTAACTGTTCTTTTGCACGAGTAGGATCTGCATAACATGTTGCGATATCACCAGCACGTCTTGGCTTGATTTCATAAGGTACTTTTACACCATTTACCTTTTCAAAAGCCTTAACGATTTCTAATACACTATATCCTTTACCTGTTCCTAGGTTACAGATATGAACACCTGGTGTTGCATATTTTTCAATTGCAAGAACATGACCCTTAGCTAAGTCTACAACATGGATGTAGTCACGTACACCTGTTCCATCTGGTGTATCATAGTCATCACCAAATACACCTAAGCAAGGAAGTTCACCTGCAGCTACCTTCATGATATAAGGCATAAGGTTGTTTGGAATTCCCTTTGGATCTTCTCCTAATAATCCTGATTCATGGGCACCAATTGGGTTGAAGTAACGAAGAAGTGTAACAGACATTTCTGGTACAGCATGCTGTACATCTGTTAGGATTCTTTCCATCATAGCCTTTGTAGAACCATATGGGTTTGTAGTCTGTCCTAATTCACAGTCTTCAGTTAATGGGACAACCTTTGGATCACCATATACTGTAGCACTTGAAGAGAATACAATTGAAGGGACATGATACTTCTTCATAAGCTTAGCAACAATAAGAGTTGTCATTAAGTTATTTGTATAATATTCAATAGGCTTTACTACTGATTCACCTACTGCCTTGAAGGCTGCACAGTGAATGACTGCATCTAATTTATTTTCCTTGAATACTGCTTCTGTCTTATCTTCATCTAAAACGTTAAATTCATAGAACTTTACTTTCTTACCAGTAATTTCATGAATTGCATCTAAGGCTTCTGGTTTTGAATTTGAGAAGTCATCGATGACTACAACATCATGTCCGCTCTGTAGTAATTCTACACAAACATGACTACCAATATAACCTGCACCACCTGTAACTAGTACATTCATATTTATTCCTCCACAACTTTGCATCCGCCAAGTTTTCTTACCTTAAGTACATGACAGCTGCCTTCTCCAAATAATTTTTCAATTTCTTTCTTATATTCTGGAACAAAGTCATTTTCTACAAATGCCTGAATTGTACCTGCGAATCCACCACCATGTACTCTAGATACACCATGGTCTCCTAATACGATTTCACTTAATGCTAGACCTGCAGAAACTGCCTGATGCTTATAATCAAAGTCTGCATAAACATTCTGTAAGAACTTATAGCTTGAGTTACCAGATTCCTTGATTAACTTCTTGAATAAGTCAAAGTTATCATTGTTTAATGCTTCTACAATCTGAGGTACTCTAGCATTTTCCTTGAAGAAATGAATAGCTCTTAGAATTTCTCTATCATTCTTAACTGCTGCTCTGACATCAGCAAGATGATCAAAGAATTCCTTTTCATCTACTTCTCTTAAGAATTCCTTACCAAAGTAATGAGCGACATCCTTCATTTCAGTTGGAATAGCACCATAAGCATCTGTTAAGTCTGCATGGCTTCCCTTTGTATCAACGATACATAAGCTATGATCATATTTAGAGAAGTCTACATCTACATGATTTACAACAGGATGTTCTGTATCCTTGAAATCAATAGAGATAAGTCCACCAACAGCGCATGCACACTGGTCCATTAATCCACAAGGCTTACCAAAGTATACATTTTCAGCATACTGCCCTACTTTTGCGATAGTGACCATATCAATGCTCATATCATTATATAAACCATCAATGATTGTACCAATAATTGTTTCAAAAGCAGCTGAACTAGATAAACCAGCCCCTACTAATACATCACTAGTAATGAATGCTTTGAAACCACCGATGTTGTAGCCTAATTCTTTAAGTTTAGCCACAACACCTCTGATTAGTCCTTCTGAAGTGCCTTCTTCTTCATCCTTCTTATCTAAATCATTTAAATAGATTGGCTTAATATCAAAGTTATCAGATACAACCTTGATGACATCATCCTGTCTAGCAACTACACCGATTGCATCTAAGTTGATTGAACCAGCTAATACACAGCCATGCTGATGGTCTGTATGGTTACCTGAGATTTCACTTCTACCTGCAGCACTATAGATGCTGACATTTTCATCACCATAAAGTTCAACGAACTTATCTAATGCATTGGCATATCTATCTTTCTGATAATCTACGAGACTTGCATCTTCATATAAGTCTTTCAACATTTCATCATATTTATTCGTTTTAAATTCTTCTTTTAATAAGCTTGCTTTCATTTTGTTACCTCGAATGTATATACTGTTTCTTCTTTAAATTTTTTATTTGCCTTTAAAATGACCTTTGGGTTTTCTTCTTTATGAATACTGTCTGGTAAATAACTTGTTTCAATACATAATGCATCTTGTGGATGCATAGTATATCCATATTTATCTAACTGTCCATCTAAATAGTTTGCACTATATACCTGTGCTGATGGATATGTAGTTGATACAGTTAATTTAATACCAGTTTCTGGAGAATAAAGTTCTGCCTGATTTTTATCTGTATTAAATACAAATGGATGATCATAACCACGGGCTGTGATTAACTGTGGATGATTGTCTTTGATACAGTCTCCAATCACTTTTTCACTTTTAAAGTCAAATGGAGTATTTGTGACATCTAATAATTCACCTGTATATAATCCATCACCATCAACACAGCCTACTTCATCAGCATTAAGTTTTAATACATGATTATGAACACTTGATGCATGTCCATTTAAGTTGAAATATGAATGGTTTGTGATATTGATGATTGTATCCTGATCACTTGTTGCTTCATAGCGCATATGAAGTGATGTTCCTTCAATTGTGTAATAAGCATAGAAATCTAATGTACCTGGATAGCCTTCTTCACCATCTTTAGATACATAGTGGAACTTGACACCATCTTCAATAAATTCATAATCAAATACCTTGTAAGAGAATCCTTCAATACCACCATGCAATGAGTTAGGACCATTATTAATAGGAACATTATAAGTCTTCCCATTTAATGTGAAGGTTCCCTTCTCAATACGGTTGCATACTCGTCCTACCAAAGCGCCAAGATATGTACCATCTCTCTTCTGGTAATCTGATACTTCAGGGAAACCTAATACACAATCACATGGATTTCCTTCTTTGTCCTTCACTACAGCTTTAAGTAGTGTGCAGCCAAAGTTTGTGACTTCTACATAGAAGTCCTTGTTTTCTAAGCCGATGACAACAATGCCATCATCTAATTCTTTCTTAATTTCTACCATAAACCCTCCACGAAGCGACTGAATCCTTCAATTCCTTCATCAGTCATTTTATATACACCAGCATCTTCTAATACTGCTACAAACTTCTTAGTGACTTCTACTTCTAGGAATTCATCAACATCCTCGTAATCACAATTCTTAAGATATTTGTACCAGTCTGCATGCTTCTGTAATGATTCATTTGAATCAAAATCCGCATTTCCTAATAGACACTGTTTGATATCTTCTAATTCATTCTTTAATCTTGCAGGAAGAACAGCTAAACCCATTACTTCAATTAAGCCGATGTTTTCCTTCTTAATGTGATGATGCTGTGCATGAGGGTGGAAGATTCCTAATGGATATTCTTCAGTCGTACGGTTATTTCTAAGTACTAGATCTAACTGATACTTTCCATCCTTCATACGTGCAATTGGTGTTACTGTGTTATGTCTTACACCATCTGTATATGCAATGATATCTAGTGATTCATCACTATAATTAATCCATCTCTCAAGAATAACATCAGCCAAAGCAATGATTTTTTCTTTGGAAGTAGAGGTAAGTCTTAGAGTTGACAATGGCCAATACAGCATATCTATCTGTACATGATCATGTTCATAACTCTTGATAACTTTTGCATCTTCCATAGGAAAATGATGACGACCGCCTTGGTAGTGATCATGGGTAAGGATAGAACCACCTACGATTGGTAGATCAGCGTTACTTCCCAGCATATAATGAGGGAACTTATCTACAAATGCGAATAGATGCTCGAATGTATTGTGGTCAATTTTCATTGGCTGATGTTCTTCATTAAATACGATACAGTGTTCATTGTAGTAAACATAAGGTGAATACTGTAGGTAATAGCGACGACCTGCAAGATCTAGTGGGATAATACGATGATTCTGTCTAGCAGGATGCTTCATATTACCTGCAAATCCAACATTTTCTTTACATAATAAGCAAAGAGGATAGTTTGTAGATTTGATATTCTTTGCAGCTGCAATCGCTTTAGGATCCTTTTCTGGTTTAGAAAGGTTGATAGTAATCTGAATATCACCATATTTAACATAATGGTTAAACTTGATATTCTTATCAATACGTGATTTACGAATATAGTTACTACTAATACTTAAATCATAGAAGTAATCTGTTGCTTTTTCTGGAGATTCATTATAAAGAGCATTGAACTTATTTACTACTTCACTAGGACGAGGCATGAGGCAGTTCATAAGTCTTGTATCAAATAAATCTTTTTCAGTCACAGAATCTGAAATCATACCTTTTTCTACTGCATAGTCAAGAATATGATCAATGATATCCTGTGCTGTTTCTAATTTTTCATCGATTTCTTCTAGTTCAAATTCATCTAACTGAAGTAAATCTAAAATTAAATTTGCGGCATAGTACAAGTCATCTGTACCAATCATGCCTTTTTGTAACGCAAAGTTAAGTAATCTGTTGATCTGATGGTTCATTGTGTGGTCTCCTCTTTTTTATTTTGTTTTTTTCTTCACCTACTATAATAAACCTTTTAGTAAAATAATCAATATTTTTTTAATTATTTTACTATTTTATTTACCTGTTATTTTACTAAAAATAAAAAAAGAGAAGTTTTATTACTTCTCTCTGCATGAATTTCTAATAACCAATTGACATGGTAATTGTATTCTACGTGGATAGCTGATATCTTCTTCTGTGATCATTCTATGTAATAATGAAGCCCCCATCTCTCCCATCTCACTTGAAGGTGCATAGACAGTAGATAATGTAGGTCGTGTGAAGTTACATGCATCCACATCATTGAATCCCATAATAGACACTTCTTCTGGCACTTTGATTCCTGCATCTAATAAAGCCTGCATAGCCCCCATCGCAAGAGGATCATTGGCGCAGAATATTGCAGAAGGTATTTTTCCTTCTTCAATCACACGATTCATGGCAGAATAACCTTCATCTCCAGTCATTTCATGATCGGTTGTAAATATCTCATATTTTATTCCTAGATATTCGCAATATTTAATAAAGCTTTTCTTTCTAGAAATTGTTTGTAAAGACATCTCATCATATTCATTTCTTCCCATAAAACCAATCGTTTCATGTCCCTGTGAATGAAAATAATTGACTACTTTACACATTGCGTCATCAAAATCCAATGAAATACAGACATTTGTGATAGGAGACAAATCCATATCTAATAAAACAATTCTACTAGATAACTTACTAAATGTATCAAGATACTTCTTTTCAAACTTTCCAATACAGATAATGCCATCCACACCTTCTAATACCTGCTTCATATTCATATCATCGTATCTTACTTTTGTAGAAGCCATCTTTTCTTTTCTTAAATATTTCTCTACACCCTGTAAAATAGATAAGAAATAAGTATCTCTAAATTCCTGTTCAAATGTATAACACTGGATAATACCTATATTAAATGTTTTCTTCTTTTCTTTTGATTTTAAGGAGTAATTGAGTTCACTAGCCACTCTTAATATCTTCTCTTTTGTCTCAGGTAAAACCTTCAATGTCTTATCTTCATTTAATACTCTTGATACAGTTGCGATAGAAACATCAGCTGCTTTCGCAACATCCTTAATTGTAGCCATTTCTTTTTCCTCCTCAATATTACTATAATAACTAATATATCACAATCTAGATAAAATGAGGTAAAAATTTTAGTAATATTTTAACCAATTTTAACGATAAATTATTTTTTCTTTATTTTCACTGTATATATCAAACTTTTTTCTACCTTGCCTATAATTTCTTCATTTTTTTATTGACGTGTCTACTTCTACATGGTATTATAGGTGAGCAGTCAAGAAATGGGCCTGTAGCTCAGTTGGTTAGAGCGCACCCCTGATAAGGGTGAGGTCGATGGTTCAAATCCATTCAGGCCCACCATTTCTAAAACTGTTAAACATGGGCCTGTAGCTCAGTTGGTTAGAGCGCACCCCTGATAAGGGTGAGGTCGATG
>OIDK01000166.1_pt1 | contig 26805 bp, 23 predicted proteins | sample 1581551 | NCBI WGS metagenome assembly OIDK01 (sample SAMEA3882522, study PRJEB24775) | human gut metagenome | biome: human-associated habitat; feature: intestine environment; material: feces | place: Netherlands | collected 2009/2010
TCTTCCGATCTAGTCTTTGCTCCACAATATAAAAATCTCCTCTGCCGTCTATTCTGATCTGTGTTATAATAGACCTCATAATACTGGCGTTCCGGTCTATCACTATGCCAAGCAGGCAGATGCCATCTGTCCATAAACACAGGATACATTTCCGGAACGCTGTCAACAGGAGGAAATCGTTATGAATATTAAAGAAGAAATCCATTCATTATCAGAAGAAATGCTCACAAACCTTGGCAGACTGGTTGCCATCGACTCCCAGCTCGGCACACCTGCCGAAGGAAAGCCTTTCGGTGAAGGCCCTGCAAAAGCCCTGGAAGAAGGTCTCAAGATTGCCGATGAGCTTGGTTTTAAAACCGTAAACCTGGACAACTACTGTGGCTATGCAGAAATGGGTGAGGGCGATGAGATCGTTGGAATCGCCGGACATCTGGATATCGTGCCAGTGGGTGGTGACTGGACTTATGATCCATTTAAGCTTACCCGTGAAGGCGACCATGTATACGGACGTGGAACTACCGATGACAAAGGTCCGATTCTGGAAGCGCTCTACGCCATGAAGCTTCTCCGCGACCACGGTGTAAAACTGAACAAAAGAGTCCGCCTGATCATGGGCTGCAACGAAGAGACCGGTTCCAGATGTATGGCTCACTATAACCAGGTAGCCGAAGAGCTCTCCTGTGGTTTCACACCGGATGCCAATTTCCCATGTATCCACGGCGAAAAGGGACAGCTGGGTATGATGGCCTACTCCAAAAACACCAGGATCCTTTCCATGAACGGCGGTTTTGTTTCCAATGCAATGTGCGACACCTGCACAACTGTTATTCCCGCCGAAGATGATCTGAAAGAAAAGCTGGAAGCAGCACTTTCCCATACAAAGCTCCAGGAATACAAAGTAACTGAAGAAAATGGTGAGCTTACCATCTACGCCAAAGGTGTTCCGGCTCATGCCAGCACCCCGCACCTGGGAGTCAATGCTGCAGGTGTAACCTTTGAATGCCTGGCAGAGGCAGGATTTGAAGATGATTTTGTAAAATTCTATAACTCCCATATCGGCACTGCCTGTGACGGTTCCGGCATCGGTCTGAAATTTGCGGATGAATACGGAGATCTGACCCTGTGCAACGGAATCGTAAAAACAGAAAACGGCGTGATCTCCTGCACCATCGATATCCGTGTCCCGGTTACTCTTAAGGAAGCAGAGATCCGCAAAATGTGTGAGGACAAACTGGAGGATAAAAACGGACGTATTGAGATCAACAACGTTGTTGCCCCATTATTCTTCCCAAGAGAATCTCCACTGGTAAATGCCCTGTACAAAGCTTATACAGATGTAACCGGCGACACAGAGCACAAACCAATGGTCATCGGCGGCGGCACTTACGCAAAATCCCTCAAAAACATCATCGCCTTCGGACCTGAAAAAGAAGGAATCGACTATCGCATCCACGGAGCCGATGAATTTATTCTGGTATCCGGTATGGAAGAAGCAGTCCTGATCTATATGGAAGCCATCAGAAATCTGCTTGCGATCTGAAAAATACTATAGAAAGATAGGAGAATTTTTATATAAAAGCACATAAATACTGGTCACTTGGAGCATTGCTCTGCATGACAGGTTCTTTTTACACAGGCTACAGAAAATTCATGAAAGCACACAAATATTTCTCTTTCGGCACACTGTTTTGTATGATCATGGCTATCTGGTCCGGTCACAAAATGATCACTCCCTCAAAAAGATCGCAGGAAAAAGAATGTCCTGCTGACAACAAATAACTGCAAATATGAAATTAAAATTGATCGCACTTGATATTGACGGTACACTTACCAACGATGAGAAAAAAATCACAGCAGATACCCTAAGCACACTTCTGAAATTTCAGGAACAGGGAATCCGGGTAATGCTGGCTTCTGCCAGACCTGTACCCGGACTTTATTCTGCTGCCAGTGAGCTGCGCCTTGGTGACCACCACGGCATCCTCATGGCCTACAACGGCGGAAAAGTCGTAGACGCCACAGACGGACAACTTCTTTCACAAACCCATATGGACCTTAATAAAACCCGGGAACTTCTCCGTTTTCTGGAAGCGCTTCCTGTCACTGTAATCCTGGACGACGGCGAACGCTTCTATGTGGAAGATGCTCATGGATATAAGGTGGAATACGAATGCTGGAACAATCAGATGGACTGCACAGAAGTCGATAACCTTGCAGATTTTCTGGATTTTTCCCCGGTAAAGCTTCTCCTATCTGTTGACCCGGATGAAATCCTGAACATTCAGGATTTCATCCGCAGCCATCTTCCCGATGATCTCTGTGTTGTCCGCACGGCACCTTTTTATCTGGAAATCATCCCGGTTTCCATCAATAAGGGAAAAGCTCTTCTTGATGTGTGCAGCCGCCTTTGTATCGATCCGGCTGACACGGCAGCATTCGGTGATTCCGAAAATGACATCCCTATGCTCCAGGCTGCCGGCTGTGGTGTTGCCATGGGTAATGCGGAAGATGCGGTAAAGGCTGTCGCTGATAAGGTTACACTGTCCAATAATTCGGACGGTATCGTCCATGCACTTCGGCATCATCTTTTATGATCCTGCTCACAAATTTCCGGTTGATAATGTCTGCCACCGGTCACATAAGAAGGACACTGGCTACGGTTCCTACATTTACAATTCCGCCGCTGGCAAAGCAGATCACCGCACAGATCAGATCGGTAAGCATCCTGCATCCGAAGTAGGATTTATGAGAACGGTCACATAAGATCATGGACAGACTGTCATATGGAGATGCTCCCGCTTTTGCGTTCTGATACATGGCAAGCCCGATTCCGCCAACCAGAAGTCCGATCACTACAGTCACAAGTTTCTGCCACAGAACTTCCGGTGCGCCCAGTTTACATACCAGATAGTAAAAAAATGTTACCACATATCCCTGAAGGATCGCATTGAAAAAAGTTCCAAATCCGATATATTTTCTTCCGTTCTCTGTGCGGTGAACTTGTCTGCATTGTAGAACGTAAAGACGATGTCATTTCCACCACGGTTAATGATATCCTCCAGTTTGTTTTCATGATAGTGCATCGGAGATACCTGACCACTGTCACACATCATGATCTTTTCTGCGTACGGTTTATTGTACTTTGGATTGTGGACATTTCCGTTACGGATGGTGATCAGTGCAAGTCCCAGAGTATCGAATTTTCCTTCGCCGTAGTCTGTGACATCCCATCCAAGCTCACACTCACGGATCTCATCATACTCATGGTTCTTCTCTGCCCACTCATCCGGTGTGAAGGAAAAATATGGCGGAAGTTTAAATCTGCATTCTTCCATCAGTGCTTCCATTTTTTTGATTGTTGCGTTGATCTCTGATCTTTTCATCGTAATACCCTCCTGGTTTTGTTATATAAATTTTATTTTAAGCGGACATTCGCAATCCGCATTCGCTACTTGCTCATAACCGAATAACTGCTTCGCAGTTGATTCGGTTAAATTTCTCAAGTTCTGCCCGGATCTCTTCTTCTCCGTCCAGCACAGTGAAGATAAGTTCATTGCGCTCTTTTTCAAACGGTTTCAGCATGTGAAGATCGCCGTTTTTCTCATGAATCCCGCGTCCGTACACACTGGAGTTGGATGGTTCCAGGCCGATCACATAATCTCCGGCTGCTGTGGATTTCCATTCCATAAAATATGGAAAATTTTTTGTGCTGTATTCGATCTTCAGTCCCAGCTTCAGATCCGGATTTACCGCAAGGACCCAGGTTCTCTTATCCTTTGTCTTCTTGATATCGTGGATAAACACATACTCCGGCTCATTCTTTTTCGGCCTGTCCATGTGGTCATAATCTGCCTCGTGTCCGGCGGAAGCTTCGTCTCGTGGTGCCACTTTTTTTGTCGGAATATAAAGCTTTGTCGCAGGGGTGAGGAAGGGATAACCAAGGTTGATGTGATAAAGAAGCATCAGCGGCTCTTCCCGGAATGTATCATAATGATTTCTTCCCTGAAGTCCCGGCTTGGAAAGGAAATTCATGTTGATTCCTTTGTAGGTAAGGCCTGCCACATCCAGACACTTGTCACACATCACCTGATACTGAAGACACTCGTTCTTCACATCAAACATCCTAAGTCCGGTGCTTCTTCCTTCCTCACAGGTTACTTTGCGGATGTATGCCATCTGCTGCATACTTCCCACATACTGATACAGTTCTTTCTTATCCATAAGACACTCACCTCACTCAAGATTTGCATGGTACTGCCAGAGAGATCTCATATCCAGATGCCTCTGCTCGATGATCATCTTTGCAAGCACATCTCCCAGAAGAAGCACAGACTGCTCAAAAAGAGAAGTCATTGGCTGGCAGGAATCAATCTCATCTTCCAGATAATTCTTCGTGCGGACCGGAATCCTTACCATAAAATCCGCAATGTCTTTCATCTCACTGTTTGGATTGGAACCGATATGAACGATGGTGCAGTCCACAGATGCTCTGGCTTTTCTAGCGATCCCTAGAGGGAAAAGAGAACCGCCGGAGCCGGAGCCGACGATCAGAAGATCGTCTTTTTTGATAGCCGGTTCGTTGATCTCGCCTACACAGTGTGCCCTGATCCCAAGGTGTGCAAATCTCTTACAGATACACTGCAGGGCAAGCATCACACGGCCGACTCCCACAAAAAACACCTGATCCGCTTTGAGAACTTCGTCAACCAGACGTTCCAGGGAAGCAGGATCAATACTTTCCATTGGTTTTTTCAGCTCTGCCAGCACGTCTTCGCTGGCTGTCTCATATTTCTGTGCAAAATCTGCTGTCATTTTCTTCAACCTCCTATTACCAGATCATGTAATTTCATCAGATCCTCAAGGCTCTGTTCCATGTTATCTTTCTTAATGCAGGTGCTTCCTGTTACAAAAATATCCACATCACTTTTTCCATAGGTGCGGATATTGTCCGGAGAAATCCTTCCGTCTACCTCGATCTTTGTCTTAAGTCCCCGGTCTGTGATCATTTTTCGAAGCTCCCGGATCTTCCGGTCTGCGTATGTAACCTGTTTTTCCCCTTTTACGAAGGCATATCCCGGATTGATCAGCATCAGAAGCACGGTATCACATTTATCCAGAACATATTCCAGTTCACTTAACGGGGTGGCCGGTTTCAACGCAACACCTGCCTTTACTCCTTTTGCGTGGATCCGGTTCAGCATTCCATCTATGTGAGGCTGTGTTTCCCCGTGGAAAACGATCTGGTCTACTCCGATATCCAGAAGTTCATCCACAAAATAATCCTGCTCTGTAACCATCACATGACAGTCAAAAAACATGTCTGTCTTTGCCCGTAACTGCCTCACTGTATCCAGCCCCAGCGGCATGCTCGGACTGAAATGTCCATCCAGGATATCTACATGAAGCATTTTGATCCCTGCTTTTTCCAGTGTCTTTACTTCCCGTTCCAAATTGCACATATCCAGACAGATCAGAGACGGTGAAAGGATACAGGATTCGTTCCAGATTTCTTTCATAGTGATTCACTCCTTATGATTTCTTCGATCTCTTCTCTTGTAGGAAGGGATGAGATCGCTCCTTTTTTCTGTACACACAATGCTCCGGAAATATTTCCGTATTCCATTGCTTTCCGGAGGATCGGTTCTGTGATCTCCTCCGGCCTTGTTACTCCCTGTAGAAGAAGGCTTGAGAGGAATCCACCCCAGAATGCATCTCCGGCTTCTGTGGCATCCACAGCTTTTACCGTTCGTCCGCCTACTGTGAAAATGCTGTTTCCGAAGAATACCTGTGCGCCTTCTTTTTTCAGCGTTTCCATAAGGAATTTTCCAAAGTCATCTTCGCCAACCTTGCAGCACATTCCGGTTTCCAGTCCGTTTCTTGCAGCTGCGATCGCTACATTGGCCGGTGCGCCGCCTGCATTCCGTATGTAGGAACCTTTTTCCTCACCTGGGATAAAATCGATTACCATTTCTCCGATACTGTATATATCCATGGTGTCCTCCCTTTTATTTAGTAACTTGTGTTTGCTTTTTGTTTATTTCTGCATTATATCATCGTTATTAGTAATTCCAAGATACTATATATTATTTCATTGTTATACACATTTTAAGCCTGGAATTTTTATATAATCTGCACAAAAAAAGTTCCCGGAACTATCTCACAGAAAATAGTTCCGGGAACTTTCCCAGTATATTCACTTTTTTTATCTACATAAGCTCACCCTGAAAGTACTGCTGGATGGCATTGCAGGCCCCGCCAAGTACTGCTGTCTTATCTAAGTAACTTGCCTTTACTATCTGGGTGCGGGTCTGGTGATTACTGAATTTCCTTTCATTGACCAGTTCTTCCAGCTGTTGCACATATCTCTGTGGCCACCAGACGCCGTCGTGACCCAGAATGATAAGATCCGGATTCAGAATGTTCACCACACTGACCAGCGCAGAGGAAAGTTTCTCCACAAGATCTTCAAATATCCCGCCAATCTCCAAATTTTCCCACTGTTCGCAGAAGGTCTTATAATCATAAAATTTCCCTGTAGCTTCCCGCATCCGCTTCAGCACGGTTCTGGAATTCAGATAAAGTTCCAGGCACCCCCGGTTTCCGCAGACACATTTCTCCCCCTGATAGTCAATGGAAAGATGTCCGATTTCCGGTGTGTAGCCGGAACTGCTCTGGTACTTCTCATTGCCGATGATGATCCCGCATCCCACACCGCTGGAGAGGCCTGTGAGAAAGATATCCTGATACCCTCGGCCAATGCCGAACAGTTTTTCCGCAAGGGCTGCGCTCTGGTTATCGTTGTCGCAGAATACCGGCAGGTGATAACGTTCTTCCAGAAGTTTTGCCAGCGGAACATCGTGGATCCCGTTAAAATAAGGTGGCGATTCGATCACGCCCTCAATGCTGTCCAGCGGCCCGATGCAGGCAACACCGATCCCGCCTGCCCGGTCTGTTCCAAGCATCATCTGATCCGCCAGGCTGTAGACCGTTTCCATCAGTTCCTCCTGATCTTTCCAGCCCCGGGAAATTTTTTCACTCCGTAAGATCTCCAGTTTCAGATTGCAGAGGACTGCCTCGCAGAAATCTCTCATGATCAGGATTCCGATCACCAGGGGCGCTGTATCCGCAATCCCAAGACCAATGGGATTTCTCCCCAGATCCGCATTTTCCTGTTTTTTCGTCTCAATGAGATAACCGTTTTCCATCAGCTCTGTCACGATCTTGGAGATGGCTGTTTTGGTCAGGTGCATTTCCCTGGACAGCTCAATTCTGGAACTGCAACGCCCGGTAGCAATCAGTTTCAGAACGGTTCCTCTGTTCTTTTTTTTCATATCCTCTCTGTCTGCATTCATTTTTATCTGTAAACTCCCGTCTTTATGATTCTCTGATTTCACTGTCTATATTTTAGGTGATATCAGGGTTTAAGTCAAGTGAGTTTACTTTTAGTTTCTGTTCTTATCTTTTACATTCACGTCGATTGTTTTCTCGTTCTCTTACTGGTATAATACGAAAAGACTTTTCAGTATCACGGAGGAAAAAATATCTATGGAACTTTTATTTCTGGCGCTGTTTGCAGCCAGTCTCATCGCATGTGTAGTCACCGGTGCTTCTGTTGTTTTTGCCCTGATATTCGGGTACATTCTGTTCTTTTCCTATGGACTGATCCATGGAAAAAGTGTAAAAGAGATGCTTCGTTTTTCCCGGAACGGAATTTTCACAGTAAAAAATGTTCTACTGACTTTGTTACTGATCAGTATGCTCACAGCGATCTGGCGTGCCTGTGGTTCCATTGCCTATATCGTATATTATGCATCTGCCATCTGTACTCCTTCCGTGATGCTGCTGGCGTCTTTTCTTCTGTGCTGTCTGATCTCTTTCCTTACGGGAACCTCCTTTGGAAGTGCCGCCACCATCGGCGTGATCTGTATGACTATGGCCAACAGTATGGGTATTCCTCCTTTTCTTACCGGCGGTGCGATCCTGGCCGGGATTTTTTTCGGGGACCGGTGTTCTCCGGTTTCCACCAGTGCGCTTCTTGTCAGTGAGCTGACAAAAACGGATCTTTTTTTCAATATCCGGAATATGACCCGCAGTGCTCTGGTTCCCTTTATACTGAGCTGTGTTCTGTATGGAATTCTTGGTTTTTCCGTCCATACAGGATCTGCTGCGGATACTACCAGAAATTTACTGCAGGATTATTATGAGTTCTCACCGTTGATGCTTCTTCCTGTTGTAATCGTGCTGGTACTTTCCCTTCTTCATGTGGATGTAAAAAAGACCATTGCCATCAGCAGACTGGTGGGAATGGCCATTGCGGTGAGTGTACAGCACTTTCCGGTGTCGGAACTTCCTGCTTTATGTTTCTCAGGATTTTCGCCTTCTGATGGGAAGATTGCGAAACTGATGAGCGGCGGCGGTTTTCTTTCCATGCTGCGGGTTTATCTGATCGTTGGAATTTCTTCCTGCTATTCCGGCATGTTTGAGGGAACCGGATTTCTGAACGGAATTGAAGCCCTGATGGAAAAACTGGGCTCCAGGATCACCCCTTATGGCACAACCTTACTGACTTCCATTGTCACTTCCGCCATCTCCTGCAACCAGACCCTTGCCATTATGCTTACCAGCCAGCTGTGCGGGGAAAACAATCCGGAAAAATCTTCTTTTGCCCTGGACCTGGAAAATACGGTGGTGGTCATAGCGCCCATGATCCCCTGGTCCATTGCAGGAGCTGTGCCACTGGCTGCCATCGGGGCTCCGAACAGCAGTATCGGAGTTGCGTTTTATCTGTATCTGCTGCCGCTGTGGGGACTGGCTGTGCATCTGTTCAAAACGAAAAAAACTTCTGCAACAACAATTTGACCGATATAACACGCAAAACAGCAGAGCTGCATATCCCTGTAATCTCAGGAAAGACATACAACTCTGCTGTTTTTGTATATTATTCTGTTTTTACGGTCAGGTCTTTTACCCATCTGTACTTCTTATAATTCAGATACACAGCCGGGATCTTCACAAATTCATCCAGACTGATGATAAAGTAAACCGCAAGCACCGGAAGCTTCAGCACAAATGCGGCGATAAGGCCCAGTGGAACCATAATACACCACATGGAAATACAGTCGCAGTACAATCCGAACTTACTGTCTCCGCCTGCACAGAAAATCCCGCTGATGGTTACTCCGTTTACGGAACGTCCGATCATATAGTAAGCACAGATCAGCAGCATTCCCTTAAGATATCCTTCCGCTGTAACGCTTAAGTTGGCCGCACAAAGGATCAGCGGGCTGAATGCCAGAAGCACCAGTCCGGATACGATTCCGCTGGAAACAGACAGATGACAGAGCCTTCTGCCGTATTCTTTGGCTTTCTCCAGCTTTCCGGCTCCCAGTTCGTTTCCTACCATGATTCCGCCACCGTTTCCAAGTCCCATACAGAAACATCCGGCCAGGTTTTTGACAATGCTGGCAATGGAATTGGCGGCTACCGCATCACTTCCCAGATGTCCCATAATTACGGAATACATGGAAAATCCGGTTCCCCAGACGATCTCATTGCAGATCACCGGTGTTGTATATTTCCAGAAATCTCTCCTGAGAACGGGATCGTCTCTGCGGAGATATTTTGCCCGGAGTTTTACCTGATCTTTTCCCACAGTTTCCAGAACGCACCATGTAACTTCAATGATACGAGCCGTTACTGTTGCCAGTGCGGCTCCGGCAATCTCCATTCTTGGCATTCCGAATAATCCATAGATCAGCACTGCATTGATAAAAATATTTACTACCACACTTGTGGCGCTGATCATGCTGCTTTTTGCCGCTCTGCCGCTGTTTTTCAGGATGCAGAGATACATCTGTGAAATTCCGGTAAGCAGATAGGATACCGCGATCACACGAAGATACAGGGAACCGCCCCGGATCAGTACCGGATCATTGGTAAAGATCCTCATCAGCATTCCCGGGATCAGCAGCGCGGACAGAGTAAAGATCAGGGAGATTGCAGTCGTAACTTTCATCACAAAGGCAAAGATCCTCTCCACTGCCGGAATATCTCCCTTTCCCCAGTACTGGGCTGCGATGAGCGAAAGGCCGATGGTCATTGCTTCCAGAAGAAGATTGTGGATAAATGTTATCTGCCCTGCCAACGATACTGCGGAAAGAGAATCCTGTGAGATCACTCCCAGCATCAGGGCATCGGATGCACTGACCAGAGCCAGCATAAACTGCTGAAAAGCGATGGGCATCACCAGGCTTATAAGCTTTCTGGTGAATGCCGGGTCTTTTTTATTTTTCATTTATTTTTGCCCATGCCTCCTCATCAAATTTTCGGTTTTTAAAGTAATATGGCTTGTCCGCATCCGTGATCTCGCGGATCACGCGGCAGGGATTTCCGGCTGCACATACATTGTCCGGAATGTCCTTTGTCACTACGCTTCCCGCGCCGATCACAACGTTATTTCCAATCTTTACACCCGGAAGAACGCAGCAGCTTCCGCCGATCCACACATTGTCCCCGATGGTGACAGGAATCCCGTACTCAAAAGCGGAATTCCTGCTCTCCGGATGGATCGGATGCCCGGCTGTGTAAATACCTACATTGGGGCCAAACATTACGTTATCCCCGATGGTGATTTTTCCCACATCCAGCATCACGCAGTGGGTGTTGGCATAAAAATTCTCTCCGACTTCGATATGGCTTCCGTACTCACAGTGAAACGGCGGCTCAAAATATACGTTTTTCTTATGTTTCAGTCCTGTGCGTTCCAGATATTCCATACCCTTTTCCGGGTCAAAAGGCATGGCCTCATTGTACTCCCGGACGGCCTTTTTTGTTTCTTTCTGCTGCGCCACTACTGCATCATCGGAGATGTATGCCATTTCGTGATCTCTTCTGTAAATATTGTCCATTGTAAATCCCTCTCTTATAAATACACTTTGTTTTCTTCAAAAAAATGCCCGGTGTCTCCTGACGCACTGTGAGTGATTCCGGAGAGGACGGCGGCATGCTCCACTATATCTGCCTTACAGTTTACGCGGACATTGACCGAAGCATCTTTTCGTTTTATAATTATATTGTATATTTTTAAGTTATTCTATCGGTTTTCTATCTAACTTTATAGCAATCCTGCGAGGTATGAATATGATCTATATAGACTTAAAGGATGACCTTTCTGAAAAAATGGTCTACGATTATCCTGACTGTCCGGCCTACACCATCCATGAAATGCTTTCCCACTATCCCAATTATTCCGCTATCAGCCACTGGCATGATGACATTGAATTTCTGATGATCCAGTCCGGCCAGATGCAATATAATGTCAACGGAAAAATCCTCACTCTGGAACAGGGACAGGGGATTTTTGTAAATTCCAAGCAGATGCATTACGGATTTTCTGAAAGTCACAGGGAATGTGAATTTTTTTGCATCCTCATCCACCCCATGCTTCTGTGCACATTACCTGCCTATGAAAAAAACTTCGTCCTTCCTCTGATCCGGAACAACGAAGTTACCTTTTTTATCTTTGATCCCGGGATTTCCTGGCAGGCACAGATTCTGAAACAAATGGCCGACATCTATGTGCACCGTAAGAGTAAAACTGCTCCTTTACGGATCCTGTCCTCTTTTTCCCTGATCTGGGCTCTGCTTCTTGAACATCTGCCCTCTGCCTCCCGGACCGAAGACCATACCAATACAGATCTTACCGCCATCCGGAACATGACCGGTTTTATCCAGCAGAACTACACTTCCAGGATTTCCCTTAAGGAAATTGCGGCTGCCGGTTCCGTAGGTATCAGCAAATGCTGCAAACTCTTTTCCAGATATTTCAGCCAGAGTCCAAATCTCTATCTGAATCAGTACCGCCTGAATAAAAGTGCTCAGCTTCTCCGGGAAACCGATATGACTATAACAGAAATCGCTCTTTCCACCGGCTTTGGCAGTGCCAGTTATTATGCGGAATCTTTTCGAAAATGGGCAGGCATGAGTCCCGGGAAATTTCGCAAAACCTGATAACTGCCCCAGGCAGATCACACTGTCTTCCGGAATTTTGCCGGTGACACCCCGAACTGTTCCCGGAACAGATGATAAAAATGGCTCACATTAGAAAATCCACAACACTCACAGATGTCCAGGATCTCCCTGTCTGTCTGCGCCAGAAGATAGACCGCATATTTCAGACGTTCCTGGTTGATATACTGAGTAGGAGTTTTCCCGCTGATCTGCTTCATCAGCCTGCAGAGATGACTCGGAGAACAGGGTGCCAGCTCACACATTCTTTCATAGCCTTCCTGAAGATTTTCGATCTTGGACATATTTAGGAGAAGTTCTGACAGCCAGGACGGCATCTGATTCCAGGGATCCTTTTCATCGTAAGTAAAAAAATAATCCTCCAGAAGAAGCGCAATGATACACTGTGCATGATATCTTGCATGCCTGGGATGGCTTTCGTTTACCAGATTTCCGGCAGTATCCATGGCATCCAGGACTTTGCGGAAATTTTCCCCTTCCAGATGAACATAGGCCGGCATCTCGCTGTTTATCAGTTTATCCATCTTTTCTTCCTGTTCCAGAAACAGAGAAACATTTCGAAGCACCTGGGTGGAAAAGCCCAGATTCCGGACACAGAAATTCTCTGAATGAAAAAAGCTGTAACTGTGCATATCATTGGGGCGTATAAAAAACAGGTCTCCTTTTTTCACCGTCTGCACGGAATCATTGATCAAATGATAGGCCGTACCCTCTGAAATAATAAAAAGTTCATAATGATTATGGGTATGTAGCGGCACATGCTTGTAAATATCCGAGATCGTATAGGAAAGTCCGGACTCTTTGCGCAGTGGATATTGTTCTTTTCCAAATACCGGTATTGCCATTTTTTCTACTCCTCCCCGTTTTCTGATATCAATATACTACAAAAATCTGACAGCTGTAAACAAGAAACACGGTGGAAATTATGATATTCTTTTACCGCATTGAAGAAGATTTCTCTGATGCAGAAACTTGATCTTTATTTTTTCAGGGAGGACTTATTATCATGTCATCATCCAAAGCTCGATTTTTTAATCCGGCTGTTGTAGGCCTGATCATGCTCAGCTTTTTTCTGGGTACCAGTGAATATACAGTGATCGGTATCCTGCCGGAAATTGCTGACGGATTCGGGATTTCACTGACACAGGCCGGAAGTATTGTATCTCTGTTTGCTTTCGCCTATGGCCTGGGCACTCCGTTTCTGGCTGCCTATGTGGGAAAATACAACCGTTTCCGTATTACCATGCTTGGAATTTCACTGTTTGCACTCTGCAACCTGATCTGTGCCATTGCTACCAATTACATGGTATTTCTGGTATTCCGTATTCTTACGGCTGTCGTTTCCGGTACTGTGGTTTCCATCTCCATGACTTATGCGGAAGATGTTGCTTCCATCCCGGAGCATATCCCGGGTGTGATCGCAGGTGTTTTTTCGGGCTTCAGTATCGCTTCGGTCATCGGTGTGCCTATCGCTTCCACCATCACTCATGTTTTTGGATGGCGTGCGGCTTTTATCACGATCTTTGTGGCGACTCTGGCTCTGCTGGCGCTTCTGTTTATGAAACTGCCACGTCAGAACCGTCTGAAAGCAGGAAGTATCCTGGAACAGTTTAAGCTTTTTCTGGATAAAAGGATCTCCATCGGCTGTGCCATTGTTTTTCTGGCCGGTGCTTCCACTTACTGTTTTTATACATACCTGACACCGATCTTCCAGCAGGAACTTCACATTCCGGATTCCATGTTAAGCCTTGCACTTCTGATCTTCGGTATTGCAGCTATCACCAGCAACGTAAGTTCCGGTCAGGTGGCAAACAAAACCGGCATCCGCATGCTGCCTCTGATCTATGTGATCCAGACTGTATGTCTGCTGCTTCTTCCCATTGCCACCCACAATCTGGTAAGCGGAGGACTGGTACTTTTTATCCTGGGTGTTGTGATGTATCTTCTGAATTCACCGCTGCAGATGCATTTCCTGAAGATCGCCACCAGGGATCACCCTGCCTGTGTAAACCTGGCTTCTTCTCTGATCTCGGTTTTCTTTAACTTCGGTATTGCAGCCGGTTCTGCTATGGGTGGTGTGATCGTAAAATATGCCGGACTTCGGTTTGTGGGAATCGGAGGTGCCATTCCCGGTATCGGAGCGATCATCTGTGCGGTGATCCTGCTTCAGATCATGAAACCGGGTGCGGATATCCGGTAAATCAAACAATACTGTCCATTTACCGGGACTATAGCATTTCCATAAATTACTGCTATAAAAAATACAGTCAGGAATATATCAGAATCTACCTCCGATACTCCTGGCTGTATTTTTATCTGCATCTTGCCTTGTATCACTCTTTTTATTTTCCTGTAATTTTCATCATTCGTCGTTTTTACAGTACAATAAAAAGGACTTTATATCTTTCTTATTTCATCTCGATCATAAACAGTCTGGCTGCTTTTTCCTGCGGCATCTTCACTGCAAGATTTCCATTTTCGATCTTATATTCGCACATCTCTTCTTTCGGATAGATTACGGATACCTTACTGATCTGCTCTGCGTCTTCCAGCGGGATCACTGCTTCTGTTGTTCCCGGTGTCCATACGGAAAGATAGGTATTCTTCTCTGCTTTTACTCCGTAAGCAAGCACTTCGGATTTCAGAGTTCCAAAACCAAGCGGAAAGAACGGCACACCGTCACGGACTTCCTCACGGATCTCTTTATACAGGGCGATTCCCTCTTTCATACGGTTCATGGAATTCTCGCCAAGCTTCCATACCATACCGCTGATATACGGGCGAAGGAGCATACCGTTTACCACATTGTAGATCACATGCTCTTCTTCATCCTCATACGGATATACCCACATGCCACCCTGCTCAGGGGCAACCGCACTTGCCACATTGGCTGCAATATTGGCATTGTAGAGATAATCGGTCTGGTCACTGGTGGACTGCAGGCTTAAGACTTTCAGCATACCATAGTCCATACGCTGTCCGCCGGAACCGCAGTTCTCCACAACAAGATCCGGATAATCACGGAAGATCTCCTCATACCACTGATGGAGGCATTCATAATGCTCACGGATGGCATCTGCACAGCTGTCGCTGTTCAATTCACTTCCGTATCCCATCGTTACGTTATAGTCCACCTTAAAGTACTCTACGCCATAATCACGGATCAGCCTGTCCACTACATCACGGCAGTATTTCCGTACTTCCGGATTGCGGAAATCCAGCATGTAACGTTTGTTGTCAATGTGGCGTTTTCCATGGCGGCAGACAAACCAGTCATCCGGAAGTTTATTTGCAAGCTCACAGGCAACTCCCATAACTTCGATTTCCAGCCAGAGTCCCATTTTCAGGCCTTTGCTGTGTGCGTAATCGCAGACTTCTTTCAGGCCTCCAGGGAATCTTCCGGATGCTTCCTTCCATTCACCGACACGGTCCCACCAGAATCCGTCGTCATACCATCCTGCATCCAGACAGTAATATTCGCATCCCAGCTCTGCCGCCTTGTCAATGATGGAAAGCTCCCGCTCTGTTGTGGGATCTCCCATCAGGCAGTTCATGTAATCATTAAATACCACGTTCAGTTTCTCATCGTCCGGATTCGCTCTGCGTACTTTTCTACGATATCTGGTCAGCGCTGCTACTGCCGGATTCAGACCTCCTTTTACAACGGCTGCCCCTGCCGGAACAGTTGTGAAGCATTCTCCCGGTTTCAGATTCTTATACCAGCCGTGCTCCTGCTCTGTGGCACCGCTTACAGTAAGATACAGATTCCCACCCTGGGCGGAACCATATTCTATCAGCCACTGTCCGGAACTTTCAACCTGGAAAATATAAGTTTCCCCTGTTTCTCTGTCTTCGGCAATTCCCATTGGAAGATACTCGCAGGTAGACCAGGTTCCCTTTCCACTGTAACAATAACGGTTCAGTCCATATCCCTGATGATTAAATCCGTCTACGACCATTCCGTTTAAGTTCAGTGTCTCTGCATCATATTTCTGCCACTGTGCCTCACAGCACCAGCTGTTAAACGGTACATAGATATCTGTTTTTTTGTAATAAGGTTTGTTACCGCCTCTGGAAATTCCCTGATATATAAAAGAAGAAACGTAAGTCAGGCCCTGATCTTCACTTCCCTCGTTGGTGATCTCTGTCCAGGTCTGCACTGCCGGAACTCCGTCAAACAGGCGCATATGATATATGGCTTTCAGCTTTTCCGGAGAAACCATTACGATCTCCAGTTCTTTTCCACCGTCCTGCTCTTTCAGTTCATGTTTCTCATAAACAAAGTCTACAGAGGACTGATTGATGTTGTTTTTGTAAGCATGCATATTCAGGCTTCCGGTGCCGCTTCTGTGGATCTCAACAGCCGGATAATAAATATCTTCCTTCGGCTCCATGGCTGCCTTTTTTACTTCCTGTGAAGAAAGATCTGCCAGCTCTACCACGCCGTTTTCACGGATACGGAACTGGATATCCAGGCCGTTTTCATGTAATTCGATTGTTTTCATGTTCCCGTTTTGGTCGCTCATACAAAATATCCTCCCGTTTTTGTAATCTTGCTTTCAGTATATCATCGGATTTTCCACAAGGTGACAGGTATCATCCCCTGAATGAAAAAATGCAATATATTGTCGCATTTATTTTTACGTGATATACTGTTCACAGACCACAAAACGGACATTACAGCAACTGTGGATTGCGAATATACGAGTCAAATGGATATTCGTGATCTCACCACATGCTCAGGAGGTTTTTCATGCCAGATATTTTTCAGGATTCTTCCAGATATTTTCATATTTCCGCCTTTTATGCCCTTTCCCTGCCGTATTATCATATGGAACATCACACACATTCCAGCTATGAGATCATGTACATTACTTCCGGTTCCTGCCGGGTTTTCTGCATGGATGAGGAACAGGACATGGAATTTCCGCTGAAATCCGGGCAGTTTATCTTTATACGCCCGGGTATCCCGCACAGGCTTGAGATCCCGGACGGTTTTCCATGCTCGATCCTGAATCTGGAATTTTCCCTCACCTCCGAAAAAAGCCCGGTTTCTCTGGACCTTCTTCTGAAAAAAGATCCCGGATTTTCCCGGTTCTGGAATTTTATTGCCTCCTCCCGGGGATTCTGCTCAGGCACGGATTCCCGGAATTTCGGATACAGCCTGAAAGACCTTCTCACCTTTTTACAGCGCAGTTCCGATCAGATAAAGGAGGAAGAATTTCTCTTCTTTCTTCTGTTTGGCCGTATGCTCACAGAACTTGCTTTCTGCGCCCGCTCCAGCCGGAACACCCAGGGAAGTGTTTATCTGAAAAAAGCGCTCCGGTATATTGATGAACATTATCTGGAAGACATTGATATTCCTGCCATCTCCGCATATGCAGGGATCAACAAATCCTACCTGCAGGCGCTCTTTACAGAAAAAAACGGCTGCACCATCAATACCTATATCAACCGCAAGCGTATGGAGCAGGCCGCCTTTCTTCTGTGCAACAGCACTCTTCACATTACGGATATTGCCTTTTCTTCCGGATATAACAGCCGGCAGCATTTTGCACATACCTTCGAAAAATTTTATCACATGAGTCCTTCCCGGTACCGGAGCCTGCATACCCGTCCTCTTCGCTCGGATACCGAAAAGAAACGCTATCATATGGCGGACGGACGGAAGCTGGAAAGTGAACCTTTTCCGCAGGAATAAAACTTACCATCTCAGATCCATCTTCAGGCTGATACCTGCAATACACGTCTGATCAACCTGAAAAAAGCCGGCCAGGCACGAAGATCTTATCTCTTCGATAACCTGGCCGGCTTTTATATTTATGTCAAGCGGATATTCGCAATCCGCTTCGCTACGTAGCTCTACACCAAATAACTGCTCCGCAGTTGATTTGGTTAACTTTCTATGGAAGCAGATTCTGCATGCTCTTCAAACTGATCGCCAGTGTAGAAGTATTGTGAAGAAGTGCAGATGTAGTCGGCTGCAGGATTCCTGCAACGCCACAGGCGATAAGACCTGCATTAAAGGTAATGATGAAACGGTAATTACGTCTGATGCGCTTCATCAGTGCGTTACTGATCTCTTTCAGAACAACAAGTTCCTGAAGGTCATCTGCACCTACGGTAATGTCTGCGATCTCACGGGCAATCTCAGCGCCATCGCTGATGGCAATACCGACATTGGCTGCGGAAAGTGCCGGAGAATCATTGATTCCGTCACCTACCATGATCACCCTTCTTCCGGCTGCCTTCTCTTTTTCAATGAAGTTGGCCTTATCCTCCGGAAGTACCTCGGAATAATATTCATCCACACCTACACGTCTGGCAATAGCTGCTGCTGTACGCTCGCTGTCTCCTGTCATCATAACGATCTTGGAGATTCCTGCCGCGCGCAGTGCTTCTACAGAAGCTTTTGCCTCCTCACGAAGTGGATCTTCAATACAGATCACAGCTGCAAGACGTCCGTCAATAGCCAGATACAGGTGAGAATATTCTTCCGGAATGCTGTCGAATTTCTCCTGGCCATCCTCCGGGATCACACATTTCTCATCTTCAAAAACAAAGTGATAACTTCCGATCACGGCTTTATGTTCTTCTATGGTAGTGGAAATTCCATGTGCCACTACATATTCAACCTTGGAATGCATCTCTTCATGTGCCAGATGTTTCTTTCTGGCTGCACTGACAACGGCCTTGGCCATGGAGTGCGGGAAATGTTCTTCCATACATGCAGCAATACGCAGCATCTCGTCCGGATTGTTGTTATCAAAGGAAACCACATCCACAACCGTTGGTTTTGCTTTTGTCAGAGTTCCGGTCTTATCAAATACGATGGTATCTGCATCAGCCATTGCTTCCAGATATTTACCGCCTTTAACCGTAACTTTATGTGTACCTGCCTCACGGATCGCGGACAGTACGGAGATTGGCATTGCAAGCTTCAGTGCACAGGAGAAATCTACCATCAGGATCGCAAGGGCCTTGGTTGCATTTCTGGTGAGCAGATATGTAAGGGCTGTTCCTCCAAGAGTATACGGAACCAGCTTATCTGCCAGATGCTCTGCCTTGCCTTCCAGGGAAGATTTCAGCTTCTCAGATTCCTCGATCATGGTGACGATCTTGTCATAACGGCTGGAACCACCTACCGTCTTCACCCGGATAGTGATCTCACCTTCCTCCACAACGGTACCTGCATAGGCAACGCTGCCTTCTTTCTTACATACAGGTACAGACTCACCGGTAAGAGACGCCTGGTTCACCATAGCTTCTCCATCCGTAACGCTTCCGTCAAACGGAATCACAGTACCCATACGGACAACAACTTCATCTCCCGGCTGAACTTCTTTGGATTCTACAAGAATTTCCTGATCTTCTCTCTTCAGCCACACCTTGCCAACATTCAGTGACATGGTTCTTGCAAGATCACCGACCGATTTCTTATGTGTCCACTCTTCCAGAATTTCTCCGATTCCAAGCAGGAACATAATGGAACCTGCAGTACCGAAATCCTGACGCAGTACGGATACACCGATCGCAGTGGCATCCAGAACCGGTACTTCGATCTTGCGGTGAAGAAGTGTATCAATGCCCTTCCAGATATATTTCAGGGAAGTTGCTGTCGTATAAATTGCGTTCAACGGATATGGCAGGAAAAGCTTTCTTCCAAAATGATAGATCACCTTGGAGATCAGTTTCTCCTGATATTCTGCATTCAGTGCTCTTCCGGAGCTCTGCAGTACCTGCTGGGGAGCTTCCACATCCTGATAATGGAATGCTCTGATACCGCAGATAACAGCCTCACGGCTGCCCTGATAATTCACAACCGCATCACAGGTTCTCTCATATACCTTGGCGGAAGCCACTCCGTCAAGATTTTCGAGATAATACAGCAAAGTATCCGCCTGCTCGTAACTCATTCTCTTCTGGGCAAGATGAATACGAAGTCGTCCTCTTGTCTCATGTTTAATATAAAATTTCACGGGAAATCGCCTCTTTACTCAGCTGTCTCTTCAGTTGCTGCTTCTTTTGTCTCTTCTGCTGCCTCCTTGAATGCATCCTCATCTGCAGTCTCTTCTGCATTCTCTGCAACATCTTCTACAGCCTCTTCTGCTGCAGCTCTCTCCTCATTGATTCCCTTAGCCTCAGCGTAGATATCCTCCGCGTTCTCCTGAAGGCTTGTAGCTGTTTTCATGATGCAGTCCTTAGCTCTTAAAACGGCTGCTGTGCATCCTGTGTAAAGCTTCTTCGCATCCTTGCTTGTAAGGATCTTGATTCCTGCTGTTCCAAAAAGAACACCTGCTGCAAAAAGTCCTGATTTTTTGAATTTAAAATCTACCATAATAATTTTTCCTCCTAAATATATAATTTTTATCATTTTACTGATTTCCGGTGGACAATTTCCCATGCCTGCCCCGGTATTTTCATCATTATAAAATACTTGTAAAAAAATGTCCAGTGTTTTTTTTGTGAATTTAACACAATTCGCTGAATTTTCAGTTAATTTCCCCTAACAGTTAAGTTTTACTAATAGTTTCGTTTTTCTAATTTTTAGTCTGTACAAACCCTTTATTTCCTATTATATAGGGAATATCTCCTTGCTGTGTTTATCCCACTTCATGTACCGGAAGCACTGCAAGTGTGCGGATATTCTGCTCATGGATCTCCCCGCATGCCCGAAGTCCCGCACGGATCACCTCATTAAGCTTCTGCCCGGACAGGTGGCAGATGGTATCATCATCCAGCTCCACTGTGCAGGCCCCTTTGGTACTGCAGGCTACCCGGTACATATTTTTGCGGCTGATGGCTCCGATGGACTCCAGCGTATTGATCATACGGTATACCGTTGCCACACCGATCTTCGGGTCCAGTGCGGAAGCCCTGTAATAAATTTCCTTACAGCAGGAGCACTCCCCTTCCAGAATGATATCAAGCAGGATCCTCCTCTGTCTGGTAATTCTTAAGCCCCGTTCTTTCAGCTTCTCTATAATAAGATCTTTCTGCATCTGTGTATGGCGGTAACATCCTGTTCTCTTTTCTTCTTTCTCAGCTTTTGCGTTCTGCATTCTGATCCCTCCTTTATTATTGAGAAAACTTTTCTTTTATCTAATAAGTTAGTATACTCCAACTGTGGTTAGCTGTAAATAACTTGTTTTGGATTTTTTTATAATATTGAGGATTTCTCCGGAATGCAGTATAATAATTCGTGAATCTATCCATATGAAACCGTCGTTTTGACAAAATGACGAAAAATCCCCTTTCGTTTTTTCGTCAGAATGACAAGAAACTGCCGGAAACTTTGTACGATTCAGCTCTAGCTCTTTTCCTCCATTTTCGATATACTGTTAACCAGCAAAGGAAATTACGTAAAAAACAATATATTAATTTTGGAGGGAAACAACAATGGCAAGTTTATCATTATCTCACATTAATAAAACTTATCCAAACGGCTTCCAGGCAGTTAAAGATTTCAACCTTGAAATCGAAGACAAAGAGTTTATCATCTTCGTAGGACCGTCTGGATGTGGAAAGTCCACAACACTTCGTATGATCGCAGGTCTTGAGGAGATCAGCGGTGGTACACTTAAGATCGGTGACAAAGTCATGAACGATGTTGAGCCTAAGGACCGTGATATCGCAATGGTATTCCAGAACTACGCTCTGTATCCTCATATGACTGTTTATGATAACATGGCATTCGGACTTAAACTTCGTAAAGTTCCGAAGGATCAGATTGACAAATCTGTTCGTGAAGCAGCAAGAATCCTTGACCTTGACAAACTTCTTGATCGTAAACCGAAGGCTCTTTCCGGTGGTCAGAGACAGCGAGTTGCTATGGGACGTGCTATCGTTCGTAATCCTAAGGTATTCCTTATGGATGAGCCTCTTTCCAACCTGGATGCTAAACTTCGTGTACAGATGCGTATCGAGATTTCCAAGATTCATCAGAGACTGGGTGCTACAATCATCTATGTAACACATGACCAGACAGAGGCTATGACTCTTGGTACCAGAATCGTTGTTATGAAAGACGGTGTTGTTCAGCAGGTAGATACACCACAGAACCTGTATCAGAAACCAGGCAACCTCTTCGTTGCAGGATTCATGGGATCTCCGCAGATGAACTTCCTTGATGCTGTTATCTCCGAAAAAGGCGGTAACATGATCGCTACAATCGGTAACGAACATGAGGTTATTGTTCCTGCAGCTAAAGCTAAAGTTCTCAAAGACAAAGGCTATGTTGGAAAGAAAGTTGTTCTTGGTATCCGTCCTGAGGATATCCATGATTCTCAGATGTTCCTTGAGACATCCCCAAGCAAACCGATGAACTCCGTAGTTAAAGTTTACGAGCTTCTTGGTGCCGAAGTATTCCTGTACTTCGATGTTGACGGAACTCAGATCACAGCACGAGTTGATCCTCGTACAACAGCTAAGACCGGTGATCCGATCAGATTCGCATTCGATATGGAGAAAGCTCACTTCTTCGACAAAGAGACAGAGCTTACCATCACAAACTAATTCTTACCGAATTACAAAAAATGAATTTAACCCCGGGGGATATATTTTCCCGGGGTTTCTTTTTTCCTCTGCACAATTTTCACTTCATCTACAGAAAGGACTCAGTTTTATGAAAATACAGCAAACACTTCAAAAATGCCTGGATGACTGGAACCGGATCAGCGGACTGGATTTTTGTATTCTGGACGAAAGTAATCAGGTTTTCGCTTCCACCGGAGACAGAAAGCTGCCATCTGCCGAAAAGCTTATCCAGTTCCGTGAAGATCCTGCTTTATGTATTTCCAACCGTTCCTGCAGCATCTACAAATTAAACGGCGCATCCGGAGATATGCTTCTGACGGTATGGGGTTCCACAGACTCCGCTTCCACCATCGGAGAACTTGCGGTCTGCCAGGTCGAAAGTCTTCTTACTGCCTATGCGGAAAAAACGGACAAAAACTCCTTTATGCAGAACCTTCTTCTGGACCACTATTCTCAGGTGGAAGCTTTCAACAAAGCTGCCCGCCTCCACATTGCACCTTCTGTCCGCCGTGCAGTCTTTCTTGTGGAAACCAAGCAGCATAAAGACGAAAACGCTCTGGCAACCATCCGGAATATCTTTTCGGCCCGGACACGTGACTTTATCACTGCCCTGGATGATTCCGGCATTATTGTTGTCCGTGAACTTCAGAGTACAGAGAGCTACGAGGAACTTAACGGTATTGCCTGCATGCTTGTGGATATGCTGAATACGGAGGCTATGACTTCTGCCTGGGTTTCCTACAGCAATGTTGCTGACGATATCATGCAGCTTTCTGATGCCTATAAAGAAGCACGTACTGCCCTGGAAGTCGGAAAAATCTTTTACGCGGACAAAAATGTCTTCGGTTACAACCGCCTTGGTATTGGCCGTCTGATCTATCAGCTTCCGACTCAGGTATGTGACATGTTCGTAGGTGAAATTTTCGGAGAGGAATCTCTGGATTCTATTGATGATGAAACGCTGAATATCATCCGCACTTTCTTTGAAAACAACCTGAATCTTTCCGAGACATCCAGACAGCTTTATGTGCACAGAAATACTCTGGTGTACCGCTTTGAAAAGCTTCAGAAACGATTCGGGCTGGATATCCGTACCTTCGAAGATGCGCTGGCCTTTAAGCTTGCCATGATGGTATCGGATTACATTACCTACTCCCGGAATCACGGAAAATAAATATCTCAGAAAAATAGAACACACTACAAAAAAAATCCCGGAAATACCTGACGGATATTTCCGGGATTTTATTGCAGAGATATTTTTATTTCAGCAGCATCAGGTGTTCCGGCGGAAGATACAGATATTTCGGAAGACCCCTGTCCGGATCCTCTCTGAAACTGTTTTTCGGCCGCATCCACCACAAACCGGCCGCTGCCTCCTCACCTTTCCTGCGGATCATATACTGATGTTCAAAAGTTGTTTCGATATACTCGTCCACCTGTACTTCCAGACAATTCTCTCCCGGCTTATCTTCCGGCCTGATCCAGTGTCCGCGAATTCCCACGTGAGTAATATCTTCTGCCACTTTTTCTGCTGTATGAAGTTTTATTTTCCAGTCCGTGGCATAAATTTCATGTTCTCCCAGCCGCTGGACCGCTGAAAAGTTCTTACATCCGGTAAGTTTTGCCGCTTCCAGCATTCTTGGATTCTCAAACAGCCGTTTCGTTTCATCGGTTACAAGGATCCGTCCCCCGTCCACAACAGAAAGCTCTTTACAGAATTTATAGGCCTCATCTCTGCTGTGAGTTACAAGGATCATATCGCCTGGATAATCCTGAAGAAAATCCTGCATTTCCCTCTGAAGCACATCTTTCAGATATCCATCCAGTGCGGAAAACGGCTCATCCAGAAGAATGGCTTCCGGTTCCCCGATCATCATTCTGGCCAGTGCCACTCGCTGCTGCTGCCCGCCGGAAAGCTGGGATGGAAGACGTTTTTCCAGGCCCTCCAGATGATACCTCCGGATCAGATCCGACACTTTTTCCTGGGCGGAGGATTTTTCTCCACGGTAACCACAGCGAATGTTCTGTTCTACTGTCATGGTCGGAAACAGCGCATAATTCTGGAAGAGATAACCAATCCGCCGTTTCTGTGGTTTCAGATTGATTCCTGCTTCCGAATCAAAGACTGTTTTTCCGTTAATTACAATCTTACCCCGATCCGGAGTTTCAATTCCTGCTATACACCGCAGTGTCATGCTCTTTCCGCTGCCGGATGCTCCAAGAAGCCCGATGGCTGCCGAGCTGCCCTCAAATTGCACTTTCAGGGAAAAATCCCGGAAATTCTTTTCGATATTTACGCTGACTGCCATCAGATCCACCTTCTTGTCTTCATTCCTCTTCCGGATACAATGTTGATCAGTGCCACGATCACAAAAGAAATCAGCACAATCACAACGACCCAGAAACCTGCGGTTCCATAGTTTCCAGCTGCGGTCTCTGCAGCTATGGCTACTGAAACTGTTCTTGTTTTTCCAAGGATATTTCCGGCAAGCATGGAAGTCGCTCCGTACTCACCGATGGCACGTGCAAAAGCCAGTACCGTTCCGGAAGCAATTCCCGGTCCTGCCGCAGGCATAACCACCTTCCAGAAGATCCGGTTGTCGCTCATTCCCAAAGTCTGGCCCGCATAGATCAGATTCACGTCTACCTGCTCAAAAGCAGCGCGTGCATTGCGGTACATCAGCGGAAACGCAATCACTGCAGCCGCGATCACACACCCCTTCCAGGTCTGTACGATCTTAATATCAAAATTATCCAGAAGAAAACTTCCCAGCGGTCTTTTCAGGCTGAAAATCAGCAGAAGAAAAAATCCGGCAACTGTAGGCGGAAGTACCAGGGGAAGGGTAAAGATACCGTCCAGTACTGCTCTTGCTCCCGGTTTCAGTTTCATGATCTTACGGGCGCAGAATACCCCCAGAAAAAAGGCGATCACGGTAGCCACCAGACCTGTTTTTAAGGAAATCCAAAGAGGACTCCAGTTTATTTCTTTCAAAAATTCTGTCATCGTTCATTCCTGCACCGGCGTTTATGGCATTTCCAGAAATTACTGCCGGTTTTCTGCATAATGATTATTTGGAGGTACTGCCTGTAGAGTCTGTGCTGTCCTCAGCCTCAGTGCTGTCTGCGGAATCTTCTGCATCTTCTTTGGAATCTTCAGCCTTATATGCTGTGAATCCATAGTCCTCAAATACCTTGATTGCAGCGTCAGATTCTACATAATCCAGGAATGCCTCTGCTGCCTTGGTGTCATCCTCAGATGCTTCTTTATCCTCAATAAGTCCTACCGGATAAAGAACCGGAGTCTGAAGGCTGTCTGCCGGTGCCTCTGCAATAATCTCTACTTTATCCGCAACAGATGCAGCATCTGTCGCATATACTACACCAACTTCATTACTTTCCTCACTGACTGCAGCAAGTACATCTGTTACGTTCTTGCACTCGTTGATCTCCATCTCGTTTACATCATCCATGATTCCAAGGTTGTTGAAAATCTCACGGGAGTACTGTCCAACCGGAACACTCTCCGGATCGCCGAGTGCAATCTTCTCTGCCTTTGTGATATCCTCAAAACCGGTAATTCCCAGTGTAGAATCCTTCGGAACGATCAGGGCGATCTTATTTTCCAGAAGCTCTACGACAGAATCTGCATCAACCAGTCCCTCGTCCTCCAGCGCGTTCATCTGCTTCATCGCTGCAGAGAAGAATACGTCTGCATCCGCGCCCTCTTCGATCTGGGTCTGCAGCTTTCCTGAACTGTCAAAGGTAAAGCTCAGCTTGATGTCCGGATTCTCTTTCTCAAATGCCGGCTGAATCTTGTCTTCCATAACGTACTGAAGGCTGGCTGCTGCCGCTACCAGAATCTCCTGCTGGTCGCCGGTTGCTTCCGCTTCGGTCTCTTCTGTCTCAGCTGCCTCTGCCTCCGTTTCCGGTGCTGCTGTCTCAGCCGGTTTGCTGGATGAACATGCGGTCAGGGATGCTGCCGCCATCGCTGCTGCCATTACAAGTGCCCACGTTTTTCTCATATCTTGGTTCCTCCCTCATTTCACGCACACGTTTCCGGCGTCCTTCTCGTTTCGATTCCTCACGCCATAGCAATGTGGTTTTTACCCTTCCGTTATTTTCGGAAAATTATAATGATATTTGCTAATCAAATAGTAGCACGTGGCACTTTTTTTGTCAATCTTTACAATGATTCTTATTTAATGCACATAGTCGTTATGTGCATTAAATAATAACGAGTCT
>OIDK01000181.1_pt1 | contig 25533 bp, 24 predicted proteins | sample 1581551 | NCBI WGS metagenome assembly OIDK01 (sample SAMEA3882522, study PRJEB24775) | human gut metagenome | biome: human-associated habitat; feature: intestine environment; material: feces | place: Netherlands | collected 2009/2010
GTGTCATATGTGACACAATATCCAGTGCCACCTATTTTCTCGTTTCCCCTTGAGGGGAAGCATGTCATATGACACAGTAAGTAAATTCCGTAACGCTGGCTTTATACTCATCGCCCGATAGGGCGCCACCACAACCCTCGGCCTGAAAGGCCGTCAAACCTAAGAACCCTCCGGCCAAAGGCCGGTCAATCCTAATAACCTCTTTCCCTGCCCCCTGAGCGAAGCGGACCACAACCCTTCTACACAACCCGCGGCGCCAGCCGCGCCCCCTTTTTATAACTTGCGGCGAAGCCGCCACCACATCTCTGCCTCCTTTTGAAACTATGGTATAATATAACAGTCAAGAACAAACTTTTCAGCCATGAAACAGGAGGAACTATGCGGGTATTAGGCATTGACCCGGGCACCGGACGGTGCGGGTTCGGTGTGGTGGACAAGGTGGGCACGTCCATTACGCCGGTGAATTACGGGGTCATCGAGACCTACAAGGACCAGAGCGACCTGGAGCGGCTGAATATTGTGTATGAAGGCATATGCGAGCTCATTGCTGCCTACCGTCCCCAGTTCATGGGGGTGGAGACACTGTATTTCAATACGAATATTACCACTGGCATCAAGGTGGCCCAGGCCAGAGGCGTCATCCTTCTGGCAGGGTATCGGCAGAATATTCCTATCGTGCCGGTGACGCCGCTGCAGGTGAAGCAGCAGATGACCGGCTATGGCCGGGCCGGAAAGAAGCAGGTCATTGAAATGGTGAAGCGGCTTATGGGTATCCATAAGAACATTGATCCCGATGATGCAGCCGATGCACTGGCTATCGGTCTCACTGCCGCCTACCATGTGGAACATCGTCAGTTGTATGGGGGAATGAAATGATTGGATATATCAGAGGAAAGGTCACTGCTTTATTTAAAGACTCCTGCTTTCTGGAGGCCGGAGGCATAGGGTATCGGATTTTTATTTCCGATAAGACGAGGCAGCAGCTGGCAAAGGGGGAGGAAGCGAAACTTCTGACCTACATGGCTGTACGGGAAGATGCCATCCTGCTTTATGGTTTTCTGGGGAAAGAAGAGTATGATCTCTTCCTCCTGCTGATTTCCATTTCCAAAGTGGGTCCCAAGGTAGCCATGGGCATCCTGTCTGCCATGACGCCTTCTGCTTTTGTAGGGGCCATTACCACAGGAAGTGTCACCCGGCTCACCAAGCTGCCGGGCATCGGAAAAAAGACGGCGGAAAGACTTCTGGTGGAACTGAAAGATAAAGTAGGCGCCTTTTCGGTGGAACCTCTTTCCGACGACGGTCGTGCAGCGGCTCCTTCGGCAGAGGAAAATCCTGCAGCTGATGAGGCAGTGAAGGCCCTCATGAGCCTGGGCTATGAAATGGATGAAATCACGCCGGTGCTGGGAAGGCTTTCAGGCTCCTATGATAATGTGTCGAAGCTGGTCAGCGCCGCGCTCCGTGAATTTGCAAAAAACCGGGAGTAATAGATGAATAATAAGTATATAAAAAGTCTGGGAGGCCAGGAGGAAGAAGAGGTGCTGGGCAGTAAGGGCCGCATCGTTTCTACGGAGGAAACGCCGAAAGATGAGTGGCAGAATTCCCTGCGCCCCCAGCGGCTGGATGATTATATTGGCCAGGAAGCCTTCAAGAAGAATCTGAAGGTCTACATAGCAGCGGCTAAATCAAGGAAAGAAGCGCTGGACCATGTGCTTCTCTACGGCCCGCCGGGGCTGGGAAAGACCACCATGGCGAAAATCATTGCCAATGAGCTGGGAAGCCAGTTCAAAGTGACCAGCGGCCCTGCCATTGGACGGCCGGGGGAGCTGGCATCCATTCTGACTACCCTGCAGGACCATGATGTGCTCTTCATCGATGAAATCCATCGGCTGAACCGGAATGTGGAGGAAATCCTCTACTCCGCCATGGAGGATTTCGCCCTGGATATCGTCATGGGGAAGGGCACCGGCGCCAGTTCCATCCGCATCGACCTGGCCCATTTCACTTTAATCGGCGCCACCACCCGGGCAGGTTCCCTGTCAGCGCCTCTTCGGGACCGGTTCCTCATTACCAATCATATGCAGTTTTATGAACCGGCGGAACTGAAGAAAATCATTACCAGGGCTGCTCATATTCTGGGCATTGATATCGAGGACAGCGGCGCCGAAGAAATCGCCCGCCGCAGCCGCGGTACGCCCCGTATTGCCAACCGCCTGCTGAAGCGGATCCGTGATTTTGCCCAGGTACAGGGAAGCGCCATTACTGCCGATATTGCATCAGAAGCGCTGAAGGCCCTTCATGTGGATGAAATCGGCCTGGATGATCTGGATAATGAAATTCTGAAGGCCATCATTTATAAATTTAACGGCGGCCCCGTGGGCATCGATACCATTTCCGCCGCTGTCAGCGAGGAAAGGGCTACCATTGAAGACGTATGCGAGCCTTACCTCATGCAGATTGGCTTTATTTCCAGAACCCCCAGGGGACGGATAGCCACGGCGGCAGCCTATGACCATCTGGGGATTTCCTGGCCCGGCAAAGAGGGAGAAACGAGCCTCTTTGGAGGAGATCATGGGGATCGGTAAAACACTTATCATTATCGGTGTCCTTTTCATTCTGGCCGGCCTTTTCTATATGGCCGGCGGCAGGCTCACCTTTCTGGGCCATCTGCCCGGGGATATCCATTTTTCCAGAGGAAATACGGAGTTTTATTTCCCTGTGATTTCCTGTATTCTGGTCAGCGTGATCGGTACCATTCTTCTTAATCTGTTTTTTAGAAGGTAATCATTATGAATCAAAAATTATGGACAGCCCTGCTGCTGCCTTTTGCTTTTTCACTGGCAGTGCTGCCGGCAGAGGCAGAGTCTATTCCCATTCATAGAAAATCGGCGATTTCCGTCAAGGCCCCTGCCGTAAGAAAGGCGGTGCCCCGGAAGAAGGCGTCAGCGCCTGCGCCGAAAAGGGATGAAAGCAAGGCATCCGGCCTGGGTCCTGACGTGGAAGTAGGGCTTCTTACTTCCGGCGAGGTGACTATTACGGGCCTTGCAGATTTCAAAGCGGAATCGGCAGGAAAGGTGGTAGGGAAATATGGAAATGGCACGCGGCTTTCTATTTCCAGAAGCGGAAATACCATCCTTTTGAATGGCAAAAAAGCAGGGGACAAGGTGTACCTCACCACAGGAAACAGCGCCCCTGCCTTTGCGGTGAAGGGCAACCGATACCGGGGACAGATGAAGCTCATCCCTTCTGCCTGGGGCAGCGGCGTCACCGTAGTGAATGCAGTGCCTATGGAGCTGTACCTGCAGAGCGTGGTGCCGGCGGAAGCGGTGCCTTCCTGGAAGGCCGATGCCCTGAAAGCCCAGGCGGTGGCAGCCAGGACCTATGCCATGTACCATAAGAATGGCTACCGTTCCTCGGGCTACGACGTTACCGATGATACCCGGTCCCAGGTTTATTCCGGCATCTCTTCCGAAACGGAAGCCACCAGCCGGGCGGTAAGGGAAACGGCAGGGGAAATCGTGACTTACGGCGGAAAGCCTATTGATGCCCTTTTCCATTCCAGCGGCGGAGGCTATACGGAAAACAGCGAAAATGTGTGGGGCTCGGTCATTCCCTATCTTCGGGGCGTAAAAGAATCCTATGTAGGAAATCCATGGACAAAGACCATTCCTCTTTCCTCCTTTGCGCGCACCATGAGCAACTATGGCTATGGCGTAGGCGCATTAAAGGGCATCAAACTCTCCAGGCTCCGCATAGGCGAAGCCCACAGGAGCAGTGACCGGGGCATTTCCGGCAGAGTGAAGACCTTTACCCTCATCGGCAAGGGGGGAAGCAGAACCGTTCCGGGAGACAAGCTCCAGTCCATCTATGGCCTGGACAGTATCCTCTATGATTTAAACGTGAAGGGAAGCAATCTCATCATTACCGGCTACGGTTACGGCCACGGTTTGGGCCTTTCCCAGTGGGGCGCCGAAGCCATGGCGGAAAAACAGGGCAATGGCAGGGACTACTATAAGACTATTCTTACCCATTATTACTCGGGGACAAAAGTGGAAAAAATGTATTGAGAGGGGCAGCGGCGATACCACCACCCTCTGCACCTTTGACACCGGGCATATGGTTCCTCTGCCTGACGCATGTCTCCAATAAATCGGAAACTGGAAACTTTCCATCATTTTGTCATATAATATAAAGGTTAAACTGATAAAGAATTACATTGAATGACAGGAGATAAGAATTAATGAAACTTGAAGAATTCAACTATAACCTCCCCAAAGAGCTCATTGCCCAGGAACCGGCGGAACCCCGCGATTCCTGCCGGCTTATGATGCTGGACAAGAACACCGGCGCCTGGGAGCACCATCATTTCCGGGATATTCTGGATGAAATCCATCCGGGCGATGTATTCGTATTCAACAATACCAAGGTCATTCCTGCCCGTCTCTACGGAAAGAAAAGAACTACCGGCGGCAAGGTGGAAATGCTTCTCCTTACGCCGAAGGGCAATGATGTGTGGGAAGTGCTGGTGAACCCGGGCAGGAAGGCTCTTCCCGGCACGGAAATCGAGTTCTCCGATTCCTGCTATTGCAAAGTGCTGGACAAAACGGACTTTGGCGGCCGGGTCGTGGAATTCCACTATGACGGTAATTTCGACAGCCTCCTGGACCAGCTGGGAGAAATGCCTACACCTCCCTATATCCACAAGAAGCTGGAAAACAAGGATGAGTACCAGACGGTCTATGCCAAATACAAAGGCTCCGCGGCCGCTCCTACGGCAGGTCTCCATTTCACTCCGGAACTGATGGAGGAAATGAAGAAGAAGGGAGCGGAACTTCTCTTCGTTACCCTTCATGTAGGCATCGGCACTTTCCGTCCGGTGAATGAGGAAAATATCGAAGACCATGAAATGCACAAGGAATGGTACACCGTAAGCCAGGAAACGGCGGATGCAGTCAATCAGGCCAGAAGCGAAGGCCGCCGCATCATTGCCGTAGGCACCACCTCCGTGCGTACCCTGGAATCGGCAGGACAGAGCGGCACGCTGCAGAGCGGCAGCGGCTGGACCCAGCTCTACATTTACCCCGGCTACCAGTGGCATATGGTGGACGCCATTGTTACCAATTTCCACCTTCCTGAATCCACCCTCATTATGATGATGGCATCCTTTGCAGGAAGGGAGCACATTCTGGCAGCTTATGAGGAAGCGGTGAAACAGAAGTATCGTTTCTTCTCCTTCGGCGATGCCATGTTTATCAGATAAGGAATCCTCTATGGTTATCAACTACGAACTCATTGCAGAAGATAAGAAAACAGGAGCCAGAGCGGGCCTTCTTCATACGCCCCACGGCACCTTCAAAACACCTATGTTCATGCCCGTAGGCACCCAGGCTACGGTGAAGACGGTGACGCCGGAGGAACTGGAAGACATGGGCGCCCAGATCATCCTGTCCAATACGTACCATCTCTTTCTCCGTCCCGGCACGGAACTGATCCGGGAAGCCGGCGGACTTCATGATTTCATGAACTGGCATAAGGGAATCCTCACCGATTCCGGCGGATTCCAGGTGTTCAGCCTGGGGGCCATGAGAAAGATTACGGAAGAGGGCGTCCATTTCCGCTCTTTCCTGGACGGTTCCAAACAGTTCCTGTCACCGGAAGTATCCATCCATGCCCAGGAAGATCTGGGCAGCGACATTGCTATGGCCTTTGATGAATGCATTCCCTATCCTGCAGATTATGACTATGCCGACCATTCCACCGCCCGCACCACCCGCTGGGCGGAGCGCTGCATCAAGGCCCACACCCGCACTGACCGGGGCATGTTCGGCATTGTGCAGGGCGGCATGTACAAGGATCTCAGAAGAAGGAGCGCCGAGGAAATCTCCGCCATGCCCTTTGACGGCATGGCCATCGGCGGTCTTTCCGTGGGCGAACCTCATGACCTCATGTATGAAATGCTGGAATATACCACCCAGTTCCTGCCGGTGAATAAAGCCCGCTACCTCATGGGCGTAGGTACGCCGGACTGTCTGGTGGAAGGCGTGGCCCGGGGCGTTGACATGTTTGACTGCGTATTCCCCACCAGGGTGGCCAGAAACGGCATGGCCATGGTGCACAGCGGCCGCATGAACATGAAGAATAAAAAATATGAGAAGGACTGGGCGCCCCTGGAAGAAGGATGCCAGTGCTATACCTGCACCCATTACAGCAGGGCTTATATCCGCCATCTCTATAAGTCCGAAGAACTTCTGGCCTTCCGTCTCGTCACCATCCATAACCTGTACTTCCTGCTCCAGTTCATGCGAGATATGAGACAGGCCATTATTGACGGAAACTTTACGGAATTCCGCGAAAATTTCATGGCAAACTACAAAAGATAAAGACATCCCCCCTGTTTTATGCTAAAATGATTCTATACGTTCGTTGGAGGTGAAATCATAAGTGGAACAAGCAATGAATATCCTGAGCCTGGTATGGCCTTTCCTCATTCTGGTAGCTATTATGTACTTCTTCATGTACCGTCCTACCCAGAAGATGAAGGTTGAAAGAGGACGTTTCCTCATGGCTCTCAAGAAAGGCGACAAGGTGGTAACATCCGGCGGCGTCCATGGGACCATTAAAGTTCTCCGTGATAAATACGTGGAACTGGAAATCGCACCGAAAGTAGTCATCAAGGTTGAAAAATCGGCGATCCAGCACTTTGAAGGCAAGCCGGCTGTAGGCGAAGCTCCTGCTTCTGAAGTGATTCCGGAAAACAAGAAATCCAAGAAGGATGAACCGGAAACCCAGGTGGTAGAAGAAGTGGTGGAAGTGGACGATCCCAAAGACGCAGGTACTGAAGTCATCGAAGAAGAAGTGGAAGTGGATGACAAGGATGCGGCTAAGGACGCAAAGCCCAAAACTGAGGTAAAGAAATGACAGAGACGGATATTTCCTCTTCGGAACTGAAAAAGGAAATCCGCCGGAAGATGCTCGCCTTACGGCGGGCTCTTTCTGATGATGAGGCAGAAAAAAAGGCAGACTGCCTCACCAAGCAGATCCTTTCTCTTCCGGAATACAAAAAAGCAAAGCGGATCATGGCCTTCCTGGCCATGAAAGGCGAGTCCAATCTGGACCGGCTCATCGCCCTGGCCCTTTCCGAGGGAAAGGAAGTATACGTGCCGGTATGTCTGCCAGAACGGCAGATGGAAGCCGGAAGGCTTCTGGACATGGACCATTTTGTGAAAGGGCCCCTGGGCCTTCGGGATCTGCCCAAAGGGTATGACACCATTGCACCGGAGAAACTGGATCTGGTTCTGGTTCCCGGCGTAGCCTGCGACAGGGCGGGAAACCGTCTGGGCATGGGCGCCGGTTATTACGACCGCTACCTCTCCCGGGTGCCTTTGGAAAAGAGGGTGGCTGCCCTCTGGGATTTCCAGGTGGTGGAGGCCATTCCTTCTGAACCCTTTGACAGAAGAATGGCAAAAATTGTAACCGATACCGGTATCATTGTAACGAAAAGAGGTTGAAGTTTTGGAAACAAAAAGGAAAAGCCCCCTGAGAAAGGGAGCTCTCATCCGATTCTGGGTGGTGATCCTGGTCATTATCGGTGCCTTTGCTGCCGCTGTGGGACCGCTGGCCGGCCATATCCGGCAGGGGCTGGATCTGCAGGGCGGTACCCATATCGTCATGCAGGCGGAAGATACGCCGCAGAACAAAGTCACCCCCGAGGCGATTACCCAGGTCATTAATATCATGCAGAAGCGTGTCAATGAAATGGGTCTCACCGAACCGATTATCCAGCGGGAAGGGGCCAACCGTATCATTATCGAACTTCCTGGTGAACGGGATCCCCAGAAAGCAATCGAAACCATCGGTAAGACGGCAGTCCTCGAATTCAAGGACGAGGAAGGCAATGTCAAGCTGACCGGTGAAGATCTGAAGAACGCCAAGGAAGAAATGGGTCAGAACAAGCAGCCTCTGGTAGCACTGCAGTTCACCGATGAAGGAGGCAAAAAATTCGGCGACCTCACGGCCGCCAATATTGGCCGCCACATCGGGATTTACCTGGATGGCGAACTTTTGACCAATCCGGTGGTTAATGAAGCCATTACCGGCGGCTCTGCTGTCATTACCGGCCAGCGCACCCTGGAAGAAGCCAAAGATCTGGCCATCCTCCTTCGAAGCGGCGCCCTTCCGGTGAAAGTTTCCGTACTGGAAGTCAGAACCGTAGGCCCTTCTCTGGGCCAGGACTCCAAGGACAAGTCCGTGGTAGCCTTTACCATCGGTATTTCCCTGGTAGTACTTTTCATGATGGCGGTCTACCGCATGGCAGGCTTTGTGGCTGATACGGCCCTTCTGGTCTATGTGCTCATCCTTCTGGGCGTGCTGAATATCCTTCACGCCACCCTGACACTTCCCAGTATCGCCGGCGTCATCCTGTCAGTGGGGATGGCGGTGGATGCCAACGTCCTTATTTTTGAACGATTCAAGGAAGAAATCGCGGCGGGCAAAATCCTTCGTCTGGCGGTGCAGGCCGGTTTCAAGCGGGCCTTCGTCACCATTTTCGATGCGAACATGACCGTCATCATTACCTCCTGCATCCTCTTCTTCCTGGGCAGTGCTACGGTGAAGGGTTTCGCCTTCTCCCTGGGCCTTGGCGTGGCAGTTTCCATGTTCACCGCCATTACCGTGAGCCGCACCCTCCTGATGCTCCTTATTGATGCCAGCTGGATTCATAATCCCTGGTGGTTCGGTGGGAAAAGGGGGTATGACAGATAATGTTTAAGAATTTCGATTTTATCGGCCATAAGAAGATCTGGTTCACCTTCTCGGGAATCATGATCATCCTCTCCATCATTTCCATCATCCTGTTCCGCTTTAACTGGGGCATTGACTTCACCGGCGGCACCATTCTGGAACTGGGCTTTGACAAGAACGTCACTGTAGAAGAAGTACGTGACGGACTGCGGGAAGACGGACTCCAGACAGCCACCATCCAGCTTTCCGGCAATATGTCCGGTGAGACCAGCAATGATGTGATCATCCGTACCAGAAACCTGTCCTCTGAAGAGGCACAGACCGTGGTAGGTCATGTGAAGGATAAAGTAGGCAGCGGCGACGTGAAGCGTATCGAAACGGTAGGTGCCGTCATCGGTTCTGAAGTAACCAGAAGCACCCTGCTGAACGTGCTCATTTCCTTCGGTGCCATGATTCTCTACATGTCCATCCGCTTTGAACATAGAATCGCCATCTCCGCCATTGTGGCCATCTGCCATGATATCCTCATGGTACTGGGAGTCTTTGCCTTCTTCCATCTGGAAGTGGACGCCTCCTTCCTGGCCGCCATCCTGACGGTTCTTGGCTACTCCATGAACGAATCGGTCGTTATTTTCGACCGTATCCGTGAAAACCTTCACACCCACAGAAGGACCGACAGCTTTGCCACTCTGGCGAATGATTCCATTCACCAGACCATCCGCCGTTCCCTCTATACATTGACCACCACCCTCTTCTGCGTAGCATCCCTTTACTTCTTCGGCGGTGATACTACAAAGAACTTCGCCCTGGTCATGCTCATCGGCTTCATCTCCGGTGCCTATTCCTCCATCTGCGTGGCCTCCAGCATCTGGGTCACCTGGCATGAACATCTTCACAGCCAGAGAAATGAACCTCACGCAGTGAAAGCGAAAAAAGCAAAGGCCTGATAGGCACTAAAAAAAGACTTCCCCCTGGGGGAGGTCTTTTTTGGTGGGGAGGAGAGTGAAGATATATTCCCGGTCTATCATGTGACATACCCTGCCTTGCGTAGTACAATAAAATACAAGAAACCTTTGATTGAATAGGAGGATTGCCATGTTTTGCATGAACTGCGGAAAACCGCTGCCTGATGGTTCGAAATTCTGCCCCCACTGCGGGACGCCGGTGATTTCTTCCGAAGAAAGGGGCTCATCGGAAGAGGGGCTTTCTTTGGATGATCTCTTGAAGAAGGTAGATGAGAAGAAGGAAGAAAAAATCTATCCTATTTTCTGCTCTCCCCATGACGACAGTGAAGCGCTCCGTCCTTTCCATGACGGAGAAAGAGGAGTCTATGCTTTTGACATGGACGGCTGCCATTTTGAATACGATGAGCGGCAGGTGGGATTTTTCCGTCTGTTTAAGGTTATGATGGCTGAAGCAAAAACTCCGGCAGAACTCAAGCGTATTTACCTGGGCGAAGGTGATGTGAAGGGGCTTCTTCAATTTGTTTCCGATGAAAAGGCGGTGAAGAAACTCTTTGGAAGCCTCTTGAAAAAGGAATCGTCCCTCCTCATGGGCCGCGGCATTTACGGTTTGGAATTTCAAAACTTTATGACCCGGGATACGAAGGAAGGAGCCCCTTCTGCGCTGGATGCCTGGCAGGACTTCATCGAATTCCTTCTGGAAAAGGTGGGCCGGATTACAGGCAGCGCCGAGGCGGCCAGAAAATATAGGGAATTCCGCAAGGAGTATAGAGGCCGCATTATAGGCGGCGGCTTCGGTATCGGCGGCGCCATTGAAGGCATGATTACCGCCGGCATTGCCAATCTGGTCATTGGCGCCGGCCACAGTCTCTTCAATGCTATAGGCAATGCCTTTACAAATAGCCAGGAAAGGCAGGAGCTGGAGAAACTTTTTCAATCAGAGGACCTCATGAAGTCTTTTATGAATGCCTATCAAAGGGCAGCGGGATGCCTGGTGATGGATGCAGCGGACCGGCTGAACCTGCTGCCGCTGGACAAGAAGGACGTGAGAGTGCCGGAGAGGATTCTTTCTGCCATCCAAAACGGAGAGCTGGAGAAGGGCCGCCGAAAGGATGGGGCTGCTTATGCCCTGGCCCATAATCCCTGCAGCATGCTTTCCTATAAGCTTTTTTATGCCTTTGGCAGGGATCAAAAGGGTACCGCTGACCGTATTGCCGAGGCCTTCGGCCTTGGGGGAGCATTGGAAAAGGTGAAGTATGAACTTTCCATGGCAGTGCTTTCATCCTATGAAAAACAGAGGGGCCTTCCGCTGCCTTCCCTCTTGCAGCGGATAAAGGAAGGGGGGACGGCGCTTGACGAGATCATGGACCGGGAACTTCTTCCAAAGGCAGGAGATATTGCTGCGGCCATGGAAGGCGTGGAAACAAGATTTCCCTATGACCTTATGGATGAATTAAAGAAGGAAACAGAAGAAATCGTCATTCAAAAGGGACAATCCCGGAATATGGGCGGAGATGGCACCATTCCCTCCTTCTATTTCTATCACCGGGATGATGAATCCATTACGCTCCCGGAAGGGGTGACGGCCCTTTCCGACTACGCCTTCTGCTACTGCAGGAACCTTAAGGAAATCAGACTGCCAAAGAGCCTTAGAACCATCGGCAGGCATGCTTTTTACAGTCTGCCTTCTTTGAAGGTACTGTCCATCCCTTCCTCTGTATCGGTGTATCCCCTTTCTGCGGCAGAGGGAAACATGGTGGTGGAGCTTTCGCCGAATACCATGGTGGAAGACGATGAGGACCGGGAATCTCCCGTGCGGCTGGACATCCCTCTTTCCGGCAAGGCCTATGAATATATGAAGGAAAGAGACCTTTTAGACAGCCATACCACCATTCTTACGAAGGAAGGTGCAGGGGATATCATTTCTGCAAAAGAACACCCGGGCCTTCCGGTGGAATACAGGCGGCTCCTTCCGGATATTTCAAAGCTCCTGGAGGAAGACAATGATCGCTTTCCTGAAGTCATCCACATTCCGGAAAAGGGAGAAGGAGCAGCTTCCTATAGGAAGCTGGACTGCGGCGCCTTCATCAAAGCGCCCATCTGCTATCTTTACCTGAAAGGAGATATCAAAGAAATCGGGGAGTCCTGTTTCCAAAAATCTACAGTGTACCAGATAAAGGCAGACGAGGGACTTGAATCCATAGGGGCCCATGCCTTTGAAGGACTGCTTTACTTTGCCAAGGCAGAGCTGCCCCGAAGCCTTTCCTATGTGGGAGACCATGCCTTTGCCCACTGCCGGGACCTTCATTTCATGGAGCTCCTTCAGCAGGACTGCCGTATCGGAGAGGGAGTCTTTGAAGGTGATGAAATCACGGTGTGCTGCCTGCCGGGAAGTTCCTGGGAAGTTTACTGCCGGGAAAACCATATTCCCTATTTCCTGAAGGGAGAGAAGTCGCCTCTCATGAGGGAAGTGAAAGACGAGCAGCTGAAGAGGAAGTACTGGGCTGAAAATCACTGGCACATTTACGACAATTCCAAATACTACAGCCACGACGGGTTTATGGATGATTTCAAGCGCACCGCTCCTTCTACCAGCAGCATCCGGGGCATTCCGGTGGACAGCAGGGGAAGGGAAAAAGAGGACAATGGCGAAAGAATTTATTTCATCAGAGTCCAAGCGGAAAAGAACGGAGACTATGACCGGGAGGCCATGGCCCGTGCCATCATGGCAGATCCCCGCCGTCCGGCATATACATCGGCCGACGGAAAACGGCATATCCTCATCTATCCCTGGACCATGACCTTCAACAATTACATCTGCACCGACACCTACAATCACGCCACCCTTCTCTACGTAAACGGCGGCAGAGATATTGAATACATCGGCGAATATGCCTTTGCCTCCTCCGAACTCATCGCCTTCTACGGCGAAAAGGTGAGGGAAGTGTGGGCCGGTGCCTTTAAGGACTGTCGGGCCCTGACCTATGTGGAACTGGGAAATAACCTTTTCCGGCTGGAAGACGAAGCCTTCGCCGGCTGCCCGAACCTTCGGACCATCATCCTTCCTTCAAACCTTCGGGAAATAGGGAAAGATGTATTCAAAAATACGCCGGTCACTGTGAAATGCGAAAGGGACAGCAACGCCTATACCTACTGTATGGAAAACGGGATTCCTGTAGAATGCTGGGAGGAGTGAGCCGGCCGCTATCTGCTATCCGCTGGCCGCCATGGCCTGCTGCCTGCGTTGCCGCCGTCGGAAATGAAAGCACTTTCGTAATCTTTAGACCCTTTCAATCATACCCCTTTTGTCTTTCAAAAGAGGGCCCGTCTTCATACATACCATGCCCCATACCGGAGGCAGAAGGAAAATAGTTAATATTTTAAACAGGCATATACAAAAAACCATGCAGTTCTTAACGGAAGCTGCATGGTTTTTGATTGTACGAAAAATGGGCGGTAAAACTGTATGTTCTGCAAATCCTGAAATCATGGTTCTTCTCGACCTGCCAAAAAAGTTTACTTTTTGGTTCATAGACTTTAAGCAGAAAATAGAGTACAATAGAAAGTATAAAAATTAAGATTTTCAGCAGTTTAACTGGTATGATTATGTAGACAGGATTTTAAATATCCATAAGACGGTTTGTCAAAAAGGTAAACTATTTTGCCGATACAGGGAGGGTTGGCAGTTTAGAAATATATGGTTAGCACAGGAAAAGGGGAATATCCTATGAATCGTATTTACAAACTGGTATGGAACAGGGCAAGAAATATGTATATGGCAGTATCTGAAAGAGCAAAGAGCCATGGGAAATCCGGATCTGCTTCTCATGCAGGGAGAAAAGCAGCTCTCCTGGCGGCAGCGGCCCTCATGGCTTCAGGCATGTTTGGTATGGCTGAAGCTGCAGACAATGATGCCTTCAATGTGGCACAGCTCAAAGCTATCAGCAATATCGTTGATGCTTCGAAGACGAAGTATTACAGTGTCAATGATTCTGCTCCAGGTGCTATATTCGACAATGAAGAGTTTGAAAAACATTATACAAATAAAAATAATGATGGCGCAAAATCGTATTATGCAATGGCTGCGGGATATGGTACATATGCGGCTGGAGACGCAAGTACTGTTATCGGCTCATATTCTGTAATTCAAAATGATAAAGTTAAAGATGGAGACGATGAAGATTTATCCCCTCAAGGGGCTACTGCTGTATCTGTAGGATCGTTTAATTTCAATTTAAACACTCCAATTAAATCATCTAACGATTTTTCAAAATGGTACAGTGGGACAGCTAATAGTATTGTTGGACAGGGGAATCTGACAAAGGATTCTAACGGTGTTTTGATTTACGGTGCTGGCAATAAGATTACTAACTCGTACAGAGGCGATGTACCGATTAATATGTTGGCTGCTTCCATGAATTCCGACGTTTATCAGAATCCGGAATCGTTCACAGATAAAGTCGGCGAAGCTGTTTTACAGAGCGGTGGACAGGTCATGGCTATTGGCGGTGGCAACGTAGCAGATAAAGCCTATATGACGCAGCTGATGGGTGTGGGCAATAAAGTACAAGGGGCTGATATCACTTTCACTCCTCCGGAATTACAGGATGATGAGGAAAACTATGAACGTTATATTACGGCCTTTAATAGTGCATTTAATAAGCAGGCAACAAGACTGAACTATGTAGATGGTTTCTATAATAATCTCACAAATGCAAAGAATGATTATGTCATTGGTATGGCAAATGACATTTCTGGTGATGATGTAAGCAGCAATAAATCGAATATCGTCATTGGTGACTCCCATCAGATGAAGAATGGTAGTAATAATATCATTTTAGGATCACAAGATGGGAAACTGACTCAGAAGAGATATAACACAGATGGAACTCTGGGTACAAAGGAAAGTGTAAATCGTTTTACACATCAGGAAAAACTTGCCGATGCCGTCATGATTGGCCATAATGCGGATGTACTGAAAAATGGCGGCGTAGCCCTCGGTGCCGGTTCTATAGCTTCCGTTGATAAGGGTGAAGTCGGTTATGATCCGTCTGGAACTGACCGCAATGGAGATACAAGTGGCATTTGGAAGTCAAAAGCTGCTGCTGTCTCCGTCGGTAACAAGAATTTTACCCGCCAGATTACTAACGTGGCAGCTGGTAAGGAAGATACCGATGCTGTCAACGTAGCTCAGCTGAAGAAAGCCCAGATTCATTATTATAGTATGAATCCCAAAAGTGATGTTGCTACAGGTACTGATAGTAATTATAACAATAATGGAGCTACAGGGAATGATGCTATTGCCATTGGACCCTTTGCTTCAGCCAAGGGACAGCATTCATTAGCGTTGGGATATAAAGCTCAAACAACTCATTTAGAGGGTAAAGATAGTCAGGATGATAACACTGCGGTTGGTTACAATAGCCAGTCTGGTTATCGTTCGACCGCCCTGGGCTATAATAGCAAGGCAACAGGGCGGTATGCTGTTGCACTAGGTACCGATGCCCTGGCCAATCAAGATAACAGTACGGCTATTGGGATGAATGCACAGGCTGAAGGAAAGCAGGCAACCGCACTGGGTTCGCTCGCTAAGGCTAGTGGGGAATCTGCTACTGCTGTAGGTGAAGGTGCAGAAGCTTTGGCCAATTACTCGTCAGCTGTTGGCTTAGGAGCGAAAGTAGATAAAGGGGCGACTAAGGGAACGGCATTGGGATATCAGGCAAAGGTTTTAGCCGATGCAGAAAATAGCATGGCCTTAGGCGCAAGCAGTCTGGTCAGTAGAAAAAACAGTATTGCTATAGGTATGAGTGCACAAGTTTCCGGTGCACAATCTGTTGCCATTGGGCAAGGTGCGACGGTTTCATTATCTCGTTCTGTTGCGTTGGGTGATGGCTCTATCGCTTCGACAGCACCGACAGATGTTTCAAGTATCACGATTCCTAATCTTAACAGAACATATACCGTAAGTGGCAACTGGCCCGTTGGAATCGTTAGTGTAGGTACGCCCACAGCGCAGCGGACTATTACGAACGTAGCTGCCGGACGTGTTATGTCCGATAGTACGGATGCCGTCAATGGGAGCGAACTTTATGCCGTAGCTATAGAGGCTGCCAAGCATGCGACTGTCAAAGCGGCTGAAAACGGTCATATTACAGTGAAGGAAGGCGTAAACCAGGGGAAAGGTATCGAATATACGATTGGCCTAAATACGGAAGGATTGGCTAAAAGTACGGACGGTTTAACATTTGCTGGTGATGACGGACAGTCAGATAATAGCAAAGTCATATCGAGAAAACTGAATGAACAGCTTAATATTATCGGAGGAGCGACTGATACCGTTGAAGCTAATAACATTGGCGTAGTAAAAACAGCTGATAATACGTTGAATATTCGTCTTGCAAAGGACATTACAGGTCTCACCAGTCTGCAAGCAACAACTGTTACTTCTGGTAACGTGACTGTAGATGGTCAGCATAATGTGATTACAGGTTTGTCTAATACGACCTGGGATAAAACGAAAGATTATTCTAAGTCTACAAAGGCGGCTACGGAAGCACAGCTCCACGAAGCGATGACACAGGCCGCAGCCGATGCCAATGATACACATATCACGGCTGGCGATTATGCCGTTGGTACTATTACGGACAAGGATGGCAAGACAGCGCAGGGAGTATCGATAGACGTTGTAGATAAGACGGGAAAAGTTGGTACCGTCCGGATTACGGATGTAGCAAAAGCCAGTGATGTAGGCGATGTAACGAAGTTGGATGCAGATATTCAAAACGCCGATGGCAAAACGACCGTAGTGGATGCTGTTAACAAGGTAAATGGTAAGGTAGGAGATCTTAACTACAGTAGCACGAAGTACGTTACAAAAGGTGAAGACGTCACGACTTCCATCGGAAAACTCGACGAAGCCATTAAATCTGCATCAGAAGCTGCGGGCAAGCATACTATTGTTTCGACGAAAGATTCTAACCTTTCTGTTGAAAATATTGCCAAAGAGGGAGAAACTGCGAATTATCAGATTTCCCTGAATAAAGATCTGAATGTCGATTCAGTTACCGCAGCTGATAAGATTAAAACAAAAGACCTCGAAGTGACAGATTCCGCTGCCATTGGCAAGGTCACCATCAACAAGGATGACAAAGGCACGATTGGTGGATTGACTAACAAGACCTGGGACGCCAAGAACATTACGTCCGGTCAGGCTGCTACGGAAGACCAGTTGCAAGCTGCGACCAAGAACGCCGTCAACTATGACGGTGACGACAGCAAGACCGTTACGCTGCGGAAAGACACGACCATCCAGAATGTAGCCAACACCACGATTGAGGAAGGCTCCAAGAACGCCGTCAATGCTGGGACCGTCTACAAGGAAACGAGAGTCGAAAAAGACGGAATCTTCATCAGACAGGCTAACACAGCTGGCCAAAACATAACGGCTTTGGATCATCAGGTGGCTGCCAACACGGAATCTATTTATAACATCAATAACCGTGTTTCCAACCTCGATAACCGCGTCAACAAGGTCGGTGCCGGTGCGGCGGCTTTGGCGGCGCTTCACCCGCTGGACTTCAATCCCGACGATAAGTGGGATTTTGCTGTGGGCTATGGCAATTACCGCAATGCCAACAGTGTCGCTTTAGGCGCCTTCTATCGGCCCAATGAAAACACCATGCTCAGTCTGGGAACGAACTTTGGCAATGGCGAGAATATGTTTAACGCCGGTGTCAGCTTTAAGATTGGCAAAGGAAATTCTTATGCCGGCTATTCCAAGGTAGAAATGGCTAAGGTCATTGATACCCAGAGCAGGGAAGTGGCAGCGCTGAAAGAAGAGAATGCGAAGAATGCAAAAGATAATGCAGTGATGAAGGCAGAAATCGAAGCTTTGAAAAAGCAGGTGGAAGCACTGGCTGCAAAGAAGTAAGGATAGATAAAGAAAAGGCTCTTTCTTCAGGGAAGGGCTTTTTCTTATGGGGAAGGATGGTTCCTTTTACTTTTTATTTTATGGTTTATGCATGCATTTCCACCGGAAAGTAGTGCGGGGCATGTGGCACAGGCGGGCGGCAGCGGTGCAGGTGATTTCTCCCTTTTTTACCTTTTCTTTTAATATGTCAAATTCCGGAGGTACCGGTTTCTCGGGTCGGCCGAATCGTACACCCCGGGCTTTGGCTGCCGCTATGCCCTGGGCCTGGCGGCAGCGGATATTTTCTCTTTCGTTCTGGGCAACGAAGGAAAGAATCTGTAGCACAATATCTGCAATAAAGGTGCCCATCAGGTCTCCGCCTCTTCTGGTATCCAGAAGGGGCATATCCAGTACCACTATATAGACCTCTTTCTTTTTGGTGAGAAGGTACCACTGATGAAGGATTTCTTTGTAATTACGGCCCAGTCGGTCTACGGAAAGGATGTAAAGAACATCGCCTTTTCGCAGCTTTTTCATCATTTTCTTGTACTGGGGACGGTCAAAATCCTTTCCTGATTTCTTGTCCACGAATAGATGATCCTCTGCAATGCCTGCCCGTTTCATGGCATCAATCTGCCTTTCTTCATTCTGGTCACAGCTGGATACACGCACATAGCCATAGGTACACATGGTTTTCCTCCCTCTGTTTTTGTCAATGAAAAACTGTGAAAGGAAAATCCCTTCACAGCTTTTATTTTTACCTATAAACGCACAACTTCAAATCTCAAATCTCAAATCTCAATTCTCAAACCTCAAGCCTCATACTCCTTCCTGTTCACCTTTCCTTTCACCGGTTTTCCATCCAGGAAAGCGCGGATGTTATGGAGGGCATTCATGAGGGCTTCCCGGTGGGCGGTGCTGCTCATTTCTGCATTGTGGGCGCTGCCGATGACGTTGGGATAGGCCAGCAGGGGATCGCCGTCCTTTGGATAGGCTTCGTTTTCTTCCCACCATACGTCCATGGCCACATGGAAGCGGGGATTATTTTTTACTTTGTCCAGCAGGGCTTCCCGGTCAATGAGCTGGGCCCGGGCTACGTCTACCAGCAGGCTGTCCTCTTTCATGAGGGAAAGTATGTGTCTGCTGATGAGGCCTTCCGTTTCTTTGGTGAAGGGCAGGGCCAGTACTAGTACGTCCGCTTCCTTCACCGCTTCTTCCAGCTGGTCCATGGTGTAGGCTTTGTCAAGAAGAGGGGACTTGGGCAGGTGGCGGGAAATGGCGGTGAGGCGGCAGTGGAAAGGGGAAAGCACTTCCGCCAGGGCTTGTCCAATGCCGCCGAAGCCTGCAATGAGCACGGTCTGTTCGGAAAGAAGTTTCTGGTGGTAGCCCAGAATATGGAATTTCCCCTGCTGCAGGTCCTGGAGCTGTTCCCGGAGGCAGCGGTTCAGGGCGATGATCATGCCGCAGGCGGACTCTGCAATACCCCGGGCCCAGCCGCCGGAGTTGCAGTAAAGGCGGATATCCTTCGGCAGTTTTTTGAAATCCAGGTGGTCCACGCCGGTTCTGGTGGTCTGCACCATGGCTGGTTTGGCAAGAAGGGGGATTTCCTCTTTCCTGATATCGCCTACAATATTTCTGGAAAGCACCACATCTGCCTTTTCCAGAGCCTTTTTCCGCTTCTCTTCATCCAGCTCTTCCAGCCAGAACAGGGCGGCATCGGGGAAGAGGGCTTGGACATCTTTTTCATAGGTTTCTTTGATAGGCGGGGCAATGACAATATTCATAGTTTTTCTCCTTTGTTGACAGGAATCCTTTGGATGGAGCAGGCTGATGCAGAAAGAAAGGAAAGAAGGCGGGGCTTGTTCTTCCACTGGAGGGGCCGGGCTTACTTCTCTTTACCTGCTCTGCTGCAGGCTGGGAAAGCTCCTGATTTTCTTTATTATAAGATGATTCTTCTCCGGCGGAAAGGGGCAGGGAAGGCGGGGGGAGAAGATTTCCATGATGGAAACTTTCCGGTCACCCATACTGATACAGGAAACTATGTTCTCCATATCTATCCATTAAAAATTGTGTTATAGTTGTTACATATTGGATTTAATCAGACAGATATTGAATGAAGAAAGGCGGAGTTCGATGAATATTATTGATGAACTGAAATGGCGTGGCGCTGTCAATCAGCAGACCGATGAGGAAGGACTGTACAAGCTGGTAGGGGAAAAATCCATTTCCCTTTACTGCGGCATTGATCCCACCGGCGACAGCATGCATATCGGTCATCTGATTCCATTCATGATTCTGAAGCGTTTCCAGCTGGCCGGTCATCATCCGGTCATTGTGATTGGCGGCGGCACCGGTTCCATCGGCGATCCTTCGGGCCGGAAGACAGAAAGGGTGCTCCAGTCCCAGGAGACCATCCAGCATAATGCGGAATGCCTCACAGCCCAGATGAAGAAACTTTTTGGCGAAGATGGCTTCACCATGGTGAACAACTATGACTGGCTTTCCAAAATTTCCCTTCTGGAATTCCTTCGTGACTATGGCAAGCTGTTCAATATCAATACCATGCTGGCCAAGGAAGTGGTGGCTTCCCGTCTGGAAACAGGGATTTCCTTCACCGAATTCTCCTACCAGATTCTCCAGTCCATTGATTTCAAAATGCTCTATGACAAGTACAATGTGCAGCTCCAGATCGGCGGCGCTGATCAGTGGGGCAACATTACCAACGGCGTAGAACTTCTCAGAAAGACGGAAGATGTGCATGATGCCTTCGGCCTCACCATCCCCCTCATGCTGAAGGCAGACGGCACCAAGTTTGGCAAAACCGCCGGCGGCGCGGTATGGCTGGATCCGAAGAAGACGTCCCCCTATGAATTCTATCAGTTCTGGTTCAACCAGGATGACCGGGATGTGGTGAAGTATCTGAAGTATTTCACCTTCCTTTCCCATGAGGAAATCGACGCACTGGAAAAAGAAGTGGCAGAACATCCGGAACACAGAAGCGCTCAACGGAAGCTGGCTGAAGAAGTGACCCGCTTCGTTCACGGCGAAGAAGGACTGGCCCAGGCAGAAAAGGTGACCCAGGCTCTCTTCTCCGGCAACATCCAGGAGCTCTCGGGCGATGAAATCGAAGGGGCTTTCCGCAACACCAAGGGCGGCGAAGTCCATGAAGCACCGATTAATATCGTGGAAGCTCTGGTGCAGGGCGGCGTGGAGAAATCCAAGCGTCAGGCAAGGGAAGATGTGAAGAACGGCGCCATCCGGGTGAACGGGGAACAGATTCGTGACATTGAAGCCTCTGTATCTGCCCATCCCAATACCAATGGCAAATTCATTATTATCAGAAAAGGCAAAAAGAATTACTTCTCCATTGAAGTGAAATAAAATGCCGGTCAAAAGCTCTCCTCCGGGAGGGCTTTTTATTTTTGGGAGCATCATAATTTTATTGTGCTGCTGCCAGCTCTAAACCCGCCGAACCTTTCATACCTGACGGGCACAGAACTCTTTGAACTAGTCCTGTCATGTGATATACTGTAATGTATTGAAGTTTCTATATTTGAAAAGGAGAGAAATATGAAATTTTCGTTTAACCACAACAATTTCAACGTGCTCGATTTGAAGAAGAGTATCGCTTTTTATGAAGAAGCTCTGGGACTCAAGGTAACAGGTGAGTACAAGGCTCCGGACGGCTCCTTTATTCTGGCTTACCTGGGGGATGGCGCAACGAAGCACCGGCTGGAACTGACCTGGCTTCGGGACCGGAAGGAACCCTACAATCTGGGGGATAACGAATTCCATCTGGCTTTTGATGTGGATGACATGAAGGCGGCTCACGAAAAGCATAAGGCCATGGGCTGCATCTGTTTTGAAAATCCGGCCATGGGCATTTATTTCATTAATGACCCCGACGGATACTGGATTGAAATTATTCCGGAGGATATGTGATGGACCCTATTTTTGTACGTACCGCCCGCATTATCGGTGAAAAGGGCGTTGATTTTCTTTCCACAAAGACTGTGGCCGTTTTCGGCATCGGCGGCGTCGGTTCCTATGCGGCAGAAGCACTGGTCCGCGCCGGTGTGGGCCATCTGATTTTTATTGATAAGGATGCGGTGGAAGATTCCAACCTGAACCGCCAGCTGGTGGCAGACCGCACCACATTGGGCCGCAACAAGGCGGATATCATGGTGGAAAGAGCGCACCGGGTGAATCCTGCCTGCGATGCCAAAGCCATGGCTGTGTTTTACCGTCCGGGAGATGAGGATTTCATCAAAAATCTCCATGCTGATTTCATTATCGATGCCATTGATGATGTGCCGGCTAAAGTGTCCATTGCAGAAATCTGCTACAAGCTGAAAATACCGGAAATTTCCTCCATGGGTACCGGCAACCGGCTCCGTCCGGAAATGCTGCAGATTGCAGATATTAATAAGACCTCTGTGTGCCATCTGGCAAGGAAAATGCGCAAAGAGCTGAAGGATCGCCGGGTACGTCATCTGACCGTGGTATACTCCAAGGAACTGCCTCATAAGCCTATCGGCGAAGGCCATGCACCGGGCTCCACTTCCTTTGTGCCGCCGGTGTCGGGCATGATGATGGCAGGCTTTGTGATTAGAAATCTTTTGAAAGAAGTAAACATTACCTGAGAAAGCACCGATACATGCATGGGCTGCTTTCCTATGGCTTGTAGGGACTGCAGGAATCCAAGAGTGCGCTGTTTCGTGGCGCTTCCCTGAGAAAGGAAAACAATATGGTTGAAATCCGTCATCCCGACTGGGTGACTATTCAGGAAAATGGAAAAGATGTGCTGGGGTACAACCAGGAATGGTATCCGGAAAAAAGGCAGAAACTGGCAGGCTGCGGCCCCACGGCCGGCAGTATGATGGCTGCCTATATCGAACGGAGGCAGCAGGGCAGAAAAGTGGAAACCAGAAAAGAGGCCCTGGCCATTATGCTGGATATCTGGAAATACGCGACGCCCCGTATGCACGGCCTCTATAAGACCCGCTGGCTGAAGGAGGGTCTGACCGCCTACATGCAGGAAAGGGGACTCAAGGGAAAGGTGGAAGCCCTGCCCATTCCCTCCATCCGTCTTCTGGCCCCCAAGCTTCCCAAAGTGGCAGCCTTCATCAGGGAAGGACTGGAAGCGGACTGCCCCATCGGTTTCCTGAATCTCCACAGCGGCGGCGAGCCTATTCCCTACCACTGGCACTGGATGCCCCTGGTGAAGATGGAAGAAAGGGACGACGGTATTTACTGCACCCTCTGGGATGAGGGGACAGCCCATGTGTTCAATCTGGGAAACTGGTTGAAACACACCAAATTTGGCGGCGGATTTGTAAGAATCACGAATTCCTGAAAGAAAAGGGACTGTGAGGAAATGATGGAGCTCCGGTCAGATGGGTAGACAATGGGACAGCAGATTTAGTTTACAAGGCACGAATTGACAAGTACTCTGCCCCGTCCCGTCATTTCGACGGTCGGAGCGGAGAAATCTCACGCCGAAGGGAGGAGGCTCCATGGTGGCAGGTCGTATATTATGATAGGGATGTAATAAGAAGGGACTGTGAAGAAATGATTCCCATTTTTTCACAGCCCTTTTTTGATGACAGCCGGTCTTTTTCGTAAAGGTGCATTTCCTTTGGCACAGGCGCTCCATCAGCAGAGGGAGTATAATCAAAGAGGAGAGATGATGTAGAGGTGAGACCGATGAAGAAAAAGTGGATGGCAGTGATTCTGGCGGCATTTCTGGCCCTTCCTCCGGGAGCGGAGGCAAAGGCCTTTGATGGCGCTTCTATTCTGGGGCGTATCCTTTCCAGCGGCATTTCCCATTCCACTACGGTGAAAACAAAGCCGGCCGTGGTGAAACGTTCTTCCGGAAAGAAGAACCGTTATAAAAATGCCATGGGAGCCCTGGAGAACCTGCAGTGGGTAGGCGTGGCGAAAAGCTCCGGCGGCAGTATCTATTTCGACCAGGACACCATGAAGGATACCACCCGTAAGGGCGAGCGGCGGGTGACGGCTACGGTGAAAAATGAATTTACCAAAGCCGGCGCCAGAGCCGTGGAAGAAAGCAGCCATGGCGAGGTGGACCGGGATGAGGCAGCCTATTCCCTTTTCCTGGTCGATTTCGGCGAAAAGGACTGCTTCATCGCCAGCCCTGTGATTTATTATGACCGGAATGGAAAAGAGCTGACAAGGAAAAAGGCTTCTTTAGCCTATGCCGATGTGACCGGTATGAACTACGGAAAACCCTATAGCCCGGGCAGCATGGAGCTTAAAATCAAAGAGAAGGTTTTCGCCTATGCAGACCGGGTGAAGGAAGAGGAAAAGGAAAGAACAGCGGAAAACCGGTAGGAAAGAAAAAAGACCTCGCAGAAGCGGGGTCTTTTTATTTCAACAATCAGCCTTCATATTCTTCAAATTCATCTTTTCCGGCGCCGCACATGGGGCAGATGTAATCAGCCGGAAGATCTTCGAACTTGGTGCCCGGCGCAATTCCGTTATCCGGATCACCCTGGGCTTCATCATAAATCCATCCGCAGATCTTGCAAATGTACTTCTTCATAGTATCCTCCGTTCTCCTGCACGCTGCAGGACACACATATGGCAGAGCCATCAATCTGTATGTATTATACCATAGCTTTTATAGGGAAGGGAGAGGCCGGATCATCTTGTAAATTTTTTCACGGGGAAGATTGATTTTCCTGTTGACTTTTAAATAAGTCTTATGATATATTTTCAACAATACTATCTATCTTTTGGATAGGGTTTTAAAGGAGGTTTTCATATGGCTAAGAAAAGAATAGTAGGTGTGGCAGGCCTTGGGCATGTAGGTGCCCATGCGGCATTCTGCCTGGGTATGATGGGGATTGCTGATGAAATCCTTCTTTGCGATGTGAAGGAGCAGAAGGCCATCAGTGAATGTCAGGACCTGAATGATGCGGTCATGTACATGCCCAATCATGTGGTGTATCGGGTGACTGACTATGCAGGATTGAAGGACTGTGATGTGATTGTAAATGCAGTGGGAGATGTGAGCCTCTGTGCTACAGGGAACCGGGATGATGAGCTGGAAAACAGTGTGCGCCAGGTGGCGGATTATGTGCCGAAGGTGATGGAGGCCGGATTCGACGGGATTTTCGTTACCATTACCAATCCCTGTGACGTGATCGCCCACCTGATTGCCAAGCTTTCCGGACTTCCCCGGGGACGGGTGGTAGGTACGGGAACTCTTCTTGATTCCTCCCGCCTGATTCATGCTATTTCGGACCGGACAGGTCTGGATGCCCGGGGTTTCTTTGCCTTTATGATGGGGGAACATGGCAGTGCCCAGATGGTTCCCTGGTCCCAGGTCAATTTCTACGGCCAGACGCTGGAGCAGATGGAGGAAGATCCCCGCTTCCTCTTTGATAAGGACAAGGTGCAGGAAAAGGCCATTAAAGGCGGCTGGGTGACTTACCAGGGCAAGCAGTGTACGGAGTACGGCATCGCATCGGCGGCAGCTACGCTGGTGAGGACGATTTTCCATGATGAAAAACGGATTCTTCCCTGTTCTGTAGAACTTCGGGGTGAATACGGGGAACAGGATGTGTTCTGCGGTGTGCCGGCAGTCATCGGTATCCATGGGGTGGAGGAAGTATTGGAGTATGATCTTCCGGACAATGAGATGAAGCGGCTCAAAGAATGCATCGATACGATTCATCGGAATATTGAGAGAGGAAACCGCTTCCTGCCCTGATAAGGGGACGACCCTTCCGTGGTGAAATGGGAATTTCCAGGTCTTTGATTTTGGCGGACTTGGCCGGGCATGAAGCTTTCTCAAAAGGGGCTGTGAAGAAATGATTACCATTTTTTCACAGCCCCTTTTGGCTTATCACATATGATGATAGGCTGCCTGATGCTATCGTCATCTCGAGCGGGGGACCT
>OIDK01000197.1_pt1 | contig 23750 bp, 18 predicted proteins | sample 1581551 | NCBI WGS metagenome assembly OIDK01 (sample SAMEA3882522, study PRJEB24775) | human gut metagenome | biome: human-associated habitat; feature: intestine environment; material: feces | place: Netherlands | collected 2009/2010
CGATTCTGCAGAATCGGACACTCGTGGAGGGCGATGGGTAGGCTGGAGCCCGTGAACACGAACCAGAAGTCCCCCTCCGATTCCGGCGCAAACCACCCCACCGGCAACTCCTGCAATCCGCTACTCGGCCATGCCACATCACACGCGGCGACACTCATCGGCCTGTTCGCAATCGTCCTGTGGGGCTTCATGGCCGGCCTCGTGCGACTGGTCTCCGAATCGTTCGGCGCCACGCTCGGTTCGGCGCTCATCTACACCGTCGGTGGTGTCATGCTGTTCATTGTGCGCCGTCCGAAACCAATCCGCGAAGCGCCATGCAAGTACCTCATCGCAGGCGGACTCATGTTCATCGCATACGAGGCGTCAATCTCGCTGTCGATCGGCCTGGCCACAACGAACGCGCAATCCGTGGAAGTCAGCCTTGTCAACTACTTGTGGCCGACGCTGCTGGTGCTGATGACCGCAGCGGTATCGCACAAACGTGGTGCGGTCGCCAAAGCGATTCCTGGCGCGGTGATCGCAACCATCGGTGTGGCGATGGCGGTTGGCGGAGAAAGCCTTGATATGCAGGAAGCGGTCCACAATATCGCCAGTAACCCCCTACCGTATGTGCTCGCGTTTGTTGGCGCCTTTATTTGGGCGATTTATGCGACTTTTACGCCGTCGTTGTCCGGCGGTTACGACGGCACGACGATTTTCTTCTGCTGTGTGGCCGTTGTACTGTGGACCATCCATTTCGTTTCGGGAGACGGTTTGCCGGACACGGCGCCCGGCATCGGTGGATATGCTGCGCTGATTGCGTGCGCCGCTTCGATTTCGGGCGGCTACGCGTGCTGGGGATACGGCATGTTGCACGGCAGTATGGAAACGCTTGCGATTGGTTCGTACGCGACTCCGCTGTTTTCCACGGCTTCTAGCACGCTTCTGTTGGGCGTGGCGCTGGGCATGCCGTTCTGGATCGGTGTTGTGCTGGTGGTTGCCGGTTCTCTGATCAACGTGTGGTTTGCACGGTGCCCCTGAGTGTCCGTTTCTCCCGAATCGGACAACCTGGGGTGACCGGATGACGCGTGGGTGGCTGATTCGGGGGGGATCGGACACTTGTTGGTGCGTGAGGAGGCGACATGTGGGGTAGTGGCGGCGCAGAGGAGCGCCGGGATGGCGCAGCGGTACGTAAGGGAAGTGACTGGGCAGGACAATGCCCTACGCCTCCACGCTAGCTTAGGTTTTTGCCGGCTGGTCGATGGTGACGAATTCGTGGCTTTGGGTTTTCAGGTCGTCGATGATGGCGGGCAGCGCGTTCACGTGTACCAGCCGAAACCGATCTAAACCGGCTCAAACCAGCCCGTTCAAATCCGCCTCGTCACATCACCTTGGTGGACTCCAGATTGCGGCTCACCCAGTTGTTCAACCGGATCACCGGCTTGCGCAACACCAATCCCAGCAGCAGCGAAGGAATCAGGAACAAGGAGAGATACACCATATCAAGCAGGTACTCATTGCCGTACGATCCGGCCATCGCGGCGTGCATGGCATCGATGGCGTGCGGGAACGGTAGGAACGGGTAGAGCATTTGGAAGAACCTCGGCAGCGTCTCGATAGGGAACGTACCGCCCGAACCGGCGACCTGCATCACCAGCAGTACCACGGCCACAGCCTTGCCGATATCGCCGAACGACACGGTCAGCGTATACACGATATTCGAGAACACGAGCGCGGCAAGCCACCCCACGGCAAGGAACTGCAGCGCATGATTCGCCTGCACGCCAAGGAAATACGTGTCACCCAGGCAAACCAGTGTGCCCTGTAGCAACGCGAGCAGTGCGAAGATCGCGTACCGTCCGAAATACTCGTGGTCGAGGCGCAGTCCCCAACGTGAGGCGTTCCCCGGGCCGGACGGGCCGGCGATGCGCGGCAGCGTGTCGCCCAAGCCCAGCACATGCGCCTTCTCGCGGTCCGAAATCGTCACTTTCAGCATGGCGCACAGGATGATCGCACCCACCCAGATTGACAGGATCGTATAGAACGGCGCCATGGCCGAACCGTAGTTCGCGATCGGGTACACCGAGACGCGATGCAGTGCGACGGGCGCGGAAATCAGTGTGGACAGTGTGGACGCGTTGGCGGTGGCCAGTGCACGTAGTTCGTCCGATTCGCCCGAATCGGCGTCGTTGTCACCGTCGCCACCATCGCTGTTGCCGTCACCGGCGTTTCCGTCCGTCTCCAGCTTCGTGATCAGCTCCTTCACCGTCGCTGCCGACGAGTCGAGTTTCTTCGCGATCGCGCCGAGCGTGGAACGGATGGACGTCACATTCGTCCCCACATCGCCCGTCACATCGTCCAGATCGTCGGCGGTGCCGCTCAGCTGGGTGATCATGCTGTCGGTTTGGGAGATCAGCGTGCTGACTGTGGAGGCGAGCGCGTCGATTTTCGGCTTGACGTTCGTGGCGTAATCGTCGCGCACATTGCTGATCGACTGCTTCGCGGAGGTGATGCGGTTCAGGATCTCCTTGCGGGAGCGTTCCGCGGCTGCGGTATCCTGCGTGACCTGCGTGGAAGCGTCTTTCAGCTGCTGCGCGAGCTTCTGCGAATCGCCTTTGGCGGCTTCCAGCAGCGCGATCTCCCGGTCGATGGCTTCCAGCAGCGCCTGTTTCGCGGAATCACTGTCCGGTAGTTGTTCCACCGATTCGCGCATGTGGTTGAGGCTTGTGATGTACGTGTCGTACAGCGATTCGCCGCTGGAGATTTGTTCGCTCAACGTTGCCAACTGGCTGGCTGCGGTGTCTGAGCCCTTGCCGATCGCGTCGAACGCCTTGTTTACCTTGGCAGCTACTTGGTCGAACGCGCCTGACACCTGGTCGAGCGCGGTGTTCACCGAGGAGGTGACGTTCGCACCTGCCGAAGTGAGCGATGTGGCACCTGATTTGCCTTGCTTCAACGCGTTCTGGGCCTGTTTGCCCGCCTTGGTCGCCGAGGCGAGCAGTTTGCCCGTGGAATCCACGATGTCGTTCGCCGAGCCGAGCAGCTGCGAATACGACGTCACCTGCTGCGATGCGCCGCTCAGCGTATCCGCCATGGTGGTGAGATTGCCGTTGAGGTTGCGCATGTATTCGGCCATTTGCGGGCTTTGCGAATAGTGTAGGATGCTTGAGGCCAGGTCGAGTCCGACTTGCGCAATCGTTTTGGCGAAGGTTTTGTCAATCGTGTTGACCACGGTTGTCGCGCCCTGATCGGTGATATGCGGGGCGATCGGGTTGATTTTCTCGTTCAGATAGTACTTGAGCTGCGCGTGTTTGATGTCGGGGGAGAACAGCGTCATCATGTCGGCGCTGAAACCTTTCGGAATTACGATCGCCGCATAGTATTCGCCGGATTTCACCCCGTCGATTGCCCTGTCGCTTTTCACGAACTGCCAGTCCAGCTGGTCGTTGGCGTGCAGTGTGCTGATGATGGTTTCGCCCACGTTGACGCGCACCGGTATGAGATCCGACTTGTAACCCTTGTCGTTATTGGCCACGGCGACCTTCAATGCCTTGGTGTTGCCGTAGGGGTCCCAGCTGGCCGCGATGTTGAACCAGGCGTACAGCGCCGGCACCACCACCAGACCCATCGAGACGATCACGGCGATCACGTTGCGGGTGGCGTGGCACATGTCCCGCTTGAAGATGCCCCAGATCATTTTCACTGTTCGTTCCCCTCCTCACGCAGACTCCTGCCAGCATTTCCGTCCGTGTTTCCAGCCGCATACTCAGCCGCATGTTCAGGCGCATGTCCGGCCGAACCACCATGCGCAGCCTCATACAGCCTCGTACGTACGGCATGCATCGGCTTGTAATGCATGCCCGGCCGGAACAGCAGGTTCTCGTGCAGGATCGCGCTGCGGAACTCTTCCGCACTCATCGCTTCCTCGCCCAGATAATTCGCATACCGTTCGCGCAGATACTCCACCACGATGAGATACGTGTCGATGGCGATGATCGAAATGATCCAACCGAGCAGCATGGCGAGCTTCATGCGCGTGATGAATAGCAATAGCAGGAACACGAACGGCAGTACCGCCAGCGCGAGGAATCCCCAACGCACCAGGCGCGGGTACAGGCGGAAGAAATGAATCGCCCGTCTGCGGGCGAGTTCGGGGAACTCCTCGGCGATCTGCTGCGCGGTCTCGGTGAGCCGCAACGGTTCCACCGTGCCTTCGTTATGTTCGGTGATCATCAGATCAGTGTCCGCCAGACGGTTGTCGAACAGGCGGTTGAGGTTCAACGCCAGCTTGCGGACCACCAAGCCGATGAACAGCGCCACAGGCAGATACCAGAACAGCGAGAGCATGTCGATCCAATAATGGTTGGCATACATGCCGCCGATCGGCCCGCGCATCGCGTTGATGCCGTAGGTGAACGGTAGGAACGGTTTCAGACGGCGGAAGAATTCCGGCATCATCTCGATGGGGTAGAGGCCTGCCGCGCCCGGAATCTGGATGATCACCAGAATCACGGCGACGGCCTTGCCGATATGCCGGAACGCCACAGCGAGCGCGTAAATGATGTTCACGTAGACGAACGAGGCGAAAATGCCGGCGAGGATGAACAGGAACGGATGCTCGCATTGGATGCCCAGCGCGAGATCGCCGATCGTGACGATGATCGCCTGCAGGAATCCGACCGTGACGAACAGCAGCCAACGGCCCATATAGCCTTGGCGTGGCGTGTACATGCGGATCTTCTCATCGCGGTCCACTTCAAGCTTGTAGATCGCGACGAGCACGAATCCGCCGACCCACAGCGCAAGATTCGTGTAGAACGGCGTGACCGCGGAACCATAGTTTTTGACCGGGTAGAGGACCTGTTCGTCCAAATGCACCGGTTCGCCCACGAACGAGCCGACCTCGCTCGCGTCAAGTCCGAGCGCTTGGGAAAGCTGCTGGAACATCGCCGAACTGCTCAACGCGGCCACATCGGTGCGCGTGGTGTTGAGCTGTTTGGCGAGATTGGCGAGCTGTGTCTGCGTGCCAGCAATGGTGGTGTTCGTTTGGGTCACGGTGCGTGACAACTGGTCGAGCAGCCCGTTGCCCTGTTCCAGCGTGCTTTGCAGCGTGGTAAGCGTGCCGGACAGCGACCCATTGGCCAGGCTGAGTGTATCGAGCCCGGTGTTGAGATTCGGCATGACCGTGCCGGTGATGGTCGTGTGTGCGCTCGCCATCGACGCCGTGCCGTTCTTCGCCAGCGTGGTGACATCGTCGTTGAACCCGTTCGCGGTGTTCTTCCCCGCGTTGATCGCAGCCGTGGTGTCCTGATCGAAGGCGTCGATGCGCTGCTGCTGGAACGTCAGCTGTTTGCGGGCTTCGGCGAGCTGCGCGGAAAGATCCTTATACGTTTGGCTGTTCGGATCCAGCTGGCTGGCCTGCAACGCCTTCTCCACGCCGTCGAGCACATTGCCGGTGGTGGCGTTGACGTGATGCATGGTGCTGGACACTTGGTCGAGCGCGTCCTGCGTGGTGTTCAGTCCGCTGAGCACGGTGCCGGTGGCATTGCTCACGTTGACCTGCAGGCCGGACAGTTGCGTGCTGCCGTTGTCGAGCGCTCCGACCAGCGTGTTCGAGAATCGTTCGGTTTGTGTGCGCGTCTCGCTCAGCAAGTCGGACGCCTTGCCGACGGTGTCAAGCGAGTTGGTGATTTCCGAGGCGAGCGCGATGTTGGACTGTTTGGCCGAATCGATGGTGGTGAGGGCCTTGTCGAGCGTGGAACGGGTGTCGCGCAGCTGCTGTTGGACGGTTTCGAGCTGGTTGATGGTGTCGGTCAGATCGTTGACGACGTCGCTTTGCGCGCTTTTCACGCTGCCGGTGGTTTCTCCCGCTGCCTCCTTCACTTCCTTTGCCACGGCGTCGGCCACGCTGGAAACGAAAGTGGTGTTGATCTGCTCGTCGATCGTGGTCGCGCCCGTATCGGTGATTTTCGGCGCGATCGCGTTCAGCTTTTCGTTGATGTAGTACGTGATCGACGGTCGGTCGCCTTTACCGGTGACGGTGCCGATTAGTCTGGAGCTGAAGTCTTCCGGCAGTACGATCGCCGCATAGTATTTGCCGGATTCCACGCCTTCGATGGCTTGCTGCTTGGGAACGAAACGCCAGCCGAGCTGATGGTTCTTCTTAAGCTGGTTGACGGTCTGCTGGCCAGCGTCGAGATGGCCGACCAGCGTGGAGGTTGTGCCCTTGTCCTCGTTCGCCACAGCGACTTGGATGTTGCCCGTGTTCGCGTACGGGTCCCAGTTGGCGAGGATATTGCACCATGCGTACAGTGATGGGATGATGGCCACACCCAGCGTGACGACGAGCGCCACGGGGTTCTTCAGAATGCGTTTTACGTCTCGAAGGAAGATGGCGAAAACCTGGTGCATCAAGCCTCCTCGTGGGTATTGGTCGCAACATCTACGTGCGGCGGCATGCCCGTGCGGGAACACCCGGTTGGGCTCTTCGTCGCGCGATCCGGTGGATATTCTATGACTTCCGATGGAACGATCGCAATGGTTTCGCCATGTTTATTGGTCGGTCCCGCAAGTGTCGGGATATGAGACGAAAACGCTCGGCATATGGCCCTAGTGGGGCGGGCGACCTGGATATGGAGCGGACGGTCGGGAAAACGGACAGGAAAGATGGCGAATGTTGTCACATGACAAGTGGGATAGGGTTGGGCGATAATGGAGGCATGACTATTGCAACGCCGGAACGTTATGCGCAAATGCTGGACGCCGCACGCCGCGGCGGTTACGCCTATCCCGCGATCAATGTGACCAGCACGCAGACCCTGAACGCCGCACTCCAGGGTTTCGCCGAGGCGGAATCCGATGGCATCATCCAAGTCTCCGTAGGCGGCGCCGCCTACTTCTCCGGGCAACGCGTCAACGACCGCGTCACCGGCTCGCTTGCCTTCGCAGCCTTCGCGCACGAAGTCGCGGCGAAATACCCCAACATCACCATCGCCCTGCACACCGACCACTGCGCCAAACAGTATTTGGACGAATGGGTGCGCCTCTTGCTCGACCATGAAGTCGAACAGGTGAAGCACGGTCAGGAACCGACCTTCCAGTCACACATGTGGGACGGTTCCACAGTGCCGCTGGATGAAAACCTCGACATCGCAGAAGAACTGCTCGACAAATCCCAAGCCGCGCACACCGTGCTGGAAATCGAAATCGGCGCGGTCGGTGGCGAAGAAGACGGGCACAGCGCCGAAATCAATGACAAACTGTATTCCACGCCCGCGCAAGGCATCACCGTCGCGCAACGACTCGGCCTCGGCGAGCGCGGACGCTACATGGCCGCCTTCACCTTCGGCAACGTGCACGGCGCATACAAACCGGGCGTGGTGAAACTGCGCCCCGAACTGCTCGACGAAATCCAGACCACGGTCGCGCTCGCGATCAAGGCCGGCGAAATGCCCGACCCCGCGCACTCGCTGGATGTCGCTCCCGGTAAGCCGTTCGCCCTGGTGTTCCACGGCGGTTCCGGCTCCGCGCCGGAGGAGATCGCGCAGGCCGTGAGCTACGGCGTGGTGAAGATGAACATCGACACCGATACGCAGTACGCATTCAGCCGTGCGGTGGCCGGTCACATGTTCTCCAACTATGATTCGGTGCTCAAAATCGACGGTGAGGTGGGCAACAAGAAGCTGTACGATCCGCGATCCTGGGGTCGTGAAGCTGAATCCGCGATGGCCGCGCGTGTGGTCGAAGCATGCAAGCAGCTCGGCAGTGCCGGGCGCGCGCTGAACTAGCCAACGGTCTTTCGAACTGTTTTCGGGCGTTTTCTGGTCTGTTTTTCGGACCGGTTGCAATCCGATTACGGTCGGTCCGGAGCCGTGAGCATCCCTCAGACCCGGTAGAGGGTGAAGAGTAACCTTTGTAAGGCTTTAGGCGCAAGGCTTAAGGCAGAATCGCGTACGCACGGAGGTGCAACAACATGCCTGGAATTGTTTTGATCGGTGCCCAGTGGGGAGACGAGGGCAAAGGCAAGGCAACGGATCTGATCGGCACGAAGGTCGACTACGTCGCCCGCTTCAACGGCGGCAATAACGCTGGCCATACTGTGGTGGTCGGCGACGAATCGTATGCGCTGCATCTGCTGCCGTCCGGCATCATCAGCCCCAACACCACCCCTGTCATCGGCAACGGCGTCGTCGTCGATCCGGAAGTGCTTTTCCAGGAGATCGACGGTCTTGAAAGCCGTGGCGTGGACTGCTCCCGACTGCTGGTGAGCGAAAGCGCGCACATCATCGCCCCGTATCACCGCGTGCTCGACAAGGTGACCGAACGCTTCCTCGGCAAGCACAAGATCGGCACCACCGGCCGTGGCATCGGCCCGGCATACGCCGACAAGATCAACCGCGTGGGCATCCGCGTGCACGACCTGTTCAACGCGGAGCACCTGCATGACAAGGTCGAGGCCAGCCTGCATCAGAAGAACCAGATGCTCGTCAAGCTGTACAACCGTCGCCCGATCGACGTGGACGAGACCACCGACGAGCTGCTCAAGCTCGGCGAACGCCTGAAGCCGTACGTGGCCAACACCTCCCTGGTGCTCAACAAGGCGCTCGACGAGGGCAAGACCGTGCTGTTCGAAGGCGGCCAGGCCACCATGCTCGACGTGGACCACGGCACCTACCCGTTCGTGACTTCCTCCAACCCGACCGCCGGCGGCGCCTGCACCGGCACCGGCGTTGGCCCGACCAAGATCACCCGCGTGGTCGGCGTCTCCAAGGCGTATGTGACCCGCGTGGGCGAAGGCCCGTTCCCGACCGAACTGTTCGGCGAGGACGGCGAATGGCTGCGCGCCCAAGGCCACGAGTACGGCGTGACCACCGGTCGCCCGCGTCGCTGCGGTTGGTTCGACGCGGTCGTCAACCGTTACGCGGCCCAGGTCAACGGCCTGACCGACATCGTGCTCACCAAGCTCGACGTGCTCACCGGCCTCAAGGAAATCCCGCTGTGCGTGGCGTACGACGTCAACGGCGAGCGTCGCAACGATATGCCGACCGACCAGGCCGAGTTCGCCGCCGCGAAGCCGATTTATGAGTCCATGCCGGGTTGGGACGAGGACATTTCCCAGGTCCATGACTTCAACGATCTGCCGAAGACCTGCCAGGATTACGTCAAGCGTCTTGAGGAACTGTCCGGCTGCCGCATTTCCGTGATCGGCACCGGCCCGCAGCGCGACCACATCATCCAGATCAACTCGCTGATCGACTGAAGCTGATTCGGCTGATTCGTCGATATGAACGTCGGTAACGAACGTCAATGACAAGTGCCGGTGGGCCTGTGCCTGCCGGCACTTTGCGTATGGTGCGTGCGATGGCGTGCGCGTATGACGCACACCGCATACACACCGACGGGGTGCGCGGCGGAGGAACGGAAAAGGGGAGTGCGATGACTGCAATGCCGCCTAACGACAGGTTCGACAGGTTTGACAGGTTCAGCAAACTGGTCCCGCGATTCGACCACCTGAAATGGAAGATGGCCGCTGCCGGCATTCTCGTCGGCCTGATTTCCGGCTTCCTCGTCGTCCTCTACCGTCTCGGCATCGAATACGGCACCGACACCGCGCGCTGGATCTACGCGCGCATCCGCGAAACCCCGTGGCTGGTCGCACCGTGGGCGGTCGCCGCAATCGCAGCCGCGCTCGCCATCGCATGGATGGTCAAAAAAGAGCCGATGGCCGGCGGCAGCGGCATTCCGCAAACCAACGGCGTGGTGATCTGCGGCCTGAAAATGCGATGGCAGACGATTCTGCCGGTTCGCTTCATCGGAGGCCTGCTCGGATCGCTCTTCGGCCTCTCGCTCGGCCGCGAAGGACCGTCCATCCAAATCGGCGCATCGGGCGCGCAGTTCTTATCGCACCGGCTGCGCGGCAAGAAACGTGAGGACGTGCAGGAGCATTATCTGGTCACCGCCGGTGCCGCGGCCGGCCTGTCCGCCGCGTTCAGCGCACCGCTGTCCGGCATGATGTTCGCTTTGGAAGGGGTGCATCGCAGTTTTTCGCCCGCGATTCTGATGGGCGCCACCGCCGCGTCCCTGACCGCCGATTTCGTATCGAAATACTGTTTCGGCCTGCGTCCGGTGCTTGACTTCGGCACCATCGGCCAACTGCCGCTCGGCGAATACGGGTGGCTGATTCCGCTGGGATTGGTGGCCGGTTTGGTTGGTTCGCTGATGAACCGTTCGCTGCTCGGCTTCCAAACGCTGTACGGCAAGCTTCCCGCATGGAGCCGCCCTTTGATCGCGATCGCACTCGCGCTGCCAATCGGCATTTGGCTGCCTGACGTGCTCGGCGGCGGCTCGAACCTGATCGCCATGGCCGAGCATGCGCGCGTCGGCTTGGGCATGCTGTGCGTGCTGTTCGTGGCGAAAGTGCTGTTCACCTCCACCAGCTTCGGTTCAGGCGCTCCCGGCGGCATTTTCATGCCGATTCTCGCGGTTGGCTCACTCGCCGGCGGTATCTGCGGCGAGACGTTGCACCAGTTCGGCAACCTGCCGTCCGATTCCGTGGCGATTTTCTCGGTATGCGTGATGACGGGCACGCTGGCCGCGTCCGTGAAAACACCGATCACGTCGATTCTGCTGGCCGTGGAAATGTCCGGCACATTGACGCACATGCTGCCGGTCGCCGCCGTCGCGTTCATCGCATTGCTCGTCTCCGACCTGCTGCGTACGAAACCGATCTACGGCGAGCTGCTGGAACGGTACATGCGCGCGCAAGGCGGCACGACGGCAATCGCCAATCGCATCGACAACGGCATCATGGAACTGCCTGTGGAAATGGGCGCGACCGCGGACGGCAAGCTGATGCGTGACGTGCGCTGGCCGTACGGCTGTCTGGTGATTGGCCTGCGTCGCGGCGAACGGCAGATCGTGCCGCATGGCGATACGCGGCTGCGTGCCGGCGACTATCTGGTCGTGCTGTTCAGCGGCGAGGACGAAAGCGACGCACGGCATGCGATGCGGCGGTTGTGCGACGTGTCCGTCTGACGCGGCCGCACCGTCTTCCATAACCATTCGTAGACGTCTAGGGCCACCCGAAGTTATCCATAGTTATCCATCGAATCGGACATGTTCGATGTTTGGTTGCAACGCACGTGTAGACTCGTACAAGGTTAGGAAGACGGCACCTGCGGCCAGCTCGTTGCCGTATGGCTGGGGCGGAACGACGCTGTCCGCGGAAAGCCAAGTACAAGGGGAACGTGATGGAATCGCAAGAACAACGGGCGGCAGACTCGCCAAACGCGGGTGATGAGCCGAATCCCGCCACACAGTCGATCGACGTCGCCGAAGTGGCGCGCGCGGATGTGCGCCCGTCCGGTGCCGCCGCATCCAAGCATCCGCCGCAGATTCCGCTCGCGCCGATGAAACGCATGCAGGCGCGATTCAACCCTCTTGCCGATGGTCTGATGTATCTCGTGGTGTTCGTCGGCGGCTTCGTCGGCGTCGGGTTCCGTCGTGCCACGGACCTGCTGCTGCCGTCGGTGAACGGTTCGCCGTTCGTGGTGGGCACGTTCGTGTCGAATATGCTCGCCTGCTTCCTGTTTGCGATGCTGACCGAATACATGGCGACCGCGTCGTGGCTGCGCCGCAGGGTGCGGCAGGTCGTCAGCCGTGGCGTCGGGCTTGGTTTGCTTGGCGGACTGTCGACGATGTCCGGCGTGATGTTGGAAACCATGGAAGGCATGCGCGAGCAGCGTTTCGGCAGCGCGCTCGGCTATCTTGCGGGAAGTTTCGCCGGCGGTCTGATCGCGGCCGCGGTTGGCGTGGCGCTGATGCAGGCGTTGCTGGCGCGCGGCACACGCAAGCGGGTCCGTAACGCGATCGCCGATGCCTCCACGGCTTCCGTATCCTCAATGTCCGATTCGGGTGAATCGGACGCGTACGACACTGTGCAGAACGTCCAGATGACCGACACTGCAGTATCGGCTACGCAGAGTGTTACGCAGACGGTCCCCATGGCCGATTCGGGCGAATCGGACGTGCCGGCCGCGCAAAATGTGCAGAACAACGTGCCGGACGCGCAGGGCGTGCGCCACGTGAAGGTGGCGGATGCGGCGCATTCGGCCGCGCAGGCCGCGTTGGAGGCCGCGCAGGCGGCACAGCAGGCGGCCCAGGTCGCCCAGCAGGTCGCGCAGACCGGGCAGGTGCCGAAAATCGAATCGCAGCCGCAGCCATCGCAACCCGTCGCACCTCTGCCCAGCTTCGAACCCAAGCCGGTCACCGCGGAAATCCCGCTCGTCGCCGACCCGACCACAGGGGAGGTGCGCTGATGACCTGGATGATCTGCCTGTTCGGCGGCATCGGCGCCATGGCCCGTTATGTGCTTGACGTGTCGATCCAACGCAGCTGGAACCGTGACGGCAACCACAGCTTCCCCCTGGCCACGCTCGTCATCAACGGCGTCGCCTCCCTGTGCGCCGGCATCGCCATGATGTCGTACTATGCGCAGTCGGTGGATATGGGCACGGTAATGACGTTCGTTGTGGGGTTCCTCGGCGGATTCTCAACATTCTCGTCGGCGATCAACGAGGTGCTGTCGCTGATTCGCAAACGCCGTTTCGCCATGGCCCTGGGCTATGGCGCTGCCACGGTCGCGGTGCCGCTCGCCTGCGTGGCGCTCGGATTCGGCATCGCCATGCTGGGCGGCCACGCATAGCTGTCACCGGCTCGGCCGCGCGTAATTTTCACGTTACACGGGCGGTCATCGGGTAACGTTCAGGAAATCTGAGCGCAACCGCGCGAGCTGTTTCCTCTCCTACGTTGTGAAAACAACAAGAGAGGAAAAACCTATGACAGCCGTAACGTATCTCACACGGCATCGTCGACCGGGAATCGTCATACTCTGTTCGATTGTCGCCGTTCTCTCGATGCTTTTCGTACTCCCTCCCGCCATCGCGTCCGCAGCCGATTCCGGCGCGCAGGCCGTCGATGAATGCAATCCGACCGCCAGCAACGGCTGCGTCAACGGCATCCTGCAGGACGCCGACAAGAAGCCGATCGCCGACGTCACCATCACGCTGTCCGGCAAGGCAACGGCGGAAACCAAAACCGCTGCCGACGGCAAGTGGGCGTTTTCCGTTGCCGATGATGGCGATTACACCGTCACCATCGACGCATCCGTTGCGAAAGAGCACGGTCTGAAGACAAGCAGCGCAACGGTGACGATCAGGAAAGCCAGCTTCGACAAGCAGCGCGGAGTCGTCCGTTTCGACCAAGCTGGCGATTCCACCGGCAGCGGCACGTCCGGCACATCTGGATCGTCCGGCTCGGCAAACGGCACGAAAGGCGCGACCGGCACATCCGGATCGACGGCGGCCACGCAATCGCCAGTCAAAAAAGACGGCTCCAATGTCGGCAAACGCATCTGGCAGCAACTGTATTCCGGCATTATCTTCGGCCTGATGCTGGGCCTCATGTCCGTCGGCATGAACCTCGTCTACGGCACCACTGGCCTGCAGTCGTTCTCACACGGCGAACAGGTGACGCTCGGCGGCCTCATGGCATACGTCGGCACGCAGATGCTGCACATGCCGCTCATCGCCTCCGCCATCTTCGCCATCGTCATCGGCGCGCTGACCGGCTTCATCCAAAACGAAATCGTCTGGGGGCCGCTACGCAGACGCCACGTCGGCACCATGCAGCAGATGATCGTCACTATCGGCCTGTCCATGGCGTTGCAGTACACGTTCCAGTTCTTCTTCGGTGGCGACATCAAAGGCATCGTCAAATCGGTGCCGGACAGCTTCCAGCTCGGACCGATCACCACCGACATGCCGACGCTGGTCTCCGCGCTCATCGCCATCTGCGTGATCGTCGGCGTCACCCTGTTCCTCTACAAGACGCGACTCGGCCGCGCCACACGAGCCGTGTCCGACAACGCGGCGCTCGCCGCGGCATCCGGCATCAACGTGGATCAGGTGGTCCGCGTGGTCTGGATCCTCTCGTGCGCGATGGCAGCCCTGTCCGGCGTGCTGCTCGGCGTCTACCTGAACGGCATCTCCTGGAACACCGGCGCGACCCTGATCCTGCTGATGTTCGCCGCGGTGACGCTCGGCGGCCTCGGCACCGCCAATGGCGCGTTGATCGGCTCGCTGGTCATCGGCATCGTGGCGGACATGAGCTCGCTCGTCATCCCCAACGATATGCGTTACGCCAGCGCGCTGGCAATCCTCATCATCGTTCTGCTGGTGCGCCCGCAGGGCATCTTCGGCAAGCAGCAAAGGGTGGGCTGATCCATGGACATCATGACAATCATCTCCAACGCGGCGGGCGAACTGATCGCCCCGACCACAGCGGCGTACGTACTCGCCGCCATCGGTTTGAACATTCACTTCGGCATGACGGGCCTTATGAACATGGGCCAGGCCGGTTTCATGCTCCTCGGCGCTTACGGATTCGCCATCACGCAGTCGATGGGCTGCAACCTGTTCGCCTCCGTATGCGCGGCGCTCGCGCTCGCGGTCATCTACGCGCTGCTGCTGGGCATTCCGACGCTGAAACTCGGACCCGACTATCTGGCCATGGTCACATTGGCCGCCGCGGAAATCATCCGCATCATCGGCAGATCGACGGCCATGACGAACTTCACCGGCGGTTCCGCGGGCATCTCACCGCAGGACTTCACCGAGAAATTCGAATCGCTTTCGCCGCTGCCGGACGGTTCGACCACGTTCCTGCTGTGGACGTACAGCAACAACATCGCCAACTCCTGGTGGCTGCGCATCGTGGCATGGGTTTTGGTGGTGATCGCGGCGCTGCTGTGCTGGCGCTGGTTCCACTCGCCGTGGGGCCGCATGCTCAAGGGCATCCGCGAGGACGAGAACGCGATCCGTTCGCTCGGCAAGCCGGTGACGCGATACAAGATGGAATCGCTGATTCTGGGCGGCCTGTTCGGCGCGATCGCCGGCATCATCTTCGTCCTGCCGCGTTCCGTACAGCCTGATTCGCTCGGCCGCACCGTCACCTTCTACGTGTGGACGATTCTGCTGCTGGGCGGCGCGGCCACGATTCTCGGCCCGGTGCTTGGCTCCTGCGTGCTGTGGGTGCTGCTCACCTTCGTCAAGGAGGTCATGCGCAACACCGTTCCCGAAACCCTCATCTCTTCCAACCAGATCGAAGCCCTCGGCTGGGTGATCGTCGGCGTCGCGCTGATGTGCCTGGTGATCTTCAGACCACAAGGTCTGTTGGGCGACCGAAAGGAGTTGGCTTTCCATGCCTGAACCAACGAATTCTCCGACCACTGGCGTGCAGCCGGCCACGCAACCCGCAACCGGCGTGCAACCCGTATCCGGTGTGCAGCCCGGCGTACCATTCCAGGACCTCACCAAATGGGCCACCAAAGCTCCGGAAGGCGAGACCCTCATCTCCACCGCCTATCGCGACAAAGTCACCGACGATCTGAAATTCGTCGAAAACAAGCCGGGCGTGCACAAGCCCGACCCGATCCTCGTGGCCGACAACGTGACCCGCAAATTCGGCGGCATGACCGCCGTGGACGTGAGCCACTTCGAAATCGAACGGCACGGCATCACCGCGCTGATCGGACCGAACGGCGCCGGCAAAACCACGTTCTTCAACCTGATGACCGGCTTCGATACGCCGAACACCGGCACCTGGCAGTTCGACGGCAAGGACATGGCCCACGTGCAGCCCGAAAAAGTGGCGCGCATGGGCATGGTCCGCACCTTCCAGCTGACCAAGGTGATGAGCCGTCTGACCGTGCTCGACAACATGCTCCTCGGTGCCCCCGTGCAGCCGGGCGAAGGCATGTTCCGCGCGCTGTTCCCCGGCATGTGGAGGAAGCAGGAGCAGGCGAACATCGAAAAAGCCGAGGCGCTGCTGGAACGCTTCCTGCTGATCAAAAAGAAGGACGATTACGCCGGCGCGCTTTCCGGCGGCCAACGCAAGCTGCTGGAAATGGCACGAGCGCTGATGTCCGACCCGAAACTGGTCATGCTGGACGAGCCGATGGCCGGCGTGAACCCCGCGCTGAAACAGTCGCTGCTCGACCACATCATGGCGTTGCGCGAGGAAGGCACCACAGTGCTGTTCGTCGAACACGACATCAACATGGTGAGACACATCGCCGATTGGGTCACCGTGATGGCGGAAGGCAAGATCGTGGCCGAAGGCCAACCGAAGAGCGTGATGAACGATCCGGCCGTGATCGACGCATACCTGGGCGCCCACGCGAACGTGGACCTGGGCGACGATTCCGTGCTGGAAGACCTGAAGGAGGCCTGAAATGAGCGACATCGCAAGCGTGGCCGACGAGCCGCTGACCCGCGCGCAGATCCACATGGGCGAGCCCGAAGGCGAACCGTTGCTCGACGCGGTCGATTTGGTGGCCGGATACATTCCCGGCGTGAACATCCTGAACGGCGCATCCCTGACCCTGCATGAAGGCGAGATCGTTGGTATCATCGGCCCGAACGGCGCAGGCAAATCCACCCTGCTCAAATCATTGTTCGGCCTGGTGCACATCCACTCCGGCAAGCTGCTGCTGAAAGGCGAGGACATCACCAACCTGCGCGCCGACAAACTCGTCTCCCGTGGCGTCGGCTTCGTGCCGCAGACCGAAAACGTCTTCCCCAGCCTGACCATCGCGGAAAACCTGCACATGGGCGCGTTCCAAGCACCGAAACTATTCAACGAACGTTTCGATTATGTGTGCTCCATCTTCCCCAAACTCGGCCAGCGCAAGAACCAGCTCGCCGGCCAGCTTTCCGGCGGCGAACGTCAGATGGTGGCCATGGCCCGAGCCCTCATGATGAAACCATCCGTCCTCCTGCTCGACGAGCCCTCCGCAGGCCTGTCCCCAATGCTCCAGGACGAGACCTTCATCCGCGTGCGCCAAGTCAACAAAGCCGGCGTATCCGTGGTCATCGTCGAACAGAACGCCCGCCGCTGCCTGCAGATCTGCGACCGCGGCTACGTCCTCGACCAAGGCCGCAACGCCTACTCCGGCAAGGGCCGCGACCTGATGAACGATCCGAAAGTCGTCTCCCTCTACCTGGGCAACCTGGAAGAAGAGGTTCAAGAGGAAGGAAGGTAGGACCCAGGAAATCGCGGAACGGAGCGTATACCGCCTTTCCTTGCCGCTCGACGTACGTTCGTACGCCTTCGGGCTCGGACGGCGGTCTCCGCACGCGTTCCGCGATTTCCCCCTATGATTCAAAATTCTCAATTCCGATTACCGCTGTTGGGACACTGCCCGACAGTGGCTTCGGCATGCCTGAAAACAAGCTCAAAACCTTGTGTTTCCAACAGTTTTCGGGCTTCACCTTCGGTTAACTTCACGCATACACATTCGGTTTCCTCGGCACTTATAGTGCGATTCAAGATGGTCGAGCAACACATCTCGATAATCGTCACCAAGGGTTCGGCAATCAGCGGAGCCAAGAGAGGAAACGGTGATTCAAATGAAGAAGATCAACATGAAGGGCATGAGGAAACTGTCCATCACAGCCACCGCCATGGTGGCCGCCGCAGTCATGGCGCTCGCCGGCTGCGGTTCATCCAACTCGTCCAGTTCATCCAGCAGTTCGGCAAGCACCTCCGGCACCAAAACCAGTAAGTTCGTGCTTGGTGGCCTATGGCCGGAAACCGGCTCACTGGCCTACCTGGCCCCGCCGGAACTGGCCGCCGAAAAACTTGCCGTCAAAGACATCAACGACGCTGGTGGCGTGCTCGGCAACAAAATCACCACCGTCGACGCCGACACCTCCGACGCGGACCACGCCGACCAGAACACCTCCGCCGCCCAATCCGTCCTCAGCAAGAACCCGTCGTTCATCATCGGCCCGGCCTCCAGCTCCGTGGTCAAGAACACCTACAAGCAGGTCACGTCCGCCAAAGTGCCGATGATTTCTTCGGGCGCCACGTCCACGGCCTTCTCCGGCCTTAGCGACTACTTCTTCCGCACCATTCCGCCGGACACGGTGCAGGGTGCGGTCCTGGGCCAGATCATCGCACAGGATGGCGTGAAGAACCTCGCCATCGCGGTCTTCAACGACGAATACGGCACGTCCCTGCGTGACGTGGTCGTCAAAACCGTCGAAGACGCGGGCGTGAACGTCGTCTACGGCGAAAAGGACACGTTCGATCCGACCGAAACGAACTTCTCATCCATCGCCACCGCCATCAAGGCATCCAACCCCGACGCGACGCTCGTCATCGCCTTCGACCAGACCAAACCGCTGCTGAAGGCGCTCGCCTCCGCCGGAGTGGACATGCACAAGCTGTACTTCGTCGACGGCAACACCTCCGACTACTCCAGCGAGCTCGACGCGGGCCTGCTCAAGGGCTCGAAGGGCACCATCCCTGGCGTCAACCCGTCTGACGACTTCGTCAAGCGTCTCAAGTCCACCGGCGTCGACCTGAAAAACACCACCACCTACGGTGCTGAAACCTATGACGGCATCATCCTCGCCGCGCTCGCCGCACAGAAGGGCGGCAGTGCCGATGGCAAGACCATCCAGGCCAATATGGCGGCCGTCTCCGGATCCACCAAGGGCGAGAAGTGCGATTCCTACAAGGCCTGCGTCGCCCTGCTGAAGGACGGCAAGGAGATTCAGTACCAGGGCCAGACCTCTATCGGCGCGTTCAACGACGCGCATGATCCGAGCTCGGCTTCCATCGGCGTCTATAAGTACGACGCCGACAACAAGCCGGTCTTCGACCACTCCCAGGAAGGTTCCGTACCGAAGGCATGACGGTCGGTTCGTCCGTGGTGCGGACTGACGTGATGGCCGGACGTGACGGCTGACGGCCAGGCCACGCAACGCAAGGGGCGGTGCGACGCAAGCGAGATGATCGCAAGTGTCGCACCGCCCCTTTTGCGGGCGGAACGCGTGTGGAGTACATGCGGAGCGTGCGTGGAAGATGCGTGGAACGCGTCGTGAAACATACGTCGTTCACGGGTGAAAAAGTGGATTTTTCGGGGGAATTGAAGAGGGGGAGGGCGTCTTTCGTCAATTGATAGTTCATATTGTGCGAACGATTGCAAAGAAACGTTACAGATGCATGTAAAATAACACATAATATCGCGATTTGTAAGGAAACATCCCGACGATGCGGGGGAGAGGTGTTGGGCAATGGTCGGCATGCGTGACGTGGCGAAAGAGGCCGGGGTTTCGCTGAGCACGGTTTCGCTAGTGGTCAACAAGACGGGCTACGTGTCCGACGACATGCGCGCGCGCGTCAAAGCCGCCATGAAAGAGCTCAATTACGTGCCCAACGAGCTGGCACGCAACCTGTACAAGAACCGCACGAACCTGGTCGGCGTGATCGTGCCGACCATCCGCCACCCCTTCTTTGCCACCCTTACCGCGCATCTGCAACGCGAGCTGGCCGCGCAAGGACTGCGCACCATGCTGTGCTCCACCGCCGACGCGGAAAACGGCGAGGTCGAATACGTGGACATGCTGCGCCGTCACATGATGGACGGCATCATCGTCTGCTCGCACACCACCCATCCGAACGATTACTGGACGTCCATCCACCGCCCCATCGTCGCCTTCGACCGTGTGCTGGGCGGCGGCATCGCGTCGATCGGCTCCGACCATGAGCAGGGCGGCCGGCTCATGGCGCACATGCTGGTCAACACCGGCGCGCACCACGTGGTGATGATCGGCGGCCCGCGCGACCAGTTCTTCGATTTGGCGGCGCGCAATGGAGACGGCCCGGACGATTTCGACCTGCACAAGACAACGTTCCCGGCCGTCCGCTACTACCTTACGTTGGAGCAGGAGCTGAAAGCGGCCGGCGTGCGGTACGAGTACGTCGAAGCCGGCAATGTGGAGGATTTCCAAGGGTATAAGAACGCGGTGAATGCTGTGCTCAACAGTATGCCGGTGGACGGCGTCGATGCCGTGGTCAGCTCCGATATCGGTGCCGCGCTTTGCGTGCGCGAAGCGATGCGGAGGCATATTTCGATTCCGCGCGACCTGCAGATCATCGCCTACGACGGCACGTATCTGACTGACCTGGCCGGTATGAAAATGACCGCGGTGGCGCAGAATTTCGACAAAATCGCGCAGGTCGCGGTCGGCAATATCGTTCGTGCGATCGCCAAGGAAGGGGATGCCAAGGCAGATGCGACAAGCGCCACGGGACGCAAGCCGTACGAGCCGGACGTGCTGATTCCCGTGACGCGCAAACTGGGCGATACCACGCGCTAAGCGGGCCGTATCGCCCATCATTGGACGGGCCGTTTTACCTGCTAAGCGGGTCGTTTCGCCTTATTCGTAATCGCCGGTCGGACCGATCTTCAACGCGTCCTCGTGCGTGCGGCCCGAATGGATCGCATCGTTGATCGCCTGGATTTCCGCCGCATCCACGGCAAGTGCGCGCCCGTCGATCGCGCTGATCGGAATCGACCATCCGCCGTGCGTCATGTACAGGCTGTCCGCTTCGCGCAGCTCGGCGATCGGCAGCTTCCTGTACTCCGCCTTCTTGCCCTCTTCGAGCGCCCAGGCGAACATTTCGCGCTGTGATGTGCCGTTCAGAATACCGATGCGCGGGTCGGGCGTGACGAACGTATCGCCATAGCGTGCCACGATCGACGAATTCGGGCATTCCATCGTGTAGCCGTCCTCCGTGAACAGAATCGCGTCGCCGACGCCACGGCGGGCGCATTCGCGGTGCACGGCGCAGTTGAACGCGTAGCTCAGCGTCTTCGCGCCGTTGAGCAGCCACGGGGCGCGTGCGGTGATGTCCGACGGGTAGCCGCGCGTCATCGAAGCCATGGTGATCGGCTCCAGCGAATGCAGCGTGCCCTTCGCGTCAAGGAAGATGTAGACGGTCGGCGTGCGGTCGGCCGCCTTGCCCACGCCGGTGTCCGGATCGAGACCACGGGAGACGATGATGCGCAGCATCGGACCGGGTTCCGGATCGTCATACTGGTCGATGACCAGCTGGACCGCGCGGGTGAGCGCGGGAATGTTCGGCTCGGGCATGTCCACCAGGCGGGCGGAATTGGCGAGACGCTTCAGATGGTTCTCCAACGAAACCGGGAAACCCTTCCATACCGTGGTCGCTTCGAAAATGCCGTCGCCGCGCAGCGCGCACAAATCGAACGCGTTGATGATGGGGCTTTCCGGATCGACGAAACGAACCAGATCCGCGTCGGGCGCCACGCCTGCGCCTCCGAATAGCGTCTTGCCGTTACCGACTGCCAGAACGATCGAACTCATGGGAACCTCTCTTCCGCGCTCCGCGTCTTTTGATTGCCGCTTTATTGCTGTTGCGCTGTTGTGTTGCGTCAGCGTTCGCGTGCGTCTTCGGCGTCCAACCTAACCATGGTTTGTTTCCACTTGGCACCGCCAATTTGCAATGCGGAAACATACGCGTCATGAATCGCGCGGCTTCCGTAACGTTCGGCGACCAAGGTGAGGGAAAGCGACTCTGAACGTCCGTTTCTGCGGAATCGGATTTCGGAGTTCGTCGGCAGTTCGTTCGGAAAAGGCCGGACGGCGGCCGACGGGAAAGGTAAGCGCAATGGTGGATGGGATGTCCGATATGGGAACAACCGAACTTGGCGCGGCGAGCACGCCCGAACAGGCGCGCGCCGCGTTCCGTGACGGCCTGGTCCGCCCGACCTGCGGCATCGCGCAAGGCTACGCGCAGGCGAATCTGATGATTCTGCCCAAGGAGCAGGCATTCGATTTTCTGCTGTTCGCGCAGCGCAATCCCAAACCCTGCCCGCTGCTGGAAGTGATGGAGCCGGGCGTCACCGCACTCGTCACCGCGCCGGGCGCCGACATCCGTACCGACGTGCCGTTGTACCGCGTGTGGAAGCGTGGCGAACTGGTAGCCGAAGTGCCCGATATTCGCGAGTATTGGCGATCCGATTTGGTCACGTTTGTGATTGGCTGCAGTTTCACATTCGAGTTTCCGCTGATGGAGGCGGGCGTGCCGGTGCGGCACATCACGGCAGGCCGCAACGTGCCGATGTACGACACGTCGATCGAGTGCCGTTCGGCCGGCGCGTTCCATTCGACGATGGTCGTGTCGATGCGTGGCATTCCGTCTACGCAGGTGGCCGACGCATGCCGGATTTCCGGCTATTACCCGTCCGTGCACGGTGCCCCCGTATGTGTGGGCGAGCCGTCCGCGATCGGCGTCGACGACATCATGCATCCCGACTATGGCGATGCCCCCGTGTTGGAGCCGGGCGATGTGCCGGTGTTCTGGGCGTGCGGCGTGACCCCGCAGGCCGCGGTGATGGTGTCCAAACCGGAATTCGCGATCACGCACGCGCCGGGGCACATGTTCATCACCAGCAAACGCGATTTGGAATACATGGTGTGAGGCCGAGCGGCAGGTTGCGGGGCGCGGCATGAGATGCGTGCTGCGGCGACTGCGGCAGAAGGGACGTCGCGGCTGAAGAACGCTGCGACGGTAGAACGACGGAAAGGCGACGGAAGGAATGGAAACGATGGCTGTGCAGGAAACAGACGGAAGGCAGACGGCTATGCGAATCGATATGAACAGCGATATGGGCGAAAGCTTCGGACGCTGGAAATTGGGCGACGACGAGGCGCTGCTCGACGTGGTTTCCAGCGCGAACGTGGCGTGCGGCTTCCATGCGGGCGACCCGTCCGTCATGCTGAGAACGTTGTCATACGCGGCGTCGCGGGGGGTAATGGTCGGGGCGCATGTGGCGTACCGCGACCTGGCCGGATTCGGGCGCCGCTATGTGGACGAGTCCCCCGACGAGCTCAAGGCGGACGTGATGTACCAGATCGCCGCGTTGGAAGGCATGGCGCGGTCGGTCGGCGCGCAGGTGCGGTACGTGAAACCTCATGGCGCGCTGTACAACCGGATCGTCCGCGACGAATCGCAGGCCGCCGCCGTGGTCGACGCGATCCGCGCCGTGGACGCATCGCTGGCGATACTGACGCAGCCGGGCGCCGTGGTCGGCCGCCTGGCCGCGCAGGCCGGGCTTCGTGTGTTCCACGAGGCGTTCGCCGACCGCGCGTACAACGCGGACGGCACGCTGGTGTCGCGCCGCTTGCCGGATGCAGTGATCGCCGATCCGGCCGAAGTGGCGGCGCGCGTGCTGCGCATGGTGCGCGAGCATGAGGTGGTGGCGATCGATGGCACCGTGGTGCCGCTCAACGCCGATTCCGTCTGTGTGCATGGCGATTCGCCCTCGGCTGTGGCGATGGCGCGTGCCGTCCGCGCCCGCTTGGAGTCGGAAGGCGTTGCGATACGCGCGTTCGCAGGCGACGCAGCCGCATCGGCCGCGCGGGATTAAGGCGGTGGCGACATGCGATTCCTGACCTGTGGCGCGGACAGCATACTCGTGGAGCTCGCCGATTTGGACGAGACCCTGCGGGTGTTCGCCGCGTTGCAGAGCGCCGTGAAACATGCCATGGAACAAACTGCGGAATCGCCCGAGCGGGCCGCACAGCCGAGCGCGACCTCCGTTTTCGCCGGCGTGAAACAACTCATTCCCGCTGCGCGCACCGTCTACGTCGCCTTCGATCCGCTGCTTTCGTCGCGTGTCGAACTGACCGCCGCGATTCGCGCGCTGAACGTTGCCGCCGACATGGAACGGCATTCCCGAATCGTTGAAATTCCGGTGATTTACGATGGCGAGGATATGGCGGACGTAGCCGACCTGCTGGGCATCTCCGTTGACGAGGTTGTGCGCCGGCATTGCGATACCGCCTGGTCCGTGGCGTTCGTCGGCTTCGCGCCCGGTTTCGCATACCTGA
>OIDK01000208.1_pt1 | contig 23157 bp, 20 predicted proteins | sample 1581551 | NCBI WGS metagenome assembly OIDK01 (sample SAMEA3882522, study PRJEB24775) | human gut metagenome | biome: human-associated habitat; feature: intestine environment; material: feces | place: Netherlands | collected 2009/2010
TGGCACCGGAAGGCACCGGCTACCGGGCAAGAACGAGATTCAGCAAGTTCTTTAACCTGCCGGAGCTGATGAACCTGTTCCGGGAGGCAGCGGACATCAAGACCGCCGATCAGCTAAACCTTCCCACGCCTACGCCTGTCTACCACAACGAGGTCAGTCAGCCCACGGCGCTGCAAAAGCAGATGGTGCAGGAGCTGTCCGAACGCGCCGCCAAGGTACATTCCGGCGCGATTGCCCCCACGGAGGACAATATGCTGAAAATCACCTCGGACGGGCGCAAGTTGGGCCTTGATCAGCGGGTAATCAACCCCGACCTGCCGGACGACCCGAGCAGCAAGGTCAATCTGTGCGTCAACAACATCCACCGCATCTGGCAGGACGGACAGGCGGAGAAGCTGACGCAGCTCGTGTTCTGCGACCTGTCTACCCCCAAGGGCAAGGCGGCGCAGAGCGGCAGGATCGCCGCGAAAGGCACGGACAGCCCGGAGCTTCACGCGCTGGAGGCTGCCATTGACGCGGAAACCGAACCGGAGGAGCCGCCCTTTACCATCTACGACGACATCCGGGAAAAGCTCGTCGCCAGAGGAATCCCCCGCGAGCAGATTGCATTCATCCATGAGGCGAATACGGAAGTCCGAAAGAAGGAGCTGTTTGCAAAGGTGCGCTCCGGTCAGGTACGTGTGCTCATGGGCAGCACCTTCAAAATGGGCGCGGGCATGAATGTGCAGGACCGGCTCGTGGCGCTCCACGACCTGGACTGCCCGTGGCGGCCGGGCGATCTGGAGCAGCGCAGCGGGCGCATCATCCGGCAAGGCAACCGCAACAAAGAAGTGCATATCTACCGCTATGTCACGGAATCCACATTCGACGCCTACCTCTGGCAGACGGTGGAAAATAAGCAGAAATTCATCTCCCAGATCATGACCTCAAAATCCCCGGTGAGAAGCTGTGAGGATATTGACGAGGCGGCGCTCTCCTATGCCGAGATCAAGGCGCTGTGCGCCGGAGACGAGCGCATCCGCGAAAAAATGGACCTCGACGTGGACGTGGCGCGGCTGCGGCTGATGAAGGCCAATCACCAGAGCCAGCAGTACCGGCTGGAGGACAACATCCTGCGGCATTTCCCGGCACAGATCGAGGAAAGCAAAGGCTTCCTCTCCGGCTTTGAGGCGGATATGAAAACGCTGGAGCAGCATCCCCACCCCAAGGACGGCTTTGCGGGCATGGAGGTCAAGGGCGACCTTCTTACCGATAAGGACAATGCGGGCGCTGCCATCCTGGAGGCGTTCAAGGACGCAAAGGGCTTGGAGCCCGTTCCCATTGGCAGCTATCGTGGCTTTGCCATGTCTCTGACCGTTGAAAACTTCGGCAAGGACTTCATCCTCACCCTCAAGGGCAGGATGAGCCACCGGGTAGAGCTAGGCAAGGACGCAAGGGGCAACCTCGTCCGCATCGACAACGCCCTCGCCCAGATGCCGGAGCGGTACAAAACGGTGCAGGGCAGGCTTGAAAACGTGCAGGCGCAGCTTGCAACGGCCAAGGCGGAGCTGGGCAAGCCCTTCCCGCAGGAAACGGAGCTGAAAGAAAAATCCGCGCGGCTGGCGGAGCTGAACGCAGAGCTGAACATCGACGACCGGACGCCATTGGAACAGGCGGCGGAGAATGTGGTGGCGAAACGCCCCTCCGTCCTCGGCAAGCTGAAGGTGCCCAGCGTCCACGGTGCTGGGGAAAAGAAAAAATCTCACGAACAGGAGGCACGATGAATATGAACGAGGCATTACAGCAATCGTTATACGACAAGCTCTCGCGGGAGCAGGGCAAGTACCGGGACTGGCTGAAGGGCCAGCCCCCGGAGGAAATCCTCCATCACAGCTATGAATACACCGTGCGGGAGGATATTTTGATGAGCATGGAGGATCTGACGCTCAGCGAGGCGGAAACGCGGGCGCTGCTGCTGTCCCCCTCGCCCATGGCGATCCTCTACGACAAGTTCTCCGATCTGGAAACCGGCTACATGGACACGATCCGCGACAGCATCGAGGACACGGCAAAAGACGAAGCAAAAAAGCTCCGTGAGCTGCCGGTTTATCCCTATCCCGCCGACCACGCGCGGGAACAAGGGGAGCTGGACGTTTACCGCGCGTCCTTCCGCGCCAATGTGAGCTGTAAGGAGGCCATTGAAGCCGCCATCCGGGACAATTACCATGACAACCGCCTTGACACTGCGGCGGTGGGACAGGTGGCGGAGCAGTTCGGGCAGGAGCGGATGCTCTACGTCCTGGCGGCAACCGTCCGCCACTTTGACTACGACGGACGCATCTCGCGGGACAACAAGCGCTGGGCGAATACCATCCCCGTCTATGAAAACAAAGACGGTATGGATAGTGACCGCTCGGTGCAGTTTGTGGTCTGCTCCCACCCCGGCCTGACGGACCTGTTTCTCACACAGGCGCGGCATGAGCAGCGGCTGCGCCAGCCCCTCACAGCCGACGAGATCAAAGCGGAGGCGGCGCGGCTGCTGGGCAAGCTGCAAGAGCCTGTGCAGCCCAACAGCCCCGGCGGGACGCATTTCATGGCAGAGGTGTCCCGCGACTTCATGGAGCGCGCCGGAGCGAAGGACACTGCGGCGCTGCAAAAGCTGCTGCCCTTCCGTTCCCTCGCCCTCTCCAACCTGAAGGATCGCAAGGGCGCGTATGCCATCATCTCCAAGGAGGAAGACCGCACACAGCCGCTCCGCAGCCGGAAGCCTTCCGTCCGATCCAAGCTGCAACAGGCTTCGGCGGAGCAGAAGCAGCCTGCCGCAAAGAAGAAGGATTTGGAGCTGTGACATGGCGAAGCGGAAACGGGACATCCAGCTCAAGGTTCGTGTGACGCCGGAGGAACGGGCGATGATCGAGGCGAAGATGGCGCGGCTCGGCACGACCAATATGGCGGCGTTTATGCGCAAAATGGCCATTGACGGCTATGTGGTAAAGCTCGACCTGCCGGAGCTGCGGGAGCTGGTGTCGCTGCTGCGGTATTCGTCCAACAACCTCAATCAGCTCACGCGCCGGGTGCATGAAACGGGGCGCGTTTACGCCGCAGACATGGAGGATATACTCCAAAATCAGGAGCGGATCTGGCAGGCGGCAACCGGCTTGCCTCCATCAAATAAAGGGGTATATATCCCATGCGGGGCGGCTTGCTGCGAAGTAAGCCGCCCCTGCTTTTTTTGCGGTCCGGCATCCTTGCAGGGCAAGGCAGCTTCCTGTATGCTGAAAGCAGAAACAAACGAAACTGGAGGGATATTGATATGCGTTTCCTTTTGAAAATCCTCTTTGCGCCCATCCTCGCGGTGCTTGCCGTCGTCACATGGTTTTTCGTGTTCGTCGTCAGCCTGTCCAGCGGCATCCTCTGCATCCCCGCCGCCATTCTCGGCTTCTTCGGTCTGTTCATCATCTTCGTGGATTCCGTCAGCTACGGCGCGGGGCTGCTGGTGATCGCGTTCCTCATAAGCCCCTACGGACTGCCCATGCTGGCGACGTGGCTGTTAGCAAAGCTCCACGTCCTGCGCTACGCGATTCAGGACAGGATTTACGGGTGATACATTTTTAGAAACGCGCAAAACATTTTGAAAAGCTATATTTTTGTGCAATTTCAGAAACACCATATTACACAGCAAGCGCGGGGCGATATGCTCCGCGCTTGTATTGTTTATTCGATCTCGTAGTCCTCGCTGTCGTCGGCCTCTCCGGTGGTGCAGGTGAAGCACATATTCGTCCCCGTGATGGCGCTGCCGGCCGCCCAGATGGGCGCGCCGCAGATCATGCATCTTGCGCCGTTTTTCTTGGCGGCAAGAGCCTCCCGCAGCGAGGCGATCAGCTCCTTACGGTTGGTATACTTGTTGTTTTTTACCACGCCGTCCGCAAATTCCTCAATGGAAATATAGGTGAACATATCATTCCTCCGGTTTGACCGCAACATATTTTTGATTGCGGCTGTTGGGCTTGTCGGGAATGGTCATGCGAAGCTGCCCGCTTTCCAGCAGGGGCTTGAGGTGTGCTTTAATAAAATGGTTCTTGTTTTTCAGTCCACACATGGTCATGATTTCTTCACGGCTTTTAGGCTGCGCACAGAAAGCCAAAATCGTTGCGACTGTGCTGGTGTCTGTGGTGCTATCTGTGGTGGTGACTGGTGTGGTGCCACCACAGTTGCCGCCTAACTTCGTATTCCGAATCGTGGCATAGAGCATGAACGCCTCTACTTTGTATTCCGGCTGCGGCAGACCGGCGGCCTCCATGACCTCATAGAGCCGGTCTACACCCTCGCCGAACTCCTGCACATATTCGTACTCATGCAAAAACTGCGCGATTTTCGGGTTGCGGGAAAAGTGAACGTGACGCATATTGTTCAGCCGCACGATTCCCGGCAGAGTGCCGGGGCTTTCCACAGTGATCCGGTCGTCGAACATCTTGATTTGGATGTCGGTCCCTTTGATGCTGTAATCGCGGTGCGCAACGGCATTGATGATAAGCTCCTTCCACGCGAACTCCGGGTATTCCGGCTCCGTGACAAAGCGCGTATCCGCGCCGAGGTAGGTGCGCTCCTTGATCTGGCTTCCCACAAACTCCAGCGCTTTCTCTGTCACCTGAAGGATGCGCCCCTCAAACATCACGTCCTTGATGACGTTCATCCTTGCGCCGACCCTTGCCTCCGTTCCTTCGTAACGCACGAAGCGGATACGGGCGCGGGGAAAGAAGTGCTTCGGATTTTTGCCGAACAGCAGCATGGCCGCCGCGCTGACTTCCTCTTTTCCGCTTCTTTCGGAGAGAAATTCCTTGTTCTCCCGGAGGTATTCCTCCGGGCTTTTCCGATAGCCGATCCTTGAAGTAAACTCCCTGACAAAGCCGAGGTCAAGGTCGTCCAGCCCTGCATCGGGAACCGGCGTGTCTTCAAAATACCGCGTTCCCTTTGCATACATAAGCTGCAAGCGCTCCTCAAAATTCAGCTTCTTGGATTTGTCCCCGACACGGAAGAAAACCTCGTCCGCCTGATTCGCGTGAAGGTCGCTGCTCTGCAAGACTTCGATCAGCAGGATGTGGTCGGGCTTTCCGTTCCTGTTGGTGCAGGACAGCCGCTCCGTTTCCACCCGCACGGAGGGCTTGCAGAAGTCAAACGGCGCGCGCAGCAGCTCATTGATATTCTCTGCGTAGCTGTCAATTCCGGTAATTGTTCCGTCGTCCTCTACGCCAACAGCGATCACGCCACCGTCCGCGTTGGCAAATGCAATCAGGTGAACGGCAAGGGCTTTCGCGTCAATCCGTGCGCTCTTGCGGTCAAAGAGCGGCGATTCCACCGCACCACATATTTGTTCAATCGTCATTTTGCAGCTCATGCCCGCACCCCCTCGTCATAAGAAAAATCCAGACCGTGCTCCTCGCAGTATTTGCGAATGACGAACACCGTCATTTTATTGGGCATCGTCTTTCCATTCTCCCAGCGATTGACGGAGGTGAAGCTCACGTTCAATTCCTCCGCAAGCTGACGTTGGGAGATCCTGCGCTCGCTGCGCAGCTTGATGATGGCTTCGCCAAAGGTCATTTCGTATCACGCTCCTTATATCATAGTATAGCACATGGCAGCGCAAGCATACAAGAAAAATACGGAGGACTTCAAAAAAGAAATTACAAATCCGTCTCACAGAAAGGAGGCCGCGCCCCATGGCGACCACACGCATCATTTCCATGCACGTTAATCAGGGCAAGACGATTGCCGACTGCCTGACAGACCGCATCGACTACTCCAAGAATCCAGAAAAGACACAGGGCGGCGAGCTGATCTCCGCCTACGAATGCGACCCAAAAACCGCCGACGCGGAGTTTCTTTTCTCCAAGCGGCAGTACCAGACCGTCACAGGGCGGGAGCAGCGGTACGACGTGATTGCCTATCAGGTGCGCCAGTCCTTTAAGCCCGGTGAGATCACGCCGGAGGAAGCAAACCGCGTAGGCTATGAGTTTGCCGAGCGGTTTCTGAAAGGCAGACACGCCTTTTTCGTAGCCACGCACACCGATAAAAAGCACATTCATAATCACATCATCTGGAACTCCACCACGCTGGACTGCAAGCGGAAGTTTCGGGATTTTCTCGGCTCCGGCAGGGCCGTCGCAAGGCTCAGCGATGCCATCTGCACCGAGCATCGGCTCTCCGTGATTGCTGACCCGAAGCGCGGGAAAAACCACTACGGCAAGTGGCTGGGCGGCAACGCAAAGCCCACCCACCGGGAGCTGCTCTGCGGCCTCATTGACGCGGCGCTTTTGCAGAAGCCCGACGGCTTCGACGCGCTTTTGAAGCTGCTGCGCGACAGCGGATGTGAGGTCAGGCGGCGCGGGAATACGCTGTCCCTGCGCCACCCCGGCAAAAAGGGCTTTGTCCGTCTTTCCTCCATCGACGGCTATACGGAGGACGCGCTGTGCGCTGTCCTTGCCGGGAAAAAGGAGCATACGCCGCGCAAAAAGCGCAGTCAGACCGCACAGAGAAAGAACACTCTGCTCATCGACATTGAGGCGAAGCTGCAAGCCGGGAAGGGCGGCGGTTACGAGCGCTGGGCAAAGGTATTCAACGTCAAGCAGATGGCGCAGACCTACAATTATCTGCGGGAGCACGGCTTGCTGGATTATGCGGAGCTGGAGGAAAAGGCCGCTGCCGCCACGGAACAGTTCCACGCGCTGTCTGCACAGATCAAGGCGGCGGAGACGCGCATGGCGGAGATCGCCGTGCTGAAAACGCACATCATCAACTACGCCAAGACCCGCGACGTTTACGCGGGCTACCGCAAGGCGGGTTACTCGAAAAAGTATCTCGCGGAGCATGAGGGCGACATTCTGCTGCACAAGGCGGCGAAGAATGCCTTTGACGAGCTGGGCGTCAAAAAGCTGCCCTCCGTCAAGAGCTTGCAGGAGGAATACGCCAAGCTGCTGACGGAGAAAAAGACGGCGTATGCCGCCTACCGGCGTTCGCGCGATGAGATGCGCGAGCTGCTGCTCCACAAGCAGAACGTGGACAGGATGCTGGGCAAGGATGAGCGCAGTGAGGAAAAGAAACAGGAGCATGACCGGCAGTAACGGCCATGCTCCCAAGCGTTTCGCAGAAACGCGCAGCCGCGCATCTTGCGCGTTCAAAGGGTTTCAGGGGCGCTGCCCCTGACAAGCAGAGGGCAGTTTTCGCGGCGGCGGAAATTGCCCGAAAAGCAAAGTGGGTACCTCTTTGCCCTGCTTGCCACGTTTTCTCCCGTCCTTCGCAGCGATGCTTCTTGTGCTTCCCTGCATAGGTAACTTTTTTCTGAACACTTCGCCGGATGCCTTGTGTTTCTTCGGATATTCGTATATAATGTATCATGTTGAGTATTATCCATGCGGAGGTGCGGTATGAACGGGATCAAGGGCTATATCTCCATTCGGGAGGCGTCCTACCGTTGGGGCGTGTCAGAGCGGCGGGTCAACCAATATTGCGCCGAGGGGCGGATCCCCGGCGCATCCCGGTTCGGGCGCTCATGGGCGATCCCGGAAAACGCGGAAAAGCCCTCAGACCCGCGCTTTCAGAAACAGCACCGCGATTCCGGCAGGACAAGCACCTGACGAATCCCCTCCGCATTGGAATTGGAAGCATCCGCAAAAAGGAAGTGAACGCTATGACTTGCGACGAGAGCTTGTACCGCCAATATCTGAGCGGTGACGACGAAGGGCTTAATGCCCTGATGAAAAAATACGGCGACCCCCTGACCCTGTATATCGACGGCTATCTGCACGACGTTCACGAGGCGGAGGAGCTGATGCTGGATGTTTTCGCCTATCTGTTCACGAAAAAGCCAAAAGTACGGGACGGCGGCTTCAAGGCGTATCTCTATAAGGCGGCGCGGCACATGGCACTGCGCCACAAGAGCAAGCGAAAACCGCTATTCAGCCTCGATGCGCTGACCGGTGAGCCGGACGGACGGCTGCTGGCGGAGGAGGTCATACGGACGGAGGAGCGAAACCGCATCCTGCACTTCTGCATGGACGAAATGAACCCGGACTACCGGGAGGTTTTGTACCTCACCTATTTCGAGGATATGAGCTACGCACAGGCGGCGGAGGTCACGGGGAAAACGGTGAAGCAGATCACCAACATGGTGTATCGCGGAAAAGAAAGCCTGCGAAGGCTGCTGGAACGGGAGGGAATCACAAATGCGGAGTCATGAGGAGCGCGTCGCGGAGACGAAGCGGCGCATCGCCCAAATTGAGCGGGAAAAACGGCTGCGGCGCAATACGATCACCATGGCTTCCGCTGTGGCGGCGTGCCTTGTACTGCTCATCGGCGCGTCCCTCGCCATGCCCGGTATTGCCGCAAGCATCCAGACAGGCGATTATTCCGGCTTTGAAACGGCGGCAAGCATCTTTCACAGCGGCGCGGCCTTGGGATACATCGTCATTGGGCTGCTGGCGTTTTTACTTGGCGTGTGCGTGACCGTTCTGTGCTTCCGGCTGCGGCAGATGAACCGCGAGGACGGACAGGACAGGGAAAGCGAGGATGCGCATGGAGCTGATTGAGAACCTGCTGCAACTGCTGACTACGTTCGTCGGCGCGCTGCTTTCGGGCATCGCCTACCGGAAAAGCCGCAGGCAGGCGTATTTTCTGCTGCTGTGCTTCTATGGCTGCTTTGCCCTCGGCGCACTCTACTGGACGCTGTATCTGCTGCTGTTCGATACCACACCGCGGGTTTTCTATGTCTCGGAGTTCGGCTGGGTGGCCAGCGTCATTTTCCTGCGCATTTTGCAAGCCACGCTCGCCAGTCAGGACGAGCGCAGCTTCCGCTGCCGCAGGGCATGGCTTGCGCCTGCGTTCGGCGTGCCGCTGCTGGCGTTCTACTGCACTTTCGGGGACATTCTCTCCAACCTGATCTGGTGCGGCATGATGATATGGCTCTCCTTCTGCGCCATTCGTGGGCTTGTCTATGCGAAAACGCAGACGGATACGGCGCGGAATATGCGGTACTTCCACATCGGCGTGCTGTGCTTTGCGTTCGCGGAGTATCTGCTCTGGACGGTGGGCTGCTTCTGGCCGGATACCTCACCGGCAAGTCCCACCTTCTGGTGCGATATGCTGCTGACGCTTGCCATTTTCGGGCTGCTGCCCGCCACGAGAAAGGCGGTGGAAGCATGACCTACATCGAAAACATCTTCATCTGCATGGTGTCCCCGCTGCTGGTGGCCGCATTGTGCATGGGCAGGCGGCAGCTCCGCTTTTTCCTGTTCTGCATTGCGGGGATGGGCGTGTGTCTGCTTTCGGCCTATATCAACACCTTCCTCGCGGCGGTATGTCAGGCGGATGCCCTTGCCGCCACGGCGGAGATCGCGCCGGTGGTGGAGGAAATGATGAAGCTGCTGCCGCTGGTGTTCTATCTACTGGTGTTTGAGCCGGAGGGGGATAAAATCAAGGCCGCCGCCATCACGGTCGCCCTCGCCTTCGCCACCTTTGAAAATGTGTGCTATCTCATCCAGAACGGCGCGGACCGCTTCTCCTTTATCTTCTTCCGGGGTTTCGGCACGGGAGCCATGCACGTTCTCTGCGGCCTGATCGTGGGCGGCGGGCTGGCGTATACGTGGCAGCGGACGTGGCTTAAAATAGCCGGCACGTGCGGGCTGCTGGGCGCGGCCATCACTCTCCACGCCATCTATAACCTGCTCATCGCCCACGGCGGCGCGGCGCAGTACATCGCCTACGCCCTGCCGGTGCTGCTGGTGGCGGCGGGAAGATTGTCCGTTTTCCGTTTCGGACGGAGAGAATAACCGAATATTCACTCATTGAGAGCTGCTTTTTGGCGGCTCTCAAATTTTTTTGAAAAATTTTGCGTTTTGGGTGAGAGTTTTTTCGATTTTTTGTACCTATATAAGTGAAGGGGTTTTTAAGCCGCATTTCAAAAAATCCAGAGAGGAGGTTCAAACGATATGTACGATACCGCAAGACGGGTCGCACTCGTCAAGCAGCGGGTGCGGGAAAACACCCGCCGGAGGCAGCGGCGCGGCATATATGGACTGAGCGCTATGTGTATGCTGCTGTTCGCGGTGCTGATGCAGGCGGTGGGCACGGTCGCCGGGCCGGGGCAACCGGAAGCATGGGGCGTGTTCGGCGCGATGCTGCTGCGGGAGGACGCGGGCGGCTATGTGCTGGTAGCCGTCATCTCCTTTGCCGCGGCGGTGGCGATCACCGCGCTGTGCTTCCGGCTCAGAATCAGAGAAAACCAGAAAAAAGACGGGACGGACAAGCCGAACCGACACGAACAGGAGGAGAAAAGCCAATGAAGAAACGAATACTCAGCATCCTGCTTCTATGCTGCATGGTGCTGACGCTGCTGCCGACAGCAGCCTTTGCCGAGGGTGAGATTCCTGACAGCACAAATGTGACGGTGACCTTTGATTCCGATGGAGGCAGCGCGGTAGAGCCCCAGAGTGTTCCGCAGGGGCAGCAAGTACAAAGGCCCGCTGACCCTGTCAAGGAAGGTTATACCTTTATCGGCTGGTATGACAAAAACGATTTGGACAACAAATACTACAATATGCCGGAGTGGAATTTCAGATATTCTGTGACTGGGGATATGGTTCTGGTGGCGCAGTGGATGGAGCCAATGCCGATTTCCACTGAACCGATCACCTATCTGGACAAAGACGGTAATCAGCAGGTCTGCAACAAATACACCGTGCTGACGAGCAATACCGCAGACAGCATTCTTGACCTTACGGACAAGTGGTACGATCTGCCCGCCGGCTGGTATGTGGTGAAGGGCGACGTGACCTTCACGCCCCGCCTGGACACCCACGGTGCGGTCAATCTGATATTAACGGACGGCAGCCACCTCACGGCGGAGTGGGGCATCGATGTGAAGGAGGGTGATACCTTCACCGTCTACGCCCAAAGCACCGGCGAGGACACCATGGGCAGGCTGACGGCGTGTCTTCCGCAGGATTCTAACAGCTACGGACATGTCGAATACTATGTATGGCCGGATAGTGGGCTGTCCGGCATCGGCAGCAGTGAGCGCTGGAGAAAGCACAAAAGTGGTATCAATGAAAATGAGGGCACGATCATCATCAACGGCGGTTATATTCTCGCCCAAGGGAATGATGGCGCCTCCGCCATTGGCGGAGTCCCAACAGATTACGTTACCTGGTCAGAGTCTTCCGGAAAGAGGCAATGCGGCAGCATTACCATCAATGGCGGCATTGTCCGCACCGAACCGGTAACAATGCATACTACTCCCAGCAACGTTGGGATCGGGTCCGGCCCACTCGGTTACGGTGGCAGTGTTACCATCAATGGCGGCACGGTCATGGCTAATGCTACCGCAGATGCGATTGGTACGGGGCGCGGCGGCAGCATCACCATCAACGGCGGCGATATAACGGCACGAGGAGGCATTGGCAAATATGGACACGGAAATGGGATTGGGAGTTTCGGGGGTGCCGACATCACCATCAACAGAGGTAACATAGAAGCGTATTCCGACAGAGATGGCTGTGGTATCGGCTTTGGTACGTCGACAACGGTAAAAATCACCGGCGGCACCATAAAAGCTGTCTCGAATGCAATTGCCGCTATTGGCAGCCCTGAATATAACGCAGGCAGCGTCAGCATCACCGGCGGCAAGGTCACCGCAATCGGAAAAGGCGAGGCGGATGGCATCGGCGGCCATGGCGATGTCAGTATCACCGGCGGCGAGATCGATGTTTCCGTTGAAGGATCTGGCGTAGCCATCGGCGGCAATGGTGGCGGAAGCATCAACATTCAGGGCAATGCAATCAAATCCATTTCCAGCAGGAGCGGCGCCTGCATTGGCGGCAGCGCTAAAAATATCACCATTCTTGACGCCGAGCTGCCGTTCCTTGGCGGTGAGGGCATTCTGATTGGCAATAAGGTCGGCGATGACAGGGGCGGCAATATCACCATCCGAAACTGCCGCATCCTATCAACAGACGTTGTGGCAGTTGAAGGAATACAGTTAGGCAATAACGGAAATATACAGATCGAAAACAGCGAGATCGTACTGACCGGAATAAAGGGCATCCGCACCGGCGATAGCGGGAGCATCGCCATCCGGGATTCCCAGCTCGTCACGAACGGCATTTATATGGGCGAAGAAGGAATGACCCAGCGGAAGCTGAAACGGCTGGAGATCACGAACAGCACCGTGGTAACGAACGATGTCCTCGGCTCCACAGGCAAATTCACTTCTGTCGGCGAGATCGTGATCCACGGCAGCAGCATCCGTCAGAGCAGCGAGGATCGTGGAAATGGCTTCGGCATTGGCTGCGGAGAGTATGGCACCTTTGACCGTATTGACATTCAGGACAGCCAGATTGATATTCCGGGTTTCAAGGGTGGCGTAGCCATCGGCGGCGGTAAGTATACGACAGATCCCGGCAATAGCGTCATTCGCATTGCGAACAGCCGGGTGTTTGCCCGCACCCGTGACAGATGGAGTACCGCCATCGGTCGCGACATAGGTTCCAGCGGAGATGGAGCGCTGCGGATCTTTATTGAAAACAGCACCGTGACCGCAAAAGGCGGCTGGCTGTTTGGGGATGGTACCGAATATGTTCCCGGCATCGGAATCAGCTACAAGTCTTCCCTGAATGCCTATATTCAGGTCATGGACAGCACGGTGGAATCCTTCCGGCATACGAAAAGTAGGAACATGGACGACTCCGATTATGTCTATGACGACCTGCACACAAAGAAGCTGCCGGGTAATCCAGCGGAAAACATCTCCATCTGCGGCAGCACCGTCAACGGAACGCGCATTGACCATAGCCTTGACGCATACGGCAAATGCACGCTCTGCGGCAAGTATGATATTGGATATTGCTATGAGAAGGGGCTTCTGACGATGGAGGGGCTGACGGACTGCGCCTATGACGGCAGCGAAAAGAAGCTGACGGGGCTTTCCCATAAGACGGGTGAGAACGAAACGAAGCAGCTAACGGAGAACACGGACTACACCGCCAGCTATTCCAACCATGTATATCCCTACACCCTCAACCCCAGCGACGCGGGCTTTGACCCGGAAAAAGCCCCCAAGGTGACGTTGTACGGCACGGGGGACTACTGCGGCAAGGCTGAGCACTATTTCACCATCAGCGGAGACGCGCAGCCCTCGTACACCGTAAAGTTTGATACTGCCGGCGGCACGAGTATCAGCAATAAAACCGGCGTCAGGTGGGAGCAGCGCGTGCTGGACGGTGTGGAGCCTCCCACCAGAACCGACTATGAGTTCCGCGGCTGGAGCTGTTCCGGCAAACCCGTGTTTTCCGGAACCACCTATGCGGAGCTTGCGGGAGATAAAAGCGTACAGAGCATCACGCTGACGGCGCAGTGGGCGGCGGCCTGGTATCCGGAGGGTGAAATTAAGATTGAAGGTGAGGACACCGTATGGAATGGCTTCGAAAGCGACTATTCCGCACGGTTTTACAACACGGAGCAAACTGTAACCATCTCCGCTCCGAAATCCGGCGGTAAGCCGGTGGAGATTGGCTATCTGATCACCGATGAGGACCTCACGAAGGCCAGATGCACAAAACGAGACTTTACCCCTTACACCGAGCCTCTCAAGCTGAACACGGACGGTCAGCACATCGTTTATGCGAAGCTCACCAACGCAGAGGGCAATGTCACCTATCTCAGGACAACAGGCCGCATTGTGATTGACACCACTCCCCCTGCGATCAATGGCGTTGAGGATGGTGAAGTGTATTATACCACGAAAAATGTGCAAATCACCGATGATAACCTTGCTTCCGTCACGGTAAACGGATCTCCCGAGACAGTAGGCGGCTACAACACAATTTGGATTGCACTCTTTTCGGATGCCAACCGCACATATAAGATCGTCGCGACCGACAAGGCCGGAAACAGGACGGAGAAAACCATCACGGTTTATGACGGCACCTATGTGATCCCTGTTACCGGCGTATCGCTGGACGAGAGCAGCATCACCCTCGATGTGGGCGGCAATCAGACCCTGACCGCCACCGTGACGCCGGAGGACGCCACCAACAAAAAGGTGCGCTGGAGTTCCGACAACGAGGCTGTCGCCACGGTTTCCGAGGACGGCGTTGTCACCGCCGTGGCAGGCGGGACGGCTGTCATTACCGCCACCACACATGACGGTTTGTTCACCGCTTCCTGCACGGTGACGGTCAATGCCCCCGACGCTCCGCCCACCATCACCACGGACACCCTGCCAGACGGCAAGGTGGGCGAGGCGTACAGCCAGACCCTGACCGCCACCGGCACAGCACCTATCACATGGAGCATTGACGGCGGTCTGCCTGCCGGTCTGAGCCTGAACGCGGATACCGGCGAGATCAGCGGCACGCCTACTGCGGACGGCACCGCCAAATTTACCGTCAAGGCTACCAACAGCGCGGGCAGCAATACGAAGGAGTTGTCCATTACGATAGCCAAAGCTGCGCCTACCGAGTACACCGTCACCGTGACCAGCGGCGGCAACGGAACGGCTTCTGCATCTCCCGCAAAGGCTGTTGCCGGTGCGGAGATCACTCTGACCGCCATGCCCAACGAGGGCTACCGCTTCAAGGAGTGGGAGGTCATCAGCGGCGGCGTGACAATCGTGGACGACAAGTTCACCATGCCGAACAACAACGTGGAGATCAAGGCCATCTTTGAGAAGGATGCGCCGCCCACACCCACGGAGTACACCGTCACCGTGACCAGCGGCGGCAACGGAACGGCTTCCGCATCTCCCGCAAAGGCTGTTGCCGGTGCGGAGATCACCCTGAGCGCTACGCCCGACAAGGGCTATCACCTCAAGGAGTGGCAGGTCGAATCTCCGACAGGACTTGTAATCACCAACAACAAGTTCACCATGCCGGACAGCAATGTAGAGGTCAAGGCAATCTTCGAGGAGGATGCACCGCCTGCGCCTACCGATCCCGCCAAACCCAGCATCAGCGTCACCGGAACCTACACCTACAATGGCTCCGAGCATACAGCGACCGTGAACGGTTATGATCCAGCCACTATGGACATCTCCGGCAACACCGCCACGGACGCGGGCGATTACACCGTTAGCGTCACATCCAAGACCGGCAAATGGGCAGGCGGCAGCACCGACGCCGTAACCGCGGCGTGGAGCATCGGCAAAGCCACGCAGGAAGCGCCTAACGGCTTGATCGGTGTCGCACCCACCACCGAGGGCAGCAGCGACGGCAAGATCACCGGCGTGGATGCAACGATGGAATACCGTGCGGAGAGCGAGACTACCTACACCGCCTGCACCGGTATCGAGATTGAAAACCTGCCTGCCGGCAATTACTTCGTCCGCTATGCGGAGGATCGCAACCACTTTGCCAGCTCCGATGCGGAGGTCACTGTGGGTGAGGGTACGCCGCTTGCGGATTGCACAATCACCTTCAACGGCAACGGCGGCAGCGGCAACATGGATTCCGTGATCGTCAAGGCAGAGACAAATTACATCCTGCCCGACTGCGGCTTCACTGCTCCCGCCGATCAGGAGTTCAAGGCTTGGGAGATCGGCGGCACGGAGTACAAGGTGGGAGATTCCTACACCGTGCTCGGGGATACCGAGATCAAGGCGCTGTGGGAAAACAGCGTTATTACCCCCACCACCTACACCGTCACCGTCAGTAATGACGGAAACGGCACCGGCACCGCAACTCCTTCCACCGCTGTGGCCGGTACGGAGATCATCCTGACCGCTACGCCCAACACCGGCTACCACTTCAAGGAGTGGCAGATCATGAGCGGCGGCGTGACCATCAAGGACGATAAGTTCCTCATGCCGAACGACAATGTGGAGGTCAGGGCCATCTTCGAGGAGGACGCACCCCCTGCGCCCACCGAGTTTACCATTACCGTGAAAACGGACGGAAACGGAACGGCTTCCGCATCTCTTGCAAAGGCTGCGGCTGGTACGGAGATCACCCTGACCGCCACGCCAAACACCGGCTACCACTTCAAGGAGTGGCAGGTCGAATCTCCGGCAGGGCTTGTAATCACCAACAATCAGTTCACCATGCCGAACGACATCGTGGAGGTCAAGGCCATCTTCGAGAAGGATGCACCGCCTGCGCCCACCGAGTTCATCGTCACCGTGAAAACGGACGGAAACGGCACAGCTTCCGCATCTCTTGCAAAGGCTGCGGCCGGTACGACAATCATCCTGACCGCCACGCCAAACACCGGCTACCACTTCAAGGAGTGGAAGGTCATGAGCGGCGGCGTGACCATCGAGAACAATAAGTTCACCATGCCGAGCGCCAATGTGGAGGTCAAGGCCATCTTCGAGAAAGATGCACCTCCTGCACCCACCGAGTTTACCATCACCGTGACCAGCGGCGACAACGGAACGGCTTCTGCATCTCATGCAAAAGCCGTGGTCGGTACGGAGATCACCCTGACCGCCACGCCAAACAAGGGCTATCACTTCAAGGAGTGGCAGGTCATCAGCGGCGGCGTGACCATCAAGGACGACAAGTTCACCATGCCGAGTGCCAACGTGGAGGTCAAGGCCATCTTCGAGAAGGACACCGGCGGCGGTGGCGGCGGCTACAATCCGCCCGTCACCTACTACACGCTGCGCTTTGAAACAGGCGGAGGCAGTGATATTCCCAGCGTGCAGGGAACGTACAATACCTACATTGACCTGACAAAGTACGTCCCGACCTGGCGCGGCCACACCTTTATCGGCTGGTACAGCGAACGCAGCCTGATGAACAAGGTTTCCGGCGTTTATCTGACGAAGGATATGACCGTGTATGCACTCTGGCGCGTGGACGAAAATCCGGGTACAGGCGCGAATCCCTTTACCGATGTTTCTGAAAAGGACTGGTTCTACGGCGATGTGATGTTCGTCTACGAAAACGGCCTGATGCTCGGCACGAGCAAGACCCTGTTCAGTCCGTATGGGACGGCGACGCGCGGCATGATGGCGACCATTCTCTGGCGCATGGAGGGCAGCCCCGCGCCGAAGGGCAAAAACAGCTTTACCGATGTGGAGGCCGGAAAGTGGTACGCTGACGCGATCACATGGACGGCGGAGAACGGCATTTTCGCGGGCTACGGCAAAGACAAATTCGGCCCGGACGATCCCATCACCCGCGAACAGCTTGCAGCCATCTTCTACCGCTACGCGGACTACAAGGGCTACGATCTGACCGTCAAGGGAAATCTGGACAAATTTAAGGACGCGGACAAGATCACGGATTACGCAAAGACGGCGATGCAATGGGCGGTCGGCAGCGGATTGATGAAGGGAAAATCCGGCAATCTGCTTGACCCGCAGGGCACGGCGACCCGCGCTGAGATCGCCGCCATGCTCCACCGCTTCATTGAGAAGTATGAGCTGGTGCAGGGCAAGGCTCCCGGCGGCCTGATGGGCTGGATCGACCCGAAGCGGCTGCAAATCCCAAAGACCGGCGACAGCAGCGTGTTAGGCTTGTGGGGGTTCTCCCTCTGTACATCTCTTGCCGGATGCCTTGCGCTGACCACATGGCAGATCAGGCGGCGGCGTGAGGAAGAAGCGCTGCAAATCATCGAAAAGTAAACAGGTTCACCTTTAGGGGCGCGGGCAAATAGCCCCGCGCCCCTTTTCGGTTTCATTCGTCAGGAAAGGCGGTTGCTCTTTTGAACAACCGCCTTTCGCCATTTCTATCCGATTTGAGCAGAAAGGAAATCAGTCTATGACAAAAGAGTACGGGAGGTGTCGCTGATGCGGCTTGCCGCCGCACAAATCGCATAACCGGACCAATACGGCATGAAAGCAGTTTTCTGCACCCGCCTGCCCTTTCTGCTGTTTCATTGCGCCTATTGAGCACCTATGAAGGTTTTGAAGCCTTTATAGGTGCTTTTTGTCATCCACGGCACTTCTTCGCCGTGGGCTGCCGCTCCCCGCCGCCCTTCGTTTGGATTTTCACGCGACATCAATCAAAAAAATCCAAACGGAGGAAAACAACATGACAACGATCAACCTGCGGGAGCTTTACCCGTGGTACACCGAGGATGCCTTTATCGAGGTTTCCGATGAAGTTGCCGCGTTTCTCGAAGAAGATAAGCGGCTTCAGATCAACTACGCGCAGTACATCCGCGACAACAGGGCGTTCTACTCGCTGGACGCAGGCGACGGCATCGAGGCGGATGCGCTGAATCTGCCGGAGCAGCCGGACGAGGCGCTGGAGCGCATGGAGCTGGAGCGGCTGCTGAAAGAAGCGCTGGCGCAGCTCACACCCTCGCAGCGGCGCAGACTGTTTGCCAGCGTTCTCAATGATGAGAGCAACCAGCGGATTGCCAAGCGTGAGAGCGTTGATGAGAGTGCAGTGCGCAGAAGCATTCAGCGTGGATTGGCGGCACTCAAAAAAATTCTGAAGAAATCTTGAGTTACCCCGTCCGAAAAAGCCCGATTTTTCTTGAGGTATATGAGAGGGATATTCTTCTTTCTCGCCTCTGCTCCTTGAAAACCGCATAGACACCGGTATCAGCACAGACCCCGCGCGGCTGAAAAGCCAAGCGACAAAAGGCGCGCCGCCATGACGACAGACCTCCCATCTTTCGGGACGGGCGGCTGTCCGAGCGATCTACGTAGCCTTTGACCCGATGCATGGCAGCATCGGGCGCGATGACAGCGCGGGCGATACGCAACCCCAGCTACGGCCTCCCACTGACTTGAGGGGGATTTCTGCGGCGTTCGTGAGCCTTACAAGCCACGGCGCTGGTGGGAATGGGACAGCCTTGCCAAAGGCGGCTGATACCGGTCCCAGAGGCGATATATGCCTCGCGCCGGGGGCTGTGACAAATACGGCGGAACAAAACTACATGACACAACATACGCGGGCAGCCGCGCCGGTGCAGTATCATGCAACATGACAGCAATCCCTCCGGCTCGGCTGCTCTGCCGGAACGAATACGAACAAGCCCCGCTGTCATATCGTGGCAGCGGGACTAAATTGATAAATCGGAGGTGCGTTTATGCAGAAGCAAGCCATCCCCAAAGAGCCGGTCGCCTCTTATAAGGAGATCAGGATCGGCAAAACCCTCTATCGCGTGACAAGCGTGTTTTCCGGCGAAAAGGACCTTGGCAGGACGCTGGAGCAGCTTGCGGTGCGCCGCGCCATGACGGAGCTGGATGCTCCCGTAGCCGCGCAGCCCTGCCACGCATCGTAACAGACAATCAGCCTCCCTGCGGCGGCATCCTTGCGCGAAGATGGTATCCCCGGTATCATATTCTTGCAGGGAAAACCTGCGAGAGCCATCACGCCGCACGGATGTATGAATCGCAGAGAATCGGGAGGTAAAATACAGATGATCGAAAAGACATACAACGTAGGCATCTATTGCAGGCTCAGCAACGACGATGAGCGCGATGGGGAGTCCGTATCCATTGAAAATCAGAAGCTCCTGCTGCAAAGCTATGTGCGTCAGCGGGGCTGGAACGAGATTGCGGTGTACTGTGACGACGGGTACTCAGGTACGAATTTCGACCGGCCCGGCGTCAAACGCCTCATCGAAGATGCAAAAGCCAAGAAAATCAACCTCATTCTGGTCAAGGATCTATCACGCTTTGGGCGTAACTACATCGAGTTCGGACAGTACACGGACTACCTGTTCCCCTCGCTGGGCTGCCGTTTTATCGCGCTGAACAACGGCATCGACACCATGAGTGACAACGGCAGCACCGACGTCATGTGCTTTTTGAACTTATTTAACGAGTTTTACAGCCGGGACACCTCCAAGAAGGTCAAGGCGGTCAAGCGGGCCTGCGCGGAAAGCGGCAAGTTCATGGGAACCTACCCCGCCTACGGCTACAAGCGCGACCCGGAGGATAAGCACCACCTCGTCATCGACGAGGAGACCGCCCCTACCGTGCGCCGCATCTTCGCCATGCGCGCCGCCGGCACAGGCTTCCGCGCCATCGCCGTCACGCTCAACGAGGAGGGCGTTCTGCCGCCCGGTGCGCTCTACTATCAGCGCAAGGGGCGCAGCGACCCGCGCAACGTCAACCACAAGTGGGCGGAAACCACCGTCAAAGCTCTCATCCGCAGTGAGGTCTACATCGGGAACATGGTGCAGGGCAAAACCGGCACTCTGTCCTACAAGTCCAGAAAGCTCATCAACAAGCCGGAGGAGGAATGGATACGGGTGGAGGGAACCCACGAACCCATCATCTCCCGCGAGGTCTGGGATACCGTGGTCAGCATCTTCACCGGCCTTGTCTACTGCGCAGACTGCGGCTTCAAGATGCGCAACCACATCGAGCGCTTCACCTATAAGGACGGAACGCCGGGGCGGTACAGCTCCTTTATCTGCGGCAACTATGCCAGAAGCGGCAAAAGCGCCTGTACCATCCACTCCATCTATGAAAATGTGCTGGAGGAGCTGGTGCTGACGGACATCCGGGAAAAGGCGCGCTTCGTCGAGTGCGACGGCGAGCGCCTTGCCGAGCAGATCAGCCGCATGAAGGAAAAGGAAAGCCGCAGCCGCGTCACCTCCTATGAACAGGAGCTGAAAGCGGCAGCGGCGCGTATGATCGAGCTGGAACGGCTGATGCAGAATCTCTATGAGGACAAATGCACCGGCACCATCCCCCAGACGGTCTTTCAGACGCTCATGCGGAAATACGAAACCGAACGGGCGGAAAAAGCCTCCGCCATACCGGAGCTGGAGCAGAAGGTCAGGGCGCAGCTTGAAAACCGGCAGGACGCAAACCGCTGGATGGAGGTCATCCGCCGCTACACCGAGATCACGGTGCTGGACGAGAGCATCCTCTTTGAGCTGGTGGACCGCATCGAGGTGGGCGAGGCGCGGAAGGTCAACGGACAGCGCATCTGCGACATCAAGGTGGTCTACCGCTACGTCGGCAGCGTGGACGACGCGCTGGCACAGGAGAGGCAGGAAGCGTATGAAAAAGCTATATAAGGTCGGCATCTACTGCCGGCTGAGCGTAGACGACGCCTCCAACTCCGCCAAGGCGAAAAACTATATCCCCGCTGATGAATCCGTCAGCATTGAGAATCAATATGAACTGCTTTCCAAATTTGTAATGCTCAACGGCTGGACGGAGGTCAAGTCCTACCGGGACGACGGTTATAGCGGGGGGAATTTTCAACGCCCCGGATTTCTGGAGATGCTGGAGGACGCGCGGCACGGCCTTATCAACCTGATCCTTGTCAAAGACCTATCACGGCTGGGCCGTGATTTTGTGGAGGTCGGACGCTATACCGACGTTATTTTCCCCTCGTTGGGCTGCCGCTTCGTATCCGTCCTTGACTGCCTCGACACCGAGGGCGACAACACGGATATGCTGCACTTCCGCAGTCTGATGAACGACTACCATTTGAAAGACCTGTCGGGCAAGATCAAATCCGTTCTCCACGCCAAAATGCGCAGCGGCCAGTATATCGCCGCCTACGCCCCCTACGGCTACCGAAAGAGCGAGGAGGACAGGCACCGGCTGGTGATCGACGAGGAAGCTGCTGCCGTGGTGCGCCGGATGTTCGAGCTGCGGCGGGCAGGCATGGCCTACGGCAAGATCGCCTCCGTGCTGAACAGCGAGGGCATTTTATCCCCACGCTGGTATTGGGCAAAGCTGTACGGCAACGGCTCCTGCAAGTACGCGAACCTTTGGATGTACGCCACGGTGAAGAACATACTGACAAACGAAGTCTACACCGGAAATCTTATTCAGAATCAGACCGGCTCGCGCTCCTATAAGGACGACACCATGATCTATAAGCCGGAATCCGAGTGGATACGGCATGAGGCTTTGCATGAAGCCATCATCTCGCCGGAGGTGTGGAATGAAGTGCAGGCCATCAACCGGGAAAGGACGCGGCTCTCGGCGGACAACGCCCCGCCGAAGCCCTTCCTGTTCACCGGCAAGCTCGTCTGCGCCGACTGCAAAGCCCCCCTTCAGGGCAACCGGGAGACGCAGCGCCGCAAGAACGGCACGTCCAAAAAGTACGTTTCCTATTTCTGCTCCCGTTATACGGCCTCCGGCTACGGCGCGTGTTCCCGGCACACCATCTATGAGATGACGCTGACGGAGCTTGTATTGAGCGAGATTCGCGCCCATGCCGAGGCGCTGGAACTGGACGAAGCTGCCATGCTGGACAGGCTGCAAGCGCAGCGCACCGCCGCAGACGCAGAACGTCTGGAAAGCGTCCGGCAGGAGATTGGGAAGCTGCGCCGCCGCGTCTATGAGCTGGAGCAAATGACCGCCAAGCTCTATGAGGACAAGGTTTGCGGCAGCATCAGCGCAGCGTCCTTCGCTGTACTGCTTGAAAAGACCGAGCAGGAGCGTCGCCAGCGAACCGACCGGCTGGATACGCTTCTTGCGGAAGTCAGGGAGTATGAGCAGAGCGCCGCAGACATTCAAAGCTGGGCGGCGGTCGTCCGAAAGCACCTGCATATTCGGGAGCTTGACCGTGAAACGGTAGACGAACTGATCGACCGCATTGAGGTCGGAGAAAAAACCGTTGTTGACGGAAAAAACGTCCGTGACATCAAAATCTATTACCGCTTTGTCGGCAATATCTGAATGGAGGTCAGATCATGGATAGCAATAAAAGCAAGCGTGTGGTAGTATATTGCCGGGTAGCGACACAGGCGCAGCTTGACGGCGACCACACGCTGGAAGCACAAAGCGCCCGGCTGCATGAGCAGGCCGAGCGGCTGGGTTATGAAATTGTGGGAGAAGTCAGCGAGTATGAAAAAGGAACTACGCTTGACCGCGACGGCTGGAAAAGGGCTTGTCAGAAGGCGGTGGAGCAAAAGGCGGATACGCTCTTTGTTGCCGATCTTACACGGATAGCGCGCGATCCGATCCTTTGGATGCAGGCTTTGCGCGAGTTAAGCGGCAAGGGCGTTTGGATTCAGTCCGCGGCTGAACCGGATGCGTTTCGGGTAGATCCCCTTTTTCACCTATGGCTACCGCCTGGAATCCAATGGCAGCTTGCACTCCATGAACTATGGAAAACTTACCGCAGGAACAACGAAAACAGCGATTGATACAGCAAAACCGTCTGAAAAGGGAGAAATCATTACTTACCTTTCCCGAATGGGAAATGTTCTTCATGATATTGAGGAACGGCGCGAAATCATTCTCGGACTGAT
>OIDK01000210.1_pt1 | contig 22931 bp, 20 predicted proteins | sample 1581551 | NCBI WGS metagenome assembly OIDK01 (sample SAMEA3882522, study PRJEB24775) | human gut metagenome | biome: human-associated habitat; feature: intestine environment; material: feces | place: Netherlands | collected 2009/2010
TTTCCTCGCCCGCAGGGCGGTTGTATGGTTTTATACAAACTGGCGCCTTCTATAATTTAGAGGCGCTCCACCACTATTATACCATAGGAAGAAACGCCCGAAGGCGTGGGCGGAATCAGCAGGAGGGGAATGAAGAAAAGAAATTTTCCCCTCTTTCTCTTAGAGCAGCTTGATCAGTGCTTCCGTTTCTTCTTCGGTGGTGGCCCAGGAGGTGGCGATGCGCATGACCACTTTGTCTCCCTTATTTTCCCAGAATCCCATTTCCACTTTTTCGGAAAGGCGCCGGGCTTCTTCGTGGGTGAGAGTCAGGAAAATCTGGTTGGTGCTGTTTCTTACGTCCTGGATGTATCCTTTTTCATCCAGGGCCTGCCGGATGCGGTCCGCCATTTCGTCGCCGTTTCTGCCCAGTTTTTCATAAAGGCCGCCGGTGAAGAGGGTGTCGAACTGCAGGCCTGCTGCCCAGCCTTTGGCCAAAAGGGCACCGTGCTGTTTCACCATGGTGAAGAAATGGGGCACGGTTCCCTTTTTCGGGAATACCACTGCTTCTCCCAGAAGGGCGCCGCACTTGGTGCCGCCGATGTAGAAAACATCAGTAAGACTTGCCAGGTCCCTGAGGGTCACGTCATTTCCCCGGGCAGAAAGGCCATAGGCCAGGCGGGCACCGTCTACGTAGAGCGCCAGTTTCCATTTCCGGCATACCCCGCTGATTTCCCGAAGTTCCTCCAAACTGTAAAGAGTGCCATATTCAGTGGGCTGGGAAATATAAACCATGGCAGGCATGACCATATGTTCATGGTTCTCATCGTTCCAGTAGGTTTCAGCCAGACTGTCAATGTCTTTGGCCCTGATTTTCCCTTCTTCCGCAGGAACTGCAAGCACCTTGTGGCCGCCGTATTCGATGGCCCCTGCTTCATGGACAGACACATGGCCTGTGGCGGCGGCAATGACCCCTTCATAGGGCCTAAGCATGGTATCAATGACAGTGGCATTGGTCTGGGTGCCTCCCACCAGGAAGTACACCTCTCCCTCCGGCGTTCCGGCGGCGGTTCTGATTTTCTCCCTGGCCGATTCCGATATCTCGTCGGATCCATAGCCGGTGAATTTCTTTCCTGAAAGTGCCGCCAGTCTTTCAATAATTTCCGGCGCTGCCGTTTCCATGTAATCGGAAGCAAAATATAATTTCTCCATGGTTGTACCTGCCTTTTCTTTTTGCCCTATTGTATATCACAGAGAAGAGACTCTGCAAATAGTTTCCTGCCGCCATGAACCGCCATCGTCCTGTGCCAACCAGTAAACTGCAATCAAAAAGGCCGTGAAAAATGGGCATCCATTTTTCATGGCCTTTTTGATTTCATCTAATCAGATTTTTCTTCCCGGATAGGCTTTCAGCCCTTCTCCCAGAAGATGGATGGCTTTCTTCAGGTCATCGCAGTTCAGCACATAGGCCAGGCGGGCTTCATCCACCCCTTTGCCCGGTTCTGCATAGAAACCGTTGCCCGGGGCAATCATCACGGTTTCCCCGTTTTCGTCAAAGTCCTTGAGAAGCCAGATGGCAAATTTTTCCGCATCATCCACCGGCAGTTTCACCATCACATAGAAGGCGCCCTTGGGGTCCGAGGAAATGACGCCGGGAATGGCAGCCAGGCCGGCAGCAATGGTATCGCGCCGTTTCTTGTATTCCTGGTTCACCGCTTCCAGATAGGATTTCGGCGTATCGTAGAGAGCGGCTGCTCCCACCTGCTCCACTGTAGGCACGCAGAGGCGGGCCTGGCAGAATTTATTAATCTGGGTGGTAAAGTCATCATTCTTGCAGAGCAGGCAGCCGATGCGGGCACCGCAGGCGCTGTACCTCTTGGATACGGAATCCACGATAATGAGGTTGTCTGCCAAATCGTCATAGGTGCCAAAGCTGGTGTAGGCGCCGTCATAGACAAATTCGCGGTATACTTCATCTGCGATAAGGGCGAGGCCATGTTTCTTAACCACCGCCGCAATCATGTCCATTTCCTTCTTGTTATATACCACACCGGTGGGGTTGCCGGGGTTGGTCAGAAGAATGAGGCGGGTCTTGTTGGTAATGTACTTTTCCACCGTTTCCTGGTCCGGCAGACGATATCCCGTTTCAGCGCTGGTAGGAACCGCTCTGACATGGGCGCCGGCAATCTTGGCAAAGGAATTGTAGTTGGCATAGAAAGGTTCAAACACCAGAATTTCGTCCCCCGGGTCGCAGAGCGTAAGAGCTGCCAGTTCCAGGGCTTCACTGCCACCGGAAGTGATAAAAATGTTCTTTTCGCTGTACTCCATGCCCCACTCTTTATAATACTTCTGAATCTGGTGAATGAGGTGCATGTCCCCCTGGGAAGGGCCGTAGGCTACCGTCTTTTTATTGAAACTGCGGATGGCTTCCATAAACTGGGGCGGTGTTTCAATATCGGGCTGGCCGATGTTCAGATGATAAATCTTCTTGCCTGCCTTCTCCGCTTCTACAGCGTATGGTCCCAGCCTGCGGATAGGAGAAGTGGTTAAGCTTAATGCTCTCTGTGAAATCTTCATCATAATCCCTTCCTGTCTTCCAAAATAGTATTCCATAAAACACAGAATTACACCTTCATTATATACCCTTTTTCCCATTCTGCCATCTGAAAATTTCATAGAGGAATCGGAGAAAAGAAAAAGGCTGTCCCCTGGACAGGCAGCCATCATGGAAATCATGGAAATCTCTAATGGACACCGGGCCCTGAAAGATATAAATAGCAGAAGAGGCAGAGGGAAATGATATCTGCCGCCCTTTCAGCCCCCTTCCGGGATAACCGTCCCTTTCTCCGGAGAAGCACGAAAAAAGCTCTGTCATTTCTGACAGAGCTTCTGCTGTGGCGGAGAGAGGGGGATTCGAACCCCCGTGACGGTATTCGCCGTCAACATGATTTCCAATCATGCACCTTAAACCGCTCGGACACCTCTCCATGCTGCTTATTCCTGGCCTTGCGGCCAGCGCCTTGTTGTTTTCATCAGTGGTTGACTGACTTATGTAGTATACCAACGGATGCATCATATGTCAAGCATTTTTTGAAATTTTTTTTGAAGAAATGATTTTATAGCTGAAAAAGGTTTCCTGTGGTGGTAAATCTTGCTGTCCCGCGCAGGGAACAGCGCTCCATAAAAAATACGCGGGAAATGATTACCATTTCCCGCGTATTTCTTCGCCTGTTTTCTGGGCTTATGCTTTTTCTACAGAACCGGCTTCATGGCTCTGGCGCAGGTTACGGCGCCATGCATAGAGGCCGTAGTACAGGAAGGCGCAGGCGGCCGAGCCTACTCCTACCAGGGAATAAATGCCGGAGAAGCCCAGGGGACCTTTGAAGGCGCCCAGAATGTAGGGGCCTACGCCAAGACCCAGGTCCAGCATGACGAAGTAGGTGGATACGGCCACGCCGATGCGGACTTCGTCTACCAGTTTCACGCAGATGGCCTGTCCGTTGGACATGAAGGTGCCGTAGCCCAGTCCTACAAAGACGCCGGCCACAAGCATTTCCCAGCTTCTGGTGGTGATGGACAGAAGCAGAAGGCCCACTGCCAGGCACAGGAAGGTGGGATACATAACGAAGTCTTCGCCTTTCTTGTCGAACATGACGCCTGCTACGGGACGGATGATGGTGACAGACAGGGCATAAACCACAAAGAACAGGGTGCCGGCGGTCATGAGATGGAGTTCAGACGCATAGGTGGCCAGAAAGCTGAGGACGCTGGAGTAGCAGAGGGCTACGAAGAAGCCTACAATGGCAATGCCCATGACCTTCGGTTCCAGGAAGCTGGAAAGAGAAATTTCTTTCAGCTGGGCCCGGCGTTCTTCGGTAATCCGGATTTCATCCACCTTCATCACAAAGGCAGCAGCCAGGCAGGCAAGGACCACGGCCACGCAGAACATAATAATGATGCGGAAGGAGAAGAACTGCTGCATCATCATGCCCAGGAAGGGTCCGATGGCAGCTGCCAGGCTCATGCTGAGGGCATAATAGTTGATGCCTTCGCCCCGTCGTTCTTCCGGAATCATGGCAGATACGATGGTGCTGGTGGCGGTGGAGGCAATGCCGTAGCCAATGCCGTTTAAGAAGCGCACTCCATACATGAGGGGCAGGGAATCGACAGCAAAATACATGCAGGTGGTTACCAGGTAGAACAGGATGCCGCCGTAGAGCATCTTTTTGCGGCCGTAAATTTCAACGGACCGGCCTGCTGCCAGACGCGCTGCCAGGGTGCCCAGTACGAAGATGCCTGCCGCCAGTCCCGCCTCGCTTACCGTGGCGTTCAGGGAGGAGATGGCTTCAGAAGCGATGATTACCACCAGCATATAGTAAATAATGTAAATCAGGAAATTAACAAGGGTGTCCAGAATGAACCCCCGGGTCCACAAACGTGGTTTGACTGCCATAATAAAAATCAACCTCTTTCTTGCAGTACATGGGAATAAAACGTTCTTTTCGCAGGGTTTCTGCGAAACACAGACCCCATTATACAAGCCTTTCCCCTTCTTGTATAACAGATAAAAAAGATGGGTGTTATCGCGAAAAGCGATAACACCCAAGGGGAGGCTGAATCATTTTTCTTTTATGGTACTGCTTTGGAAGCTGGCCAGTATCTGGTTCACATAGTCCTGTATCAGGCGGGCTGCCGGATGGTCCTTCCGATAAATGAGGTAGCCCTCTGCCTGAAGGGGCACCTCCAGGGGATAAATCCCTTCCCTATGGCCCAGGGTCTTCAGCAGACGATCCGGCAGCAGGGCGCCGGCTTCATTTTCCTGGCAGTAGTGGATAATGGCATAGGGCGAGGAAAGCCTGGCAGAAATCCGGTATTTCATGGGAATATCTATAAAGTAGTCCGTATAAATCCGGTTCATGTAATAGCTGGACGGGTAGAGTACCAGGGGACGCTCCAAAATCTCCTCCCTGGTCAGCGGTTGATCCCCCATATCCATGCGGGGCCCGTAGTACACCATATTATCCCGGCAGAAGCGGACGATGGCATAGTCTTCCAGACTGGCCCCGTCAGGAAGACTCTTTTCCACGAAGTAGGTGGAAACTACGTCCAGCCTGCCTTCGGTCATGGCCTGATGGATCTGGTAAGTGGGCATATCGAAAACATTCAGCTGCAGATTGGGATGAAGTTCCCTGAAACGGGCCACATGGCGGTTCATCTGGATATCCCCCAGAGACCGGAGAATGCCTACATTCAGCTCTGCCGGTTCTTCCACTGCCAGGCGGGTATCATCCACGATTTCCCGAAGTCCCTCCATCCACTTCCGGATGCGGGGAAGAAAACGCTCCCCTTCCTCGGTGAGATGGCTGCCCCGGGGAGACCGTTCAATGAGCTTCACTCCCAGAACGCACTCCAGATGCTTGATCTGGGCGCTGAAAGCAGACTGGGTAATATTGGCTTCTCTGGCAGCCCGGGCGAAATTGCCTGCCCTCCCATAGATGATAAAGCACTCCATCTGCTCAATGGTTGGTAAATTTTCCCGCATACCATCCTCCATACATGAAATACAGACTTTCCGAAATCAATAGACCACTTCCACCAGAACCAGTCCCTGGGGCGGCGCCGTAAATCCTGCCGCGCTCCGGTCCTTTGCTTCCAGAATGGCAGGCATCTGCCCGGCATTCTTCTTTCCTTCCCCTATCTCTACCAGGGTGCCGGTGATGATGCGGATCATATTCTGCAGAAATCCGCTGCCCCGATAATCTATAATCAGCTCGCCGCCGGAAAGGGAAAGAGATATATCAGAGATGCTGCGGACAGCGGATTTCTTGAAATGCCTGTTGCCGCAGAAAGAGGTAAAGTCATGGGTCCCTGTAAGAAAAGCGGCGCCCCGCCTCATGGCCTCCACATCCAGCGCTTCTCCCAGCTGCCACACATAGCGGCGGCGGAATACATTCTTCTCCGCCCCCACCCGGATACAGTAGCGGTAGTGTTTTTCCACTGCCGAAAAGCGGCTGTGGAATCTTTCATCCCTGATTGCAAGGCCATGAATGGAAATATCATCAGGCAGCGCCCGGTTCCATGCATCCTGCAGCATTTTCAGGTCATATTCCTCCTGCAGATGGACATTGGCATACTGCCCCAGGGCATGGACACCGGCATCGGTCCGCCCGGCACCGATCACCTGCCCCTTGGCCCCGGTAATCCTCTCCAGCGTGTCCTCCAGTTTCCCCTGGATCGTGTCCTTCGTCCTCGTCTGCCGCTGCCAGCCTTCATAGCGGCTTCCATCATAGGAAACAATAAATCCGTAATTCATGATGGGCCCTCCTTTTTTTTGCTTTACTGTCTATTATAGCATAGGGGAAAGGTCCAGCAGGTGGCGGCGCTGCCTCGGGCTATGAATCTGGCAGGCATCCTGTGCACAGAACTTTAACCCCTCATGGAAAATGCAGAGAAGACGCGAAAGACCGGCAGCAGGCAGCGGTTACAATTCTGCTGCTTCCTGAATCTCTTTTTGTCTTTTCTTCTCATATGTTATAATAATATAGATTTCATTATGGTAACGGGAACTGATTTTTCCCGGGAAAGTGAGTAGCCCTATGAAAAAAATGATGATTGCCCTGGGCCTGGCTGCTGCCATTGCTGCAGGCTCCATGACTGTTTCTGCTGAAAATTACTGGAAATATAACGATACCATTTCCATCGACATGGACGAAACCAAAGTCAAGACCACTACCAACGGCCACGAAATCCTCCATTTCGTAGCTGTGGAAGCCATCGACGGCGGCACCTGTACTTACACCTATGCCTATGACCGCACGGCCGGCACCATTCAGGTGGTAGAAATGGAAAAGGAAACAAATACCCTCCACTATACCAGCAATTTCACCCCCACCTCCATCAATACCAATAACCCTGTCATCCGCGCAAGAGCCCAGATGGCAGAAGCCGTATACCAGAGAAAGGTGAACCATAAGAAATAATGAATGCGGAAAAGCCGGAAACAACAGTAGAAGTAGGTGAAAACCTCATTCATTTCATCGCCCGCTCCCCTTCCGTATTTCATGCAGTACACGGAGTGAAGGAAGCCCTCCTCTATTCCGGATTTACGGAAATCCGGGAAGAGGACCCCTGGCACATTGAAAAAGGCGGGAAATATGTGGTCACCAGAAACGGCAGCGCCCTCATCGCCTTCACGGTACCGGAAGAAGGAGCCCGTTCCTTCCATATCATGGCTTCCCATGCCGATTCCCCCTGCTTTAAAATCAAGGAAAATCCGGAAATTAAGGAAGGCCCCTACGTGAAGCTGAACGTAGAAGGCTATGGCGGCATGATCATGTCCACCTGGCTGGACCGGCCCCTTTCCGTGGCGGGGCGGCTCATTGTCCGTGAGAACGGCCATCTGGCCCAGAAGCTGGCAGCCGTAGACGGCACCATGCTGGTCATTCCTTCCGTAGCCATCCACATGGACCGGAACGTAAACCACAAGAAGGACTGGAATGTGCAGAAGGACCTTCTTCCCCTCTACGGCCTTGCCACGGAAAAGACCTCCTTTATGGACGTCATTGCCGCTTCCGCCAACGTGAAGACAGAAGATATTGTGGCCCATGACCTCTACCTTTACAGCCGGGTGCCCGGCACCATCTGGGGAGAAGAAAAGGAATTCATTTCCTCTCCGAAACTGGATGACCTGCAGTGCGCCTTTGCAGCCTTCCGCGGATTCATGCGGGGCAAAAAAGAAAAACATATATCTGTATACGCCCTCTTTGATAACGAAGAAGTAGGGAGCGGCACCGCCCAGGGCGCCGGTTCCCCCTTCCTTGCCACCGTGCTCCAGAGGCTGTCCTATTCCCTTGGCTTCTCCTACGATGAAACCATGGCCATGACTGCAGGAAGCTTCATGATTTCTGCCGACAATGCCCACAGCGTCCACCCCAACCATCCGGAATATGCGGACCCCGTGAACCGCCCTGTCATCAACGGCGGCATCGTCATCAAGTACAATGCCCAGCAGCGCTACGCCACCGACGGCCTTTCTGCTGCCCGCTTCAAGGAACTGTGCCGGGACCTTTCCATTCCTGTGCAGACCTTCACTAACAGGAGCGACAACCCCGGCGGCTCCACTCTGGGAAATATTTCCAATACCAAAGTATCCATGCCCACCGTGGACATCGGCCTTGCCCAGCTGGCCATGCATTCCTCCTACGAAACGGCAGGCACTCTGGACACCGCTTACCTGGTGAACGCGTCCATCCAGTTCTTCGATTAAGAAAACCTCCTTCGGGAGGTTTTTTCGTAGTCCATCGTTCGATGATATAATGAAAGAAAAGGGCAGGGGGCTGTGAGCCGGAGACACTATAAACCCGGACAGGTAAGTTCCCCCCGCTTTCAGGAACACATCCTAACCGCTCACCAGTACACTATCACAAGGAGGTTATCCATGAAATTACGAATCGCACTGCTGCAGATGCATGTAGAAATGGGAAATCCCAAAGTCAATTTTGCTCATGCCAGAGACATGATGGAAAAGGCCATGGAAAAAAAGCCGGACATCCTGGTGCTTCCGGAGACCTGGAACACCGGTTTTTTCCCTAAGGAAAACCTGTCCCTGCTGGCCGATGAAGAAGGAAAGGAAACCTGCAGCCTTCTTTCTTCCATAGCCGCCTCCCATGGGGTGAACATTGTAGGCGGCACCACTGCCGTGAAAGTGGGACAGGATATTTACAACCGGTCCTATGTATTTGACCGCAAGGGAGACCTGGTCACTTCCTTCGACAAAATGCATGGCTTTTCCCTGTCCGGAGAACCCGGGTATTTCCGCATGGGAAACCACCTGTCCCATTTTGAGCTGGATGGCCTTTCCTGTTCCATGGCCATATGCTATGACATCCGTTTCCCGGAGCTCATCCGGCGGGAAGCCCTGCTGGATGTGGACCTTTTCTTTGTACCCGCCGCCTGGCCTAAGATCAGGAACCATCACTGGGTCACCCTGAACCGGGCCCGGGCCATTGAAAACCAGTTCTACATGGCCTGCGTAAACCAGGCCGGAAAATCGGGAGATACGGAATATGCCGGCGAATCTCTTCTTCTTGACCCCTGGGGCGAAGATATATGCCATCTGGAAGATGATGAAGATATCGCTTTCGGCCGGGTGGATACCGATGTGATTCATGAGGTAAGAAGCCGGATTAACGTATTCCGCGACCGCCGCCCTGACTGGGACAAAGTAGAATAAAATCCCGTTTTTGAAAAACAGCGCCGATCCTTTTCCATGAAAGGGAGTCCCTGTCATCGAATCCCCTTCTCCTGGCCATATCAGCCTGACTACAGGACCATGAGTGATTCTATCCGCCTCCTGTTTCATAAGGCAGGATATCTGGTGGAAAATGTTTCCGGCAAGGCCCTGCCGGTCTATGGGCCGGGCAAAAAATAACCTCTGGGATAACGCAAAAAGAGCAATGAAGAAATGTCCCCTTCTTCACTGCTCTTTTTGCAATTTCATCAGAAATGGTAATTCAATCCTACACCCAGGCCGCCTTCATTATCAATGTCATCTCTGTCATAGTAGGTATAGTTCACATCGATATCAAAGGCTGTAGGCACCAGGTCCAGTTTCAAACCGGCCTTGTACTGCCTCTCTTCGCTGGACACAAGAAGCCCTGCATAGGCATCCAGAGGACCCAGCACATTGGCTTTCCCTTCGATGAGGCCAAACAGTCTGGCATCCCTGTCGTAGTAGTTCCGGTTGCCGGCGCCTACGTAGAAATGGCCGATTTTGTACTTGGCATATACGTCTGTTTCATTGCCCCGGTTGTTCCAGTGCCGGTATTCCGCGCCTACGGCCACCTTGGGAATCGGCTTCACTTCGATATGGGCGCTGTGAATGCCGTCGGCAGCACTGTTGTACCCATACCCCACTTCCGTATCCATAATGCCGCCAAAGGCGCCGGCCATGCCTGTGCCTGCCAGTGCCAGAACGGCAGCCATACATACAATCTTTTTCATAGAGGTCCTCCTTTCTAAACAGTATCTATATACTTTTATTATATACTATGAAGCTTGAAAAATTAAGGGCTTTTGAGAAATTGATATCCTGCCCCTTCGTCATTTCAAAATGAAGCGAATAACGCAAGTGCTGCCCCGTCGCACCGTCATTTCGAGGGCCGGAAGCGGAGCCTGGAAATCTCCCTCCTCTATGGTACAAACCCCGCTTCGTCTGGAGATCTCTCGACTCAGAGTTTCACTGATGATAAATACATTTACCATCCATACCGGCATGCAGCCCCGCTCGAGATGACGCAGCGGCGAGCCCTAACTGTCATTTGATTAAAAGCCCAAGAGTCATAGAAGAAAATATGGCAGTAAAAAAGAACGGCCCCCTGAGGGTAACCGTTCTTTTTTATTTCATAGTATCAGGCCTATTACTGCTGGCTCTTTTTTACGTTTGCGTTCTTATAGCGGGCCTGGCGGGAAAGAACCATCTTTCTCATACGGATGCTCTTTGGTGTTACTTCCACCAGTTCGTCATCGTTGATCCATTCCAGTGCCGATTCCAGGGTGAACTTGCGGCATGGCGGCAGCTTGATGGCTTCATCGGAGCCGGAAGCACGGGTATTGGTAAGGTGCTTCTTCTTGCAGGGGTTCACGTCCATATCCTGGTCTCTGGAGTTTTCGCCCACAATCATGCCTTCATAGACTTCAACGCCCGGTTCCAGGAAGAGTTCGCCTCTGTCCAGAATGGAGTTCAGGCCGTAGGCAGTGGTAACGCCTGCTTCAAAAGCAACCAGGGAGCCTCTGGTTCTTTCAGGAATATCGCCCTTGTAGGGTGCATAGCCCTGGAATACATGGTACATAATGCCGGTGCCTCTGGTGGTGGTGAGCAGTTCATTTCTGAAGCCGATGAGGCCGCGGGCAGGGATGGAGAATTCCATCTTCATGTAGCCGGCCAGTTCTTCCATGGAAATCATTTCCGCTCTTCTGGGGCCAAGGCCTTCCATGACAGCGCCCATGAATTCCTGCGGCACTTCAATGGTCAGTCTTTCCAGCGGTTCGCACTTCTTGCCATTGATGACTTTGTAAATAACCTGGGGTTTGGAAACTTCCAGTTCAAATCCTTCACGGCGCATGGTTTCGATGAGTACGGAGAGATGGAGTTCGCCGCGGCCGGACACTTTGAAAGCATCGGATGTATCGGTGTCTTCTACGCGAAGAGCCACATTGGTTTCGATTTCCTTGTAGAGACGGGCACGGATGTGACGGGAGGTCACGAAGTCCCCTTCCTTGCCAGCAAAGGGGCTCTTGTTGACATGGAATACCATGGACAGGGTCGGTTCGTCGATGTGGATGGACGGGAGGGCTTCCGGATTGGCAGCATCGGCTACGGTTTCACCGATGTTGATATCCTTGAAGCCTGCCATGGCGATGATGTCGCCGGCTTTGACTTCCTGTACAGGGGTCCGTTTCATGCCCTGCCAGGTGAAGAGGGAGCCGATATGGTCGCTGCGGATCTTGGTGCCGTCAGTGATAGCTACCGGCATGCCCTGTTTGGCAGTACCACGGGTCAGACGGCCGATGGCTACTTTACCCAGATAATCATCGGCTTCCAGGGTGGTCACCATAACCTGCAGGCCGCCGTCGGGATCCACGTCCGGGCAGGGGCAGTATTTAAGAATGGCATCGAAGAGGGGTCCCAGGTCCTTGCCTTCATCATTCATATGGAGCTTGGCAATGCCGTTTCTGGCAGAGCAGTAAATCAGTGGGAAATCCAGCTGGTCATCGTCTGCTTCCAGTTCGATGAAGAGGTCCAGAATTTCGCCTTCCACATCAGAAATACGCTGGTCCGGGCGGTCGATCTTATTGATGACAACAATAGGTTTCAGCTTATGTTCCAGTGCTTTTCTGAGGACGTACTTGGTCTGGGGCATAGGGCCTTCATGGGCGTCTACCAGAAGCAGCACGCCGTCTACCATGTTCAGGATACGTTCCACTTCGCCGCCGAAGTCAGCATGCCCTGGGGTATCAACGATGTTGATTTTAACACCATTGTGCATGACAGAGGTGTTCTTTGCCAGAATGGTAATGCCTCTTTCCCTTTCCAGCGGGTTGGAGTCCATGACACGTTCTGCCACTTTCTGGTTGTCCCTGAAAACATGACTCTGTTTCAGCATGGCATCGACAAGGGTCGTCTTGCCATGGTCGACATGGGCGATAATGGCAATGTTGCGGATATCTTCTCTTTTCATTCTTTCTTTTTCCCCCTCGGGTACTATAAAATCAATGTATCTCTGTCATTATACCACAAAGATGCAAAGCTTTTCATATCTAGAAAATACAATTCATTATACCATGGTTTTTCCTGTTTGAGAAGATTTTTTATCTTCCTTCCGGAAGAAAGGCTGCCAAAGGGCTGTGGAAAAATCTCTGCCCTTTATCCACAGCTCCCTGGCACGAAGCGCAATCCCTGCTGTTAGGGTGAAGGTTTTCATTCTTTATGAAATTGTCACTTCATCATGTTCCACCATTCCCTGAATTGCTGGGTATCATCGCCTATATGGACTGCTTCCCCGATTTCCGGGGTCAGAAGGCGGAAGGATTTACCTTCCGCTGCTAGTTTTATTCTTTCATAGGGCTCCTGCCAGGTGTGGGTGGAGAGGGCGTATTTACCATTGTGGCAGGGAATGAGCGTTCTGGCTCTGATTTCCTCCGCTGCCTTTGCACTTTCCTCCGGCAGCATATGGACAGAGTGCCAATTTTGATTATACTGGCCGTCTTCCATCAAAGCCAGGTCAAAGCCGCCGAACTGCTTTCCTATGTCCCTGAATCTTCCGTCATAACCGCCGTCGCCGCTGTAGTACACCTTCCGATTCGGCGTAATGAAGGCAAAAGAAGCAGGCAGGGTCTGGTTCCTTTTGAGCAGGCGCCCGGAAAAATGGCGGGTAGGAAGTACCCAGACAGAAAGCCCATCCAGCTTTACCTCTTCATTCCAGTCGGCTTCATGGATTTTGGAAAGGGGATAGCCCCATTTTTCATAATAGCCTCCATTTCCAAGGCCCGTCACCACATGATGTACTTTCGGTTCTATTTTCTTCACGAAATCATAGTCCAGATGATCCCAGTGATCATGGGACAGCACCATGACATCCAAATCATCGGGAATGTCCTCCGGACCGTACACATTGCTCCCGTCAAAGGCCCTGTCAATGAATGGAAAAGGCGAAGCGTACAGGGAAGATACAGGGTCAATAAGTATTTTCTTTCCGCCCAGCTGCATATAGAAGGAGGAATGCCCCAGCCACACCACCACATCGTCCCATGGGGGAATGGATTTCAGGTCTTTTTTCTCATGAACCATGGGATCCTGAGGAATATTCACACCGGCGGCGGGGAAAAAGAAGGACTTCCAAAAGGATATGTCCGCTGTCACTTCTTCATGGGGCACCTCCGGATGGAATTCACCGTCCCTGTAATGAGGTGACGCTTCGATGCGCGCCTTCCTTGCCGGCGTCATCAAAGGATCCATTTCGTCCCGGTTGATAAACCAGAAGCCCGCCAGCAGGAGGCAGGCTGCCCCCAGGGCTGAAATTTTGATCAAAGAAAGCATAGGTTCTCCTTTCATAGGGAAACGATAATGGAATCAGTACATCCATGGAGCCATATAATCGAGCCATATAGCCATATATTTTATTATACCGGTTAAAGCTCGATGCAAGTCAATCTATGATTGAGGAAATAAAAGATTTACAGGCCTGCTTCCTGCCTGTACAATGGAGAAAAGAACAAGATTTCATGGAAAAGAGGCTTTGTCATGATAAAAATTGCCACCGCCCAGATTGATGTGATACCGGGAAACATCCGGGAGAACTGGAAGCAGATAGAAAAAGAAATCCAAAGGGCCAGGGAGAAAGGGGCCCATATGCTGGTGCTGCCGGAAATGTGCCTCACCGGCTACCTCATCGGCGATTTGTGGGATCAAAACACTTTTCTCCGGGAATGCGAAGCCTATAATGAAAAAATAGCGGCCGCCTCCCGGGACATCACCATCCTCTGGGGCAGCTGTGCCATAGACTGGAAGAAGACGAACGATGACGGCAGGCCTCGGAAATACAACGCCGCCTTTGCCGCCGCTGGTGGTCATTTCCTCATTCCGGAAAACGGCAGGCATCCTTTTGTTATTAAAACCCTTCTTCCCAATTACCGCTGCTTCGATGACCGCCGCTACTTTACCTCCCTCCGCCAGGAGGCCCTGGAAGAAGGCCTTTCCTTAGAAGAGGCGCTGACGCCCTTCCTCCTTCCTGCCGGCGGCGAAACCATTCGCACCGGTGTCCTTCTCTGCGAAGACAGCTGGGATGAAAACTACAGCCTTTCCCCCATGTCCATTCTGGCTAAGAAGGATATTTCCCTTTTCCTCAACCTGTCGGCCTCCCCCTTTACTCTGGGGAAAAATGAAAAGCGGCACCGCATGCTGGGCGATGCCCTTTCCAAACTCCACATCCCCATGATCTACGTCAATCAACGGGGCCTGCAGAATAACGGAAAAACCTGCTATACCTTCGACGGCATGACCGCTGCCTATGATAAAGAAGGGGCCCTCATCGCCGAAGCCCGCCCCTATGAAGAGCCCCACTGCCTCTTCCTTTTCGACAGAGCCTCCGAAAATCTCATGTCTGAAAAGCCCATGGCTCCCTTCCAGGGCAGCATGCTTCTTCCTGCCCTCCGCTACGGAGTCAGAAAATTCCTTTCTGCCATCCATGTGGACAAGGTGGTGATTGGCGTATCCGGCGGCATCGACTCTGCCGTAAACGCCGCCCTCTACCGTTCAGTGCTGCCCAAAGATCATCTCCTTCTGGTGAATACGCCTACCCGTTTCAATTCAGAAATGACAAAGGACCTGGCCAGAAAACTTTCAGATCATCTGGAATCCCCCTATCTGACCATTCCCATCGGTTCCTTCATAGATGAAACGGCCCGGGCCCTGGAAGGACTTCCTGTGGGAAAAGGAAAAATCCATCTCACCGGATTTATGAAAGAAAACATGCAGGCCCGGGACCGGAGCAGCCGCATTCTTTCCGCACTCTCCGCCGCCTTCGGCGGTATCTTCACCTGCAACGCCAATAAAACGGAAATGACCGTAGGCTATGGCACCCTCTACGGCGACCTGGCCGGCGCCCTGGCAGCAACGGCGGATTTGTGGAAATACCAGATTTATGAACTGGGCAGGGCCCTGAATGAATGGTATGGGCAGGAAGTCATTCCCGAAGGAATTTTCACCGTAAAACCCAGTGCCGAACTGTCGGAAAACCAGGATGTCACCAAAGGCCTGGGGGATCCTCTCATTTACGAATACCATGACTATTTGCTGAAAAGCTTTGTAGAGCCCTGGCAGAGAAATACGCCGGAGGACATCCTTGCCTGGTACAGAGAAGGAACGCTGGAAGAGCATCTGGGCTGTTCCGTAAAGGCCAAAGACCTCTTTCCCACCCACGCCGCTTTCATTCAGGACCTGGAGCGCTGGTGGAACCTTTTTGCCGGATTTGCCGTAGCCAAAAGAATCCAGGCGCCGCCCCTCATCGCCATCAGCCGGCGTCCCTACGGCTACGATCTTCGGGAATCCCAGGCAGGCCCCTACTATACGGACCGGTATCTGGACATGAAGGAAGAAATGCTGCAGGTCGTGAAAGGTTCTTAAGTTTGACCGGCGTTCTGCGCCCTAGGGAAGCGCTGATTAAATCGTTGTCTGATTTTATTCTTGAATTTTTATGCAATGCAAGGAATGGGGCGACGCGAATAGCGAGCTATTTAAGGAGCCCCATGACGAAGCAGTGCATAAAAATTCTTATAAAAGCAGACTCTGCGAATTAATCAGTGCTTCCCTAGGGCTGCGGCGTCGGCTTTGCCGGAGTTTGATACATTTTCGTCATATCCCAAAAGGGGCTGTGAAGAAATGATGACCATTTCTTCACAGCCCTTTTCCCATGTCAAAACTCCTGATTCCTCCATACGTATGCAGTGAAATAAAAGAAAAGCAGGTCCGCAGATGAAATCATGGGCCTCTGCTTTCTACCGTCCCCCTTCTATTTCACCGCCCTGATGCAGAAAAGGGGCAGCGGGTCGTAGTCCCATTCTTTGGACAGGTGCACAAGAGGGCGTATATCCTCTTCCCATGTGACGGAAGAAAAGCCCATCAGCTGCAGCCGTTCCACATCCCAAGCCGGCCGGCTGTGGGTGCTGATACGGATGGAGTCCTTCAGTTCCTGGCAGGTCTCTATAAGACTTTCCGCCACACCGTGGTGCGCATTTTTGGTAAGTTTCGCAGCGGCAGTGAAATCCATGGGACCGTAGTTGGAGTCCATGTTAAGAAGGACGCCCCCTCTTTTCAAAGCCCTCTGCCAGGACGCATAGGCCCTGGGCACATCGGGCAGGTTCCAGGTCACATTGCGGGTCACAATGGCATCAAAGCTGCTTTCCGGAAAGGGCAGGTTCATCACATCGCCCTGCGTGAAAGAAATGGAAACTCCCGCCTTTTCCGCATTAGCCGCCCCCTCTTTCAGCATGGAGGCAGAAAAATCAAGGGCCGTCACCCTGCATCCTGCCTTTGCCAGGATAATGGCAAGGAAGGCAGGCCCCGTGCCTGCATCCAGAACATGAAGAAGTCTTCCCTTCGGAAGCCTTTCCATCAGGAACCTTTCCCAAGCCCTGCTGTCCGGCCCGGACAGCTCCTTTTGTCTAAGACTGCTGTAGCCGCGGCTCCGCTCATTCCAATAGCCTCTGTTCTTCTCCTCGAAATTGTCCATCCCATTTTCCTTTCTTCCACAGCGAAAAGGCCGTTTCCTCTGCGAAACGGCCTTAGGCTTTTACAGGTCAAGCCTTCCGTGCTTCCTCAAATACGTTCCTCACCGCTTTTTCAATGGTGTCGTAGTCCATACCCGGTTTGGCTTCAAAGTACTTCTTCCCCTCAATGAAAAGGCTGGGCACGTAGTAGTAGTCCTTTCCATAGGGCGCTGCCAGGTCCGGCTGGGTGGTTTCATCGATTTCCTCCACCCTGATATCTTTGTATTTTTCCTCTTCCTGCAGAAGGCCAATGGCCTTTCTGGCCTTAGCGCAGTAGGGACAGCCGGGAATTTTAATCATAATCACTTTTTTCATAGGACAGCCTCCTTTATATTCATTTCTATAAATATAGAATACACTATGTCTCCTTTTTTAACAAGTCTTTCGGCTGAACTGGCAAAAAGGACCCCAAAGCAGTCTGTACCAGGACGGGCGCAGGCATCATGTCCCGACCCACCTAAAAAGCAGGAAGGGCACCTTCCCTTCCTGCTTTTCTATCAGTTTTCCCTGAAGTAGGGTTTGAAATTGGATTCGTGAATATTTTTGCCGTTATTCTGACGGGGCTGGCTGGAATGATTATCAAAACGGCGCTGCCTTTTGCCTTCAAAGCGGCGGCCGCCTTCAGAATTTCTTCTTCTCCGGGGACGGTCTCCATCGAAGTGACGGCGGGGAGCTCCTTTGCGTCTGCGGAAATTAGGCATTTCTTCTGTAATCTTTACCGGTGTCACATCGGGCTGTTTGGTGAGCAGCTTGATAGCAGCAGCCACCAGGGATACAGAGTCCACATCATTCAGGAGGTCTTCCGCGCTTTCCCTGTATTCCTCCAGGCCGCCGCCCTGGGCCGTGTCGGAAAGGCTTTCAATGGCAGCCTTCTGGTTGCCTTCGATGACTTCAGAAAGGGTAGGAACAGACCGTCTCTTGATACGGCGGCGGATGACTCTTTCGATATCCCGGAGCTGTCCCATTTCCCTGGAAATGACGAAGGTCACTGCCAGGCCTGTCTTACCTGCGCGGCCGGTACGTCCTACGCGGTGTACGTAGATCTCCGGATCCTGGGGCATATCGAAGTTGTATACATGGGTCACACCGGAAATATCAAGGCCTCTGGCTGCCACATCGGTGGCTACCAGGATATCAATGGTGCCTTCTTTAAACTGGCGCACCACAGTGTCTCTTTTCTGCTGGGACAGGTCGCCATGAAGACCTTCTGCCATGTATCCCCTCTTCTTCAGGGCTTCCGTCACTTCATCGCATCTTCTCTTGGTACGGACGAAGACGATGGCCAGTTCCGGATCCTGCATATCCAGCAGGCGGCAGAGGGCATCAAATTTCTGGCGGTCCGGCAGTTCGATGTATTCCTGTTCGATGAGGTCGATGGTCACAGTAGCCGCTTTGATTTTCACCAGTTCCGGATCCTTCAGGAAAGTCTCAGCCAGCTGACGGATAGGTTCCGGCATGGTGGCAGAGAAGAACATGGTCTGTCTTTCTTCCGGAATGCCGGCCAGAATGGTGCGGATATCGTCGATGAATCCCATATCCACCATTTCGTCCCCTTCGTCCAGCACAAGAACCTGTACATGGGACAGGTCAATGGTGCCTCTCTTCATATGGTCCATGAGGCGGCCCGGAGTGGCCACGATAATGTTGGGGTGCTTCCGGAGAGCTTTGAACTGCCTTTCAATGTCCTGCCCGCCGTAAATGGGAAGGGCATGAATGGGAAGGTACTGGGCCAGATGGTTGATTTCTTCGGCAGACTGGATAGCCAGCTCCCTGGTAGGGGAAAGGACAACGGCCTGCGGTCCCGGCCTGGATGTGTCAATCCTTTCCAGGATGGGAATGCCAAAAGCCGCCGTTTTGCCGGTGCCGGTCTGGGCTTGGCCGATCAGGTCCTTTCCGGTAAGGGCAATCGGAATAGCTGCCTTCTGGATGGGACTTGGTTCCTCGAATCCCATATCCTCCACGGCCTTCAGTATTTCCGGCGCAATTCCCAATTCTTTAAATGTGTCGTACATGTTTCCTCCTGTATGCGTTCATGGGTACGCGGGCATGATGCCCAATGATAAGTAAAAGCAGGTCTTTGATATAAATAATACCTATATATCGGAAAGAGCTGACCCTGTCAGTTCCTTTCCGGTATATCTTCCCGGATCCCTGCCGGGGCATTAAGGAAGCACTGATTGATTCACAAAGTGAATGAATCAGCGCTTCCTAAAAAAAAGAGAACGCCCCATGCGTCTCTCCCATGATTCAGATCTATGATTGTCCGTTCTCGCTGGATGCCTGCATATTATTGTCATTATATCATACTTTGTCGAAATCCTTAAGAAATATTTTCTCTGCTGCTTCCGCCTTCTTCCCGTGCTGTTCTTCACCGGCAGGTGCCAGTTTCATCTTTTTGATAAAAAATTTTCCTTTCCCTCTTGCATATATATTCGTAAAGTTGTATTATTATTGCAACCAAATTTGCACACGTTTTTGTATTTTCGCTATATTTCATGAAGATCTGTTGAGTTTTATATATTTTAGTCTATTTTATTTGAATAAATATTCATGTATATACAAAAACGCCAATTAAAGTCAGGAAAAGAGGTCGTCTCAATGATGTACGAAAAAGAAGTTAAGGAAAAAGTCACAGCCATTCTGCCACAGGTGGTGACCTGGAGACGACATTTCCATGAATATCCGGAACTCTCCGGAAAGGAAGTCAAAACTTCAGCATACATCCAGGATGTTTTCAAAAATCTGGGCATCCCCTATGAAACAGGATTTTTCCAGAATGCCGTATTGGGCATCATCAAAGGCAGCCATCCGGGAAAAACGGTGGCCCTCCGGGCCGACATGGATGCCCTTCCGGTGACAGAGCTTACAGGCCTTCCTTTTGCTTCCAAAAACGAAGGCGTCATGCATGCCTGCGGCCATGACGGTCACATGTCCATCCTTCTGGGGGCTGCCGCCGTACTGAATGAAATGAAGGATCAGATTCACGGCACTGTGAAAATCGTTTTCCAGCCGGCCGAGGAGGAAGCGGCCATCGGCGGCGGCCGCCATATTGCAGCCAGCGGGAAACTGGACGATGTATCAGAAATTTACGGCCTTCATGTATGGCCGGAGCTTCCCACGGGCCAGGTGGGATTAAAGCCCGGTGCCCTCATGGCGGCGTCCGACCGTTTCTATGTTCATATCAAAGGGAAATCCACCCATGCTGCCCAGCCTCATAACGGCACCGACGCCCTGGTGGCAGCAGCTCATTTCATCATTGATGTACAGTCCCTGATTTCCAGGGAAATGAACCCCATGGACAATGTGGTGTGCACCATCGGCCTCATGAATGCGGGCACCCGTTACAACGTAGGTGTAGAGGATGCTTATCTGGAAGGCACCTGCCGTACCTACCGTCCAGAGCTTCGGGACAAGATGGAAGCAAGGCTGGGGGAAATCCTGAAAGGTCTGGATGTCATGTTCCACACCCATTCGGAGCTGAACTATGTCAGAGGCCACAGCGCCACCATCAATACACCGGAAAAGATTGATTTCCTGAAGAAAGTGGGAAAAGCCTACCTGGGAGAAGAACATATCACAGAGCCGGAGTTCCCATCCATGTGTGCGGAAGACTTCTCCTCCTACCTTGAAAAATTCCCCGGCGCCTTCTTCTGGCTGGGCACCGGCGACGGAAATACGCCGGCCCTGCACAATGCATCCTTTGCCATCAATGAATCCATCCTTCCTCTGGGCATCACCCTGGAAGCAGCAGCTGCCCTGGAGGCCCTCTCCCGATGAGAATGGTTCACTCATAAACCATATATTCAGATTCCAAAAAAGTTAAAAACATACAACGAGGTATATCATGAAAAGCTTACTGAACCATTCCTTTCTCTCCATGCTGGACTACACGCCGGAAGAATTCGCCTACTATCTGGACCTGGCGGAAAAGCTGAAGCAGGACAAAGCCGCCGGAAAAGAAATCAAAACTTTAAACGGCAAAAATTTTGCCCTTATTTTCGAGAAAGACTCCACCCGTACCCGGTGTGCTTTCGAAGTGGCAGCCCATGACCAGGGAGCCTTCACCACCTACCTGGGGCCCACAGGCACCCAGATTGGCAAGAAGGAATCCATTGCCGACACCGCCCGGGTACTGGGAAGCATGTTCGACGCCATTGAATTCCGGGGGTATGCCCAGAGCGCGGTGGAAGAGCTTTCCGCCAAAGCCGGCGTTCCCGTATGGAACGGCCTTACGGACTATGACCATCCCACCCAGACTCTGGCCAATTTCCTTACCCTGAAGGAACATTTCAAAAAGCCCTTAAATCAGCTGTCCTATGCCTATGTAGGTCATGGCCAGTCCAATATGGCCCACGCCCTCATGGCCGGCGCCGCCCTTGCCGGTATGGATTTCAGAATCATCGGCCCTGCCCAATATTTTCCGGAAGATGATTTCACCGCCAAGTGCAAGAAGATAGCCGAGAAAACAGGAGCTTCCTTTACTTTCACCGATGATCCGGTGAAAGGAGTGAAGGGACTGGATGTCATTTACACCGGCGTATGGGTAACCATGGGAGACCCCTACGACCTGTGGGGCGAAAGAATCAAGCTCTTCATGCCTTACCGCATTACCATGGACATGATAAAAAATACAGGAAATCCGGATACCGTTTTCTGCCACTGCCTGCCTTCCTTCCACAACACAGAAACAAAGGTGGGAAAAGACATTTATGAACGTTTCGGCCTGAATGGCATCGAAGTGACCGATGATGTATTCGAAGCCCCCTTCTCCCTGGCTTTCCAGGAAGCAGCCAACCGGCTTCCCACCATTAAAGCAGTCATGGTAGCCACCTTCGGCGAATATCCCATGGACTGAAAGGAGGAACTATCATGAAAACACTGCCGAAAGTATTCATTGTAGGTGAATCGGGAACCACAGGACTCCGTCTTCAGGACCGGCTGTCCGAAAGAAAAGATATAGAACTCCTCCATCTGCCGGAAGATAAAAGAAAAGATATTCAAACCATTCAAGCCTTTGCAAAAGAGGCAGACCTCATGTTCCTCTGCCTTCCCGACGCTGCCTCGAAAGAAGTGGTAGAGGCCGTGAAAGATATCCCCATCCGCATCCTAGACACCTCCACTGCCCACCGTACCGACGACGACTGGGTATATGGATTCCCGGAACTTTCCAAAGACCAGAAAGAAGCCATTTCCAAAGCGCAGAAAGTAGCCGTTCCCGGCTGCCATGCCAGCGGCGTTATTTCCATCCTCTACCCCCTGATCCATGCAGGCATCCTTCCCATCAACTATCCCCTCCACTGCTTCTCCCTCACCGGCTACAGCGGCGGCGGAAAGAAAATGATTGCCCAGTACGACGAAGAAGAAGGAGCCGACTTCAAAGCGCCCCGGCAGTACGGACTTTCCCAGAACCATAAGCACCTTCCGGAAATCATGAAAGTGTGCCACCTCTGTGAAGCGCCCCTCTTTTCCCCGGTGGTGGACGACTTCTTCGAAGGCATGGAAGTCACCATCGGCTTCCACACCCACTTCCTCCAGCTGCCCTGCGGACTGCCCGGTGATATCGACACCGATGATTTTCATATGATTTTCAAAAAGCATTATGAAAATTCCAAGCTCATTCACCTCTCCCCCCTGTCTCTGGAAGAGACAAACGGCCTCTTCCTCTCTGCCAATGAAAACGCAGGAAAAGACAGCCTCACCATCCATATCGCCGGCAACGATGACCGGGTCCTTGTCATTTCCACCTTCGACAACCTGGGCAAAGGCGCATCCGGCGCCGCCATCGAATGCATGAACCTCATGCTGGGTATGCCGGAAGAAACGGGACTGGTGATCTGAAAGCGGCGAGCCGCTTTCACAGGGTTCTTAAGATTGACCGGCCTAATGGCCGGAGGGTTCTTAGGTTTGACGGCCCTTCGGGCCGAAGGTTGTGGTGGCGCCCTATGGGCGCATATTGAAAAAAGGGGCGCGGCTGGCGCTGATATTAAAAAGGCGCCGAAAGCGGCAGCCAATCCCGGGCCGAACCCGGGCAGCCCAGGGCGCAGGCCCGGCGGCTGCTTGAACCCGGGCACCATAGGTGCCTGAACCCTCTTGTGTACGGGAATACAGCCCACTATCCCACTATCCCACTA
>OIDK01000236.1_pt1 | contig 21005 bp, 15 predicted proteins | sample 1581551 | NCBI WGS metagenome assembly OIDK01 (sample SAMEA3882522, study PRJEB24775) | human gut metagenome | biome: human-associated habitat; feature: intestine environment; material: feces | place: Netherlands | collected 2009/2010
AGCCTGATGCGGATTTTCTGTCCCGCCATTGCCGTCCGCCCTTTCTAGCGATGTTCGTTGTACTGTTTACCAACCTGCTTCTAGGGCACCGGCGCGCATGGCCTCCCTTGGACATACGTCCTCTGGCGGTCATCCGACATCAGTGCGCGGTTTCCGGCTGTCACTTCACTTGAAGTGGCTCCCGGCCCGCGCTCGCTTTTTTAATTCCAATTTGCGAGCCCAAATCAGGCAACTTGTTTATTCAAGCATTGAGGTGGGACAGTGGAGTTCGCGCGTGTCGCGCTCATGCCGTTCGTATTACCTCGCGGCATAGCCGCTCGGCGTCTGTTCGATTGTCGCAATGCAGGTCTCACATCTTTCTTATTGAGAACCATTCGCTGCGATATCATGACAGATATGACTTCCCGCCGCAAGACTCTTAAACGCGATTGGTTCGACAACCAACCTGGCGCATGGGTAATGGTTATGCTGCCCGCTGTGGCTGGCTTCTTTATCGGCGGGCCTAATCTTGATACGCTTTGGCTATTGGCGACGTGGGCCGTGTGCTATTGCGTGCAGTTCAGCGCCGCGCACTGGTTCAAAGCACACTTTTCACGCCGTTATCTGCCGCCGATGCTCACTTATGCCGTAGCGCTCATCGTCATCGGCTTGCCATTCCTGATTACGCATACCGGCATACTGCGTTGGGCTCCCTTATATATAGTGCTGGTTGCGCTGTCGATGCTGTCCTCGTGGCTGAGGAAGGAGCGCTCGCTGTGGGGCAATGCCGTGTCGGTGATTGCCGCGTCGGCCATGGCCACGGTGATCGCGTCGTTTGGCAGCACTGTTGAGACGGCATGTGTTATGCCCATCAACGCAGCACATGCCTCGTGCGCAGCCGCTGATGTCACCGCCGCACGCACCGCGATTCGGAATATGCCAGATTTGAGCCAGATATTCGACCTTCACGCCTGGTGGCCCGCGGGTTCATTGCCCGTGAGCGGGCTGATTGCCACCGTGCTGTTTGCGCTGACGCAGTATGGGTCGGTTTTGGTGGTCAAAACCATGATCCGGGAACGCGGGAAGTGTTCATACGTGGCGGCTTCGTGGGTATGGCATGTGGCGCTATTGCTGCTAGCCGCCGTGCCGTCTGGACGCAGTCCGTATCTGATTGCGATGACTGTGCTGCTGTTGGCCCGCGCCGTTGCGTTGCCGGTGGTTACACGGCGCACAACCTTGAAGCCCGTGGTGACCGGCATTACCGAGGCGTTTGCCAGCTTTATTGCTTTTGGCTGCATTATTGCGGCGATTTAGCGACGCTTCAGCGATTCCATGGGGTGGTAACCCACTCATGGGGCGGTAATTGACCCATGGGGCGGACGGTAAAATTTTACCTTTCGCAGAATAGAGCCGTTTTTGTACACCGCCCCATGGGGTTTTCACCGCCCCATGGGCAAGTTACCGCCCCATGAGTGGGTTACCACCCCATGGAGGTGTACCTGCTGGCTGAGGGAGCACCACATATGCAAAGGAGCCCGGCCCCTGTAATGGGGTCGGGCTCCTTGTGTCGCGCTATGCAGACACTAAGCTGCAACACCGCGGTTGGTGGCTACTGATGGTGCCACCAACCACAAACCGCCTGCAATCAACGCTCGGAGGCTTCCTCAGTGGCGGCCTCACCCTCGCGCTCGATGCGCAGCTTGTGGCCTTCCGCCTGGGAGACACCGTAGTAAGCACCGACGGCGATGTCCTTCATGTCGTTGATCAGCGGGATGCGCGGGTTGGCCGGGGTGCACTGGTCCTCGTAGGCGCGCATGCCGATCTGATCGAGCACGGACCAGAAGTAGTCCTCGTCCACACCGCAATCCTGGAAGCTCTTGTTCATGCCGAGCTTGTTGTCACGGTAGTCCTCGACGGCCTTCGCCAGGTTCTCCACGGCTTCGGCCGGGGTCTTGCCGGTGTCGATGCCGAGGTTGCGGGCGATATCCTGGTAGCGTTCCGGGGCGATGTACTTGTTGTACTTCGGCCAAGAAGTGGGCTCCTCAGGAATCTGGCCGTTGTAACGAATCACGTACGGCAGCAGGATGGAGTTGGTACGGCCGTGGGCGATGTGGCACAGGGCACCGATGGTGTGGGCCATGCCGTGGCACATGCCGAGGAACGCGGAGCCGAATGCCATGCCGGCCATGGTGGCGGCGTTGTGCATCTTCTCCTGAGCGTTGGTCTTGGCCAGGCCGGGCTCGCCATTGACGGACTCAGCCAGGTTGTCCCAGATGAGCTTGGCCGCGTGCAGGGCCATGCCGTCGGTGAAGTCGTTCGCGTACACGGACACGTAGGCTTCCATCGAGTGGGTCAGGGCGTCGAAGCCGGCGTCGGAAGCGAGCTTGCGCGGCTGGGTGCGGGCCAGCACCGGATCGACGATGGCGACGGACGGGGTCAGCGCGTAATCGGTGATCGGGTACTTATAGCCGGTCTTGTGGTCGGTAATCACAGCGAACGGCGTGACTTCGGAACCGGTGCCGGAAGAAGTCGGGATGCACACCAGCTTGGCCTTCTTGCCCAGCGGCGGAATCTTGAACGCGCGCTTACGGATATCGAAGAACTTCTCACGCACATCGGAGAAGGAGATTTCCGGGTGCTCGTACAGCAGCCACATGATCTTGGACGCATCCATCGGGGAACCACCGCCGACGGCGATGATGGTATCCGGCTCGAACTCCTCGCGCATCATGGCGGCGCCACGTTCGACGGTCTCCACGCTCGGCTCCGGCTCGACATAATCGATGATACGGAAGGTCACGCGGTTGGAACGTGCACGCAGCTGATCGATGATCTTGTCGACGATGCCGAGCTGCTCCATGACCTTATCGCACACGATGACGGCCTTTTCGATGCCGTACATGTCGCGCAGGTACTTGATGGCGTTCGGCTCGAAGTAGGTCTTGGCCGGGATCTTGAACCACTGCATGTTGTTGTTCCTCCGAGCGATGCGCTTGATGTTGATGAGGTTGACTGCCTGGACGTTGCCGGACACGGAGTTGCCGCCGTAGGAGCCGCAGCCCAGGGTCAGGGACGGGGCGATGGCGTTGTAGATGTCGCCCACGCCGCCGAGGGAGCTCGGGGAGTTCCAGATGATACGGCAGGCGTGCATGCGCTGGCCGTACTCGCGGACCAGGTCACGGTCGTTGGTGTGGATGGCGGCGGTGTGGCCGGCGCCATGCTTCAGCATGGCTTCGCACATCTCGAAGGCCTGTTCCTTGTTGTCGGACTTCAGCACGGCCTGGACCGGAGCAAGCTTCTCCATGGTCAGCGGCTCGTTCTCGCCGACTTCCTTGCACTCAGCGGCGAGGATGGTGGCGTCTTCCGGAATCTCGAAGCCGGCGGCCTTGGCGATGTACTGCGGGGACTTGCCCGGCACCACGGAGTTGAGCTTCGGGGTCTGTCCGGAGTAAGCGGTGCAGCCGAACATGTACTGCTCGAGCTTGGCCTTCTCCTCGGCGTTCACGAAATAGGCCTTGCGACGCTTGAGTTCCTTGACCAGCGGATCGTAGATGTCCTTGTCGGCGATGATGGCCTGCTCGGTAGCGCAGATCATGCCGTAATCGAAGTGCTTGGAAAGAATCAGATCGTTGGCTGCACGCACGACGTCGACGTTCTTGTCAACGTATGCCGGAGCGTTGCCCGCGCCGACGCCCAGGGCCGGCTTGCCGGAGGAGTATGCGGCCTTGACCATGCCCGGACCACCGGTGGCAAGGATGGTGGCGACACCATCATGTTTCATCAGGGCGCCAGTGGCCTCGATGGACGGATGCTCGATCCACTGAATACAGTTCTCAGGAGCGCCTGCTGCGATAGCGGCATCGCGAACGATCTTGGCGGCCGCGACGGAGCAGTTCTGTGCGCCCGGGTGGAAGCCGAAGATGATCGGGCAGCGGGTCTTCAGTGCGATCAGCGACTTGAAGATGGCGGTGGAGGTCGGGTTGGTGACCGGGGTCACGCCAGCGACGACGCCGACAGGTTCGGCGATCTCGTCGATGCCCAGCACGTCGTCCTCGCGGATGATGCCGACGGTCTTCTGACCAGCCAGGTAGTTGGTGACATGCTCGCAGGCGAAGATGTTCTTGGTGGCCTTGTCTTCGACCAGACCACGGTGGGTCTCCTCGACGGCCATCTTGGCGAGCACCAAGTGCTTGTTCAGGGCTGCGACGGAAGCCTTGGCCACGATGTGGTCAACCTGCTTCTGATCGAGCTTCTCGAATTCATCAAGAGCCTTCAGGCCCTTCTTGACCAGAGCGTCGACCTCAGCCTCGGCTGCGGCGAGCTTCTCTTCCGGAGTCGGCTTGGTCGGCTCTTCCTTCTTCTTTGCGTCTGCCACTTGAAGTCCTCCTCGATTCTTTGGGGAATAGCAAAGGTGTTTTCAGTTATATCCATTCATCTTGCGATGAACGGTGCGTTGCTGATCATCTTGTGACCTGAGTCACAATATACCTGAGAAAAATCGCGTTGTGTATTCTTCGTCGTGTCGTGTGTTTTATGTTCAGTTACTATCTTTTTTTGTTCTTTTTGCCTTATTTTCCGAACATTTAACCTATTTTCAACACCGTTTTGATACGTTTTGTTCATTTAAAGTCAACTTCGCAAACGTCAATTTCGCTATTTTCTAAACGACTTTTTTTAAAGTCTTTTATTTTTGTTGCAAAACGGCGCGAACTTCCTAAAAATACTTTTGTAAAGGTATAATCGGACGAAGTAATACATCATCCGCAAAGGAGCAGACATGAAAGCCGCGCCGACCATGGCAGTGAAGGAGCTCAACAAGCGAGCCCTGACCAGATATCTGTACGCGAACGGCCCCGCGACCAAACAGGTTCTGGAACGGGAACTCGGACTGAGTCTGCCCACCATCACCCAGAATCTGCGCGCGCTAGAACAGGAAGGTCTTGTAGGCAAAGGCGAGCAACTGGAATCCACGGGCGGCAGGAAGGCGCAGACCTTCGTGTTCAAGTCCCGGTTCAAAGCAGCCATCGGCGTCTCCATGCGCTCCAATAGCCTGAATCTATGCGCCATCGATCTGCACGGCGGCGTCATCGCACGGCACCATACCGCGCTCCCCTACCGCAACACCGATGCTTACTATCAGAAGATCGGCGGCATCATCAACGATTTCGCGGAGAAGATCGAACGTGGCGGCACCGACGTCTTAGGAGTCGCCTTCGCCATCCAGGGCATCGTCTCCGCGGACGGAACGACCATCAGCTTCGGCAGCATCATGGGCAATACCGGCGTCAAGTTGGCCACCATCGCGCAGAACGTGCATTATCCCAGCATCATGATCCACGATTCCGACGCCTCGGCCATGGCCGAACTCTGGCTCGACCACGCGCTGAGCGACGCGGTCTGCGTTTATCTGGAAATGCGCCCCGGCGGCGCGGTGATCATCGACGGACAGCTCTATCAGGGGCCGAACCTGCGCAACGGCGTCATCGAGCATATGACGCTTGTGCCCGGCGGCAACAAATGCTACTGCGGCCAATACGGCTGCATGGACACGTACTGCTCGCCGGAGACCCTGCTGGAGGACGGCGAAAGCCTGTCGGGATTCTTCAGCGTGCTGAGGCAGGGCGAGCACGATCATCGCAAGCGCTTCGACCATTGGCTTGCCAACGTGGCACAGGCCGTAAGCAACATCCGCGCGCTGCTTGCCGGCGACATCATCATCGGCGGCGAAGCGGCACGGTATCTCGATTCGGACGATATGGACAGGCTCAAGTCCTTAATCGATGAGAAAAGCGCGTTCCACGACACCCGCTTCACGCTGCGCAAGAGCCTGTGCGTGGAAGACCAGAACATCATCGGCGCCGCGCTGCGATTCGTGCAGTCCTACGTCACGGATGTCTGCAACACGGAAGTGTGACGGCACACGCGCAATATGTGTTTGCATACGCGCGAAAAACGCGTATGCAAACACATACACAAAGACGAGGGGCGTTCCCATCCCGTTGCTGTGGATGGGAACGCCCCTCGTCTTTATCAGCCGAACAATCAGACGATCTGGCAGAACTCGATGGTCTCGCCGTTCGGACCGTACACGTTGAAGAAGCGGATGCCGTGCTCCCAGAAGCTGTCGATGTGCTGGATCTCGGTGTCCTTGAACTTCAGGCCGAGTTCCTTGGCGTTTTCGAAGGCCGCTTCGATGTCCGGGGTGTCGAAAGCCCAGTGGTTGATGGCACCGGCGGTCATCGGGGCCGGCTCGCCCTCCCAGGTCTCGATGGTCAGGTGGCCGTAACGCAGGAAGGCGCAGCGGTTCTCGCCGTTGTGGAAGATGCCAGCGACCTCAAAGCCGAGCTTCTCGGTGTAGAAGGCGATGGTCTCGTCCAAATCCTTGGCGACCATGCCGGAATGCTGGAAATCAGTGGTGAATGCGGTCATGGGCTTGCTCATGATGTTCTCCTTCATTGTGGGTTATGCGCGGGCAATGATACTTGAAAATTGTTGTGTTTTGTCAAAGTGTCGGACGCCCGTGGGGCAGGCGCCCGACATGGACGGGGTCAGGCGACGGCAGGCGCATCTTCCTTGGCTTCGGCCGCGACTTCCTTGACGGAGTCGGCGGACTTCTTGATGCGGTGGCCGTGGCTGTCGAAGCCAGGCTGCTGCGGACGGATGAACAGCGTCAGGATGAACGCCAGCACGTACAGGGCCGCGTACGTCCAGCACACGCCGCCGTAGCCGATGGTCGGCAGCAGGATGGTGGCGATGCCAGGGCCGGCAAACGTGGTCAGACCAGCCGCAAGGTTGTAGGCGGACAGTGCCGCGCCCTGCTTGCCTTCGCCGGCATACAGCGTCATGATGGTCGGCAGCGAGGAGAAGGCGCAGGTGCCTATGCCGACGATGATCGAAGCGATGATCATCATCACCGCGTTCGCGCCGAACCACTGCGGAATGTAGTAGAAGGCGACGGAACCGACGGCGAGCGCCGCGCAACCGAACCAACGCATCGGCCACACCCATCCATAGCGGTCCATGAACCAGCCCCAGAAGGTGTTGAAGATCAGGGTGACGACGAACACGAAGCCCCAGATGCGCATCCATTCCTCAGTCTTGAAGATGTTGATGCCTCCGTTGTGCGTGGTGCACAGGTACAGCGGCATGATGACCGGGAAGCCGTACAGCAGCAGGTTGTTGATGATACGGATGATGGCGCAGATGAGGATCTTGCGGTTGGTGACGAGGATGGTAGCGCCTTCGGCCAGTTCCTTGAGCTGTTCCTTACGGTTCAAGCCCTCGCCCTTGACAACCTTGTTCTTCGGTACGAAGAAGAAGCACATGAGCGTGCCGACGATGGAGAACGGCAGAGCGAACCAGAAGGTCTTGTATTCGCCGACGATCGGCATGATGAAGCTCGGCAGATAAGCGCCGAACACGCCGATGCCCAGCGAGAAGCAGGTCCAGAAGAAGCCGGTTGCCGAAGCGAGTCGCGATGGCGAAATGTACTGAGCCATCAGCACGACGAAGCTGTAGATGAACAGCGGGTAGCCGATGCCACGCATGGCGTACAGGCACAGAATCAGCGGATAGATATGGCTTGGGATGGCGATGCCGAGGAACAGCAGATGTACGCCGATCCACCAGCATGCACCGAACATCATGACCTTACGTGCGCCGAACATTTCGGCAAGCACACCTGCCGACCATCCGCCGAAGGCAGCGAACAGGCCGTACACGGTGACCAGCAGCGAGGCCTGGGACGAGGTGAATCCCTGATCCACCATGAATTTCGACAGAAATGTCAGTTCGAAACCATCACCGGTCATGAAGATGGCAACGGCGAGGAAGCCAAGCATCAATGTGCGAGGAACGCCAAGTCGTTCAAGAATCTTAATCATGCGAGCACCCTTACCCGATGTCTCTCTCAACTATGAGGAATCGTATGAATCAATACGGATATTCGAGGTAGATACCACAGCCACCTTGCTACGGCATCTAGTTTTATACAAAGCGATGGCCGCCGCGGGAGAGGTGAATATGCGGCGGCCACGATTTTCAGAACAATCGCAAGGCCGTTTGCGATGTCACTTGCCAACCTTGACGACGGCCTTGGAAACGCCGGTGATCTTGCCGTCGAGGAAGTCCTGCACCTGCTCGAGCTCGAGCTCGTGGCTGATGAGGCCGCCGATGTTCATCTTGCCGGAGGAGACCAGCGAGATGGCGTCGCGGAAGGTCAGCGGGTTGATGAAGGAGCCCTGGATGGTCAGCTGCTTCTTGTAGATGTCGTAGGTGTTCATCTCGAAGTGAGCTTCCTGCGGGCCAACACCGAACATCAGCACCTGAGCGCCCTTCTTGGCGGCGGCGACAGCCTGGGCCTGGGTGGTCGGCAGGCCGACGGCCTCGACGATGACGTCGTAGGAATCAGCCGGAATCTGCTCGCGGGTGGTGTTGTAGGTTTCGGTGACGCCGAACTGCTCCTTGTTGCGCTGCAGCTTCTCGTCGAAGATGCCGGCGAGGTCCACCTGGTGCACGCCGTAGGCCTGCAGCAGCTGGGCGAAGATCTGGCCCATGAAGCCGTCGCCGATGACCAGAGCCTTCTGGTACGGACGCAGCTTGAGCAGGTCGAGGCCGTGCACGGCGCAGGACACCGGCTCGATGGCGGCGGCGTCGCGCAGGGAGACGTTGTCCGGCAGCTTGTAGACCACGGTGGCCGGAGCGGTGAACTGCTCGGCCAGACCGCCGTTACGGGTGACGCCGACGGCGCTCAGGTGATCGCACAGCTCAGGACGCTGGGTCAGGCAGTACTCGCACTGGCCGCAGTAGATGTTCGGATCGACGGCAACACGGTCGCCGACCTTGACGTTGGTGACCTCGGAGCCGATGGCTGCGACGACACCGGAGTTCTCATGGCCGAGGATGATCGGCGGAACGGCCGGAGCGGAGCCCGGACGGCCGGCGTACAGGTCATGGTCGGTGCCGCAGACACCTGCGTAAGCGGTGTTGATCAGCACCTCGTTCGGCTGAATCTCAGGAGTGTCCAGTTCCTGGATCTCGAACTGCTTGATGCCAGTCAGAACCAAAGCCTTCATGATTGTTCCTTCCTCACTGAAAGATTTTGTTTTTGCTTCCCGCAGACCCCCTGCGCGATATCTCACACTATACGCTTTTCCAAAAAGTTTTGCAAATTGCTTTTTGTAAAGTCCTTTACAAAGCGTGTCGCGTTTATTTCCAAGGCTTCCGCATCATCGAGACGGCGACAAGAGACAACAATCGCCCATAAAAATCAAAAAGAAATCACATCGAAAACACAACGTCGCGCAACGACCCTCGCTCGAACAATCGACGTATTCCGGCGTTTACAATGGAGACATGAAGAATCCACCCCTGCACCGATACGCAACCCGCCCCGGACTCTACTTCACCGATGACGGTGGTGCGGACGCCGTCGTCCGTTCCGAGACCGCCGATCAAGTGTGGTTCTGCGTGCTCGAACCGCTCAACCAGCCCAGCGCCTTCTACGCCGATGCCGTACGCCTGTTCAACGAGCCTGACGTGTCGTTCATCGAGCAGGCGAAAACACAACGCATCTGCACCAGACGCATCCCCTCGCTGAACCTGCGAGAAACCCTGTTCCATATGGATGGACCGAATTACGGACTATGGTATGTGCACCTTCCCAAAGCTTGGGACGGCATGCAATACGGATACCGCGTCAACGGCCCATGGGATCCAAACCATGGCGTGAGCTTCAATCCATACAAACTGCTGCTCGACCCATACGCCAAAGGCATCGAAGGCAAGATGGAACTCGACCCGGGCGCCTTCGCCTACGAATGCGAGATCAAAAACGGCAAGGTCGCCGGTTCGCCGTTCGGACCGATGAGCACCGTGGACTCTCTGGGACACATGCCTGTTTCCGTGGCCATTGACGACCGCGACATCAACAAGCATATGGGAGAACCATCCCACCCGCATGTGCCATGGAGCAAAACCGTCATCTACGAACTGCACGTCAAAGGATTCACCGCGAACGCCCCATGGCTTCCTCCGGAATTGCGCGGCACCTATGCCGGCCTCGCCCATCCGGCCACGCTCTCCTATCTGCAGGACCTCGGCGTGACATCCATCGAACTGCTGCCCATCCAAGCCAAGCAATCCGAACTGTTCCTGCAGGAACGCAATCGCACGAATTACTGGGGCTATTCCACGCTCGGCTACTTTGCCCCCGAAGCCTCGTACGCCACCAAGCAGGCGCAGGAAGCGGGAGCGGGCGCCGTGCGGCAGGAGGTCATCGACATGGTGCGGGCCATGCATGAGGCCGGTTTCGAGGTCATCATGGACGTGGTGTACAACCACACCTGCGAATCCGGTCCGGAAGGCCCGACCATCTGCTGGCGTGGACTCGACAACCTCGCCTATTACCGACGGACCAAAGACAAGGTCAGCCGCCTGTACGACACGACGGGATGCGGCAATTCGCTTGACTTCACCAACACGCACGTCACCACCTTCGCCGTGGATTCGCTTCGCTACTGGGCCAAGCGAATCGGCATCGACGGCTTCCGCTTCGACCTTGCGGCGACGCTGGCGCGTCTTGACGGCGAATTCACGCGATACCACCCGTTCCTGTACGCGTTGCGCTCCGATCTGCTGCTCGGCAACCTCAAGATGATCATGGAACCGTGGGATTGCGGCCCGAACGGCTGGAGAACGGGACAATTCGGCATCCCCTTCGCGGAATGGAACGACCGCTTCCGCGATTGCACACGCACCTTCTGGCTGACCGATGTGGAACGTGCACGTGGTGGTGAAACCGGCGACATGACCATGCAGTCCATGGCCACGCGCCTATGCGGCTCAGCCGATCTGTTCGCCACCGACCCCGGACGCGGATCGACCGCATCCGTGAACTACGTGGCATGCCACGACGGCTTCACCACCGCCGATCTGACCCAGTATCGGCATAAGCACAACGAAGCCAACGGAGAGAACAACCGGGACGGCAGCGACAACAACCATTCCGTCAATTTCGGACATGAAGGCCCGTGCAGTGATCCGATCATCACACAGCAACGAGAACGGGCCATCATGAACATGCTGGGCACGCTGCTGCTCTCCCTGGGCACGCCGATGCTGCTTGCCGGCGACGAATTCGGCAACTCGCAGAACGGCAACAACAACGCCTACACGCAGGACAATGAGACCACATGGCTGGATTGGGATTGGCTGTACAGCACCGAGCAGACCGCGGAGCTCAAGCTGTTCAACCTCACTTCCCGGCTGATAGCGCTGAGAAAGGCCCGGGACCTCTACAACCATGAGGATTTCTTCACCCGACTGAGCAAAATCGGACTGTTGAAGAAATCCGACCGCGTGCACTGGTTCCTGCCGAACGGAAAGACGCCGCATGATGCGGATTGGACGAATCCCTCGGTCCGATCGTTCGCCATGCAGCTGCTCTCCCCCGACGAGCCGAGCCTGCTCATTCTGGTCAATGGGTCCGACGAGAACGTCAGATTCCATCTGCCCAACGACATCGAATGGGAAATGATCTGGTCCTCGGCGGAAATCGCCGGCGAATATCCCGGACAGGGCACGCAGATCGAGAAGCTGGCCGAGTTCGATGAGGAAGCGGAGGACAAACCTGCCGGGCGATTCCGCAACCATCTGCAGCGTCTCAATACCATGTATTGGCAGATGGATGAGAATGCCGACAGTCTGAACTCCGCGGACGACGGGTTGTCCGAGGACGATCCGACCCTGTGGACGCTGCCGGCTCTGAGCATCAGCGCGATGAAGCAGATTTCGACGGATTGACGCGCAGCGGACGGCGCAACGAATCGGCGCATACATCAATACGCAAACGGCCCATCCGAAACGTCCGGTAACGGGTGGGCCGCGAATGAGGGAGATGCGGATGCTTCATCTGCAACGTCTGCCAGATACGTCCAACGCATCTAACGCTTGCCCACAATAACGAGGAAACCCCTCGGAGACCATAGGTTTCCGAGGGGTTTCGAATAAAGCTTGCTGTAAGCTTTAGCGCTTCGAGAACTGCGGAGCGCGACGTGCCTTGTGCAGACCAGCCTTCTTGCGCTCCACGACGCGAGCGTCGCGGGTCAGGAAGCCAGCCTTCTTCAGGGCGGCGCGGTTCGCATCACGATCGATAGCGTTCAGAGCGCGGGCAACGCCCAGGCGGATTGCGCCAGCCTGGCCGGTGGTGCCGCCACCGTCAACGAGGACGATAGCGTCGAACTTGCCTTCGAGCTTGAGCAGAACGATCGGGGAGTTGACCTCACGCTGCAGCAGCTTGGCCGGGAAGTACTCTTCCAGGGTGCGACCATTGATGGTCCACTTGCCGGTGCCCGGAACCAGGCGAACACGGGCGACGGCTTCCTTACGACGACCGGTGCCGTAGCCCGGAGCGATGGTGGAAGTACCGGTGCCAGCGCCAGCGTTGGTCTCGGTGGTGTAGTTGGTGAGCTCCTCTTCGGTCTCGACAACCTGGGAGTCGTTGGTGTTTTCAGCCATGATTCTTATCTCCTCTCAGGTTTCACTTGGCCTGCTGCGAGACCTGGGCGATCTCGAAGACCTGGGGCTTCTGCGGGGTGTGCGGGTGCTCGGCGCCACGGAAGATACGCAGGCGGTCGAGCTGCACCTTGGCCAGACGGTTCTTCGGCAGCATGCCCTTGATGGCAGACTTGATGATGCGCTCGGGGTTGGTCTTGAGCAGCTGGGCGTAGCTATCGCGACGCAGGCCACCCGGACGACCGGAGTGCATGTACAGTTCCTTGCCCAACTTGTTGCCGGTCAGAGCGATCTTGTCGGCGTTGAGGATGATCACGTGGTTGCCGGAATCGGCGTGCGGAGCGTAGGTCGGCTTGTTCTTGCCGCGCAGCAGGATTGCAGCCTGGGTGGCGAGACGGCCGAGCACCACGTCGGTGGCGTCGATGACGTACCAGTCGTGAGTCAGATCAGCTGGCTTCGGAGTGAAAGTTTTCACGATGTACCTTTTCTATATATTGTGTTCCGGACCATCCATCAGCATTACACGCGTTGGTTGGGCGCGGAATAATGCCGTTTTTCAGGTCTCATTATCCGTGGGCTCCCTGAAAGTCCTCGATGGCGAGTGGGAAAAGCGCTTTGAAGGACCCCGTAGGGAAACACAACAGTCTACTAGTATATCGCCTGCCTTGACATTCGGCAACACGAAAAACAAGGGTGTCCGCAGACCGTCGGACCTGTGGACACCCCATGGAATCGCCTATAGAAGATCAGCCACGCATGATGGCGGTGATCTCCTGCAGACGCGGTTCGTCGAAGATCTTTTCGAGCGGCACCACGTTGCCTTCGCCATCGGCCAGCGGAATACGCCAATTCGGATACTCGTTATTGGTGCCTGGCTGGTTCTGCGTGCGCTTCTCACCGACCGCGTCGACGATGGAGGCGGCCATGAGCTTGCAGGGCGAACCTTTCAGACCACGGTACAGCGCGTCGACAATCTCGTTTTCGTTGGCGGCTTCGTCATCCAGAGCAGCCTTGTCGAGATAGCCCTCCTCGACCAGCATGTTCAGCATGGCATTGTGCTCGGCGGTTGCGGACTTCTGGAATTCCTCCACCGGACCGGACAGCAGGCCGAGCTGCTCACGCAGCTTGACGTGGCCATATTCGAGGTAACCGGCCGCCGGAGGCATGTCATGCGTATTGACGGACGCCAGTGCGTACGGACGCCAATCCTTCGGAGTGCGGAACACACCGTCCATCTGTTCGAACCATTCCACGGCACAACCGAGAATGCCATGTTCGGACAGCGACTTGGACACATAGGCCGGCACGACACCCAGATCCTCGCCGACAACCACGCCACCAGCGCGGGAAGCCTCAAGCGCGAGAATGCCGAGCATGACATCGGAATCGTAATGCACATATGTGCCATCAGTGGCGGGCTTGCCTTCCGGAATCCACCATAGGCGGAACAGACCAAGGATATGATCGATACGCACCGCACCGGCATTGGCGAACATGTCATGCACCATATCCCGGTACACCTTGAATCCGGTCTGTTCGAGGGCGATCGGGTTAAGCGGCGGCTGGCTCCAATCCTGGCCCTGCTGGTTGAACATGTCCGGCGGGGCACCGACCGTGGCGCCCTTGGCGAAGCGTTCCGGATTCCACCACACATCGGATCCTGCCGGATGCACGCCGACGGCCATATCCGCGACGATGCCGATCTTCATACCGGCCTTGCGGGCGGCCTGCTGCGCCGCGTGCGACTGATCGGTGGCGACCCACTCAAGCCAGCGGTAGAACTCAAGGGTGTCCGGGAACTTCTCACGCAACTGCGCGACTTCTTCGGAATCACGGTTGTATTTGCGCACCCAATTATCGGCGTCGTCGGAGGGAGCTCCCCACTTGTCGTAGCACAGGCACCAGGTGGCGTAGGATTCGATCTCGTCTCCGCATTCGGCGAGGTAACGGTCGAATTCGGCCTGGCGAGCCTTGGTTCGGCCGGCCTTGTAGATGACCCACAGCGCATGCTTCTTGACGCGCCACATGGCGTCGCGATCAATCAGCCGCGCGTCGTCATTCAGCGATTCGACCTGCTCGTGCAGCGCATCGACTTCAGCCCTGTCCTCGTGGGACAGCGTGAGATATTCCGGCATGGACTCCGGACGGATGTAGCTGAAATTGATGAAACGGCGGGAAATCGGCAGATACGGCGATGGCGTCAGCGGAGGCACCGGCTCCGCGGCGTGCATCGGGTTGATAAGCATGAAGTCGGAGCCGGTCTTCTTTTTAGCCTCGACCAGCATGGTCTTCAGATCTTCGAAGTCTCCCACGCCCCAGGATCCCTTGGAACGGATGGAGTACAGCTGGCTCATCCACCCCCACAGGGAGCCGTTCTTCATATCATCGAGCAGTTCGATTTTCTCAGGAGCGCTGATAACGGTTGCAGTCTCCGCCTCGTTGCCGACAGTGACCTCGAGGGTGTGATAGCCTTCGGGCAGATCGGCGGGCAGGACGAGATACGACGTGAAGAAGAAGCTGCCATCAATCTCATGGGCGATTTTCTCACCGCCCTCATGGGAGATTTTGCCCGTGAATTGCTTGCCGTTTTCCAGCGTGATGGAGGCTTCCGGCACATCGAACATGCCGCCGTGCACCTCCACCTTGCTTTCCTTGCCCACGATATGCAGCACGGTGGGAGCCACCACGCGCGTTTCGCGTTCGGACTTGATGGATGTGATGGACTGGTTGATCGCCTCATCGTTGGAAGCGTCAATACCAAGCGCCTTGAGCACCGCCACTAGAACATCGTCTTCGATTTCGTGGTAATCATGGCTCATACCGACGTAGCTGGTGGCGACACCCACCAGCTTTGCCAGACGAATGAGCGGACGGGCGAGACGCGTTGCGTTTTCGGTCTGTTCTGTCATGGTTCCCAGTCTAGGACCAAAACATGCGCACCACGCGCAGGAATCTCATAAAAATGACAACGTATGCAATTATTTTTCCGCAAGCTGCCGTTGAGCGGCCTTCTGCACGTCGCTTGAAGCGTCCTGCGCCAACTGTTGGAGCATCCGATCGGAAACATTCGGATTCAAGGCGACGGCCCTGCGCACCATGGTCGCAAGCACCACCGGAGCGTCCGGTTCGACCTGCGTTCCCAACGAGCCCAGGAAATCAAGCGTGTCGGAATCCATGGTGGAATCTTCGGCGCCTTCAAGACGCATTTTCCAAGACGTACGTTTGTTGCGCAGCGCGGTGGCACGCACTTCGGGCGACTCATCCTTGGTCAGTCGGCCCACCAGCCAGTTCTTGTCATCGGCGTTTCCCGCAACGGCTTTGCGTACTTCAGGAGACTCGTCGGTGGAAAGCTTGACCAGAATGTTCGGGAACGGCATGGTTTCGGCAAGGAAGACGCGGTCCTCCACCGGCGTATGCGCGTTGCCGGCCACAGCCTCAAGCAATGCGGTGGCACGGGAGAACGCCGCCTGGTCGCTCCGGTCCGGCAGCGGACGTCTGGCGAACTCGCTTAATGCGGCGGAATCAGTGGAATGCCGGAGCCGCTCGTATGTGACGGTCAACGGCTCGAAATCCACGGTCTCATCGGCGTTCGAGGCGTCGGCCTGCGAATCATTCTCATGCTGCTCGTTCTCATCACTCATATTTTCACCTTACGACACTATATGCATGCGGCTCACAACGTGAACTCATACTTTGACCGGACGGTTGGACGTGCCCACCAGTTGCGGAACGACCGTGGCGTTGAAAGTTTCCACAACTCGGGATTCGAAGACATTCGCCTGTTCCTGCGGAACCACCACAGTCAAGGCGATGCGGTCAGTGTACTGCGCGTCGGTCTGCTCGCCTTCCACCGTTGACAACAGATTCTGGAAGCTGCCCAACTGCGGATAATCAAGAGTTACCTGATATTCGCCGCACGGTACGATTTTCGCCTTGGAAGCAGCCTTGACCGCAATTGACGCACCTGTGGAATACGCACGAATCAGGCCGCCGGAACCAAGCAGGATACCGCCGAAATACCGTGTGACCGCGACCACGCAATCAGTCATTTCGTTTGCCCGCAGCACGTCGAGAATGGGCTTGCCGGCGGTTCCGGACGGCTCGCCATCATCGCTCATGCGTTCCGCAAGACGTCCATCGGATCCACCACACACCGCGGCATAGGCGACATGCCGGGCTTTCGGATGCTGGTCACGGATCGTCTGAACGAAAGCGAGCGCCTCATCCAACGAGCTGATATGACAGGCGTCTCCGATGAATTCCGATTTCTTTTCGACGAAGGCGTCGTGCGCCGGCCGATCGGCGGAATCGAGTATGGTCTGCATGCTGTTCAACCTACCCAACCTCACCGACCGCGCGCATATGCTGCTTCCCGGTTATTTTTTCAGACGACGACGTTGAATTCCTCCCCCTTGAAGAAGGCGGCGATGGATTGGACCACCTGCTTGGTCATGCCGATATACGCGCCGTCGGTGCGCCATGCGATGTGCGGGGTGAGCACGATGCCGGGAATCTTGCACAAAGGATCGTCGGCGGCAAGCGGCTCATGATCGAACACGTCCAAGGCCGCCGGAATGTCTCCGCGTTGAAGTCTTGCGAGCAGTGCGCCGGGTTCGATGACTTCGGCGCGGGCGGTGTTGACGAACAGGGTTCCCGGACGCAACGCGTCGAGGTTCTTCGCCGTGATGATGCCACGGGTGGAGTCAAGCAACGGCATATGCACGCTGACCACGTCTGAATTCGAGATCAACTCGTTCATGTCTTCCACCGGAGTGACATTCAGGTTCTCGAACACCTGTGCCGGCACGTGGGAGTTCCACGCGGATACTTTCATGCCGAAAGCGTTGGCGATGCCGGCCACGGTCTGCCCGATGCCGCCGAGTCCGATGATGCCGAGCTTCTTGCCGAACAGTTCGAAACCGTCGGCACCGTCCCAATCGCCTTGCTTGACCTGCATATCAAGCGCTCCGGCGTGCCTGGTCAGTTCCATGAGCAACGCCATGGCGTGCTCGGCGACGGCGTGATCGCCGTAATGCAGCACGTTGCAGACGCGGATGCCGCGTTCCTTGGTTTTCTCAAGATTGATGTAGCTGGCGACGCCGGTGCCTCCGAACGCATAGCACTTGGCGTCGAGCCTGTCGAGGATGGCATCGGCGCAGTGGAATCCGATGACCATGACGGCGTCGGCATCCTTGCAGCGTTCCACGATGGTGTCCTCGTCCAGTGTGAAATCCTCGTACATGCGCACGCGGGCCACGTTTTCGAGCATCGTGAAGTTCTGTTTGAACGGTCCGATCATCGATTCGATGACCACCGGCATGACCACCAGCGGCAAGTCGGTGCGGTCCGGCTGGGTCTCGAAAACTCCATCCATATCTTTACCTCACATCACGAGCGGAAACGCTCCATACAGGTCGATTAACGAATACGAGGCATATTCTGCCACGGAAAACTACTTTCCAGATGAACCAGCTTGTTCTGCGGTGATGTTCCACTCTCGAACCACGTTCTGGTCCGCGCCCATGGAATAGATCACGTTCCAGATACGTTGTCTCTGATTGGCATCTTCTGTTTCGTTCCAACAGGCTCCATCCGGATGGTCGTCCGAAATCGGACACCACTGGTATTGGCCTTGACGCACATTGGCCGTCGGCACCCAATCGATGCGATTGACCCGCCATGAGCCGGCCACGCCTTTCTTGCCGGCGAATTGGACGCGGGCCGTCACGCCTTGGTTGTTGACCTCGTTGCCTGGAATGTAGGACGTGACCGTCACCGCGTTGCCCAGACCGTAGATGATCCATGTGCCGTTGTAGTTCTCAACGGGCTGCGCGCAGTGGCATCCGGCACCGTAGATGACGTCGAATGCACCGGTGTCGGCCAGCTCATGCGCTTCGGACTGCTGCCACGAGTCGGCGTAGTCAAGATATTCCTGCACGGAATGCATGGCGATGGCCACCACGTCGGCGCCTTGTTTACGGGCCTCTTTGGCTTTGGCCACGGCTTTGTCGATGTCGGCCTGATGGTTCGGATCGCCGCTCTCGCGCAGACGGTCGACGCGCCAATCATAATCGGGGGTTTGCGCGTTCAGGGACACGGTACCGGCGATCAGGCCCAGTTTGCCGCCACCGGTCGGGGAATCGATGACCAGCGGTTTGGTAGAGTCTTCCTCGGTCTTGTAGGAGCCCGTCTGTGCGATGCCGTCCTGGTCGAGGGTATCCCACAGGCGTGTGATGCCATCCGCGCCTTGATCCCACGAATGGTTCGACGCATGCGTGCATGCGCGATACCCCACCTTGGCGGCCGCGTCGGCGACCTCCGAGGGAATGTTGAACACCGGATACCCGGTGTAGGGGCCACCGCGAGGCGCGATCGGCGTTTCGAATTCGCACACCGCGATATCGGAGGCATCGATGTACTTGCGCATCGGTTCGAACAGACTGGTGAAGTCATAGGCCGTACCGTCCGTCGCCGCGGTATTGGGACCGGCGAAGTTGTCCCACAGACCAGGGTGGAACAGCAGATCGCCATTGACCATCATGGCGATGCAATCGGTATCCGGACAGTCCGGCGAATTGCCGTGATGTTCCTTCGGCTCGGCCTTTTTCACCACATGCTTTTTCTGCTTGGCCACGCCCATCTGCGTTGCGGCCCCCTGCCCGGCTTGGGACTGTGATGAATGCAAGCACCGCGTCAGGAACCACCCACCTACCGCCAGCAATACAACAAGCACGACGGCTGCGACGATGGCCAGCCTGCGACGTCCTGCAACCAGCACTTCCGGGTTGCGGGCATGCACCGCCTTGTCCCTGTATCTCATGGCACTCCCCCTGTTTCTTCTCATGCTCCACATCACTCTCAATGTTCAAGATTACCTGATGGCCCCGTACGCCATATGCCAAGACGCACGCTTCCTTTACCGTATTTGAGCCGTACCGCGTCTAATGCCGCTTCCGCACCGCGTAGCCGTTCCGATTGGGTCGACGGTTCGGTATCCGTTCCACGACCCCGCTGCGCCTCGTTCTGCTCTTCAAGCATGTCATCAAGCGAAAGCTGAACCGCCGCATCCGCCGCTTCGACCAAACCGCCCGCGCTCATGCCGGCAAGTCGCACCGGTCTGGTCAAGGAAATGGCGTCGATAGAGCTTTCCGGCATGCCCATCATGGCCAGCAATAATGCGACACATTGCGGATACAGCATGCTTGCCGCATCCGTCGGACAGTCCAGCGTATGTCCTTTCGTCGCATAGCTCAAATCCGGGAATCGCAGCTTCACCATGACCTTACGCGCCATCAACCCTCGTCTGCGCAGCGTGCCGGCCACATCATCGCAACACCAGCGGAGCATGGATGTCACCTGCCGCATGTCTTGGGTGTCCTTGTCGAACGTGCGTTCCGCGCCGACGGATTTCTCCTGCGCACGCGGTGCGACAGGGCGGTCATCCAATCCGCGTGCCGCCATGTACAACCCGCGCGCGCTGATGGCTGACCCCGTCGCCTGCTCAAGCGATTCCATGCTCATCTTCGCCAAGTCAGCCACGGAATCAACGCCCCATGCGTTCAGTCGTTTCTCCAAGGACGGACCGATGCCAGGTATGCCACGCAACGGCATCATCTGCACGAATTCGGCATGTCTGGCCACGGGGATCATGAGCATGCCATCCGGTTTGGCATTGGTCGAAGCCATTTTGGCGACAAGCTTGTTCGCCGCGATGCCGACGGAACAGGTGATGTGGTACCGTCTGGCGACCTGATCGCGTATCCAAGCTCCGATGGCGCGGGGACTCTTCCACCGCAGCAGCGCGCCGGAGACGTCCATATAGCATTCATCCACGGAAACCTGTTCGATGCGATCGGTGACGCGGGAGAACACCTCTGTGAAGATACGTCGGGACATCTCACGGTAGTAGTGGATGTCCACCGGCAGAAAGACGCCGTTCGGGCATAGTTTTCTTGCCCGGGAGCTTGCCATCGCCGAATTGATGCCGTATTTGCGTGCCTCATAGTTCGCCGCGGACACCACGGAACGGTTGCCGATGCCGATGATTACCGGTTTGTCGGCGTATTCCGGATGCCGCGCCACTTCGAGGGATGCGAAAAAAGCGTCCATGTCGATATGCAGCACCGTGCATCCGACCTCATCGTGACCCCAGTCACGTTTGGCCGCTGCGATTCTTGGTGCTGTGCTCATGATTCCATGATAGACAACGATTCGGCAGTTTTGGAACAAATGTTCGAATATGGCGAAACCTGCGGGCATACCGGCGTGTCGCATATCAATGAGACCGCTCGACACGGCTTGCGCGTTCGAGTCCCACTGACATCACCACACGTTTTTCTCTCATTTTTTCACAATATGGTGTTTCGCACGCGGATAGATGCTATAGTTACATGCTGTTGCGTCGTAACGCAACAGTGGAGTCATGCCTGAGTGGCCGATAGGGGCACCCTGCTAAGGTGTTAGTCGTGTTTAGCGGCTCGAGGGTTCGAATCCCTCTGACTCCGCCTTGAGGG
>OIDK01000239.1_pt1 | contig 20785 bp, 15 predicted proteins | sample 1581551 | NCBI WGS metagenome assembly OIDK01 (sample SAMEA3882522, study PRJEB24775) | human gut metagenome | biome: human-associated habitat; feature: intestine environment; material: feces | place: Netherlands | collected 2009/2010
AAAAGTGTAAAGGCGTTAACGGGCAGAATCAAAACCAGATGAAAAGGAAATGATGATTTGGATGTATGGAATAGTTCTTTTTTACAACATTATACTCTCGTTGCAGTAGAGGAAAATTTGCTCGTTGGATTTGGCGATATAGATAAAACTGGCTATCTTGATAGGCTGTATGTTCATAAAACATGCTTATTCTACTTCTAAGGGGTGTTAAAATGTTAGATTATCAGTTAGTATCATCTTAAAGGAGGGATACTATGGATCTCATAAAAACAGGAAAATATATTGCTGACAAGAGAAAATCGTTAGGATTAACCCAAAAACAAGTTGCGGAGAAACTTGGGATGATTCTTGTTCAAAAATGTAGTTACCCAAAGAATTATATTACAGCGGTAGACAAAGAAGGGACAGAGATGAAAACCGCAGAGTTATTATCTGGAGTGGATGGTGCCTTTTTATTCGATTATCACACAAATGAGAAGTTTCAGTCATTGACCATATTTATATCAGAGTATCATTTTGGAAAATTGGCAGCAAAAAATAAAATTGCAGAGTTATCTTACGAAGAGGTTGAATCTCCGACGGAAGGTAAGATTGTACTTGTACCGGATTTTGAGGAATTTGAGGTGAAGCTTATAGTTGCAGACACGTCGACCAAATATTCTACGACGATTCCTATTCTGGAAAAAGTAGAAGGAAGAGAATATTACGGAAGATCCGCAACACAAATTGAAGGAAAAGTTTCGATTCAAAAAAATTCAGAGCAAGGGTTGGCAGCATTTATTTATGGAAAAGATGGTCTGAGCACAACGCCTATTCAAAATATTGAACAAGGAGAAATTGACCAACAAAATGATTACATATACTTTATATCGTTTCAATTCTCAGAATAGTATTGTATTAGTTTAGTCAATAAAACATAAATTGGTAATTTGAGCCGCCAAAGTACAGGCGGCTCTATTTTTGACTAAAAGGAAGAGTAAAACGATAGACGCAAAATGTTTGTGCTTCCCAATAGATGAGAGTATAATGGAATTATAAAGGGAACTGATAGACAGATTTGAATTTGGAGGGATAATGAATTGTCAATAGAATATAAGAGATTGACTGAAAATGAACTGGATATTTTTATTGAAATGAGAATAAATCAATTAAGAGAAGAAGGCGCAAAAGAAGATATTGATTTAAAACCTGCCTTAAAAGATTATTATAGTCGTCATATGACAGAAGGTACATTCGTATCTTGGATAGCTGTTGACGGCAACAAGATAATCGGAACAAGCGGTATGTCATTTGTTGAAAAGCCCCCATATTTCAGTTGCCCAAGCGAAAAAATTGGACTGTTATCAAGTATGTTTACTGAACCTGATTACAGACGGATGGGAATTGCAAAAGAGCTTCTGCACAGAGTTATAGAGGAAGCAAGAAAATATGGCTGTGGTTCAATACAGATTACTGCTTCTGATATGGGGGTAAAATTATATAAAGCGTATGGATTTGTTCATAATGGAAACTTTATGCAATACAAATTATAAAGTCAAATTCCAGTAATACTGAGAGATTATAAAAGAGCGGAAGCTTTGAATTTTTTTGTTTTTCATAATAGTATCATTATGGTATAATAGAGACATTAAAATCGAAATTTTGCGTAGAGGAACAAGGCTGAGGTAAGAGGTAATTTTCTATGAAAGTACATTACAAAGGAGTTTTATGTAATCTTGCCACATATCGTGTTATGGGAGAAGATAAACCTGCATTATATTATATTGATAGTCCAGATCAAGAAACAATGCTTAAAGCAGGATTTGTAGATGTTCAGCCCTGCTTATGGGTCAAAGTATTAACCGATGAGGAATATAATGAAATTACTAATATTTTGTATTAAATAGACAACTTCAAGTTTGTCGTAAACATTTACATACTATTGTTTAGAAAAAAACAGTTCCGTTTATCCCCTCGAATTTCTCCTATAAGTGAAGGAACAATTTCTGACTTTATGACAGGGTTACATTCCCTGTCATTTTTATGGTCATTTATAGAAAAGAACAGGGGTTTACGAACCTTGCACACTATACCGATGATGGGGATAGCGGCACACTTTTTTGGATGAAATATCTGCAGATATTATGTATATATTTGACATATGCCAATGCAACCATATATAATTGTTTGTATTTGGGATAATAATCAGTAATCAAGGGGTATAAAAGATACATGAAAACAATAGAATTTGATACACATTTCTACAAAAAGCTGTGGACACTCATGGTTCCTATAATGGTGCAGAATCTGATGCTGGCGTTGGTGGCGGTGGCTGATGCTTTCATGCTCGGAGGACTGGACCAGAACTATATGTCAGCGGTTTCGCTTGCCACACAGATACAGTTCATCCAGAACATGTTTCTATCAGCAGCTACAGCAGGGCTTGCAATACTCGGAGCACAGTATTGGGGCAAGCAGGACATAAAGGCGCTCGATGACATATTCGCTCTTGCAATCAGGATATGTGGCATAGTATCGGTGTTGTTTTTCGTGGCATGTGCATTTTTTCCACGATATCTGATGCTTATTTTCACAAACGAGCCGGTGCTTATAGATTATGGTGTAAGCTATCTGAAAATAGCTTCTTTTTCATATTTATTAACAGGTTTTTCGCAGTGTTATATAGTCATGATGAAGATATCAGAGCACGCGGGTACTGCGGCGGCAGTCAGCTCAATTACAGTGCTTATAAACATAATGCTCAATGCCATATTTATCTATGGTGCATTTGGCATAGAGAGCATGAATGTGAGGGGAGCAGCACTTGCCACACTCATATCAAGAGTAGTGGAGCTTATGCTTTCAATCACATTTTCGTACAGACCGGGATATATCAGGCTTAAAATTAGAGAGCTTTTTGCAAGGAACAAGGAACTGTCAGCAGATTTTATGAAGTGCTCCGGACCGATTCTCGGAGCAAGCCTTGTATGGGGAATAGGCTTTACATCGTACTCTACATTTATGGGACACATGGGAACAGACGCAGCAGCGGCCAACTCCGTCGCAGCGGTTGTGCGTGATATCATTTGCTGTCTCAGTGCAGGTATATCAAGTGCAGCAGGCATTATGATAGGAAATGAGCTTGGTGCAGGGAATTTAAAGCGTGGAAAAGCATATGGCATCAGAATGGCAAAGCTGTCATTTTTGTGTGGAGCTGTTATGACAGTGCTTATGGCGGTTTCAGCACCGGTGATTTTACATTTTGTAAAGCTCACACCGCAGGCTGCAGAGTATCTGAAGCAGTTATTCGGTGTACTTGCCTTCTACATGATTGGACGATCGGTAAATGAAATCATCATAAACGGTGTCTTTGGTTCGGGAGGAGATACGATGTTTGATATGTACTCTCTTGCTGTGACGATGTGGGGCATAGCAATACCGCTTGCAGTTGCAGGCACATATTTTTTGAACTGGCCGGTGGTTGTGGTATATGCGTGCACCTGCGTGGATGAGGTTGGAAAGATACCGTGGACACTCATACATTTTAAAAAATACAAGTGGGTAAAGGATTTGACAAGATAATGGAAAATGTATGAAAACAAGCGTGTGCACAGGGAGTAGGTCGGTTATCGGCTTAATAAAGCGAGATGACGGATTGCCTGTCAACAATCTCAACATCCATAATCTCACCCAAATTACTGTCTGATTCATTGTCATGTATTTTCTTTAGGAGAAGCTCGGTTGCAAGCCGGGCTTTTTTTGGTACATTTTGTGATACCGATGTAAGCTTCGGTACGGTGTACTGGCATAGATTCAAATTATCATAGCCTATGACAGATAAATCAATCGGGACACGGTAACCGCCGAGACGCGCACCCTCCATGATGCCGATAGCACATATATCGGCAGTTGTTACCACTGCTGTGATTGGTGACTTGCTGCCTGCAATGGCACGGCCGGCTTCGATACCGCCCTCATATGAAGGTGGATAGCTGAAAATATATTCAGGACGGAAAGGAATATGACTGTCCTCCAAAGCTTTTTTGTATCCGTTAAAACGTTTGGTGAGGACGATATTTCCCTCATAATCAGCTACAAATGCAATCTCGGTGTGCCCGTGATTTATCATATATTTGGTCGACAAATATAAGCCCTTTTCATCATCAGATATTACATTTATGAGATTAGGGTGAGAGTAATTGCTGTCAAAGGTAGCAATAGGGCAGTTGGCTGCATCCATCAGCTTTTCAAGATTTTGGGCAGAGGTGGGGAAAACCAGAATCATCCCATCGACATTCCAGTTCTTAACCAAAGATAATATGTCTGAGCTTCTGGATACTGATTGAAGCATGGTGAAGTATCCGTTTTTGTGAAGCTCTGTTTCTATTGTACCAATCATTGTACTGACATATGGGTTCTCAAAATAATTGTATCCTGAAGCATATTCTTTCTCCTCTAAGAATGTAACAACTCCGATAATGTGTGAGGAATTGTTTGAAAGACTTCTTGCGTTCATATTCGGAACATAATTATATTCCTCTATAATTGAATTGATTTTATCCCTTGTTTTCTGTGAAACACGGCTTGTCTTTCCGTTGATTACGTTTGAGACGGTCATTGTGCTCACACCTGCCATTTCGGCAATATCCTTAAGTGTCATATTAAACTCCTTTTTATTCAGTATTATAATTTTTTACTATAAAGTTTATACATAAACCGAATATGATTTGAAATATAGGTTTATAAATTGCATTAAGTATACATTTTTATTTTGCAAATAGCAATCTGTTTTTGCAAATATTTACATAAAACCCTAATTTATATGTAAAAATGCACAAAAAATATATGAAAATAATATGGAAAATGATGAAAAAATAAAAAACTGTTGACGAATGTACAAGGCAGTGGTAGATTATAGTTAGATTTAGCGCTAAACTAATTTGAACGAAAAAGAGGATATTGAATTAAGAAAGTGAGGATTTCTATGAAGAAGAAACTTATTGCAACAGTTATGGCAGCTACAATGGCAGTGACAGCGCTTACAGGCTGTGGCAGCTCATCGGCTTCATCAGCTAAAAAGGACATAAAGGTACCAACAAAGCCATTTGGCGATACGGTGAAGTATGACCCTTCGGTTGAGATTAATGATGGAAAGGATATCTCAATTGACATGTGGGAGTGGGGAAGCGATGAATTATTTCAGAAGATTATTGACAGATACACAGCTATTCATCCTAATGTAACGATAAACCTGGTGGATAATCCATGGGAAGATTACTGGACAAAGCTTCCTCTGGCACTCGATGGTGAGAACGGACCGGCACTCTTCAATGTACATAACAGCTATCATGAGAATCTTATCAACTATATGGCTCCGCTTGATATTCCTGTTGAGGATTTGGAGCAGGACTTTAATGGAGTAAACGCCCATGTGATTGATGGTAAGGTTTATTACATTGATTACGGAATGATGACAGGCTCTGTTTATTACAACAAGGAGATGTGGAAGGAAGCCGGACTAACAGATGATGATATTCCAAAGACCTGGGATGAAATGATTGAGGTAGCAAAGAAGCTCACAATCAAGGATGGAGACAATATAGTCCAGGCCGGACTCAATTTCAATAATGATTTCCACCAGAATTATCTGCTTGGTCTTAATTATCAGCTTGGTGAGAACCTCTTTAAGGAGGATGGAAAGACACCTAATGTCAATTCGGATGCCATGAAGAAGGTAATGCAGATGCTTGTTGATATGTACGACAAGGATCAGATTGGTTCAAAGGATTTTGGCGATAAATGCGCAGACAGCTTTGGACAGGGACAGTCGGCAATGGTTATTCAGTGGGGACATTATTACAATACACTTAAGACCACATGGAGCGATATAGATTTTGGCGTATTTGAAATTCCTACATTTGACGGAAATCCATATGCATACAATAGATATAACGGTGAGTCAACATTCGGTGTAAACAAAAAAGCACCAAAGGATCAGCAGGCAGTTGCACAGGATTTTGTAAAGTTTTTCCTCTGCGATGATGAGTCTCAGGTAGATTTCAATCTTGCTATGAGTACCTTCCCTGCAAAGAAATCCCTTGCAGACAATAAGGAAATACTTAAAAACCCATCGCTTAAGGTACTTGCAGAGCACATTGACCACTACATCTGGCCGGGTCCGATGCCTTCATGTGTTGAGGAGGATATGAAAAAGGCCGGAGAGGACATATTCTACAATGGAGTGGATATTGATACAGCTTTAGACAAGGCACAGGCTGATATTATAAAGGATATGAAGAACAGTTCATTCCAATCAGTCGAGAATCTATATAAGTTTGCAAAATAACAGGTAAAGATTCACTACGGAGGATTATTAATGTTTAAAAAATCACGTCCATTACAAAGTAAGAGTGAAATAATTTTAAGAAACATAGTTGTTTTAGCTATGGTAGTTTTCTTTATAGTGTTTTTGATAATACCAATTGGTATAGCATTTGCAGGAAGCTTTCATGAGTGGAATCCGTTAAGCGGAACATACAAGTTTTTGGGTCTGGAAAATTATAAGCAGGTGTTCACGAGCAAATTGTTCGGCAAATCAATGTTCAATACCGTAATTTTTTCGGTAGTTGTAATTGTTTTCAGAGTCGGTCTGGGACTGGGAATCGCGTATGCTATTTATTCAACGCTTATAAAGCATAAGAGCTTTTTCAGGGCAGTTTACTATATGCCTGTAGTAACGCCTATGGTTGCAGTGGCATTTGTATGGAAGTTCATGTACAATCCACAGATTGGAATCATCAACAAAATATTCGGGCTCGATATCAACTGGCTGATGAATCCCAAAACTGCTCTGATTGCAGTAATTATAATGACCATCTGGAAGGATTTTGGATATGCGGTTGTCATGTATATGGCAGGCCTGTACTCACTTCCGGCAGATGTCATGGAGGCAGCACAGGTTGACGGAGCGAGTGGCTGGCAGAAATTCAGATACATTACATTGCCGTTGCTTAAGCCTATGACACTTTTTGTAGTCATTACATCAATTATTTCGTATATCCAGGCATATGTTCAGATACTCATCATGACAGAGGGTGGACCGGGAACATCAACATATCTGGCTTCTTACATTATTTACGATGAGGCCTTTGTCAAATACAACTTTGGATATGCATCAGCACTTTCATTTGTGCTTTTTGTGATTACCGCAGTGCTTACCGTGCTTTCTTTCAAAGTATCGGGCAAGGAAGAGTAGGAGGAGAATATCATGAGAAAAAAAGTAAGCAGTATAGTTTTAAATGTATTCCTTCTATTATTGGGCATTGTTACAGTTTATCCGTTTATATGGATGCTATGCTCATCATTTAAGCAGAATAAGGAAATAATGGCGTTGCAGCAACATCTGCTTCCACAAGAGTTTACAATAGACAATTACATCAGCATGAATTCGCATTTCAATTTCATGAGGTTTTTTGGAAACAGTTTGTTTATCACGATTGTTGTAACCCTGCTTGTGGTATACACCAGTACAATCTGTGGTTTTGTATTAAGCAAATATAAGTTTAAGGGCAGAAATATCCTATTTGGCTTTGTATTGGCTACTATGATGATTCCATGGTGTGTAACAATTATTCCAAAATACACTATGATTCAGAAATTCGGATGGATGGACAGCTATAAGGCACTTATTATTCCGGCTATGTTCAGCGGATTTGGAATATTTATGATGAAGCAGCACATTGAGACCATCCCTGATGAGATTATTGAAGCTGCCAGAATGGATGGCGCTAATGAGTTTTATATCTTTCACAGGATTATATTTCCGATGGCAAAAAACGGAATTTCAAGTATAGCTATTTTTCAGTTCCTGTGGACATGGGAAGACTATCTGTGGCCTTATCTTGTAATTAATACCAAGGAAAAGCAGCTATTGGCAGTGGGTCTGAAGATGTTTAACGGACAGTATTCAACAGATTATGGCGCACTTTTTGCGGCAACGGCAATATCTATCATACCGGTTTTACTGATATATCTGTTCTTCCAGAAGCAGTTTATCGCAGGAATTGCGGCATCGGCTGTCAAGGGATAGCGTAATTTATATGAGAGGGAGTATTTCATGCAGGAAATATACAGAGTAAAGACAAGTCCGGTGGCATTATCGGACAATATGATAATAGGTGAAAAATACAGGATTACATTACTGACAGAGGCGCTTGTCCGTCTGGAATACAGTGAAGATGGCGTATTCGAGGATAGGGCAACACAGACAGTATTGTTCAGGGATTTTCCAAAGACCGGCTATCATGTGGTGCGTAACGCTGATGGAATTGAGGTTCATACATCAATGCTGCACCTGATATATAATGAGAAGGAGTTCTCATCACACGGACTGAGTATACAGATTAAGGGAAACCTGAGCGCATATCACAGCATCTGGCATTATGGCGAGAAGGTGCATGATTTGCAGGGTACAGCGCGTACACTTGATGACGTAAACGGAGAGGTTGAGCTTGGACACGGTGTCGTTTCACGCTTTGGATATTCAATTCTTGATGACAGTAAATCACAGATTTTACTTGACGATGGATGGATTGAGCCAAGAAAAAAAGGTGTGTCTGATTTGTATTTCTTTGGATACGGACATGATTATAAACAGGCGCTCAATGATTTTTACAGGCTTTGCGGCAAGACTCCGATGCTTCCACGATATGCACTGGGAAACTGGTGGAGCAGATATTATAAATACTCAGAAGAAAGCTATATGGAGCTGATGGACAAATTCGATGAAAAGAATATCCCATTCACGGTAGCTGTAATAGATATGGACTGGCATCAGGTTGATGTGGACCCTAAATACGGAAGCGGCTGGACAGGATATACTTGGAATAAAAAGCTTTTCCCGGATCCGAAGCGCTTTCTTGGAAAGCTCCATGACAGAGGAATGCATACTACCCTGAACGTACACCCTGCGGATGGTGTGCAGGGCTGTGAAGAAATGTATGTTGATATGGCAAAGGAAATGGGCGTGGACTATGAAAATGAGGACCCGGTTGTATGTGATCCGGCAAGCCCAAAGTTTATGGATGCATATTTTAAGTATCTTCACCATCCGAGAGAGGCTGAAGGTGTGGATTTCTGGTGGATTGACTGGCAGCAGGGCAGTAACTGCAAGGTTGAAGGATTGGATCCGCTATGGATTTTTAATCATTTTCATTATCTCGATAATAAAAGAGACGGCAGGCGTCCAATGACATTTTCGCGCTATGCAGGTCCGGGAAGCCATAGATATCCGATTGGATTTTCGGGAGATACACATATTACATGGGAGTCGCTTGATTTTCAACCGTATTTTACAACGACAGCGACAAACATCGGATATGGATGGTGGAGCCATGATATTGGCGGACATATGCTTGGCTACAAGGATGATGAGCTGACAGCCAGATGGACACAATATGGTATATTCTCTCCGATAATGCGTCTGCACAGCTCATGCAGCGAATTTAACGGCAAGGAGCCGTGGCGATTTAAAAAAGAGACTGAGGAAGCGATGGAGGCAGCGCTCAGACAGAGGCATTGTATGATTCCGTATCTGTATACCATGAACTATCGCAGCTATGCCGAGAATATGCCGCTGATTGAGCCTATGTATTATGAGTATCCTGAAAATGCAGAGGCTTATGAGGTAAAGAATCAGTATTTCTTTGGCAGCCAGCTTATGGTAGCACCTGTTACAACTCCACGTATTAAGGGACTTAATGTGGCAAAAACCAAAGTATGGTTCCCGGAGGGCATCTGGTATGATATCTATACAGGCATGCGCTATGATGGTGGAAGAATGCTGGAAGTTTACAGGGATTTAAGCAGCATACCGGTGTTTGCGAAGGCTGGAGGCATACTTGTGTGTGCAGATGCTGATGAGCTTGATGCAAGATCTGTTATCAAAAATCCTGATGTATTATGTGTCAGGGTATTCCCGGAGGCTGATGGTGAGTTTGAGCTATACGAGGATGACAATGAATCCTGCGGATATGTGGATGGCAGATGTGTGACCACAGCTATGAAATATTCTGCGGATAAAGATATGTTTGTCATTTCTCCGGCAGATGGAGATACATCATTAATACCTGACAACAGAACCTATAAGCTTGTCTTTGAAAGAAGAACCGAGGCAGCAGCCGGTAAGGTAAAGGTATCTGTGGACGGTAAAGAGGTCTGGGCAAAGAATGAATATGATAAAGAAAACAGAAAGCTCATCGTTACTGTAAATGCATCGACAGCGAGCAAAATAAGCGTTACAATATCGAAAGACACAGTAGCGCTTGATAATCAAATCGAAAAAAGATGCTTTGATTTCCTGAATCAGGCAGAGATAGGCTTTGTGCTAAAGGATGAAATCTACGGTCTTATTACATCGGGAAAGAAAACAACAGTGATTTTATCAGAGCTCAAGGCAAAGGAGCTTGATACAGAGCTGTATGGTGTATTGACAGAGATACTTACAGCCTGAGGCAGTCACCGGTCATACTAGGTGTGACCGGTGACTTTCTTTGTTGTAAAAATTAAAATTGATGATACTATTATAGTAAACAGAAGTATTTTTATAAGAAACATCAGGAGAAACACTATGAACAATTGGGACAGAATGAGAGCGGGAAAGCTCTACAATGCAGACAGCACAGACATAGCAGGCTACCATGAAAGAGGAATGGGGCTGTGTGACAAATTCAACCGCACACCGATTTGGATGAAGAAGCGTAAGCAGCGTATTTTGGAGAAAATGATACCATCTGCAAAGGATGGTGGCGCATGCATCTTTGCACCATTTTACTGTGAGTATGGTGTAAATATCCACTTTGGCAAGGGCTGCTTTGTAAACTACAAATGTACATTTCTGGATTGCGCACCGATTGAGCTAGGTGACGGAGTCTGGATTGGAGCAAATGTCACTATTGCGACACCTTGCCATCCGTTTTTGTCAGAGGAGCGTCTGCCGCAGGAATATCCGGACGGCTTCCATGACCTTGAATATGCAAAGCCTATAAGGATTGGTAACGGAAGTTGGATATGCTCGAGTGCTACAATCTGTGGCGGTGTCACAATCGGAAAGAACTGCATAGTGGCAGCAGGTGCAGTTGTAAACCGCGATATACCCGATAACTGTATCGCAGCAGGTGTGCCGGCAAGGGTGTTGCGCAAGCTTGACGAGCAGGATCGCATGAATGTGTGGGACACTTACATGAAAAATGAGGTGCCGTTGTCGCAGAGGGAAAGAGAGAGGTAGTTATTGACCAACATACCAACAAATGGTACTATAGTAACAACGAAGAAACAACTCGAAACTATATAATTATATAAGGGTCAAAAGGTATTTTGACCCTTTAATCATATAATTCAAGGGAGGATTACGCAATGGGAAATTCATATAAGAACTGTAAAATACAGGACAACACAGCAGAGCTGATCTACGAGAACGGCAGTCTGTTTGTTACCATATTTGAAAACAACATAGTGCATGTTGCACAAAAACCCGGCATCGAAAGTGTTGCAATAGAAGAGGGCTTTATTCCGAAGACCGCCACACCGGACGTGACCTGCAAGGATACGCCTGATACCAAGGGGACCGCAGCAGAAGCCGGTGTAAGCGATGCAGCAGTTAAAGCAGTCATAAGTGCAAGGGATATTACTGTATATGTGAAGGATAACGAGAAGCTTGATATTTATTACAAAGGGAAGCTTGTGCTTTCAGATTATGAAAAAGCACGCAAAAAGAGTGAGAAGAATCCGTACGAGGATCTTGCCATCGCAGAGCTTGAGGGACATACTGTCGGAAAAGATGAAGAAAAAACTGACTCTGTTACCATCATCAAAAAGCTTGGAAAGGATGATGCTGTTTACGGTCTGGGAGATAAGCCGGGATGCCTCAACAAGCGTGGATATTCATATGTAAACTGGAACACGGATGATCCTGCGCCACATGTGGACAGCTTCAAATCGCTGTACAAATCCATACCGTTTTTTATCGTGCTGGGCGATGAATATTGTTATGGAATTTTTGCGGATAATACCTACAAGACAACCTTTGATTTCGGTTATGAAAACACAGATTACTATTTCGTCGAGCATGAGAAGGGCGAGCTGGACTACTATTTTATGCCGGGAAATGATATGGCAGAGGTGGTAGGACTTTATACATCAATGACAGGCACCACACCGCTTTATCAGAGATGGATATACGGCAGCCATCAGAGCCGCTGGGGCTATTACACACAGGATGAGGTGCTTGATATAGCTGACAAATTCCGCGAGCTTGATATCCCATGCGATGTGATACATATGGATATCGATTACATGAACGGCTACAGGGTATTCACCTTTGATGACAAGAAATTCCCGGATGTAAAGGGCCTTTCAGAGAAGCTTGCTGACAGGGGTGTAAAGCTCATATCCATCATTGACCCGGGTGTGAAGAAGGATGAGGACTACTTCATGTACAAAGAGGGCATGGAGATGGATGCATTTGCACATGATACAGATGGCAGTGTATATGAAAATGCTGTCTGGCCGGGAACATCGGTATTTCCGGACTTCACAAAGCAAAGCGTCAGAAGCTGGTGGGGAGACAAGACAAAGATACTCCTCGAGCACGGTATCAGCGGCATATGGAATGATATGAATGAGCCTGCAAGCTTCAACGGACCACTGCCGGATGATGTGCAGTTTGAGTATGGAGCACATGAAAAGGTTCACAATATTTACGGACATTTTATGGCAAAAGCCACATATGAGGGACTTGCGAAAAATGATGGTGGAAAACGTCCGTTTGTACTTACCAGGGCTGCATATGCCGGAAGCCAGAAATACTGCGGTGGCTGGACCGGAGATAATCACAGCATCTGGGCGCATATAGCACTTTCGCTCGAGCAGGTGTGCAATCTGTCAGTCAGCGGACTTGCCATGTGTGGCAGCGATATAGGCGGTTTCGGAAGTGATACTACACCGGAGCTTCTTGTCAGATTTTATGAGGCAGCAGTATTTGTGCCGTTTTTCAGAAATCATTCAGCGATGGGAACACGCAGACAGGAGCCTTGGCAGTTTGACGAGACTACGATAGATGCAGTCAGAAAGACAGTAAAGCTCAGATACAGATTTATCCCATATATCTATGATCTGGCACATGAGTGTGAAAAGACAGGAGCACCTATCGTGCGCCCGCTCGTATACGAGTATCCTGCAGATAAGCATGTGAGAAATATTTCCGATGAATATATGCTCGGAAGCTTTGTACTGGTTGCACCTGTGATCGCACCGGGCAAGGAGGCAAGAGAGGTTTATCTGCCTGACGGCGACTGGTATGATTACTACACAGGCGAAAAATACAGTGGCGGCAGATATATTTTAGCAGATGCACCACTTGATAAAGTACCTGTATTCATAAAAGCAGGAGCCATTATCCCTGTTGCAGACGGAGAAATCCGCTCTACAGAGGACATTACAGAGGATAAGATCAGTATACTGACATATCCGGGCAAGGGCAGCTTCGTGCATTATCAGGATGACAATGAGACGTTTGCATACAGAGATGGTGCGTATAATGCTGTTGAGTATACCCTGGATGGGGATGAGCTCGAGAAGAAGGTGTTGCATAAGGGATTGTAAAAATACATAACCTTAAATTTAAAATTCAATATCAACCTCAACAGGGCAGTGGTCTGAACCGAGCACATCGGTATGGATCGCTGCCTTTTGCAGTTTATCATTGATGCGCTTTGATGTGATAAAGTAGTCGATACGCCAGCCTGCGTTCTTCTCGCGTGCCTTAAAACGGTATGACCACCAGGAATATATACCCTCGGCATCCGGATAAAAATATCTGAAGGTATCGGTAAAACCTGAACCTAAAAGCTCCGTCATTTTAGCATGCTCCTCATCTGAAAAACCTGCATTCTTGCGGTTTGTTTTTGGATTTTTCAGGTCGATTTCATTGTGTGCGACATTCAGATCACCGCACAGTACGACAGGCTTTTGGGCATCAAGAGCCTTAAGGTATTCACGGAAATCATCCTCCCACTGCATACGGTACGGCAGCCTTTTCAGCTCATTCTGTGAGTTTGGAGTATAGCAGGTTACGAGATAGAAATTGTCATATTCGAGTGTGATGACACGTCCTTCCTTATCATGCTCCTCAATGCCTATGCCGTAAGACACTGATAATGCCTTGTTTTTGGCAAAAATGGCTGTGCCGGAATAGCCTTTTTTCTCGGCGTAATTCCAGTACTGGTGATAGCCCGGCAGGTCAAGGTCAATCTGTCCCGCCTGTAGCTTGGACTCCTGTATACAAAAGAAATCCGCATCTATACTGTTAAAAAAATCAAGGAAACCTTTCTGGACGCATGCGCGCAGTCCATTTACATTCCACGATATAAATTTCATGTCTTAATCCTCCATATAAGTGTGTGTATTAAAATCATATTTAAAAAGTATTCTTCTTACAAAAACGAAATCATATAAGCAGGCAGACAGAGTATGTCTTTGTCTTTTGAGAAATCCTTTGTATATACGAGATATTTTTGAAGAATACGGTTTGAAAATTTTATTGAAAATTCATCCAGTGACTTATGGGTTTTATAGCCACTGGATTTTACTTCAATAGGGCAAACCTTATTTTTTTTGGCAATAAGAAAATCTATTTCGTAATTATGGCGTGAACTTTCATTAAAAAAAGTATAGTAAAATAATTCGTTGCCATTACACGTTAAAAGCTGTGCAACTACATTTTCGTAAAGATAGCCTAGATTAGTTCCTAGCTTGTCATTTAACAATTTTTCATAAATTATGTTTTCTGTGAAATCTTTGTCTTTAAACATCAATGTAGTAAACAGCCCGGTATCGCATAAAAATAGTTTAAACCGGGTTAAGTCTTTGTTGGTTGACATACCGGCACTTGGGTCATTTGCATGGTATGATACCAAAACAGTTTTTGAGTCTTTTAACTCTGCAATCAGTTCCAGTGTATTATCGGCGCGATTGTTTGTCAGTACGCTTGATACCTGATATCGTGAAGCATTTTTGTTTAGCTGCGCAGGAATTGCATCAAAAAGCATAGATATTTTTCCAGTGGCATCTATTTTTTTGAAATCATCTTCATAAAGATTCAGAATATCACGCTTTACGTCATCAACCTTACGGAAGTTATTGGTTTTGATATATTCATCAACTGCCTGCGGCATTCCCCCGACAAGCATATAAAGACGGAAATCACGCATCAATTTACGATTAATCTCTTCTCCGAAGGGTTTTTGAGAATCGAATAGCTTATGGATTAGGGGGATAGTTGTTTCATCATTCAAAGCCCATAAAAATTCTTCATAATCCATAGGATACATGTTTAGCTTTCTCTCTTCGCTTGGAATAAGTATATCCTGTACGTTTTTTTTGATAGAAATCAGAGAACTGGTTTCTATATAATCATATCGGTGATCTTTTACAAGTGATTTGATAGCCTGTCTTGCGCGGGGGCATAATTGTACTTCGTCAAAAATAATCAAAGACTCTCTCTCATAGAGATCGACTTTGTATTGGAGCTGCAACTGCAAAAACAGATAATTCAGATCTGAAATATCCTCAAACAGTTCACGTATATTTTTTGAGACGATTGAGAAATCAATGATTATATAACTTTTGTATTCATTTCGTCCAAATGACTCTACGATGGTTGACTTGCCTATACGACGGGCTCCTTCGATTAAGAGTGCTGTTTTACCATCGGAATCCTTTTTCCATTGCAATAATTTATCATATATTTTTCGCTTAAACATGACATTCTCCTAATAAAATTACAAAATCGCATTTTTTATTTTGATGTTTTACTACAAAATCGCATTTTTTATTTCAACGATTTACCACAAAATCGCATTTTCTTTTTTGCTATTTTACCACAAAATCGCATTTTTTAAAAGAGGTTTGAATCTGCAGATTACACTTTTTATATAAAATCGTTACTGTTCACACCGAACAGTGTGACCAGCAACATAAAATACGTATAATAGAGGAAGAAAATACGTAAGAAAATACGCAAGATAAAGTCGGTTCATAAGCTGCACCAAGCTGGTGCAGAAATCAGAAATATGTGAAAATATGACATAAATATAATAAATCCGCTACACTATATCATATGATTACGCACATGATATAATGTAGCGGATTTTATTGTTGATTATTTTAAAGCTCAAGTAAAATTTCTTATAGCACATCGCTTCCATCAGGAATCTTTGAGATAATAGTTCTGTTAATCCTGATTAAGAATAATGTCGAAACAGTAAAGGATATCACCTCTGCTATAGGGAAAGCCCACCATACAGCGTGAAGTCCACCAAGCTTTGAAAGGATGTATGCTGCCGGAATTAAAACCACAAGCTGACGCATGATTGATACGATCATGGAAAAGACCGCCTTTCCCAAAGCCTGGAATACTGTGCCGACGATAATACAAAACCATGCGATGAGGAAATGCACTCCGATTATTCTGAGCGCCGGAACACCGATTTTGAGCATATCGTCAGAGGCGCTGAACATTCCAAGAAGCACATGTGGTATGAACTCAAAGCAGGCAAAGCCAACGAAGAGCAGACAGAATGCTGTTATCAGGCTGACCTTTATTGTCTTAACCATACGCTTTCTGTTCTGTGCACCGTAGTTGAAGGCGATGATAGGTGTGATTCCGTTGTTCAGTCCGAATACAGGCATAAAGAAGAAGCTCTGCAGCTTGAAATAAACACCGAAAACAGCAGCGGCAGTCGATGAAAAGCCGATAAGTATTCTGTTCATGGCATATGTCATTATAGAGCCTATAGACTGCATGATGATTGACGGAATACCGATAGCATAAATGGTTCCCATGATTTTGAAATCCGGGCTGTAGCCCTTGAAGCTCAGGCTGATTTCATGATTGAATTTGTGGTTGCAGGCAAAAGCAACAACGGCGGCCACGCACTGTCCCACTACAGTTGCCACAGCAGCACCGGTAGCACCGAGCTTAGGGAAGCCAAGCAGTCCAAAGATCATGATAGGATCCAGAATGATATTTGTGATGGCACCGCAAAGCTGTGAGGTCATGCTGAAAATAGTTCTTCCTGTCGATGTAAGCACCCTCTCAAAAAAGATTTCCGCAAAAATACCAAATGAAAAAATCATAACAGTACTCAGGTAGCTCACACCCATATCCATGATTTCGACATCAGCATTTCCAATCTGACTCATGTAAAAAGGCTTTACGATTGTAAGTCCGAGAATCAGAAATATTACGTAGCTGAATGCATATAGTACGGCACCGTTGATGCCGATTTTGTTGGCTTCACCATATTTATGGGCACCGAGTGACTTTGACAGCAGCGCGTTTACACCTACACCTGTACCGGTTGCGACAGCGATGATGAGTGTCTGCAAAGGGAAGGCAAGTGAAACTGCTGTGAGTGCGTTTTCGGACAGCTTTGCAACGAAAATACTGTCCACGATGTTGTATAGAGCCTGTACGAGCATGGAAATCATCATAGGCAAAGACATGTTAAATACAAGTCTGCCTATAGGCATGGTTCCCATCTTGTTCTCTGTTACAGGGGCTGAATTTGTTTCCTGACTCATAATTCCTCCTATTGTAAATGATTGTAATTTAAACTTCCGGCATTATATATGTAGGAAGCTTTCGTTATTAAAATTAAAATCACCGGTAGATTAGCCGGTGTTTAAAATGTGCAACAAAGCGCCAATTACATATAATACCATGACTGCAGGATACTTTCAAGGTATTATATAACTGTTAAATCATATCATAATAGTTAATGAAAAAATGCCTCAAAAAGTATAGCATTGCAGGGTATAAATTACGATAACCGCTTGACAAAATGACAGAGAGATATATAATTAGTTCAAAAATGAATAATTCAAAAATGTATAACAAAGCGGTAAAATAGGAAAAGGAAAGAAGGAATATCACATATGAAATTTAACTTTGAGTTTGCAGAGAAGATTTCGCGAACCTACAGCGATGAGTGCAGACCACTGTGCCATGAGCTGAAGCTTCCGCAGACAGCCTTTGATATACTCATGTTTCTGGCGAACAATCCGGAATATAAGACGGCAAGGGATATAGTTGAAATAAGAAAAATCAAGGCAAATCTTGTGTCTGTAAATGTTGATAAGCTTGTGAATGAAGGGTATCTGGAGAGAAAACCTGTGGAAAATGATAGGAGGAAGACGGAGCTTGTCTGTACAAAAAAGGCCGGGACTGTCATTGAAAGAGGAAGGCGTATACAGCAGCAGTTTACAGCAAATCTGTTTGCAGGGATAGATGAGGAGCAGAAAAAGCAGCTGACGATTGTTATGGAACAGCTTGAGAATAATATGGATGAAATAATCAGGAGGAAATCACACAAATGAGCACATTAATAACTATAATAGTAACATTTTTTGCCGGTATGGGCGCAGGCCTTGGAACTGGCTTTGCGGGACTAAGCGCAGCAGCAGTAATAAGCCCTATGCTCATTACATTTTTGGGAATGGATCCTTATATGGCAGTGGGAATAGCCCTGTCGTCTGATGTACTTGCCAGCGCAGTGTCAGCCTATACATATGGAAAGAACAAGAACCTTGATGTAAAAAACGGGCTCATAATGATGGTCACGGTTTTATGCTTCACGGTTGTCGGAAGCTATGTATCAAGCCTCGTGCCGTCAGCAACAATGGGCAACTTTTCGGTATTTATGACATTTTTACTCGGAATCAAGTTTATAGTCCGTCCTGTCATGACAACAAAGGAGGCCATGCAGGGAGTTTCAGCTAAAAAGAGAGCTGTCCAGTCAATCATCTGCGGCGTGCTTATCGGATTTATCTGTGGCTTCATAGGTGCGGGAGGCGGTATGATGATGCTCCTCATCCTCACATCAGTGCTTGGCTATGAGCTTAAGACTGCAGTCGGAACGAGCGTATTTATCATGGCATTTACAGCCTTTACAGGAGCTGCCTCGCACTTTGCCATCGGTGGAAAACCGGACTGGTTTGTGCTGCTTTTATGTATTGCATTTACACTCCTTTGGGCGAGAATTGCAGCGGTCTTTGCAAACAAGGCATCCGCAAAAACCTTAAACCGTGCCACAGGTATTGTACTTGTAATACTTGGCATCGTGGTATTTGCATTTTCACTTCTGAGCTGATTTTTCTTGAATATATAACTGTAAGCCCCGGCTGCCCGACCGGCACACACAGCTTCCCCGCGTGCGAATAGCGAAGCTGCTTAGATACTGTAGAAATTATGCCATGAAACACAGAAACGCTCCTGCATGGACGCAGGGGCGAGGAGAACCGCGCCACGGACGGCGCGTTTCGACGGTTTCGTCAGGCATAGAAGCTCTTCAAGCATAATTTCGTACAGTATCTTAGCAGCGCAGCGTAGCACGCGGGGGAAGCTGTGTGTGCCGGTCGGGCAGCCGGGACTTGCATCATTACATAAAACAAGATAAAAATCATCATACGTATTTTGAGGGAATTGCGAAAAAATCATACCATTTTGTGCAAAACCACATATTTAATAGAAAGATTCACATAAAGATTATTGAGAATACAGTATTGTGCCCTTAGAAAAATAGTACTATACTAAATTCATCTGACGAATTCAGACTTGAGTATAAATAATAATATGATTAAAGGGTCAAAAGGTATCATAAGATAGGAGGAAATAACAAACTATGTCTTCAAAAAAAGATGCGATGAAAAAGAAATTGGAAAACATGCATTTGGGTGAAAGGATTAACTATGGCTATAGAATGGTTATTACCATGATGCTTATTTCGGGACTGCTTTCGATTGCGGTCATTGGTGTGTTGTTTTTCAATATGTTAAACTATGTAAACAAGGTAAATGCTGCCGATCAGGCGGTTAAGACATGTAGAATAAATGTAAATGCAGCGGCTAGAAATGTAAGAGAGATGGCACTTAATCCTGACAAATCAACATATGACGACTATGAGCAGGGCGCAAAAGAAAAGCTTGAAGATGTTGATGTGCAGTTAAAAACAATAAAAAAATCAGGTATCGTTCCTGAGAATCAGTATAATGAATATTCAAAGGCTCTTTCTGACTGGGCGAATATCGGATACTCAATCATGGATAAGATTAAAGCCGGACAGAAGGATGAGGCTGTTGATCAGATTATCAATGAGTGTACACCAAAGTTAAATAAAACAGTTGAGCTTGCAAAGGAAATCAACAAGCTGACTGACGAAAGAAGCCATCAGGCAGTTGTAAGGACATATGTATGTGCTGCAGTCGGACTCATAGTCATCATTATCTGTCTGATATGTGCATGGCAGTTGACAAAGAGAACAGGAAAGATCGTGCTTGATACAATCCTTGAGCCATTACATGCAATCGAGGAAGTGGCAAAGGAGCTGACAGAAGGAAATCTTCACAGCACACTTGATTACCGTTCAGAGGATGAAATCGGTAGATTGGCACACAGCATGAGAAAGTCTATCCGTATTCTCGGCTCATATGTGGATGATATAGACAGGTCGATGAAGCTCTTTGCGGACGGACATTTTGATGCACAGCCGGAAGTAGAGTGGAGAGGCGATTTTGTAGGTATTTTACATTCATTTATGGAATTTGAAAAAAGTATGGCAGTCACCATAAAGGGAATCCAGAATGTATCAAGCGAGGTTTCAAGTGCGGCAGAGCAGGTAGCTGCAAGCTCAAATGACCTTGCAGACGGTGCAACCAATCAGGCTGCGGTTGTAGAGGAACTGACAGCGAC
>OIDK01000251.1_pt1 | contig 20318 bp, 13 predicted proteins | sample 1581551 | NCBI WGS metagenome assembly OIDK01 (sample SAMEA3882522, study PRJEB24775) | human gut metagenome | biome: human-associated habitat; feature: intestine environment; material: feces | place: Netherlands | collected 2009/2010
AAAAAAGTGCAGCTGCACCTAAAAGGAGTAATGTTTTCTTCATAACTTAAACCGATAATTTGTTTTTATTTGTCTTTAATATATTTCATGTGCGAAGATAGCACTATTTTCCTAAACAACCAAGCGTTTAGGTGAAAAATTGGATTTTTAGCGTGTTTTTCCCGGAAATTACTCACCTACGAGCATTTTTCCCGCCATTTCCCTCTTTGTAGAGGGGGCTGTCAAAAATGGATAGAGCACAGGTTGGTACGAATGAGCAAGGGCGGGCTACAAGCGGTTTTCCGCTTACAACCCGCCTTTGCAGATATCCTTGGTCTATTCGCCTACAGAGACCAGGTAATAGTTTTTCTTGCCACGCTGCACGAGCAGATACTTGCCGTCGATGAGGTCCTCGGCTGTGACAGGACGGTCGAAGGCCGTGAGCTTCTCCTTGTTAAGGCTCACACCGTTGCCCTTGACGAGCTTGCGCATCTCACTCTTGCTGGGGAAGATCTGCCAACCCTCCTGACAGAAGATATCAACGGCAGGTTGTCCGAGCTGGTCGCGGGAGATCGTATAGTGGGGCACGTCCTTGAATACATCGTTGAGCGTAGCCTCATCAAGCTGCTCCAGCGTCTCGCGGGTAGCCTTGCCGAAGAGTATGTTACTGGCAGCGATAGCCATGTCGAGGTCCTCGCGCGAGTGGACCATTACCGTCACCTCCTCGGCGAGACGACGCTGCAGGGCGCGGCGGCCCGGATCCTGTCTGTGCTCGGCGATGAGCCCCTCGATGGTTTCATGGTCGAGGTCGGTGAAGATGCGGATATAGCGCTCTGCCTCATCGTCAGCCACGTTGAGCCAGAACTGGTAGAAGGCATAGGGCGTGGTGCGCTTGGCGTCGAGCCAAACGTTGCCACTCTCCGTCTTGCCAAACTTCTTGCCATCGGCCTTCGTGATGAGCGGACAGGTGATACAGAAGGTTTCTACGTCGTTGCCCAGAGTGCGATGGATCAGCTCAGTACCCGTCGTCATATTGCCCCACTGGTCGTTGCCACCCAACTGCAACCGGACGCCATGCTCGCGGTAGAGATGGAGGAAGTCGTAACCCTGGAGGAGCTGGTAGGTAAACTCAGTAAAGGAAAGTCCGTCGCGCGCCGTACCGTTGAGACGCTGCTGCACGCTCTCCTTCGCCATCATATAGTTGACGGTGATGTGCTTACCCACCTCGCGGGCAAAGTCGAGGAAGGAGAAGTCCTTCATCCAGTCGTAGTTGTTGACCATCTCGGCCTTGTTGGGCGCCGTGCCGTCGAAGTCAAGAAACTTGGATGCCTGCTTCTTGATGGCCTCCTGATTGTGGTAGAGCGTCTCGGTGTCAAGGAGATTGCGCTCCGCACTTTTGCCTGAGGGATCGCCAATCATACCCGTAGCGCCTCCGACGAGAAGATAAGGCTTGTGTCCACAACGCTGCAGATGGCGCAGCATCATGATGCCGCAGAGGTGTCCGATATGGAGGGAGTCTGCGGTAGGATCTGTGCCGAGATAGGCCGACACGGTATGTTCCAAAAGATATTCCTCTGTGCCTGGCATGATCTGTGCAAGCATTCCACGCCATTTCAGCTCTTCAACAAAATTCTTCATAGAAATTGTATGAGATGTATTTAAAAGATTGTTCTATTTCTCCTTATTAATATATAGCACTCCATCATGGGCGCTACGCATCGTAGTGGGCCCGCCTCTTGACTCAAGGCACGGGGTCGTAGCCCGATCCACCCCAGGGATGGCATCTGAGCAGTCGGCGGATGGCCAAATAGAGACCCTTGAAAGGTCCGTGCTTTGCTATTGCCTGGCGCGCATACTCCGAGCACGTCGGCGTGAAACGGCAAGAGGGAGGCGTGAAGGGCGAGATACATTGCTGATAGAAGCGAATGGGCAGGATGAGCAACCAGCTAAGGATGCGCGAAAGTGCCCGCGCGGCTTCCGAAAGTCTCATCATCACGCTATGTGCTAAGTCCGTCAGGCTTTGGCACTACCCAGTCGCTCCGCCAGGCGGGCAAGGAGATTGCCCATGCGATGGTGGACGGTCGCGGTATCAACCAAATCATCGCTCAGCCAAATGAAGGCCAGGTCCAGATGGTTGCCCTCTGGCAGCGCCTCGGCGAGGATTTCCTTTTGCAAGCGATACGCCTCGCGCAATTGGCGTTTCACGCGATTGCGCGCCACAGCATGCTTCAGATGGCGTTTCGGCACGCTCAGGAGCACCTGCACGGCCACTGGGTCATACTCCGGACGGTCATAGAGACGATAGACCACACGAATCGGAAAGGCCGACAACGCACGGCTGCCTCCTTTGCTGAAGAGACGGTCTATCTGCAACTTGCTGACGATATGCTCTTCTTTGCCGAATGTGTGCTTACCCGCAGTCATCTTCGTGGGCGTTATATACTTTGGTCTATGCGCTTCTATGAATTATTGCTGTACTCTGTTCTCTCGCTTCAGATAGTTTTCCACCGCAGCCGTCATAGACGGAAACTCCTTGGTGGGTGCCTCCAAATCAAGACGCAGTCCCGAGTCGCGGATCACCTTGGCCGTAGCAGGACCAAAGGCTGCGATACGAACGTCGCCCTGCTCAAACTGGGGCATACTACTAGTAAACGACTGCACCCCCGTGGGAGAGAAGAAAACCACCATGTCATAGTCGAAGTTTTTCACCTCTTCCTCCGTCAGTTCGTTGTTCACCGTCCGGTACATCACACACTCGCGGTGCTTGAGGCCCTTCTCGTCCAGCAGCATAGTGAGACTGTCGTTGTGGACCGAACTCTGCGGCACGAGATAATTCTCCACCTTGTGCTTCACCATAGTCGGGATGAGGTCCGCGATCTTGCCCGTCTTGCCAAAGAAGACCTTGCGCTTGCGGTATTGGACGTATTTTTGAATATAAAGAGCGATGGTTTCGATGACACAGAAGTACTTCATGTCCTCAGGAATGGTGATGCGCATCTCCTTGGCCAGCTTGAAGTAGTTGTCGACAGCGTGGCGTGAAGTGAACACTACAGCCGAGTAGTCGAGGATGTTGATCTTCTGCTGGCGAAACTCCTTGGCCGTGATTCCTTCCACTTTGAAGAACGGTCTGAACACCATTTCTACACCTTGTGCTTTCTCTATGTCAAAATAAGGAGATTTGGCACTGGGCTGTGGTTGGGATATCAAAATCTTTTTAATCATCGTTGTCTTAAAAATTTATATTCAAATAGCTTGCTATCATTTCCAAAATGCCCCACGAAGTCACGATCGGCATCAGTTCGAGCGCACAAAAGTACAAAATAATTTGCAGATGGACGTTCGATTGACTGAAAAAGATAGTGAAGCTTTTGTAAAAGGTCAGAATCTTCACCAAAACGATGATGGAAGCGGTGTAGATAAAGGCAGAAGGGAGCGGAAGGTCGAAATAGACGACGAGAAGGACGAGTGGGAAAAGCAGCACGCCCTCCGTGGCACTAAGCAGTCGCCAGGACCGGTTCCATTGTTCATTATTTTGACGATGGAAAAATACCCAATTGACAAACTTATAGATACCATACTTCACTCCGAAATAGAGCGTGAAGAAGCCCGCAAAAAGTGCGATAAGGGCCAGTTGCGAGTCGATGACGAAGTCGGTATGGAGGTAGAACGCCTGATAGACATAGTAGATAATGCCCAAGAGCATGGCGGTCTGGAGGATGAAGAACCACTGGAAGCGACGCTCCAGGGCCGTCTCTGTCATCTCGGCCACGCTGCGCGGCACGAAGAAGAAATTCTTCAGCTGTTGCAAGAAGAGATTTTTGGAGAAGGAAAAGGAAAACATAGCCAACAAGAAGCAACCCAGCAGCAGCGAGGTGATGGTGTTGTCGTTGCGCAGGAGATAGGGAGCAGGATCGCCCGCCACGCCCACCCGTGGCAGTCCGAGCTCGGGGTGGAAATACTTCCCGCCATGGAAGTAGGTCGTGTCCATGAAGCGTGTCTTCTCGAAGGGCTTCACCTTCAGCACCCGGATGCCGAAAGTCGTCATCGTGTCCGTGCGCGTGTTGTAGGCTATGTCGCCGACCTTGAAATGGGCCTGAATGGCCGAATCCTTCTGGTCCTCGGTCGCGTCAGGACGCAACTCCTGCAACACACGGTAGGGAGTCATCCCTGCCGTGTTGCGCGTCTCCCCGTCTATTGTCGTGAAATTGGACCCCGGATTGGGCGTCGCGTTTTCATTGACGGGTTGCGTCGTCAGCGTATCCTTCAGCAGAACAGGCATTTGCTTAGAGTCCGAATGCTTCTTTCAGTTTCTCCACCAGGTCCAGTTTCTCCCAGGTGAACAGTTCCACGTCGATGGTCTTCGTCTCGTGGTAGCGGCTCGTAAAGCTTTTCTTCACCACCTCGTTCTTGCGGCCCATGTGGCCATAGGCTGCCGTCTCAAGATACATCGGCTGGCGCAGCTCAATGGCCTTAGGCTTCAGATCGAAAAGACCCTTTATCTTTGCGGCTATCTCGCCGTCGCTCATCGCCACATGCTTGCGTCCATAAGTATTGACATAGACACTCACGGGCTCCGCCTTGCCGATAGCATAGGCCAATTGTACGAGCACCTCATCGGCCACACCCGCAGCCACCATGTTTTTGGCAATGTAGCGCGCCATATAGGCGGCCGATCGGTCCACCTTGGAAGAATCCTTGCCCGAGAAGGCGCCGCCACCATGGGCACCACGTCCGCCGTAGGTATCGACAATGATCTTGCGGCCCGTCAGGCCCGTGTCGCCGTGAGGACCACCAATGACAAACTTGCCCGTGGGGTTGACCAAATACTGTATGTCGTCGTTGAAGAGTGCGAGGACAGATTTCGACTCGATCTGCGCCTTCACCCGCGGCATGAGTATTTCCTCCACATCCTTTTGAATCTGGGCCAGCATTGCCTCGTCGTCGTCCATGAAGGGGTCGTGCTGGGTCGATACGACGATGGTGACGATGCGCTGCGGCACACCCTCGTCGCTATATTCCACCGTCACCTGGCTCTTGGAGTCGGGGCGGAGATAGGTCATCTGCTTACCCTCCTTGCGGATGTCTGCCAGCGTCCGCATGATAAGGTGAGCGAGATCGAGCGTGACGGGCATATAGTTGGCCGTCTCATTGCAGGCGTAGCCGAACATCATTCCCTGGTCGCCAGCACCCTGCGCCTCCTCGTCCTCGCGGCTGACGCCCCGATCGATATCCTCGCTCTGCTCGTGAATGGCAGTCAGAATACCACAAGACTTCGAGTCAAACTGATACTCAGCCTTATTGTAGCCAATACGGTCGATGGTCTTGCGGGCCACGGTCTGCAAATCGACATACTCCGTGGAGCGCACCTCGCCCATGATCACCACCTGTCCCGTTGTGTTGAAAGTCTCGATGGCGCAATGTGCCTTGTCGTCATAGGCCAAAAACTGGTCGAGCAAAGCGTCGCTAATCTGGTCCGCTACTTTATCGGGATGTCCTTCAGAGACAGACTCTGATGAAAAAAGATATGCCATTCTGTTTTCCTTGTTGAAGTTCTTATTACCTTATAAATTGAGTCAATCACTCGATTGGGGTGCAAAGTTACGCAATTTTGCTTGTATAGCCATGCGTTCCAACTCATTATTATATTTTATTATGCTGCGCGCCGCTCTCCAGGGGCTATTTGCCATTGAGTATTCGCTTGATGTCGTTGAGCTTGTTGAGTGCGTCCATCGGCGTGAGGTGGTCGATGTCGAGATGTAGTATCTCGTCGCGGATCTGCGAGAGCACGGGGTCGTCGAGCTGGAAGAGCGACATCTGCATTCCGTCGGTCGCCACCACATTCTCCACATTCGGTTTTCCCGCCGACCCCACCTGAGCGTTGTCCGCCTCCAGCTGCTTCAGGATCGTCGAAGCCCTGCGGACGATGGAGGGCGGCATACCTGCTATCTCGGCCACATGGATACCAAAGGAGTGCTCGCTGCCTCCACGCTCCAGTTTGCGGAGGAAGATCACCTTGCCATCCATCTCCTTGACGCTCACATTGTAGTTTTTGATGCGGTCGAAGCGTTTCTCCATCTCGTTGAGCTCATGATAGTGGGTGGCAAAGAGCGTGCGAGCCTGGGCACGCTTGTGCTCGTGGAGATATTCCACGATGGCCCAGGCTATGGAGATGCCGTCGTAGGTGGAGGTGCCGCGCCCCAGTTCGTCGAAGAGTACGAGCGAGCGTGGCGTGACGTTGTTGAGGATATTGGCAGCCTCGGTCATCTCCACCATAAACGTTGATTCGCCCGTGGAGAGACTGTCGCTGGCGCCCACTCTTGTAAAGACCTTGTCCACCAGTCCTATGCGGGCGCGCTCGGCAGGCACGAAACAGCCCATCTGGGCCATGATTGCTATGAGGGCCGTCTGGCGCAGCAAGGCCGACTTACCCGACATATTAGGACCCGTGATCATCACAATCTGCTGGCGTTCCGTGTCCAGATAGACATCGTTGGGGACATATCGCTCCCCGACAGGAAGCTGCGTCTCGATGACAGCATGGCGACCCTGGCTGATGTCGAGCACGTCGCTCTCATCGACCACGGGGCGCACGTAGCCCTGCTCCTCTGCCACCTTGGCAAAGGAGAGCAGGCAGTCGAGATGGGCTATGACATTGGCATTGATCTGAATCTGCGGGATATACTCCCTCATGTCCTCCACCAACTGCATGAAGAGCGAAGTCTCGAGGGCGATGATCTTCTCGTCGGCACCAAGGATTTTCTCCTCATACTCCTTCAGTTCCTCGGTGATGTAGCGCTCCGCCTGGGCGAGGGTCTGCTTGCGCACCCACTCCGCTGGCACCCTGTCCTTGAACGTGTTGCGCACCTCCAGGTAGTAGCCGAAGACGTTGTTGAAGCCTATCTTCAGCGAACTGATACCCGTCTTTTCCATCTCCCGCTGCTGTATCTGCAACAGATACTCCTTGCCATTGTCGCGGATGGATCGCAGGTCGTCGAGCTCAGGACTGAAGCCCGCCGCTATCACGCCCCCCTTGTTGATCTGCAAGGGTGGGTCGGGCTGTATCTCCTGCTCTATTCTCTTTCGGAGCGTCTCGCAGAGGTTCAGTCGCTCGCCCACGCGCCGCATGGCCTCGTTGTCCGACTCCAGGCAAGCCGTCTTCACGGGCACGGTGGCAGCCAGCGCATGGCGCAACTGGTTGACCTCTCGGGGCGAGATGCGGCCCACCGCCGCCTTGGAGATAATGCGCTCCAGGTCGCCGATGCGGTGAAACTCGTCGTCCACCGTCTCACGGAAGTCCGTGTCGCGGTAGAAATACTCCACACCATCGAGCCGCTCGTTGATCTGCCTGACATCGCGCAGCGGGAAGACCGTCCACCGTCGGATCATGCGTCCGCCCATCGGCGTGACCGTATGATCGATGACGTCAAGCAGACTCGTGCCCTCCTCCTGCATCGGCTGGAGGAGCTCCAGGGATCGGATGGTGAAGCGGTCGAGACGTACGTAGCGGTCCTCCTCGATGCGGCGCAGCGAAGTGATATGAGAGATATGTGTGTGCTGGGTCAATTCCAGATACTGCATGATGGCCCCTGCGGCAACGATGCCGTTGCGCAGGTGGTCCACGCCAAAACCCTTGAGGTTCTTGGTTTTGAAATGCTTGAGGAGCTTCTGTCGTGCCGTCTGGTCGGTGAAGACCCAGTCGTCGAGTTCAAAGGTGACGAATTTGGTGCCAAACTGCTGTTCGAAGTCCTGCTTGCGCGTGCGGTCGTAGAGCACCTCCTTCGGCTGGAAGTTGCCCAGGAGTTTCTCCACATAGTCGTAGTTGCCCTCTCCGGTGAGAAACTCTCCCGTGGAAATATCAAGCAAGCTCACACCGCAAGCCCCCTTACCGAAATGGATGGCGGCAAGAAAGTTGTTCTCCTTGTAGTTGAGCACGTTGTCTCCCATGGCCACGCCCGGCGTCACGAGTTCGGTAATGCCGCGCTTCACCATCTTGTCCATCTCCGAAAGGCCCTTCTTGCCCTTGATGGCGGCCCGCTTTTTCTTCGGATCCTCCAGTTGGTCGCAGATGGCCACACGCTTTCCCGCGCGGATGAGTTTCGGTAGATAGGTGTCGAGGGCATGGTGGGGAAAACCCGCCATCTCCGCCCCACTCGCCGCTCCGTTGTTGCGACGCGTGAGCGTGATGCCCAGGATGCGCGCAGCCTCCACCGCGTCGTCGCAGTAGGTCTCATAGAAGTCGCCGCAGCGGAAGAGCAGCAGCGCCTCGGGGTGCTTCTCCTTCATCGAGAAAAACTGCCGCATCATGGGGGTAAGTCCCTTGTCGTTTGTTGCCATAGTCAGCCTTTGCCTTGTTGAATTGTTGCCGCAGAGAGGGGAAAGATCAAGCAAGCAGCGTGACTCTTCCCCTTCGCGAAAGTTCAAGGATGCAAAAATACAAAAATAAGGCCGAATGGCAAAATGATACCCCCGTTTTTGTGCCTGGCGGGCGCAAAAAGTTTGAGGCGCGCCCGCCCAGCACACAGATTCTGCGCCCTTAGCCGACGCAGCGCTTGAGCCAGCTCCAGCCCTCCCGCACCCACAGGACGAGGGAAGAGCCCAGGATGATGATGGCCCAGTCCGCCACTTTGAGGTCGCAGACGTTGAAGAAATGCTGTATTCCCGGCAGTTCTACCATGGCTATCTGTCCAATGAAGATGATGGCCACGATCAGCAGCAGTCCCTTGCAGCCCTTGAAGTGGAGGGCGCTGCGTCCCGTCTCGAAGGCCCTGGAACAGAAGAGATAGAAGAAATGGGTCATCACAAAGATGGTGAAGAAGAGCGTCTCCTCGTAGCGGGTCAGTCCGTCGGACGCTCCGAGGCGCACGTGGAGCAAGTCCATGAGACTCGTGATGCCAGCGTGCTCGAAGATATAGAGCAGCACGAAGAGCAAGACGAAGAAGCAGCCGCCCACACCCAGGATATTTTCATACATCGCGCGGGTGAGAATGAAGCCCTTGCGGTCTCGCGGCTTGTCCCGCATCACGCGCTCCGAGGGCGGCAGCGAAGCCAGAGCCATGGCGGCAAAGGTGTCCATGATGAGGTTCACCCATAGCATCTGCGTGACCGTGAGCGGACTCTGCGTGCCCATGAAGGCTCCGCTCAGGACGATGAAGCACGCCGCCACATTGACCGTGAGCTGGAAGAGCAGGAAGCGCTGGATGTTCTTGTAGAGCGAGCGTCCCCACATCACGGCCTTGCAGATGGAAGAGAACGAGTTGTCGATGATCGTGATGTCGCTCGCCTCCTTGGCCACGGCCGTTCCGTCGCCCATCGAGAGTCCGACATGGGCCGCCTTGAGGGCAGGTGCGTCATTGGTTCCGTCGCCCGTCACGGCCACCACCTGGTCGAGTTTCTGCAGCGCCTCTACGAGCCGTTTTTTGTCCATGGGGCGCGCCCGGGCAATGATTTTCAAGTCCATCACACGGTGAGCAAGTTCCTCGTCCGAGAGGGCAGCAAACTCCGGCCCGGTGATGATTTTCCTGTCTCCGTCCTGCGGAGTCCAGAGACCTATCTGGCGCCCTATCTCCTTGGCCGTTCCTGGCGTGTCGCCCGTGACGATTTTGATCAAGATGCCCGCCTTCATACATTCCTCTACTGCTGCCGGCACATCGGCCCTCACGGGGTCGCTGATAGCCACAATGCCTTGGAAGGTAAGGCCCTTCGCCACCACCTTGCCCTCGGCGATGGCCTCCTCGCCGTCCTTGAGTGGCAACGAGGCAAAACCCAGCGTACGCATGGCCTGGCCTTGATAGCCAGCCAGCCAGCCATCGATGGTCTCGCGCGCCACGTCTCCTGCCGTCTGGGCACAGAGCGAGAGCACGATCTCGGGCGCACCCTTGACATAGAGCACGCGCTGCCCTCCGAGCCGAGGCGAGCGGACGACAGTAGCCATATATTTGCGCTCTGTGGAGAAGGGCAGTTCTTCGTCGATGGAAGCAGCCTCGCGCAACTGGCGGTAGTCCACGCCCTGCTGGTCGAGCCACAGCAGGAGAGCACCCTCAGTAGGGTTGCCCAGCACCTGGGGCGACTTCGGGTCGGAGAAATCCAGCGAGGCCGTGGAGTTGACGGCCATTCCCTCGGCCACAGCATCATCCCGAAGACATCCCGAAGGCATCCCGAAGAAACGGCTCTCATAGACCTGCATTTTGTTCTGCGTCAGCGTGCCCGTCTTGTCAGTACAAATAACGGTCGTAGCACCCATCGTCTCGCAAGCATGCATTTTTCTGACGAGGTTGTTGGTCTTGAGCATCCGCCGCATACTGTAGGCCAAGCTCAGCGCCACGGCCATGGGAAGTCCTTCGGGCACGGAGACGACAATAAGCGTCACGGCTATCATCAGCGTGTTGAGCGTATAAGTCACCAGGTCGTCCCATTGCTCCGCGCCGCCAAGCGACAGATGGAAATAGTAGATCATGGCCAGCAGCAGGAGGAAGTAGCTGGTGGAAGCCACGGCCTTGAACGTCCAGCGCCAGCGCTTGAAACGGCAGATGACGAGGTAGAAGAACAGCGCCGTGGGCAGAGCCAGCGTCCAGACCACGGGCGCCCAGTCGAAGAAGACGATGAGCCGTCCCACGATGATGAGGGCTGCGAATACATAACTGACGTTGGTCACCAGCAGTCCGAGGCGGTCCAGTTGCTCGTTGAGCGGCGTGCGGACACTATTGTCTATCTGTGCGGCCTCGAAGACCTTGCCGTTCTCCGTGGCGTCGCCCACGGCCGTGACGCGCATCCTGCCGTGGCCCTCCATCACCTTCGTACCGCGCAAGACGCGGTTGGTGGCAAAGGTGGCATTGGGGTCGAAGTCTTCGGGGTGAATGCTCTTGCGGCAGACGGGCTCTCCCGTGAGCGACGACTCATCGACCGAGAGGCTCACCGCCTCCAAGAGTTCGCCGTCTGCGGGAATCTCCGCTCCCGTCGGCAGCACCACAATATCGCCCACCACTACCTCGCGCTTGGGGATGGAGGTGACGTTGCCGTCGCGAATCACCTCCACGGGCTCATCGTCGTGGACCTGGTTGAGAATGGAAAACTGCTTGTCGGCCTCGCGCTCGAAGTAGAAGGACACGGCCGTAGCCAGGAATATAGCTACAAAGATGCCCACCGGCTCGAAGAAGACCGTCGCGCCGTGGTGCAGACCATAATACTCGTAGCAGGCTATGCCGATGGAGAGGACACCCGCGAAGAGCAGGATAATGATCAGCGGGTCCTTGAACTTCTCCAGGAAAAGCGACCAGACGGACGCTTTTTTCGGCGGAGTAAGGACATTTTCCCCGTATTTCTGACGACTGGTCACCACCTCCTCGGCACGAAGCCCCATGATGTGTTGTTGCTCTTTCATCGTTGATAATCTTATACTTATCGCCCCACTCCACTTTCTCTCTTCTTTCCCTTAGCCTAGGGCGAAGGGAGGGGGCGTTTTTTGAGGAATGCAAAGTTAGCGACAATACCAAAGAGCAACAAACGATTTATAATTATTTATTAGTAGCCAAACATATTTTTAGACAAACGTCATCGAATTGTAACAATCCGCCGCCTGAATGAGGTCGTTCCACAAGAGATCTGCAGCCGAATCTCACCTACGACCGAAACAAAGGGTAAGCTACGACCGAGACGAAGGGTAAGCTACGACCGAGACGAAGGATAAGCTACCATTGAGACGGGCCCTCAGCTACCGTGGGTCGCTCCTTGTTCTATGTGTCTCATGAGTTGTCAATGCGATAGTCTCTATGACGTCATTTGGTAGAATCACACCTATCTCTAAGACCTTCGAAAAATGAAGTTAACTTCATAGGCCGATGAATATAATTTCATTTTTTGAGTATGATTTGAGGCGTTTTTGATGAGTTGTTTCCGATTTGTCTCATGAGCCTATTTTGGGGTGATTTTGGATTATCGGGTGAGCCGACAGGGCCTTAACAAGGTTTTCGGAACAATTCGTTCCAAATTTAGGGAACGACAGGGGAATATCACGGAAAAAAACGCTTCAATGAGGAAAGTTTTTTGTAAATTTGCACGCAAATTGCCCCAAACACCCCCTCGGGCGGCAAACAGTACAAGCGATAACACAAAAACATAGCAATGGAATACGATTTCAGAGAGATCGAACAGAAATGGCAGCAGCACTGGCGGGACCATCAGACCTACCAGGTGACGGAGGACCCAACACGTAAGAAGTTCTACGTCCTCAACATGTTCCCCTATCCCTCGGGAGCAGGTTTGCACGTCGGCCACCCGCTGGGCTACATCGCCAGCGACATCTACGCGCGCTACAAGCGCCAGCAGGGCTTCAACGTCCTCAACCCCATGGGCTACGATGCCTACGGACTGCCCGCCGAGCAGTATGCCATCCAGACCGGACAGCACCCGGCGGTGACGACGGAGCAGAACATCAAGCGCTACCGCGAGCAGCTGGACAAGATAGGATTCTGCTTCGACTGGAGCCGCGAGGTGCGCACCTGCGACGCCGGCTACTACCATTGGACCCAATGGGCCTTTGAGCGGATGTTTGAGTCGTACTACGACAACCGCACGAAGCAGGCGCGCCCCATCCATGAGCTGGTGCGCCACTTCGAGGAGGAGGGCACGCTCGACATGGACGTGGCCCAGACGGAGCCGCTCGTCTTTTCCGCCCGCGACTGGCGGAGCATGAATGAGAAGGAGCAGCAGCAGACGCTCATGAACTACCGCATCGCCTACCTCGGCGAGACGATGGTCAACTGGTGCCAGGACCTGGGCACGGTGCTGGCCAACGACGAGGTGGTGGATGGCGTGAGCGTGCGCGGCGGCTACCCCGTCGTCCAGCGCAAGATGCGCCAGTGGTGCCTGCGCGTCTCGGCCTATGCGCAGCGGATGCTCGACGGACTGGATCTCGTGAACTGGAGCGACTCCATCAAGGAGACCCAGCGCAACTGGGTGGGACGCAGCGAGGGAGCAGAGATGCGCTTCGAGAGCATCACACCCGAGGGCACGGAGGAACGCCGCGGCCACTTCACCATCTTCACCACACGTGCCGACACGATCTTCGGCGTCACCTTCATGGTGCTGGCCCCCGAGTCGGAGCTGGTAGCCCAGCTGACTACCAGCGAGCAGCGCGAGGAGGTGGAGGCCTATCTCGCCTATGTCGCCAAGCGCACGGAGCGCGACCGCATGGCCGACCACAAGGTGACGGGTGTCTTCTCTGGATCCTATGGCGTCAACCCGTTCACGGGCGAGCGCATCCCCATCTGGATCTCTGAATATGTGCTCGCCGGCTACGGCACGGGAGCCATCATGGCCGTCCCGGCCCACGACTCACGCGACTACGCCTTCGCTCGCCACTTCCAGCTGCCCATCGTCCCGCTCATCGAGGGAGCCGACGTCAGCCAGGAGAGTTTCGACGCCAAGGAGGGCACGGTCATGAACTCGCCGCGCGAGGATGTGAACTCCACGCTCACGCTCAACGGACTGACCGTCCAGGAGGCCATCGCCAAGACCAAGGCCTTTATCACCGAGCAGGGCATCGGCCAGGTCAAGGTCAACTACCGCCTGCGCGACGCCATCTTCTCCCGCCAGCGCTACTGGGGTGAGCCCTTCCCCGTCTATTACAAGGACGACATGCCCTATATGATTCCCGAAGACTGCCTGCCGCTGCAGCTGCCCGAGATCGACGCCTACAAGCCCACCGAGAGTGGCGAGCCTCCATTGGGACGCGCCGAGAAGTGGGCCTGGGACACAGAGAAGCGCTGCGTGGTCGAAAAGAGACTCATCGACCATAAGACCGTCTTCCCCATCGAACTCTGCACCATGCCGGGCTTCGCCGGATCCAGCGCCTACTACCTCCGCTATATGGATCCGCACAACGACCAGGCACTCGTGGGCAAGAAGGCCGACGAGTATTGGCAGAACGTGGACCTCTACGTCGGCGGAACGGAGCACGCCACGGGCCACCTCATCTACTCACGCTTCTGGAACAAGTTCCTCTTCGACCTCGGCGTGAGCTGCAAGGAGGAGCCCTTCCAGCGACTGGTCAACCAGGGCATGATCCAGGGCCGCAGCAACTTCGTCTATCGTGTCAATGCAGCCGACGCTGCCGAACACCCCGTCTTCGTCTCCAAGGGACTGAAGGACCAGTACGACACCACGCCGATCCACGTCGATGTGAACATCGTCCACGCCGATGTCCTCGACCTCGACGCCTTCCGCGCCTGGCGTCCCGAATTGAAGAACGCCGAGTTTGTCCTCGAAGACGGCAAGTATGTCTGTGGCTGGGCCATTGAGAAAATGTCGAAGTCGATGTTCAACGTGGTCAACCCCGACGACATCGTAAGCCAGTATGGCGCCGACACGCTCCGCCTCTACGAGATGTTCCTCGGTCCGGTGGAGGCCAGCAAGCCTTGGGACACCAACGGCATTGACGGTTGCCACCGCTTTCTGAAGAAGTTCTGGAAACTCTTCCAGCAGGACCTCGTCGACGAAGATCCGACGAAAGAAGAACTCAAGAGCCTCCACAAGCTCATCAAGAAGGTGAGCACGGACATCGAGGTCTTCTCCTACAACACGAGCGTAAGCGCATTCATGGTTTGCACCAACGAGCTGACGCAGCAGAAGTGTCGCAACCTCCGCATCCTCCGTACCCTGGTGACGGTCCTCGCACCCTTCGCTCCCCACATTGCCGAGGAACTCTGGGAGCAGACGGGCGGCAAGGGAAGCGTCTGCGACACCGAGTGGCCGACCTGGAACGAAGATTACCTCGTCGAGGACGAAGTGCAGATGCCCGTCTCCTTCAACGGCAAGGCGCGCTTCCAGATCAACCTGCCCGCCACGGCCAGCAAGGAGGCCATCATCGAGGCTGCCATGAGCGACGAGCGAAGCCAGAAGTACCTGGAGGGCAAGCAGGTCGTCAAGACCATCGTCGTACCGGGACGCATCATCAATATCGTGGTAAAATAGACCGACCAAAGACGATTAGCATAGACTGGGGTCGGGAGCTGAAAACATCTTCCGACCCCTCTTCACAGACACAAGATTATCTCAATAGATTTTATCTCAGCAATAGTATATCTCTATAGTATCAATAGTAACAGTATATCTCAATAGCAATTATGTCAAAAACGGTAAAAAACTTTCTCAACAGTAGGGAGCACATGAAAAACCAGATGCTGGACTACCTCTGCATCGCCCTGGGCCTGATGTTCTACACCATAGGATGGACCTGCTTTCTCTTGCCCTACAAGATTGTGACAGGTGCGCTGACGGGTCTCTCCGCCATCGTATTCTACGTCACGGGCATTCCCATCTACCAAACCTACCTGACGCTCAACGTCGTCATGCTCATCGCGGCGCTGAAGATCCTGGGCCTACGCTTCCTGCTCAAGACCATCTACGCCATCGTCCTGCTCTCCACCATGCTCACGCTGGCACAGAGTTGGATGACGGGGGCCGACGGCCAGATGATCCAAATCCTCGGAGCAGGCAACACGTTCATGGCCTTGATTATTGGCACGATGTTCACCGGATCGGGCCTTGCCATCGTCTTCCTGAGCAATGGATCAACCGGTGGCACGGATATCATCGCGGCCTGTATCAACAAGTACAAGGACATCTCGCTGGGCAACGTCCTCATCTGCGTCAACTTCTGCATCATCGGTTCCTGTCTCTTCTTCTCAGCCTTTGGCGCAACGATGCAGGAGCGTCTCCACACGGTGGTCTTCGGTCTCTTCACGCTGCTGACGGAGAACGTCATGCTCGACTATGTATTCAACTCGCGACGACAGAGCGTGCAATTCTTGATCTTCTCCAAAAACTATGAGAAGATAGCCAGCGCCATTGGCACCACGACCCACCACGGCGTGACGATACTCGACGGCTACGGCTGGTTCACCAACACGCCGACCAAGGTGCTCTTCGTCCTGGCCCGCAAGCGCGAGAGCCAGTATATCTTCCGCCTCATCAAGTATGTGGACCCCCACGCCTTCGTCTCACAGTCGGCCGTCATTGGCGTCTTTGGCAATGGCTTCGACGAGATCAAGGGCAATATCTCGGAGAAGATGCGCAAGGAAATGGCACTGGGCGAGGAAACCGAGAAAGCAGCCCAAATGAACTATACGGAGGCCCTTGACGCAAAGGAACAGAAACCCACTATGAAGGGAGAAATACCTGCCGCAGAGGAAAAAGTATGATCAACAAGAAGATGATAGACTAGAAGAAAAAAAACGACGAATAGAACATGAACAACGACAAGATAAAACTGGTTTTTGCAACCAACAACGCGCACAAGCTGCGCGAACTGCGCGAGATTTTGGGAGAGGGCTACGAGCTCCTCTCCCTGACCGACATCGGTTGCCACGAGGATATTCCCGAAGACGGGGCTACGCTGGAGGAAAATAGCCTCGCCAAGGCACAGTATGTCTTCGACCACTATGGCTACGACTGCTTTGCCGACGACACGGGACTGGAAGTCGATGCCTTGGGTGGCGAGCCTGGAGTCCATAGCGCGCGCTACGCCGAGGGCACAGACCACGACAGCGAGGCCAATATGCGCAAACTGCTGGCCAAATTAGGAAATAATAACAACCGCAAGGCACGATTCCGCACCATCATCACGTTAATAAGGAGACAGGACGCGCCGTCGGCCTCACCCCGCACGGACTGCTTCTGCGGCGAGGTGGAGGGAAAAATCGCCCTGGAGAAGCATGGCACAGAAGGCTTCGGCTACGACCCCATCTTCATCCCCGAAGGCTACGACCAGTCGTTTGCCGAACTGGGCGAGACCGTCAAAAACCAAATTTCTCACCGAGGAAGAGCCGTCAGAAAACTGGTGGCGTTTCTCCACGGAGAGAAGGCGTAAGCACAAGGCGGAACGGATATCCTTGCCCGTCCAGGCTTGTCCGTCCCCATTTATACCTATTATATCTCATAGATGATGAAACATTTCGTATCAGCCCTGCTCTTGTCCGGACTCCTGAGTTCGGCCACGGGCCTGCAGGCACAGGAAATCGGAACGTGGAAGGCGTATATGTCCTACCACAACCCCACATGGGTGGAGAAAGGAGGCGACCGGCTCTACGTCCTCGCCTCCAACGACCTCTATGCCTACAACGAGAAGGACCAGAGCATCCACACCTTCGACAAGACCAACGGACTGACCGATACGGGCGTGACGCTCATCGGGTGGAACAAGGGGGCCGCGCGCCTCGTCGTCATCTATGAGTCGGGCTATATCGACTTGGTCGATGGCAAGGACAACGTAGTGAGCATCAGCGACTACTACAACCACTCCATGACCGCCGACAAAACCATCCATAGCATCTACAACTACGGGAAGCTCTGCTACATCGCCACAGGCTTCGGCATCGTCTGCCTCAATGTGGCGCAGGCGGAGATAGCCAACACCTACAACCTCGGCTTTGCCGTGGACTACTGCCACATCGAGGGCGGCTACATCTACGCCGAGTCGAAGCAGAAGGGACAGTATCGAGCCCTCATGACGGACAATCTGCTCGACAAGGGCAACTGGCGGCGCACGGGCGACTATGTGGCGCGCAGCGTGAGTCCTGACCCCGATCTGATGGCTACAGCGAAGACGCTTTCACCGGGCGGACCCCAATACAATTACTTCGGCTTCATGCGCTATAGCGGCGGCAAACTCTATACCGTCGGTGGCGGCTACGGACTGACCGAGCTGCGCCGTCCCGCCACCATCCAGGTGCTCGACGGCGGAGAGTGGAAAATCTATGAGGACGACGTGGCGGCGAAGACGGGCCACCAGTATCTCGATTTGATGTGTATAGACGTCGATCCCACCAATCCTGCCCGCGTCCTGGCGGGAGGCAGAACCGGCCTCTACGAGTTTAGCAACGGCACCTTCGTCCGCGAGTATAACTACGATAATAGTGGAGGCTGCCTGCAGGTGGCCCATGGCGTGGCGGCTGGCAACAAGGACTATGTCATCGTCAGCGGACTGAAGTTTGACACCACGGGCGACCTGTGGGTCTTCAATGGCATCAGCGATGGTTCCTCCCTGAGCCAGCTCACTAAGGAGGGACAATGGGTGAGCCACCACAACAAGTCGTTCATGGGCAGCGATAACACATCGCTCAACAACGGCGGCTGCCTGACCTTCGACACCTCGGGTAACCTCTGGTTGGCCAACAACCACTACAAGACGCCAGCCCTGGTGGTCTATCAGCCTTCCACGAAGGGCATCAACCGCTATACGCGCTTCGTCAACGAGGACAATGCCGAGGTCAATGGCGGCGGTGGCGTGCGCTGCATGGCAGAGGACCGCGACAGAAATATCTGGGCGGGACTCAACGGTGGCCCTGTCTATCTGCAGCCCTCCGACCTGGCAACCGATCCCGGAAGCGTGGTCTTCCAGCAGTACAAGGTGCCACGCAACGACGGCAGCAACCTCGCCGACTACCTGCTCACCAACATCGACATCACCTGCATGGCCGTCGATGGTGGCAACCGCAAGTGGTTTGGCACGGGTGGCAACGGCGTCTATCTCATCAGCGCCGACCTCAACACGCAGGTCCACCATTTCCTTTCCTCCAACAGTGGCCTCGTGAGCGACAACATCGAGTCGCTGGCCATCGACCCCAAGACAGGAGAGGTCTTCATCGGCACAGACAAGGGGCTCTGCTCCTATTTGAGCGACGCCTCGGAGCCCTCGCAGACGATGGACAAGGAAACCACCTACGCCTATCCCAATCCCGTTCGCCCAGACTACCGTGGCACCATCACCGTCACAGGACTGAGCTACAACGCCGACGTGAAGATCGTCACTACCGCAGGCACACTCGTGGCCGAGGGTAGAAGCCAGGGTGGCACCTTCACATGGGACGGCAACGACCTCGACGGCAAACGGGTGGCAAGTGGTGTCTATATGGTCGAGGCAGCCACGGAGGATGGCAGCAAGGGTGTGGTCTGCAAGATTGCCGTCATCAACTGATTTTCTCCTTTTCAGATTCCATCACAACAATAAGAATCTGTTCGAAAGGACCGGAAATCTCAAAAAAAGAAATAAAAACATGAAGAAAGTCACCCTGCTCATTCCCTGCTACAACGAGGAGTCGTCGCTCCCCGCCCTCCATGCAGCCCTGTGCGAGATCATGGACAGCCAGGTGCAATACCAATGGGAGGTATTGCTCATCGACGACGGCAGCCGCGACCAGTCGCTCAGCGTTATGCGGCAACTGCGTCGCAAGGACCCGCGGGTGGCCTTCATCAGCCTCTCACGCAATTTTGGCAAGGAGAATGCCATGCTGGCGGGCTTCGACCACGCCTCGGGCGACTGCGTCATCATCCTCGACGCCGACCTCCAGCATCCGCCTGCCCTCATACCCGACATGCTGCACCTTTGGGAGGAGGGAGCACAGGACGTCTATGCGCGGCGAGACATCGCCCGCGAGAGTTGGCTGCGCCGCCGTCTGAGCCGCCTCTACTACAGCCTCCTCAACCGTTCCACCCGCTTCGACGTACTCGAAAACGTAGGCGACTTCCGCCTCCTCGACCGCCGCTGCATCCTCGCCCTACGGCAACTTCGCGAGTCGCAACGCTACACCAAGGGAATGTACGTGTGGATTGGCTTCAAGAAGCAGGAGATCAGCTACCACGAGCAGCAGCGCACGGCAGGCCAGTCGTCCTTCAACTTCCGCCGCCTGGCCGACTTGGCCATCGACGGTCTAACCTCCTACACCACCGCCCCGCTCCGCCTTTCCACCCTCATCGGCCTCCTCAGTGCCCTGCTGGCCATCCTCTACATGGTCTATGTCTTCATCAAGACGCTCGTGGTCGGCGAAGCCGTCCAGGGCTTCCCCACCATCGTCATCCTCATCCTCTTCCTCGGAGGCGTACAGCTCATCTCCCTGGGCATTATCGGCGAATACCTCGGCAAAGTCTTCATCGAGACCAAGCGCCGCCCCGTCTATCTAATAGACCGTATGGAAGGTGTGGACCACGTGCTCACCAAGGAAGAGGAGGAGAACGCTCAGTAGGTTTTCCTATACATTATCCTATACATTATTTATATATAGAAAAACATACCTTATATATATAACCGCCTTGATAGCGTCAGAACGACCAGCCAAGTCCGATGTACGGGTAGAAGGCGGACTTACTGAGGCCATGCTTATCGCCGAAGTTGAACGACGGCGATAAGCCTACGCGAAACATAAAACCGTTGGTACGCTGGTAGCGATAGCCGATGTTGCCAAACAAGAAATAGCCGAAACGGTTCTCCTTCGATTCATAGGGCTCTGCAATTCCTTCCGTCTCGGGCGGCACGGGCTGAGAATAGAACCATGACGTTTCCTTGACAT
>OIDK01000255.1_pt1 | contig 20126 bp, 15 predicted proteins | sample 1581551 | NCBI WGS metagenome assembly OIDK01 (sample SAMEA3882522, study PRJEB24775) | human gut metagenome | biome: human-associated habitat; feature: intestine environment; material: feces | place: Netherlands | collected 2009/2010
AAGGAAAAACGCACCATAGAGATGTTTAATACGGTCTCAAAGCAGCTCGTAGAGCACCAAAGTTTAGCAAGCGTTAACAAAGAGATAATTGGAATCATACGATTCAGCATATTTAGGGACAATTATATACGATTTACAACTCCTCAGGATCTTTGTTCTGGGGAGTTTTTGTATAAAAAAAGGAATAAGTATGATATACTGTATTTGAACAGATCAAAATGAGTATTTGGAGGTGAATATATGCCGGAAATATCTTTATTTTATGGAATTCGGGTTACAATGTATTATGATGACCATAATCCGCCGCATTTTCATGCGGAGTATAATGAGAATAAGGCAATTATTGAAATTGATACAGCTAGATGCATCAAGGGAGCTTTGCCATCAAGACAATTAAAGTTAATTCTAGCGTGGTGTGTTTTACATCAAGATGAGTTGATGCAGAATTGGGAATTATCAAAAGATGGAAAGCCGTTAAATAGAATTAATCCACTTGTATAGGAGGTGCTGTTTATGTTTCCTGAGGTAGTTCAAGTGATACCAAGGAAAGACTACACAGTGTATGTCTACTTTGAAGATGGAAAAATTGTATGTTATGATATGAAAAATATGTTGGATAAAGAAGTTTTCAAACCATTGAGGGATATTTCGGTATTTATTGATACATGTACGATCATGAATGATACATTAGCATGGGATATAGGCGGAAATAGAGATGCTTGTAAATGCATTGATATTGATCCGGATACGCTATATGAACTTCCCTATTGCAAGGAACAAATAGTTTAGTGACAAATCGGTATATCATTGGTATGTTTTATGACGCAGCATATTTAAGCAGACAATTGATTGCAAGAATAATAGAACCATTAGCTGTTTTGGAACTCTGTGGACAGTTCTACGCATACAACAAGTATGCAACATTATCTCTGCAAACCCTTGTCCTGTGGGATTTCTCAGTTCAGCAAGCGTTAATCGACTGTTCAGGCTATATCAAAAGGTTTACAAACCCCGGAAAATCAAGGTTTTCCGGGGTTTTCTTATACATAAACGGGATGATGTGGTTTGACCAGATTTGGCTAAATGAGAGTCGTTTTCCCCCAATTTTTAGTGGTTAAATATAGGACAACCAGAGAGCAGTTTCGAGGGTATTTTTGTGGGAGATTTTAGTCCTCCGGAACCTCTGATTTTTTGATGGAGCGTGTGTATCAGTGTTATCGTGCTTTCTAAGCCAACAGGCTGTTTTCTATTTTGGCGGGCATAGTTAAGTGCCGCTGTAATCGGACTACTTGGATTTATCCTGTATGCCAGTCGGTAGGAGGTGCAGTTATGTTGAATTGCAAAAGTAATTATCGAAGCACATGACGGAACCATCGAAGTGGACAGTGAATTTGGGATGGGGACAAGGTTTACCATAGATTTATTTACAATTCTTTAAAATATCTTCCAGATCCAGCCTATACCGTCTGGCAATATCCTTCGCATAGCTTAAGCCATCCGGGGTTGTTCGGATCACCTTGTAGCTTCGGGTGCCTTCTTCCTTACTTTCCATCATGGCAACAAGGTTGTCAATTTTTCCGCGGTTTTCAGGATGGGAATTGTAGACATCGAGTTGTTGTGTCAGATCGTGGATGTGTGTGACATAAAGCCCACAGCAGCCGATAATGCCGATGCCGGTGAGCACTTCGGTTGCAATATATCCGGCTTCCATCGGGCAGAGATTTCCGTCTAAATTGATGCCAAGCGTTACGCTTTTTAAGTATCCGAAATTTGTTTCCATCTTGGAAAGCTCAGAGCTTAGCGTTTGAAACTCGCTGCTCTGTGCAATTCCATTGATTTCTTTCTGGAAATTTTTCATGCCTTCGGATTGCAGCGCAGCCTGTGATAAATTATCGGCAAACAGTGTGACGATTTCCACATATAATTCCAGGTACCGCACAGAGCGGAGCGAAGAATCAATGGTAAATTCGGAACTCATCGCGCGGCGCATATCGTTGATGTTGTAGATCATGGATACAGCCTTACCGAATGTTTCGTACAGATTGGGATTGTTAACAAGATCTTCGACAACCCCGAGGCGGTAATCAAGAACCTGTTCATCTGTGGAAAAATAGTTTTCCAGTGACAGATCAGCGAATCCGCGATAGCTTTCTTTGATCAGAACAACCATGGAGTCGATTTTTAACGATTCGATGAACCCGAAATCCTTCATTGGCTGTTTTGTTGTACGATCGTATTCCGGTGGATATAAATGAAAATTTGTCTGCATAATCAGTTTCTCTTTTGGGGCGATAAAAATCTATCTCCCTTTTCGGAAAAGTGTTCCTTCTGCCTATTAGATTAAACTAACATGAATATTTATTCGTTTCTACATGTTTTATTCATTTTTACACTAATGGGTATTCATTTTTTCACTAAGTTGTCGTGCAATTTATTAGATTTGAATTTTGAAAGAGCCAGCACCTTGAATGGACTGGCTCTTTCAATGTCTCTTGTAATTGACAAGGATTTGTCTATACAATTATAGGTTTCAGTCCATTTTTTCTTATGTTTTCTAATTCTTCTGCAGTTAAGCACTGAGACTCATAAAGCCGTAGATATTCTTTGGATACATCTGAATCAAATATTAATACATCATCAGAATTTATAGTAACATCAACACCACTACGATACAGTTTTCCAATCGGATGCATAGACATATCTGCAACCCTTCCAAGTAAAATATTACTTGTTGGCGTAATATTTAATCTGATTTTATTATCTGCCAAAAAGCGGATTACTGATTCATCGCTGACTGCTGCTATCCCATGTTGAACCTCATCAAGTTCTAATTCCTCTACTGCTGTTCTTACGTCTTTGGCAGTCCCCCATTCTCCAACATGCGCTTTTAGCCTTAATCCTTCTTTTTTTGCACGCCGATAAATTCCTTTAAAATTTTCGATAGGTTGTGCTAATTCATCACCGTACAAATCAATAGAATAAAAATTCTTATTTCCCCAAAAAAGCGATAAACAATCTTCTAAATAACTGATAGGACAATGTCTTGATAATCCAATTTGGAGCCTTAATTCTATATCGGGAGCGACTTCTTTTTGAGCACTTGTAAAAGCATTAACCAACTCATCAATATCATTATTAAAAAATTCATTTAAGCCCCACACATCTTCACCAATTTCAAGCACAGTTACTCCATCTTCCTTGGCTTGTTCAAAGGTTGCTCTGATTAAAAATTTTCTCATCGCAGTGCTATTAAAATCTTGATCAATATATTTTTGACTCCATTGATTCATCTCATCCATTGATGACAAAGGATTAACTAATGGCTCAATTTTTTTACGAGTTTTCTGATATATAAACATTCTATTTCCACCAAGCACAAAATGATTGTGCAAGTCTGCCTTAGGATACTTTCTTAATTCTTCCAAATTTCTTTGTTCCAATGCATATGTAAAACTATTCATAAATAAATGCTCTCCTAGCTGTTTGATTTTTTCTATAAATACCAATTGTATAACAGTAGTCTAACATATGCTGTTTAAAAAGACTACAGCCAAGCTAATGTCTGTAATTTATTTTCTATAAAAATTTTCCTTTCTAAAAAATATTTTATATTTTCTATATCTTGGTGTTTGAAAAATAGCCTCATAGACGTTGGTTAATGCTTGTACTCATTACCTTAAAACCACAATTTAATGAAGCTGACCCAGAAAGATATAAGGCAGGCTTTGATGGTGGCGTTGATTTCATTGCAACATTTGATGTTGTTAAACCCATCCATAGAAATGTATGTTTCTATATTCAATGTAAATGTCATAAAGAACCATTGACTAAAACAGCTATCAGACACACAAATGTAAATAGGGACAAATCTATTAATAAGCATATGAAACCAGAGGGCGTTTGTCAAATAAAACTGATATAGTTTGAAACTATGGTAAACCGGTAGAAAATCGTATTATGCAATAAATTTGACTTGTGCTATACTAAAGCGCAACAAAAGAAGTGGCCGCTTCTCTGGATGAACTTTATAACATTGTACATCAGGAGAGCATAATGAAAACATCAATTATCGGATACCCGAGAGTGGGGTCCTTACGGGAACTGAAGTTTACAACAGAAAAATATTTCCGCGGTGAGATTTCTGTGGAAGAATTACAGAATATCGCAAAAGAAATCCGCAAAACCCAGTGGACATTACAGAAAAATACCGGGCTGGATTTCATTCCGTCAAATGATTTTTCTTTCTATGATATGACATTGGATACGGCAGTATTATTCAATATTATTCCAGAGCGCTACACAAAGCTTGGACTTTCTGCACTGGATACCTATTTTGCCATGGCAAGGGGGTATCAGGGAGCAGCTGGAGATGTCAAGGCACTTGCCATGAAAAAATGGTTCAACACCAACTATCATTACATGGTACCGGAAATCGATGATAATACAGAGATCAAACTTGCCGGAACCAAGCCCTTTGAAGAGTTTGCAGAGGCAAAAGCCCTTGGCATTACCACAAAACCGGTAATCATCGGTGCATTTACCCTGTTAAAACTCCTGCGTTATGTGGGAAAGAAACAGGCCACAGATTATGCAGATGCCGTGATCGCTGCATACGCAGGGTTGCTTGAGAAGTTTGTTGCAGCCGGCACAGAATGGGTACAGTTTGACGAACCATATCTGGTGCATGATCTGACCAGTGAAGACATTGCATTATTCGAAACCTTATATCAGGGAATCCTTGCAAAAAAGGGATCAGGCAAAGTACTGTTACAGACCTATTTCGGGGATGTGCGTGACTGTTATGGCAATATCACAGCGCTTGCTTTTGACGGAATCGGTCTGGATTTCCTAGAGGGCAGAAAAACAAAAGAACTGGTAGAAGCAAATGGTTTTCCACAGGATAAGGTATTGTTTGCAGGACTTGTCAATGGAAAAAATATCTGGAAGAACCACTACGGAAAGACTTTGGAGGTGATCAATGCGCTTAAGGCGAAGAACATCAATGTGGTGTTAAATACTTCCTGCTCCCTGCTTCATGTGCCATATACATTGAAAAATGAGACAAAGCTTCCGGAAAAATATACCGAGCACTTTGCATTTGCAGAGGAGAAGCTGCAGGAACTGGCAGAGTTAAAGAAACTGGCAGACGTTGATTACAAACTGGATGCGGCATTTCTGGAAAATACCTCTTTGTTTGCCACCCGTCCGGATTGCAGAAACAATGCGGTACAGGAGCGTGTAGCAGCGATTCGTGAGGAAGACTTTACCAGACTTCCGGTATTTAAAGAGCGTGAAGCGATTCAGAAAAAAGAGTTTGCGCTGCCGGTATTCCCGACGACAACGATCGGTTCTTTCCCACAGACTGCGGATGTCAAGAAAAACCGTACGGCACGCCGCAAGGGAGAGATCAGCGAAGAAGCCTATGTGGAATTTAATAAAAAGAAGATTGCTGAGTGGGTACAGATCCAGAAGGAGATCGGACTCGATGTGCTGGTGCACGGGGAGTTTGAGCGAAATGACATGGTGGAATATTTCGGCGAGCAGCTGAGTGGTTATCTGTTTACCGAGAAGGCATGGGTGCAGTCTTATGGTACCCGCTGCGTGAAGCCGCCAGTCATCTGGGGGGATGTATCCCGCGAAAAGCCGATGACCGTGGACTGGTCCGTTTATGCACAGAGCCTGACAAAGAAGCCGATGAAGGGCATGCTGACCGGTCCGGTTACGATTTTAAACTGGTCTTTCCCGCGTGAGGACATTTCCTTAAAGGAAAGCACCTATCAGATCGCACTTGCCATTCGGGATGAGGTGCTCGATCTTGAGGCAAACGGTATCCGTGTGATCCAGATTGACGAGGCGGCACTCCGCGAGAAGCTTCCGCTGCGCAGGAGTGACTGGTACAAAGAATATCTTGACTGGGCAATTCCGGCATTCCGTCTGGTACACAGCGGTGTGAAAGCACAGACACAGATCCACACCCATATGTGCTACAGCGAGTTTACCGATATCATCCGCGCAATCGACGACATGGATGCCGATGTCATTACGTTTGAGGCATCCCGTTCCGATCTGCTGATTCTGGATTCCTTAAAGGAGAACCATTTCAAGACGGAGGTAGGACCGGGCGTGTACGATATCCATTCCCCACGTGTACCGTCAGTAGAGGAAATCAAGGCAGCACTTGAAAAAATGCTCACCCGTATCGCTCCGGAGAAGCTCTGGGTAAATCCGGACTGTGGATTAAAAACCCGCGGCGTACCGGAGACCGTTGCCAGCTTGAAACATCTTGTGGAGGCGGCAAAGGAACTGCGGAAGGAAGCATAAAAAGTGTTACAAAAGGAAACCGGTGCAAATTGATTTTGCAGGAGCGTTGTGCGGGCTGTTTTATGCAGGACTGCTTACAGCGTTTACCCTCTTGGTGTTTTTTGCAGCGGTTCCGTTTCAGAACCTGTGGCATGTTCCGGTGGCGGCATGTATGGCTGCAGATGATGTATCCGTTTGTCACGTTCTGGTGGCTGGAGCAGTGGCGTTATCTTTTGCTTGCGCTGGTGGTGCTTGTGGGACTGCTTGGGATCGTTGCGGCTGTTACTGCCGCAGTGCAGTTGTTTTTACAGAACAGTTATTTTTCGTTTGCGGTATTGGGTCTTCTTTTTATGGGGGCATATCTGCTTGCCTATGTGCAGATGGGAAATGTGTGGGATCTTATCCGGGAATTCTTTAATCCCACAGTACTGTATGCAACCAGCGGAGGCTGGTTTATGGAAAATGATCTGTGCCTGTCGTTTGCAGGAAATGAATTTGCCGTGTTATTCTGCAGTGGAACGGCTGCGGTCTGCTTGATGGCTGTGGGAAAACGAAGATACCACCGGCTGGAAGTCTGATGGACGGCTGGACTTTTCCTTTCGTTTCTTTTATTATAATAAGCAGAATGTTGAAAAACAGAGGAAAAGGCAGTATGAATGAGACAATTTTACTGATCGAGGATAACGAGTCAATCATCATGGGGTTAGAATATCTTCTGACAGAAGAACAATATACGTTTTTAGCGGCAAAAACAAAGAAAGAAGCACAGGATCTTCTTGCCAGCAGGCAGGTGGATCTTGTGCTTCTTGACGTTTCCCTTCCGGATGGAAACGGATTTGATCTGTGCAGGAAAATTAAGGAACATGACATTGCACCGGTCATTTTTCTGACGGCAAAGGATGAGGAAAAAGATGTGGTGCTCGGATTTGATCTCGGAGCGGATGATTATGTGATCAAGCCGTTTCGAAATCGGGAATTGGTGTCGCGCATCCGCAATGTGCTGCGCAGGACCGAAAAAATCCGGCGGCTGACCTGTGGAAATATTGCAGTGGAACCGGACACGGGCAAAGTCTATCGGGACGGGGAACCGATCGTGGTGACAAAGCTCGAATACAAAATTCTTATGACTTTATTTTCCAATCCGCATAAAATTTTTACGCGCGAGGAAATTTTAAACGGAATCTGGGATATGGCAGGAAATTTTGTCAATGACAATACGTTGACCGTTACAATGAAGCGTCTGCGCGAAAAACTTGGTGACAAAGAGGGGAATGTGATTGTCACGGTGCGCGGGATCGGGTATCGGCTGAATCTGTGACAAAATATTGATAATTTTCATAAAAAAGAATATAATATATGTAAAATGAAAGCATATGTATTAAATATTGCAGAAAGGTGTGAGAATATGACAACAATTAGTTTGCGTATGGATGATGAGATGAAAAAGGAACTGGATGAAATGTGTGAAGCAATGGGAATGAATATTTCCACATTTTATATGGTGTATACGAAAAAGGCATTGAGAGAACGGAAAATTCCGTTTGAAATTGAAGCACCACAGGATCCATTCTATTCGAAAACCAATCTGGAACACATTCGGGAATCCGATCGCCAGATCAAAGAGGGGAAGGTTGTGGTAAAAACGATGGAAGAACTCTGTGATAAATAATGGAATACGAAAATAAAGAAGCAAAGAAATTTGTTCAATGGTTTCTGTTGTGCAGTGTTATAATTTTACTTCTTACAGGAACTGTGACCACGTTGGTGGTTCGCAACTACAGGGCGCGGGAAAATGAGGCAGTAACTGCAATGCTTGGCATCGTACTGAAAAACGATGGCAGTGACACAGAGGAATCCAGACAGGAAAAAATCTCAGAGTGCATGCGCATGTTAGAGCACCCGCATGCATATCAGAAATCCCATCAGAAAGAGATAAAAGAAGCAGAAAAAATCCTGCAAAGTTATGGCATATCAGAGGCGGAACCGGTGATTGCCGGAACAAAAACCATGGAACGCAGGATTCTTTTGGGGACGCTTGGCGGTGTGCTGCTGGCGGAACTTGCAGCCGGAGGTCTGTTTTTCATTTATCAGAAACGGCGGAGCCGTAAACTTGCGGAACTGTCGGATTACATGGAAGAAATCGTCCGCGGTCATTATGAACTGGCACTGGCGGACAACACGGAGGATGAACTAAGCCATCTGAAAAACCAGCTTTACAAGATCACGCTGTTTCTAAAAGAAGAATCCGACCACGCAAAAGAGAAAAAGACCGCGCTTGCAGAATCGGTTGCGGACATTTCCCACCAGTTGAAAACACCGCTTACTTCAGCATCCATTCTGCTGGATAACCTCAATGAAAATGAGCAGATGCCGCCGGAAACCCGCAGGCGTTTTCTGCGCGAAGTCTCCCGGCAGATTTATTCCATGAACTGGATGATCGTAGCTATGTTAAAACTGTCCCGGCTGGATGCGGGAATGGTTGCACTGAAAAAAGAGCCGTTTTCCGTCAACCGGATGCTTACGGAGGCAATCGATCATCTGGAAATTTTTGCGGAACTGAAAGGCGTAAAAATCCGCGTTTGCGGCATGGAAGCACAGGTGCTGCGGGTGGGCGATTTGGACTGGAACCGCGAAGCGGTACAAAACATTCTGAAAAATGCCATTGAGCACAGCAAAAAGGGCGAAACCGTGACGGTAACGCTTTCGGATAATGCAGTTTATACGTCTGTCTCCATAGCAAATCCGGGGGCACCGATCACAAAAGAAAAGATAAAGAAAATTTTTGAACGCTATTACAGTGCCGCAAACGATGGAAGCAGCAATATCGGAATCGGACTGCCCCTTGCAAAAGCCATTCTTGAAAAACAAAATGCTTATCTGAGTGTTGAATCCGAAAATGGATACAACGTTTTTATCATAAAATACTTAAAATAACCTGACAAATTTGAAAAATGTCACGGAGATGTCACCTGCCATCCGTAAGATGAAACCTGTAGAGGAGGAAAGAACATAATGGAAATTTTAAGAGCAGAACATCTTACGAAGATCTATGGCAAAGGCAATACAAGTGTGACCGCAGTCAATGATCTGTCTCTTTCCGTCGCACAGGGCGAATTTGTGGCAGTTGTCGGCAGTTCCGGAAGCGGAAAATCGACACTGCTTCATATGTTAGGCGGCGTGGATCAGCCAACGGAGGGGAAAGTCTGGATACAGGGAGAAGACATCTACACGCTGAGCACGGAAAAACTGGCAATTTTCCGGCGCAGGCAGATCGGTCTGATCTATCAGTTTTTCAACCTGATCCCGACATTAAATGTGGAGGAAAACATTACACTGCCGTGTGAACTTGACGGACAGACGGTGGATAAAAAGCGTCTGGATAAACTGATCGATGAGTTGGGACTTAACGGAAGAAAAACGCATCTTCCGGAAGAACTCTCCGGCGGACAGCAGCAGCGCGTATCCATCGGGCGGGCACTGATCAACCGTCCGGCAATTGTTCTGGCAGATGAACCGACCGGAAATCTGGATAAAAAGAACAGTGACGAGATCGTTGAGCTGCTGCGCAGAGCGAATCAGGAATACAGACAGACCATCATCATGATCACGCATAATCTCGAGATCGCAAAGACCGCCGACCGTGTGATTGTCATTGAAGATGGAAAAATCATAAGGGAGGGATAGGCATGGTTACTTCCATTATGAAAAAAGGGATAATCCGTGAGCGAAAGAAAAACAGACGGCAGACCATTGCCGTGTGGATCACAACCTGCATTGCCACGGCGTTGTTTGCCGCAGTTTTTTCCTTTGCTTCGTCCTGCCAGGCGGGACTGATCGAATATGCAAAGGATTTAAGCGGAGATTATGACTATGTATTTTACGATGTGCCGCGTGAGGAGGCGGATCACATTGTAAATAACCGCAAGGTTGCGACCGCATACCAGAGTGTCGGGCTGGGGTATGCAAAGCTTTCCGGCAGTAAAAATCCCGATAAACCGTATGTGTATCTGACCGCAATGGACAATCGGGCCATGCAGAAAAATGCCCTGCATCTGATCAAGGGACGTATGCCCAAAAACGATCATGAGATTTTGCTTTCCCGGCATATGATGACGAACGGTGGTGTGGAATATCGTGTGGGGGATACGATCACACTGGACATTTCCGAACGTGAGGATAAGAACGGGAATGTACTGACACAGTCGAGTGGTTACCGAACGGGAGAAAAACTGAAAAAGAAATTAACGGCATCTTTTCAGGTGGTTGGCATTGTGCAGCGTCCGAACTTTGGATTTGAGGAGTGGACAGCACCGGGCTACAGTGTAATTACATATCTGAATCCAAAGGGAGATAATATCCTGGAAAAGTACATGCAGCGCACGGATATTTATTGCAAGTACACGAAAGCAGGGCTGCGTGACCGGGCACAGACGACAGCGGATATTGTGGGTGTTACACTTACCCCCGGCGTACAGAAATTTCCGTTTATCAAAGATGAACGCATCACAAACCGCCAGATTAATGATCTGATGGAGCGGTCTCCGTACCGGTTTTATGAAAACTGGGGGCTGATAAGATTTGAGCGCATGGATATCGGCCAGTCGGCGTATCACATGCTCTATCTTGCAGTTGCGGTCACAAATGTTATCATTCTGGCAGCGGCGGTAAGCTGCATCGGTAGTAGCTTTGCTATTTCCATGGAGGAAAAGCGAAAGAGTTACGGCATGCTTGCCTCGGTCGGTGCCACACCGCGGCAGATTCGGCAAAGTGTGTATTACGAGGCATTTCTGACAGGGCGCACCGCAATTCCCCTGGGAACTGTGCTGGGACTGTTGCTTTCGACAGGCGGAATTTTTGCTATCAAAGCGTTGTTGTACGGGCAGAATACCGTACAGTATCTGCATGTTCATGTGGCATGGCAGATGCTTATCGCCGGTATCTTACTTTCGGCTGTCACTCTTGTTCTTTCCGCGCGCCGTCCGGCAAAACAGGCGGCAAAAAGTTCTCCGGTTGCGGCAATGCGCGGGCAGGCAAAGAAAAGCCGCCGGGCAAAAAAGCGGACGATCACGGCTGCAATCGCAGGATGTACGGCGCTTTTTATTCTGGTATCCTATTTTATGGGAGTACAGACGATTTCGGTAGGACAAAGCAACCATATGTTTGACGATCATGCCAATGTTTCGGTGGATGTGCAGGGAAGCTGGGAGGTAAACCGGTCTGCGGTTTTGCAGAGCACAAAGGAAAAAAGCGTCACGGAAGCGGCAGTCCTGCGGACGGCGGCATATATGGTGAATACGAAAGAGGTACCGTATACACAGACGCATATCCGACGAAATGGAGCACCGGATCTCAAACATGAGACAACCGCAGTGATCCAGGTACTGGCAGTCGGAGAAACAGCGTACCGCAATTACCTGAAAGAACTGGGACTTTCCTATGAAACGGCAAAAGATTGTGCGATATTTTACAATGCGTATGCCGGGTACTGGGATGGAAAGGAAACCACATGGAAGGTGACAGATTACAAACCAGGCGACTGGATCAGGGGACAGTTCTGCCGCGAAGAACAGATGGAGAAAACACCGGACATGACCGATCAGATGCAGATCGCAGAAGTCACAACCAGGCGGCCGTTTGGTGTCGATACGTCGCAGAGCTATACAGACTCCGGAACCATCATTGTCAGTGATGCATGGCTTGATGCCCACGATCCGCAGGGCGGTGCAAAAATTACCGTAAAATACGCCAGTACCGATCCGGGAACGCTCACACAGGCACTGGAAAAAACCTATGATTTTTATCCGGAGGAAATCCGAAACCGCGATCTGCAGAACCGGGAAAACAATATGCTGTTGTTTGTAGATGGAATTGCACTCTATGGATTTTTGCTTGCAGTGCTTTTAATCGGTGTGACGAACATCTGTAATACGGTGCTGACCGATCTGTGGCAGCGGAGACAGGAATTTGTCATTCTGCGCTCGGTCGGCATGACACCGAAGCAGGAGAAACAGATGCTTGCAAAAGAGTTTTTCGGATATGGAAGGAATGGTATTGCTATAGGGCTTGTCATTGGAGGCTGTGCGTCTGCATTGTATTACAGGATCTTTGCCTCTGGTGTGCAGGGCGCGTTATGGTTTTGTGTTGCGGCAACTGTAGTGATTATGGTTGGACTCTTGTTGTTGTTTGCCGGCATGATAAGGTATGCAATGATGAAAAATAAGGACATGATTTTAGGAAGATAGGTTTTCTGTGAACAGAGAAAATTCTAATATCTGCGTCCAAATAATGCGTTCTAATAATTTTCAAGTTTCGGTTGAACATTCATATAGAACTCTTTATAATAAAAAGGGGAATGGCTGAAAAAGCCATTTTCCTTTTTTCATTAAGGAACTGAGAATAGAAAGAGGTAATGAATGAAGACAGCATTTCAGATTTTCCGCAGGGATGTGCGACGTCTGTTAAAAAACCGTGCCGCGACACTGGTTATGATCGGCGTATGTCTCCTGCCGTCTTTGTATGCATGGTTTAATATTGCCGCAAACATGGACCCGTATGCAAATACTTCGGGAATCAGGGTGGCAATTGCCAATTGCGATACAGGGGCCAAAACCGATGTGATCACGATGAATGCAGGCGATTCGATTGTTGAAAAACTGAAAGAAAACAAGTCGCTGGGCTGGCAGTTTGTCAGCGAAGAGAAAGCAAAAGAAGGTGTTCAGGCAGGAGATTACTATGCGGCAATCGTCATTCCGGAGAATTTCAGTAGTTCCCTGGTAAGTATTCTCTCCGGAGACCTGAAACGCCCGAAGCTGGACTATTATGTTAATGAAAAGAAAAATGCCATTGCACCGAAGATTACGGATACCGGTGCGACAACGGTGCAACAGCAGATCAACGACACATTTTCCGCCACGGCATCTTCGGCAGTATCAGAAATTGTAAAGTCTTCCGCAGACAGTATTACCAGAGGACTGGACGATACACAGTCGGAACTGACATCTGCCATTACCGAAGTTCAGAATAATTTAACGGATTATCAGAAGCTGGTAAAAGAATTTCAGAAAAAAGTAGATAAATCCGATGCACAGATCAAAGAAATCAAGGAGTCTTTAGATCAGGTGGATGAGGCAGCAAAGGACAGCTCTTCTTCTTTAAAAGAAACTTCTGCATTGCTGGAAAAAAGTCAGACGGCACTTGGAAAATTTTATAAACAGTTCTCCAATGGGCTGACCGGCGGGGAAGTTTTTCTGGATGAAGTTTCGTCCTCGGCTTCTAAGAGTCTGAATAAGTTTGAGATAAAGGCAGATAAGGCAAATCTTGCGGTTGGGGACAGTCTCGATACGATCACCCGGATCAATGAGAAAAATGCCCAGCTTCTCAAAGATCTGGAAAAGTTAAATCAGAATCTTGGAAAAGATACACAGTTATCAGCATCTGTCGGACAGAAAATTTCACAGCTGCAGACGCAGAGCATTTCTGCGCAGAAACTGGTAAATTCATTGAAAAGTGCAAATACCAGTATGCGGAAAGTGTTAAAGAATTCCAAAGATACGAGAAGTTCACTGGAAACGCTTGCAGAGGATAACCGTGAGAGTTTTCAGGACAGCCGGATCGATTTCAGTAAAAATATTTACCCGCAGCTGGATCAGTCACTGGAAGGTCTGGCAGATATAAGCGGAGATCTGTCAACAACCTTACATAGTATAACATCCATGACAAAACAGATGAGAGATCTGCTGGATCAGTTAAAATCTGCATTGCACAGCAGCTCCAAAGTATTTACACAGACGGGCAATGTCATGGGACAGGTGGATCAGAAACTGCAGAAAACGGTCACGGATCTGCAGACACTGCAGAATTCGGATATGTATCAGAATATCCTGTCACTGGAAAAGATTGATGCCAAAGATATTTCCAATTTTATGTCTTCTCCGGTAAACATAAAGACGGATGTCCTATATGAAGTGGAAAATTACGGAACAGGAATGACCCCGTTTTATACAAACCTGGCACTCTGGGTAGGTGGACTGATACTGGTTTCTATTTTAAAACAGGAAGTAGACCGGGACAAAGAAGTGCCGGATTTTACACCGACAAGTGCGTATTTCGGGCGTATTCTGCTGTTTCTTATCATAGGACTGATTCAGGGAGCTATCGTATGTGCGGGAGATATTATTCTGCTGAAAGTACAGTGTTTGCATCCGGTAAAATTTATTCTTGCCGGAATGTTAACTTCTTTTGTTTATGTGAATCTGATCTTTGCACTGGCATCGACGTTTAAACACATGGGAAAAGCACTGGCGGTTCTTCTGGTAATTTTACAGATTCCGGGTTCTTCCGGAACGTATCCGATTGAAATGATGCCGGAATTTTTCCAGAAACTGCATCCGCTGCTTCCGTTTTCTTATTCAATCAGCGCAATGCGGGAGTGTATTGCCGGATACTATCATCATACTTATAGAAGCAGTCTGGGAAAACTTCTGGTATTTTTACTGGTCGCATTGTTTATCGGGCTTGTACTCCGTCCGCTTCTGATGAATCTGAATCATCTGTTTGATGTCAGACTTGCAGAAACCGATCTGATGATCTGTGAGACGGATTCCAAAGGCAGGGATAATCCACAGCTGCAGCGGATTATGCAGGTGATTATGAAAGATGATGCGTGGAGAAAGAAATTAACAGAGAAAACACTCGCATTTGAAAAATATTATCCGGTCATGGTACGCTCCGGATTTATCTGTATGATGGTTATACCACTCGTATTTCTGATTTTGATGTTTAGCCTGGAATCCAAACTGGTCTATCTGATTTTGTGGATCGTTTCTTTACTTGCACTGATTCTGTATCTGCTGATTGTGGAATATCTGCATGAAGAGATGAAAAAGAAATCTGTTTTGGGAGAGATGAGTTCTGAGGAACTGATGAAAATTTTGAAGGAGGAGAACAGCAAATGAAAAACATTCTGAAAATTTTCATCGACGACGTGAAACGGATTCGCAAAAATGTAATCGCAATGATTGTTGTCATCGGTGTCCTTGTCGTTCCGTGTCTGTATGCATGGTTTAATATTGCGGCAAGCTGGGACCCGTATAACAATACGGGAAATTTAAAGGTCGCGGTGGCAAGTGTGGATGAGGGATATACCGGAAGTCTGATTCCCCTTGAGATTAATGTAGGGGAACAGGTGATTTCCGCACTAAGGGAAAATACACAGATGGACTGGGTATTTACCAGCAAAGAAAAGGCAATGGAGGGGGTAAAATCCGGACAATATTATGCGGCGATTGTTGTTCCAGAGAAATTCAGTACCCAGATGATGAGTCTGTTTTCCGATCAGATTCAAAAGCCGGAAATTATTTACTATTCCAACGCCAAGGAAAATGCGATTGCACCAAAAGTGACCGACAAGGGTGCAACCGCGATCCAGAAACAGGTGAATCAGGTATTTATAAAGACAATATCCGACACGGCAATGACGGTGTTTCAGTCGGTCTCTAATATGGCTGAGGCAAACGGAGCAGACCGGCTGGTGGATAATCTGATCCACAATCTTGGGGATGCATCGGATGACATGGATATGACTGCGTCCACGCTGGAAACTTTTTCGGGGATTACGTCTTCTGCCCAGTCCCTGCTGACTGCGTCTTCTGATTTTTTAAAAGAACTGAAAACAGAGTCTGCGGATGGAAAACAGGTTTTGGAAAATTCCAAAAAGACGTTTACCGATATGAAAACGACAATAAGCAGTGCGACCGAGAGCGTGGGCAAAGCACTGAAAGCAGGCCAAAAGGTATATTCTGAAATGAGCCTGCTTTTGGATCAGACGGTGGAAGATGGAATAAATGGCAGTGAGGATACAGCAGATACCCTTGTAAAAGCAGCAAAGACGGTGGATAAAAACATCAAGTCATTTACGACACTCCGGGATCATCTGATCAGGCTTTCGGAAAAACATCCGGAAACCGATTCCTCAATAGGACCTATGATTGAAAAGATCAACCGTTCTATTGAAAAACAGGAAGAACTGCGGGATGATCTGACCGATACCGCGGCTTCCATGAAGAAGTCCACAACCAGCCTGATCTCTGACAAGAAAGCTTTGGATGCCCTTGTAAAAGAAAATCAGAAACGTCTGCAGCAGATCAGCAAAGAATATGAAAATGATGTAAAAGGAACTTTGCAGAACCTTGCAGATTCGATTGGTGAAACATCAAAAGACATTACCGGTCTGACGAAACAGATCAATGCAAGTGCAAAGGGTGTTTATACGTTAACGGACACTGCAGGATCGGATCTGTCAGAAATACAGACCTGTCTGAATGATTCCGGTAAACTTTTACGTAAATCTGCAAATAAAATAAAAAAGATTACGGATAAGCTCACGAAAGCAAAAGACAACGGGGATTATGCGGATCTGGAACATATGATCTATGATAATAAGTCCGGGGTCAGTGCCTTTCTGTCGGCACCGGTGGAACTGAATACGAAGAAAATTTATCCAATTGATAATTATGGTTCTTCCATGGCACCGTTTTATTCGACACTTTCTATCTGGATCGGCGGAATCGTGCTGGTTGCGATGTTAAAAGTGACCGTTTCCGAGGAAAGCATAAAAAAGATGGGACTGAAAAATGTCAGAATTCATGAAATTTATCTTGGACGCTGGATCATATTTCTGATTCTTGGTCTGTTGCAGAGTACGCTGATTGCACTGGGAGATCTGTATTATCTTGGGATTCAGTGTGCGCATACGTTTCTGTTTTTATTTGGGTGCTGGTTTTCAAGTATAGTCTATGTCACGATCAGTTATACGCTGACGGTTTCATTTGGAGATATCGGAAAAGCAGGCAGTGTGGTTTTACTTGTTATGCAGGTTGCCGGAACTGGTGGAACTTTCCCGATTGAATGTGCTCCGAAATTTTTCCGGGCTGTGTATCCGCTTCTGCCGTTTACCCACAGTATGGCAGCCCTGAGGGAATCGGTTGGAGGCTGTTATGGGAACGATTACTGGATAGATCTGGCAAAACTGGGCATCTTCCTGGTGATTGCACTTTTTATGGGGCTTGTACTTCGTAAACCGATTATCCGGATGAACGAAGCGTTTACCGAGCAGCTGGAGGAAACAAAAATAATCTAAGCGTAGAAATGAGGGCAGAATTGTTTTATTTTTGCGCAGTAATGTGAAAGAAAATTCCGTAAAAATGCCGTATAATGCAGGTATTCAAATATGAGAGAGGCAAGGAGGATACGGTATTGAATAAGGCATGGTGGAAAGAAGCGGTTGTATATCAGATTTATCCGCGGAGTTTTATGGATTCAAATGGAGACGGCATCGGGGATCTCAATGGTATTACAGAAAAATTAGAGTACCTCAAAGAACTTGGAATTGATGTGATCTGGCTGTCCCCGGTTTATCAGTCACCGAACGATGACAATGGATACGACATCAGCGATTATCAGGCGATCATGGAAGAATTCGGAACCATGGAAGATTATGACAGGATGCTTGCACGGGCGCATGAGCTGGAAATTAAGATTATGATGGATCTGGTTGTCAATCATACATCCGATGAGCATGCATGGTTTGTGGAAAGCAGAAAGAGCGTGGATAATCCATACCGCGATTTTTATATCTGGAGAAAAGGAAAAGACGGAAAAGAGCCGAATAACTGGGGGTCCTGTTTCAGTGGTTCGGCATGGAAATATGATCCACAGACGGATATGTATTTCCTGCATCTGTTTTCGAAAAAACAGCCGGATCTCAACTGGGACAATCCAAAAGTGCGGGATCAGGTATTTGAGATGATGAACTGGTGGTGTGAAAAAGGCATTGATGGATTCCGTATGGACGTGATCAGCCTGATTTCCAAACCGGAAGGACTGCCGGATGGAATTCCGGGAGAAACCGGATACGCAGACAGCGGTTGTGCGAATGGTCCGCATGTACATGAGTATTTAAAAGAAATGAACCGGAAAGTGCTTTCCCATTATGATCTGATCACGGTAGGAGAGGCTGCCGGAGTGACGCTGGAAGAGGCAAAAAAATATGCAAATGCAGATGGCAGCGAACTGAACATGGTTTTCCAGTTCGAACATACCGGAGGAGGACCGGAGGCAGACAACCATTACGGTAAATGGGACAGCCATAAGATGCCGCTTCCGGTATGGAAGAAGATTTTATCCAGATGGCAGACCGGACTGGAAGGGAAAGCCTGGAACAGTTTGTTTTTATCCAATCATGATCAGCCGCGCTCGGTTTCCTGGTTTGGAAATGACAGTGAACAGTATCGGGAAATTTCGGCAAAAATGCTGGGAACCTGTCTGCATATGATGCAGGGAACGCCATATGTTTATCAGGGGGAAGAACTTGGCATGTGTAATGCTTATTTTGATCAGTTAGAGGATTACCGGGATATTGAAAGCCTGAATGCTTACAAAGAACTGACGGAAACCTGTGGAGTATCTCATGAAGAAATGATGGGATATTTAAAGAGGATCAGCCGCGACAATGCGCGCACGCCGATGCAGTGGGATGACAGTGCAAATGCTGGTTTTACCACAGGAACTCCGTGGATTAAGGTAAACAGTAACTATCCTAAAGTCAATGCAAAACAGGAGGTCAGTGATCCGGATTCTGTCTTTTCGTACTACAAAAAACTGATTCGCCTTCGTCATGAAAACGAGATTATCGTTTATGGTGATTACGAACTGTTAGCACCGGAGGATGAGGCATTATTTATCTATACCAGAATGCTCGGGACGCAGCGGCTGATGGTGCTTTGTAATTTTACGGAAAAAGAAGTTTCCATTCCGGCAGAAGTAACGGAGCAGATTCCTGCAGATGCCAAGCTTTTGATCGGAAATTATTCCAAACAGAAGGAAGAAATGCTGCAGGCATATGAAGCACGGGTGTATGCTTATCATTTATAAATTTTAGAAAAGAAAAAGCATCCCAGGATGGTGTAAATGGATGGGAAAAACAGATTGACTTGTATGATTTTCGGGCGTAAAATCCCCTGTGGAAATACGAATTTTCACAGGGGATTATTTTATGGAAACCACAAACAGCAATTATTTCGGAACGGATAGATCGCTGTAAGAAAACACTGTCCACTTCACTTGTGGGAGGAATGGGGATGATGTTCATCGGAACGCTGGTTTTTAATCTGATTCCCGGACAGATGCTCCGTGTATTTACGAGTGATCCGCAGGTGATTACAATCGGCATGGTAGGATTTCATTTTGTCGGAATCAGTTTTATCCCGATGGTCACTTCACTGATTTTTCCGGTGTATTTTCAGGCGATCGGCAGTGCTGTGAAAAGTTCGATCCTTACCGTTGTGAGGACAATGGTTTTGTTTGTTCCGCTTGGATATCTGTTTTCCAGGTTTGGACTGCAGTATTTCTGGCTGACCTTTCCAGTGACGGAAGTGCTCACAACACTGGTCGGATTTAAATTTTACCGTTCACAGCAGGCGTAGTATTCTTCCAGAACCTGCCCGGTGAGTGTCAGGCACAGAGCAAGGCTTCTGGTGACATACCGGATGTGCCATGGTTCCGCCGGGATCTTTGTCAGATGTTCTTTGCCTTTGGGATAACGTATGATAAAACCATAAAGAGGGGCATGGCGGGCAAGCCATCGCCCTTCTGCTGTTTCTGAAAAAGCCTGCGAAAGATTCAAAGAGACGGCCGGGCAGGATACATCAAGGGCCAGTCCGGTCTGATGTTCGCTGCATCCCGGCATGGCAGTTTCGCATAGAGATGAAGCGGCAGAAGATTTGCAGCAGGCCTTCTGATAGAGTATTTCATGACGTTCGTAGCTGCGG
>OIDK01000330.1_pt1 | contig 16825 bp, 10 predicted proteins | sample 1581551 | NCBI WGS metagenome assembly OIDK01 (sample SAMEA3882522, study PRJEB24775) | human gut metagenome | biome: human-associated habitat; feature: intestine environment; material: feces | place: Netherlands | collected 2009/2010
GTTTTAAGATTTTTTATCCTCGATTTTTTGCTTGGAGTAAAATCTATGCATAGTCCACACGTTTTTTGCAGATAGTCCACTATTCTTTGATGATTTTCTTTAACTCCTTTTCTATATTTTTTTATATGCCATATCTTTCTTATTTATTACCACAAAGACATATAAAAATAATTGAGAATCAAGAAGATACGAGGTTAATTAACTATAAAGAGCAAAAGAAAAATGCTCAATTCAGTTGTTTGCTTCCCTAATTAAGTTTTCGGACGGCCTCCCCCTCATTCATTAATTTCAATTTTCATGACTCTTGCAAAAATAGTTATATATGGATATTTCGACTGATTTTTTTTCCATTCTTCTACCCAATCTCTACTTCTTTTTAGTTCTTCTTTATCACCCGTAGTACTGTAGGAATAGTATTGACATGATTTTAATTTGCATATAGTTTCCGTTGCACCATCTGAATGTGGATCAATAAAGACACATAGTGTTTTATCTTTACAAATAAAAATATCAGCTATGCCTATATTGGAAATTCTAAGATAATTATCTTTTGGCGGTAATACTCCCCAATATTTATAAGGTGTTATATAGCATCCCTTATATGTTTTCCAAACAGTGAACTCTACTTCATTGATAATATAAAAAGTTCTATACCAAAATACCCTAAACAAAACAAATGCAAATATACAGAATCCGAGAAGGAAAGTTTTTTGTACCTTTCCTCCTCGAAAACATTTATGAGTATCTATTCGATGAAAAAACATGTCTTTTATTAAATAGGAATAAAGTTTATTATTATCTTCCAAATAACGATTTAAACCAGCCTTTTATCACATTCCAAGTATGGACTCGTCCTTCTTGTAACATTCTTTGAACTTCATACTGTTGTTGCCAGTATTTTTTGTGCCCTCTATCAAAGCCTGCTTTCTCGGCGGCCTGAGAAACCATAGCCTCTGTAGAAAATCCGCCCTTTTGTACAGATTCCAGTGCATCAAATGCCGCACGAGAAGCTTCCCAACTCTGTCCTGAGATACCTGCCATATATCCAGCACTATAGTTACCTATGTCACGTGCCGATGCAATAAATTTATTACCATTTTCATCTGTGAATGGCATCCCTCGATATGAATACTGTGTCCAGTTCAGATTTCCTCTGTTTTTAATGCCTATAGTCTTAAAGTCATATTTCTGTCCTCCTGTCGCATTGGCCATATAATAAATAACATCTATTTTACTTTTAACGATGTCTTGTAACTACTCAGCACCCCTATGGGCATGAGTAATCGTCTTACTGTTGTACTACAGCAAGAATTGCATTGAATTTCGAATTTCCGTTCTTCATAGCAGTTTCAGCGATGGAGTGCAGCTTGGCAAAATCATCGGCACCGCTGTCTGTTCGGAAGCAACCGCTGACTTTCTGCTTTATCTTGATTTTCCTAACTCCCCGCTCACTGGCATTGTTCTCGTAAGGCACACTTGGATTGGAGAGAAAGGTAAATAGGTAGTCTTTGACCTTAAGGATACCTCTCTTGAATTTTTCAAACTCGTTATCTAAATGCGTGAGGCTTTCACCCAAGAGGTTCTTCATCTTTGTCTTCAGTACCTTTATCTTTCTAGAGGTAATGTTGTCCTCTCTTCTGAGATTTATAGAGTGTTCTATCAGATGGATGAATCTCCGTGACCAGTTCTGGTTTGAATCCAGTTCGTTCAGATACTCTGCATTCCTAAGAAGATGAGCCAGGCAGACCTGATGGTCCTTAACATTCATCTTGAAGTAGCTCTGATGTCTGTCAGTCACAAGTGTCGAATAGGGAAGTCCCTTTGGAAACTTGGAATCTATGGCCTTCTGACCTCGCGATTCTGACTGGAACACGTATGTAAGCAGGTCGTTCTGGAATATCCAGTTCCAATGCAGATGCTTTCCTACCGTAGCACCAGTTTCATCGGCTCCTACGACAGACGCTGTTTCCAGCCTCTTGCGTATTTCCTCGTATGCACTATCTGCCTTGCCGCTATTCTCTTTGAGTATGTTCTGCACTGTTCCCTCACTTATATTCTGGCTGGACAGGTCGGATATAAGTTCTGCAATCCTTTTGATCGGAATACACTGCACTACATTAAGGTATGTCACCAGTGCACGGAGGTTGTCACCATACTTGATACGACAGTTGGGAGCTTCGCAGTTGTTTACGCAACCGCATTCACAGACCTTCTCGTAATACTGTTCCTCGCAGGTCTCTACGACCACCTTGATATCAACAATTTGTGTCTTACGGATCTTCTGGCATGGTATATCAATCAAGAGCCGACCACAGCATTTACAATAGACTGGTTCGTGCTTTACAATTACGTCTGGTTCTGCTATAGTCTGCAGTGTGTGACCCTTGTGGCCAGGCTGTCCACCGCTCGGCTTTCCGCTTGGCTTGCGAAGAGACTTTGTCCTGCGCTGCTCACGGGAAGCGATACTTTCTTGGGATGGAGGGATACTGCTGTTACTGCTGTTTTTCTCGGGCTTTCCTGGTGTACTTGATGTATCGTCATCAGTTTCCTCGAGTTCCTTGATACGCTCTTTAGCAACGGCAAGTTCTGCCTTTGTGGAAGCAAGTTCTGTCTTTAGATTATGTATCTCCACGTCCTTCTGGTTAATGACACGGTTGAGGCGTCCGATCTCCTCAGTCTTCTCGGAGTCGGACTTCTCAAGTTTGCGCAGACGCTGGTTTATCTGGCGCAAAACAACATCTATGTCAGTACAGTCGCTTGCCATTTTTTTGGTGCAAAGATAAGCATTTTTCTCCACATGGCAAAATCACGATTTACATCCCTTAACGCAGACTTTTGACTTACGGGGAATGCAAAAACGCATCTCCTGGCAGATAATCTGTTGAAGGGCGATAATAGACAAAGGAGACATGTTGGAGGCATCATCGGAAAAGAACTCGTTAAATGAACTGTTTTAAACAGCCTACGTCCTCATCGACTCAATCATTAAAAAGTTTGTAATGATGAAGAAAATAAGCAAAATCAAGTTTATGCTTTATTAACGAGAAGTTTTCTATAGGGGTGCTGAGTAGTTACCTTCTGCGTTCGGTTTGCTAATTATTTACAAATCGGCATTTACATCATCACCTTTCACTTCTTCCCAGCCGTTGATTTCGACTCCGTCCACTTCCATGCCTTCGGGAGTCTCAACCAGCGTTCCGCCGAGGGTCAGCGATTCGCCCTTTCCGGTGTTGAACCCCTTGAGGGCTTCCGTGATGTCGCTTTTCAGCGTCGTGGGGGTCGGGTTGCCGTCCGCATAGCGGATTTCACCCGTCAGCAGTTGTTCCGTGCCGGTCACACCCAGCAACCGCACCGTGGCTTTCCACTTGCCGGCATCGTCACCTTCGGTTATCTTGGTGAAGGGCAGCACGACGTTTGAAGCGGCTCCGTAGGTATCGGTAGCGAAATCGAGAGTTCTGGCTGCACCCGTCAGATGGGCAACAATCTCCGTGATGCGTCCGGCGGCATCCCCCGTCGGTTTGATGATAAGCGTCAGTTCGCGTACCTGCTGCTTCATTGCGGCGGTCAGCGGATAGTCCTTGTCTTTCTCGATGCTCACCTGTTTCGTATAGGTGAAGAACCATCCCGGGGCATTGTTCACAAAGGCATCCGTTCCTGCCCGGTTTCCCGTGGCTGCGGCAATGGTGGCGGTGGTACCATTTACCATGATTCCTTCAGCAGGGTTCCACACCGCAAGGGTGTAGCTGCCCGGAGCAAACAGATGGTTGGGGGCATGGGTGGCGGAAGTCTCCGTACCCGTATAGTCACCCATGGTAACCGTCCATGTGGTAGGTATGTCGATACCCTCACCGCGTGCCGACCAGTCGGCTGTCACCGCAATCTTCCCATAGTCGGGATGCGGCGTGTCATAAAGCGTGTCCTTCACGCAGGAAGAGAGCAGCACGGCGGCTGCCATTCCTACCATATTTATATATTGTCTTGCTTTCATACTCTATTCCTCCGTATTAGAATAACTTCCATACCAATGTCACACCGGCGTTGATGGGGCCACACCAATTTTTTGTCTCGTTGCCACAGCGCACGCGCACACCATCGATGACTTCATATTTTTCGAAATCGGCATTCAGGTAGCCCAAACCGAGGTTGAAATCAAGAGCCAATGCCTTGTTCATCCGCAGCTGATAGCCGGCGGTGATGCCACCACCCATCAGGTCGCCCTGCTTGCCTGCTTCGGAGAACTTGTAGTTGAACTGTCCGGTCTTGAACATCGCACCCAGATACCAGGCTTTCTTCTCACCCATATAGTAACGTACTTCCGGAGCCACTTCCCAGAGTGCATAGCGGCAATCTTTGTCATTCCAACTCCAAGAAGTCCACGAGCCGTTTACGGCAATGCCCCACGACGGGCAGATACGCCATTCCACGCCAAGATCTGGTGTCAGGGTAGCCCAGCGCAGCAGGTTGGCACGCAGGGAAAAATGATAGTCGGTTGGGGTTTCCAATGGCATGTCGGCAAGTTTATTTTGGTGAGCGGCTTTCTCGGCTTTTGCCTTTTCTGCGGCAAATCGGGCTTCTTCCGCTTTACGTTGCTCTTCGGCAAGCCGTTCCTGCTCGGCACGCTTCTCGGCTGCCAGTCGTTCGGCTTCCGCCTTGCGTCGTGCTTCCGCGTCCGCATCCGTCACGGCTGTTTCCTTTACCGGTACCGTCAAGCGCACGGTAACAAAATCACCCTCAGTCGCATGGTTGCGGGTAATGAAATTCTCCTCTTTTATTTCCGCGCGTGTAATCAGTTCGGATTTTACTCGATTGGCACGGATCTTCGCCGTTGCAAGGTTCTCGGCTTCACTGCTCTGCGAATTGCAGTATCCGTCAACCAATAGCGGCAGTTTACCGTCAAGAATTGTTGCTTTGTTGTTTTCGATACATTCCAACAGGCGGGCAAGTTCCGTGTCGTTGCCTTTCCAAGGCACGTAGAACATGTCCTTCTGCGGAACGAATCGGAAGATGCAGGTCGTGTCTGCTTTCTGCTGCGCAATGACAGGAAAAGTTAGCGTCATCAGCCACAGAAACAGGGTAAGAAAAGTGATTTTTCTGCTCATATAAACTTGAATTCATTATCTTTGTCATCTCCAAAGGTAATAAATGCCATTCAGCGCCCAAAATATTACAAAAACTTTTTCTGTTGAAATACAGCGTTTTATAAAAAATTGTCGTTTGAGCACTTTTCAAATTGTCGTTAGAGCACCTTTTTGTCGAATTAGCACTTTTTTGTCGCTTGAGCACTTTTTGAAAATGGGCTTCTGAGACCTTTTTCATCGGCTTTTTACCACACAAATTATTCCAGATTTGCTTTTTTCCACTTGCCAGGCGTACATCCTTCCTTTTCGGTAAATGATTTGATAAAGTTACTGCGAGAAAGAAAGCCGGAAGACTCAGCCAGCTTCTGTATATTGATTTCCGGATGCTCCTTCAGTATGTTTTTCGCATACTCCAACCGGAGACCGGTTATCCATTCGCGGAATGTCATTTTATACGTAGTCTTGATATAAGCGGAAAGATAGGTACGGTTCGTATGAAGTATTTCGGACAGTTCTTTTATGGTAAGTCCCTGCTGGACATAGCCGTCTGTCTTTATCCAGTTGGCCACTTTCTCTATAATTTCTGTATAGGACACTGGAACTTCTTTCTCAGAAACTATTTTAGGTTCTGTTTCTGTTTCTGTCAGAAGTTCTTCTTCAGACTGTATATCTTGCTCAAAAGCATTTTCCACCTGTTCATAGAACAGCAGGTAGTTCTGATAGCTGTAGAAAAGATAGCTGTAGAACGGTATTGACGACAAAATCCAGATAAAAACATATTTGTCTGGCAGAAATGTCAGCAATCCGCATCCGACACCGAAGATAACAGCCCAATAAGTGAATATGGAAAGCCATTCGATATATGTACCTATATCATCCGCCTGAGTTTCATTGAAAATCCGAATGGCTCTACGGTATGCAATTATGACTCTGCGAGCTAAAACGACTCCAAAAACGACTAACCATACAGCTAAAGCAAATAAAGAGAATTTTTGCATGATTCCGCTTGGCAACAGGAACAACACAACTCCGGAAAGAGTTGAAAATATAATCCATAAAATGATATGTGTCCACACACGCCGTTTGGTAATGTAAAAACGATCAAGCAACATTATCAATGCCGAACTGAACAGAGAATAGCACAGGAAGTATGTGGACATGTTCATCAATATGGCAGAATCCGCATTTTTGAATCGGATACCAAAGAAGAAATGTACCGAATAATTTGCCGAAAGCAGCAGCATAGCTATACCCATAATCTGTCGGGAGCGGAGATAATTCTTGAAAATTATCTTTTCAGGAGTCTTTGCAAACAAAAAATAAAAGCCGAAGAATAACATCAACGGCAGTGCGGTATAAAGTGAAAAACTGTATATAGATGGCTCCATTGTTATGCTTATTTGATTTTGATACAAAGTTACGTCTTTTTCTTCACAAATAGACACATAATCTATGATTTAACGTTATAGATTCGGTCATATTAGATTGAAAAATTATTAGAATTAAAGCCAGTGGTGAAAAATTCAACCACTGGCTTTTTCTGTCAAGACTTCGATATTAAAGTTTTACACCTTTGGATTCCGATAAACCGGGTCTCCCTATAATTAAATGACTGCGTACAAAGTCCACGTGCGGGCTTTCCGGCTGTTGTTCCGTCTGTTTTTTCTCGTTGCCTTGCCGGTTCTCTTCCGTGTTTTCCTGAGCCGGAGCCAGCTCAAGCTGTATCTTGCGGTCCAGTGCGGCGAGTTCGGACTTCAGCTGTTTCAGCTCGTCCTCCTTCTTCCACACCTTGCCCGCTATCTCCTGCAACTGCGGAATCTCCTTTTCCAGCACTTCGTTCTTAGACTTGTACTGGTCGATGATGGTCGGAATCCTCTCCAATGCGTTCAGAAAGTTTCGTGCGGCAGCAATCGGGTCTGCCATCGCCAGATGCCCGTTGTTGTAGGTGTACTTGTAGTTGCCCTCCACCACGAAGCGGTTGTCGGTGAACTCCAGACCTTCTTTGAGTGTCCTCTCGCTGACCACCTTTATCGGAAAGCCGTAAAGTTCCCCGACAGCCTTGTACAGTCCACCAGTCATGGCGTTCTTGGCGATTTCCTGCAAACGCTTACCGATGACCTTCTCATCCGTTGAATCCACGCCGTCCACCTTGACAAGATTAAGACGACTGCCTTCCCTATCAGTCTGCACAACGGAAAGAAAACGGTTCCAGTCTTCCGTCATGGCTTCGATGAAAGCCGTGTTGTTGCGCAGTTCTCCCGTCTTGGATTCCAGCTTGAACTCCGAATCGCGCTTGCCCTTGTTGAACGACTTGCGTTCCCCTTCGAGCGAGGCGATACGCTTCTCTAATTTCGCCTTATCCAAAAGGTCGGTATTGCCGGAGAGCAACGCCATATACTCCGAGAAGTTCATACCCGATTTTTCGTCCATTGCTCCCTCGTCGATGGTACGTGCGCCCATCGCTCCACTTTTGAGCTGCGATATGAACGTCTGCTTGCAGTGCAGCAGATTGAACTTGTAGCTGTCCAGCGACTTTTCCACCGCGTAGATGATGACATCCACGTTATTCTCGGCAAAATGCTTGGCAATCTCGTTCCCGGCTCTAACACCCCGTCCGTCACGCTGTTGCAGGTCGGACGGTCGCCACGGTGTATCAAGGTGATGGATGGCGACACATCTTTTCTGCGCATTCACGCCCGTTCCGAGCATACTTGTGGAGCCGAACAGCACGCGCACCGTCCCGGCGTTCATGGCATCTATCACCGCCTTACGAGCCTTATCCGTCTTACACTCCTGAATGAAGCGCACCTCACTTGCCGGTATGCCGTAATCCTCCACCAACTTGCGTTTTATCTCGCTGTACACGTTCCATCCTTCCCCCGGCTGATATGTCCCCAAGTCGGAGAACACGAACTGCGTACCCTTGTGCGCCTCGTACTTGTGGTAATACTCTGCAATCATCTTGGCACAATGGCTTGCCTTGTTGTCGGGATGGTCCTCGTAGTTCGGGTCTATCATGCGCATATCAAGAGCCATCTTTCTCGCATAGTCGGTGGCGATGAGCATCTTCGCCTTTTCCTCCGTTTCCGACAGGGGTAACCTGCCAAGCAGAGTGGCATCGCCGGTTTTGGCAAACTGCATCAGCTTCTGTATGAAGTCCTCCTGCTCCGGTGTGGGCGGTATGTGGTGCAGTCTCTCATTCTTGTTTGGTCTGTCCACACCTACATCCTCCGCCGTGCGGTAGTCGGTAATCTCGTTGTAGAAGGCGGCAAGCTCCGGCACCTTGATGAAATAGCGAAAACGCTCCTTCTGAACGATATTGTTCGTTACGTTGAACTCAAAATCGGTCGTCTTTTTGGCGAAGATGGCAGCCCAAGCATCGAAACAGCGGATGTCCTGCCGTTCCAGTTCGTTGGGGCGCAGGTATTTGAAGAGCAGGTACAGTTCCGTCAGACTGTTGGAAATGGTCGTGCCCGAAAGGAACGTAGCCCCCAAGTCCTTGCCCGTGCGTTCCTGTATGGTACGGATGGCAAAGAGCATATTCAGGGCCTTCTGGCTTCCTTCCGAGTTTCCCAATCCCGCCACACGGTCATGACGGGTGTTGAAAGTCAAGTTCTTGAACTGGTGACTCTCGTCAATGAAGATGTGGTCGATGCCCATCTGCTTGAAGTCCACCACATCATCCGTGCGGGACTTGATAGCGTGTTCCACCTTCTCCAGCTTCGCCACAAGGTTATGCTTGCGCTTCTCCAGCCCTTTCAGCATCGCCCGCGACACGTTCTTGCCCTGCTGCCGCAAGACTTCGAGGTTTTCCTCCACCGTGTCAAGCTCCGCCTGCAGGATGCGCTGCTGCAACTCCGGTGACTGCGGTATCTTGCCGAACTGGTCGTGCGACATGATGACGCAATCGTAATCGTTATTTTTGATGTTGTTGAAAAAACGCACGCGGTTGGCGGTCGAGAAATCCTTTTCAGAAGCGTAGAGAATCCTCGCATTGGGATATGCCGCCTGATAGGTGGCGGCAATCTCCGCCACATTCGCTTTCAGCCCGATAATCATCGGCTTGTGCGCCAAGTTCAGACGCTTCATCTCATGTGCCGCTATGCACATTATCAGCGTCTTGCCGGTTCCAATGGCTAAGCACAATGCGCCTTGCTTCCCTTTATGGAAGCAGGTTTCAATGTACTCGCCGCCGAACCGTACGTACTCGTCTCCAAGTATACGGCTCTCCGTGGTTATTGTCAGTCTATTTCTTTCCATGAATCTTGTTATAACATTTCTCGCAAACTGCGATTGTTTTTCTTTGTCGGGCAATCATGAGTTTCTCCCATGCTTCTTTGCCTTTCAAATCCTTGAGCTTGCGGACATGTATCATTTTCAGATTATCCTCAGCTCCACAATATTCACATTTATGGGCTTTCAAGCGAGCCATAAGGCTTGTGCTCTCCATTCCATAGTAACTGGGCATAATGTGCGCATTGTCAATGCGTGCTTCCTTGTTCAACCTAAACCCACCATGATATAGGGTACGTTCCAGCCATTGACCTTTTTTGTTTTGGTATCTTACCGTGAAAATATTGTCCTTACAATACTTGTTGACAATCTTTCTTACGGTAGATTCGTACTTTGACGAGAAGGTCTTGTACATACTCTCTTTCATGATTCCGTAGAAACTGTTGAGAATGTTGACATTGTTTGCAATACAGTAGTAGTTGTATATACCTCTAATTTCTGAATTGTATCGGTTCAATATTTCAAGGTCATCGTTACTACGAAGATAAGGACGAGAAGTTGACTCCCATACTTCCTTGCCATCCTTGATTACAATGCGCATGGCATTGTAATCCAACAGTTTCTTTCTCATTGCCTCAAAAGGCAACAATAAGACAACCTTGTGGTCAAGTGAGCGGATTGGAATACCTCTGTAATCCTTTTTCGTCTTGTTTGTACTGCGGACAGTCACCTCAAAGCCAAGAAATTTTGCTGTATCATGTGCATTAGTGATAAGTGTCTTTTCATCGGAAAGTTGAAGCTGTAGCTGTTCATGCAAGAAGATTTTAATGTCCTCTTTTGCTTTTAGGCAATCTGCCTTACTTCCAATTACACAAATCAGAAAATCGTCTGCATACCGCACGTATTTCATTCTCTTGAAGTTTTCGTCCATGTCAAGAGTTGCAGGAAGTTGTTGCATTTCACGATGCAGGGATGCTATCTCTGAACGTAAAACACCTTTCTTCTGCTCGTCCTGTTCATTCTTCAGTTTCTTTACTCGTTTGTCTTTACGACTTGCAACCCTCTTGTATTCGGGATTGCGTTGCCGTGCCTTACCCTTGTTGAATGTCTCGATATATCTCAACATGAATTTGTCGAACTTATCCAAATATACATTCGCCAAGATAGGACTGATGATACCGCCTTGTGGAGTGCCGATGTAGGAGTTCTTATATTCCCACTGCTCCAAGTAACCCGCTTTCAAGAATTTTCGTATCAGTCGCAAGAATCTCTCATCGTGGATGCGTTCACCAAGAATGCTTATGAGAACATCATGGTTGATGTTGTCAAAGAATCCCTTGATGTCACCCTCTATGAACCATCTTGTTCCCGAACCTCCCTTTTGTAAGGAAGCCATAGCAGTATGACACCCTCTGTGTGGTCTAAAACCATGCGAGCAATCTTCAAAGTGTCCCTCGTAAATTGCTTCGAGTATCATTCTTACTACTTCTTGAACGAGCTTATCCTTGAAAGAAGGGATACCCAACGGACGAAGTTTTCCATTCTTTTTGGGTATGTATATTCTTCTTGCAGGACAAGGACGATAGCTTTCATCCTTTAGTTGTTCTATGAGGTCACGGATGCGCTTTATGCTTGTTCCGTCTATTGTCTGTCCGTCTGTTCCTTTTGTGCAGTTGCCAGGATTTTGGGACAACCGCTGATAGGCTTCCGCAAACAGATTCTCATTGAACAACAGTCTGTAAAGTCTTTCAAACTTGTAGTTTTGGTCTTGGCTATGCCCAGCCAGACTGTTTAATACATTTTCTGAATTTCTCATAATGTCTCACACATCATTCATTTAACATATTAAAAAAAATAACACACTGTCTCCCTTCGCCATGTACAAGGCTTTCCCTTGCTCGGACTACTACGGAGACTCTGTTACCTTGCCGAATTTTCAAGGAACCCACTTCCTATAGCCATTTGTTGGCACTTCGGTTTAGGTAATCCCCATTTAAGCAATACTGTAACTATTGGCTTGATGAATTGTCGGATGCGATTTTCGTCCTTTTCCGCTTATTGCGGCTGACCTGCAATCGGTTTTCTGCTCTCGCACTCGAAGTAGGAAAGTGGAAGTATTGCAGCCAGACCTTTATAACTACCTTAGGTCTGTGTTTACCAACTAACGTCTTGGACTGTCATTCAAACAGTATAGTCTTCATCCTCGTATTCATCGTTTCATCTTGACATTCAGTAGCGGCATGATAGTTAGCCGACTTATGCCGTTTCCAACATGCTACACTCCCCACCGCTTTTCAGCTAAGTGGATAAGTTGGCTGATGACCAGCGTAGAAAACCCTTGCTGGGTAGGTTGCCAAACCTACATTTACAGTATGCCCTTATGGGCGCAGCACCTCGTGGTCGCAGATCCCGCCGCCGTTCTGTTTCAGCATCCAGACGCAATCCTTCTGCGACGGGTAAACGCTCTTGATTCCCCGGCTTGCCAGCCCTTTCAGGTTGAGGTCGGGAAAAGTCTGGTGCGAGCCGTCATACTTCGGGCGCACGAAACAGTTGAACTTGCGGTTATACATCGTCGTGAGCCGTTCCTTGAACTGCGGCGACTGTTCTTCCAACCATTCGGAGAACCCGTTACGGATTTCGTCTATCTTCGCGTTGGCGAGCTGTATGCCCTCGCTGTCGCGTACCTTGATGTCGTTGCCGTTCTCGTCCTTGCCGATACTTTTCATCATGTCGGGGCAGGTGTTGTGCAGGGCGTGCTTCAACAGGTGCATACCGTCATAGTTCCGGTAATAGCCCTTTACTAAAAACTCGTCCGTGATCTTCATGGTGTGGTAGCCGCACGCCACGGAAAATTCGTCCATGCTGGCGGAATAGGCGATTTTCACGTCCGTGTCGAAAAGATGGCTCATGTATGCGGCATACACGCCCGTGGGAATCCAGCGTTCACCGAAGTTGAAGTCGAGGTCTTCAAAGGCTATGCGCTGCGGTTCGGCTTCCTTCAATGCCTCCCACGCCTGTTTCACCTCCGGCATCCGCTCACTTTCGGGATTGTCCTCCATCCAGCCCTCTATGCGTTCCGCCTTCTCTATCACGTTCCCCGCGATGAAGCGGTCTTTGATTTCGTAACCGGTTACGAGCGGGTTGTAGAAGATGCGCCCCTTGAGGGCACCAAGCAGTTCCTCTTCCGTAGTGTCGGTTATCTCCTGCATATAGCCGAGATTGACCGTGCCGAACTTGTTGAGCGATGCGGACAAGGCTTCTTCGGGAGAGCCTGCATTGACACGGCTCTCCACCGAGAAGGAAACGGGACGGTCGAAGATGTCCGCCTTGACAAACTTGCCGTCCTCCGCACGTTCCAGCGAAAGGATGTCGCGCCCTCCGGCATCCATCATCACCAGTTTCACGTTCTGTCTGGTGTTGAGGTTACCGTAACGCATGACAAACTCATCGTAGTAGGTGTTGAGATACCCGCGCTGCGGTTTGTGTTCCGTATGGTTCTCCGTCTCGTGGCTATACAGACGTTCGTAAGCGTCACGGAGCGATATATACAGCATCGCTTTCTCTTTTTGATAGCCACGGAGGTCGAGCGGTTGGAAGGTCGCACCGTAAGGCGTGAGGTCTTTCAGGTAACCGAGATTGCGTGAAGCATCCAGCACCATCGAGCCGTCACGGTGGTGTGGCTCCAGCAGGCCGTTGAACGGACGGGGAGAAAGGTCCATGACTTCCTCCTTCGGCTTTTCCGTTTCAAGTTCCGGGAACAGGGAAGTGGCAACCGTTTCGGAAGTAGGCACAACTTCTGCCGGTGTTTCAGGTTGCTTTATTTCTTCCGTTTGTTCCGGCTTTTTATCCATATTGTCCGAAGAAGGCGCAAAAGCAGGGTTCAACGTGTCTTTGATACCCATCTTTTTCAGTTGTTCCTGCCTGTGCCGTTCTGCCTCAAGCCGTAGGGCCTTGCGCCGTTCCGCTGTCAGGCTCATCATTGTCTCATAGAAGCCGTTGATGGGAGGATTGGTTTCCCAATCCAGAGTGGCGTAAATGTCGTCCGGGTCGTTTGGCTTTTCGGCATTTTCCGGCTTTTCTTCCTTATTACCGTTTATCGGCTTGGCGGCTTCAACGGGTGGAGTAACTTTGACTTGCGGTTTAGGCGTGGACGGCATAGGCTTCGGCTTGCTTTCCTTTTTCGCTGCCTTTTTCTTTTTTACCGGTTCCTCTATGGGCATACCCCAAAGGTCGAGCAGGGTAAGCTGCACGGCTGACGAATGATTGGGTTGGCGCGGCTCAATCTCCGGCTTTTCCTCTATGGGCTGTGCTTGCGGCTTCTCCACTCCCTTGACAGGCTCAATTACAGAAACGGGGGCTATTACAGAAGGTGATACCTTTTCTGTTTTCGGAGCAGGTTGCACTTCCGCAGCCGTGCTTTCCTCCTTTATCGGATGCAGCCTGTGTCTCTCATACAGTTTCCTGTCAAGTTGTTGCAGTTCTATTTTCAGATGCTCCCGCAAGTCTTCCGCCAGTTGTGCGATGTCCCCACAGTGCAGGAGTTTATAGGCTGGTTTCCCGTACGGGTCGGTACTTCTGATCAAATCCGTGTGTGAAAGCGAGCCGATGCTCCATACATACCCATTTACGGAAGTGCCGATAGGGGTCTGTTCGGTCTGCACGAAGAGTTTTTCGTTGTAATACAGTTCACCGTTCTTTCCGCTGTTCTTTTGCAGGATAATCAGGTCGCTGCCCACCTCCGTTCCCGCGTTATCCGTAAAGAGGTTGTTCGGCAGGCGGGCTACGCCCACCAGATTGGCATGGTTCATCATATACTCGCGTATGGGCGCGTTGGTCGGGGCATCCAGTACCCCCTGCGAGGTGATGAACGCCACGATTCCGCCTTCACGCACCGCGTCAAGGCTTTTCAGGAAAAAGTAATTGTGTATCGTCCGTGCCGCCGAGAGCCTTGCAGGATCCTTGCTGCCCGAAAAATCCGGGTCGAACACCGCCACATCGCCAAACGGTATATTGGAGACAGCCAAATCAAAATGGTTCATGAACGGCTTTTCTATCTTCTCGAAGCCCTGTACCCTTACTTTCTGTCCGGGATGCAGGTGCTTCAGTATCTTGCCCGTCATCAGGTCTTTCTCAAAAGCCATGATGTCCGCGTCCGGTCTGTTCTCCAGCACGGCGTCCACGAATGCACCGACACCTGCCGACGGCTCCAGCACCCGGTCGGGACGGATGCCGTGTTCATGCAGCACGTCCGCGATGGTCCCGGTTATCTCCGGCGGGGTATAGAAGGCGGTCAGCACGGACTGCTTCATGGCATCCATATTCCGTTTGTACTCCGTCTCGTCTTTTGTGTTCTCCCGCAGCAACCTGTGCAGTTCCACGGTAGGGGCAAACAGTTCGAGGTCGGACTTCGCCCAGTGGACGGCATCCGTCAGTTCCCTTGCAGGGTTGAGTATGTTCTTCAGTCCCCCGAAACCGCAATAACGTTCTAACAAGAGCCGTTCGCGTGCGGTGGGTGTGCGCTGTTCCCTGTCAAGGAGGAATGCCGTCCGTATCGCCTCGATGTTGTCCCGCAGTCTCTGTTTGCGGTTAAACGCCATACTCTTCGATATAGAGGATGACGGCTCCCGTCAGCTCCGTGTAGAGCAGGTCATATTCGGGCGACAGGGCGAAATTGTCGTCCGAGAGGTCATAGATGGAGAATACGTTTCCGACAAGCGGTAGCAGCTTCTGGGTAAAGGCTTCACATTTTTCTCCCGGTACTTCACCCGCAAATTCGTTCTCCACGACTTCGCGCAGGATGGCATGCTTGGAGTAGCGAAGGCCCTCCGTCAGCACCTTCATCGCCAGTTCCTGCGCCCCGTCGGCAGGATAGCCTTCGAGCCTTGCCCGTTCATACGCTTCGGCGGCACGGTCGGTTCTTTCTCGGATGAAGGCTTCATCGGCTGCCTGTTCGAACTTGTTCGTGGTGAGGTAGTCCAGCAGGTACAGACCGTAATAGGAAAAGTCGGTCCGACCCTCGTTTTTCTTCTTGTTGTTCATTTCTTTGGAATTTAGTGGATTGATAATGATGATAGGGATAATCGTTGGAAAACGAGAAGAAAAAGGCACCCGGTATCCCTCCGAGTGCCACCACTAAATCCAAAGTATGAGTGTAATCCGGTATCGAAGAACAATTCATTACTCTGAACCAGTGGCAAAGTTAAACATTTATTTTCTTCTTTTCGCAGAGGTCGCTTTACTTTTCCTTTCTGGGAACACGAAAACCGTGTTATAGTCCCCGTCAAAGGCGACTACGGCATCAAAACTCTTGCCCTGCTTGCTCTTGAATCCTTTGAGCAGTTTCGTGTGTCCGTCGGTGAGCAGGTTTTTGATTTCATCATCAGAGAGGGTGCGGTTTGCTTTCAGGCGGAACACGGGCAGACCGCACTCCGCGTTGTCGCAGCGGACGACCTTGCCGTAAAACTGCATCGTCCCCGCTCCGCACTTGGGACACTTGCAGCCGGAATCCCTGCGGGCGAACAGCTTGTCGCACGACAGCAGTTCGGAGGTAATTTCCCGTGTATATGCCTCAATCTTCCTGCGGAAGTCATCGGCGGGCAGTTCCCCACGCTCGATGCGTGCCAATTCCTTTTCCCATTCGCCCGTCATGGCGACATCGGCAATACGCATCGCCTTCACGACCGAGTAAAGGGCAAGCCCTTTTTCGGTGGGGACAAGCGACTTCTTGCAGCGTTCCATATAGCCGCGCTTGAAAAGCGTTTCGATGATGGACGCACGGGTGGCGGGCGTGCCGATGCCGCAATCCTTCATAGCCTGCCGCAATGCGTCGTCCTCTATCTCCTTGCCAGCCGTTTCCATCGCGGACAGCAGGGTGGCTTCGGTATGCAGCGGCTTGGGTTTGGTCTTTCCCTCCGTGATGGAGGCGGCTTTCAGTGCCAGCGTGTCGCCTTCCTGCCAACAGGGAATGGCGGCGGTTCCCTCTTGGCTGTTGTTCTCTTCTCCATTCTCCTTGCCATAGACGGCACGCCATCCGGCTTGCCTGATGATGCTGCCTTTTGCCACGAACTCCACTCCGGCACACTCTGCCGTGACGGTGGCAGTGTCCTTGACGCATTTTTCGGAGAAAGCCTCAAGCATGCGCCCGGCTATCATGTGATAGACGGTGCTGTCCTCTTTGGAGAGGAACAGCGGCTTCTCGCCCGTGACGAGCAGGGCATGGTGGTCTGTCACCTTGCCGCCGTCCAGGCTGCGGCGTGTCGGCACGGCTTTCGGCTGCAACTTGCCCTTCCATTCGGGCAGGCTGCCGATGAAGGCAAGCAGCTTGGGGATTTCCGCGAACACGTCTTCGGGAATGTAGCGGCTTCCGGTTCGCGGATAGGTGATGAGCTTCTTCTCGTAGAGCTTCTGCGCGATTTCAAGCGTCTGTTCCGCCGTGAAGCCATGCTTGGCGTTGGCTTCCTTCTGGAGCGTGGTCAGGTCGTAGAGCAAGGGAGTTTCCTCCGTCTTCTCCTTGC
>OIDK01000354.1_pt1 | contig 15565 bp, 9 predicted proteins | sample 1581551 | NCBI WGS metagenome assembly OIDK01 (sample SAMEA3882522, study PRJEB24775) | human gut metagenome | biome: human-associated habitat; feature: intestine environment; material: feces | place: Netherlands | collected 2009/2010
TGGATTTGTAAGGGAGCATCAGCGACCCGAAAATCCAGTGAGTCAGTGACAGCAGAGGATGAAGGAGCGCTAGCGACGCGCAAAATGTAGTGAGTCGTTTCTCCACGGGAAAGCATGTCACTGGATTCTCAGGTCGCTTTGCTCCCCTACGAATCCAGTTCCTTTGCCACCCTTTAGGGGGCGATGAATATAAATGCCGCTTAGTGTCCCCCTTCCCGCCCTGCGTGTCATTCTGAGCGCCAGCGAAGAATCTCGGTACTCGAAGCGTATGAGACAATCGGTAGTAAATACCAGCCTGCGGGAAGGAGCCACTGCTGGGTATAACCGATATTAAGCATTGTGCAGGGAGATTTCTCGACTCCGCTTCGCTGCGCTCGAAATGCCAGGAACGCGAATGTGTCAAAGTGCCGTTAGCGATTCCAACCAGCCCACCAGCCCACTAAACTATCCCAGGTCCCAAAAACTCCCACTCAAAAATCCGTCACCCCAGAGATGACGGATTTTTTTACATGAGAAAAATGGTATTCTTCCCCCGGAATTTGGCCTGGTAGAGGGCGCTGTCCATTTTATGGTAGAAGGCCTCGAATGTCTCTCCTTCCCTGGCCTGTGTGACGCCCAAACTGGCAGATACAGGGCTTCTGTCGGGGCAGGACACCGTTTCTTCTATGGTTTTTCTCAAGGTTTCTGCCAGAGCGGCGGCTTCCTCTTCCTCCATTCTAGGAAGAAGGATAACGAATTCATCGCCGCCCCACCGGCCTATACAGGCATTGGGCGGTGATTTTTTGGAAAACACATCTGCCACTTCCTGCAGCACCCTGTCTCCTTCCCCATGGCCGAATTCATCATTAATTCCCTTGAAATTGTCAAGATCCACCATAATGGCTGTGAATACATGGTGATTCTTCTGCCTGTCATCGGTGAGTTCGTGAAGGATGGATTCCACACGGCCCCGGTTCAGAAGGCCCGTAAGGCCGTCATGGGTCGCCACGTAGACCAGTTTCCGATTCACTTCCTCCAGACGGCGGTTTGCCTGCTCCAGTTCTTCCGTAGATCTGGCTATGAAGGAGGCCATACGCTGTATGGTGGTCATGGTTTCCGTATGGAAAACGATGCCTTCCGAAGACTTTTCTTCCTGCCTTATCCCGTTTTCCTCTTTTTCCCTGAAAGCAGCAGCCACCAGGGTCATGTTGAGGGCCGATGTCCTGCCGCCGGAGCGGCTGATTTCGCCGTGGGAATAGCCGCCGCATACAGGCGCCAGGGCTCCATAGGGGGCCAGCACCTGGTTCGCATCTTCCTTCAGGAAAAGACGCCTGGTAATGCAGGAAAAAATGAGAATTCCCTCCGGTGCAAAGGCCCGGAGCTGTTTCGTGTTCTCCTGGCAGCGGGCGATGATTTCATTGGGATCCCCGTAGGCCAGCCTTACCTTTTCCCCTTCAAAGCAGCTGGCTGACATGATGAGGCTCCCATCATCCCTGCAGGCCGCCGGAAGCCTGGCCAGCATGCGGCCCTTTCTCATAAGAATCAAAGGGAAGGAAATCAGCTGCTGCCCGCCAAAATCGGATTTCTTCATTTTCAGATATTTCTCATACACCTGAAAAGCAGGCCTGCCATCCAGTTCACGAATCACCTTGTCCCCATCAATGGCAGTAATGGTCATCACCTGTCCCAGGGGCTGCCAGCCCAGGTTCTGGGACACCCGGATTTTCACCTTCCCTGCAAAGCACACTGCCACAATGGCCTTTCGGGAAATGAAATCATTGCCAAAGACGCAGGTATCATCGCCGCCGGTATAGGCATCGGCGCCGCCGCCGAAAATGGCCGTCTCCGACGGCAGGTGATCCAGCTCCGTAAGGAAATCATCCACGTTCACCGTGGAAAGGGTGGTAAATACTTCCACCCCTGCCAGATTTCTGATACCGCTGAAGCTTTCCAGCGCCCTTTCCCCTGCCTCGCCGGAGGTCATGCTGCTGATGTCATAGCAGTGCACCGACACTTCCGTATCTTCAAAGGAAAGAAAAGCAACTACGCTTTTCCCCAGTACCATGCGTCCGTCTTTAATACTGCCGGAAGCGGACATGCCGGCAATGGCCGATTTGGGAAAAGCCTTCCTCAGTGTCTGTATGCTCTCCTTAACTTTTTCCAAATCGTTGGACTCATGATAAAGGGTAATAAAAAGCCCCGCCTTTTCCCTTCGTTCCTGCCTGAACCGGTCTATCACTTCTTCCAGTTCATTTTCCCCATAGAAATCATACACATACTGTTTCATGCAAAGCCTCCTGATGAAACCGATGTATCTCACGTATCCATCAAATGATGGTATCCTGCTGCAAGGCATGCCTTCTGTAAATTCTCAGTTATGCCGTTCTTATACTTACTATAGCATAAAAGCAGAATAAATTAAAATCATATTTTAAGAAGCAAATGATATTAAAAAGCAAAAAAGACTTCGCAAAAATAATTAAAACCCTATCTGGTTCTTCTATTCAGAAAATCGGGCGCCACTTTGCCAATCTGAAAGGGACCGTTCTGCCCCACTGTCATTTCGATAAAGCGATGCGGCGCGGAGACATCTCACTCCGCAGCAGTACACCCCGCATTGTGACTGGAAATTTCCACTTAAAGCCCCAAGGAGCAGAAAGCACATACCTCCCGTAACGACAGGCTGCTCGTTCGAGATGACGAAGCCTATGACTGCTTACCTTCATTCCCATGGAAAATAAAGATGCACAAAAAAAGCTGATAAGAAATGGCTGCCATTTCTTATCAGCTTTTTTATTGTCTTTACAGGTCAGGGAGTCCAAGTTTTTGTTTCATAGGGCGCATTGGCCTGATTAATATCAAAACCGGAATGATCTTTGTTATAACTGTTTGTATTGCTGTCCATGTAGGAGAGGGTATAGCTGTTACCGGTGGAATTCTTTGTAATCTGCACGCCGTACCAGTAGACACCATCCTGCTTCACCGCTGCATCCTGATAATTGTGATAATTGCCGCCTACCGTATCCAACATGGTATCAAATCCAGCGTTGCCATAATCAACCAGATTTCCATTGGCATTTTTAATCCAGACCTTGCCGCCGGTTTTGGCCCCATTCATATGCAGATTATGATATTTGGAGTTTGGCTCATTCTGCACCAGCAGGTAGACAGAACTGCCATCACTCAGCTTTATGGATCCATCAGTCACTGCATTTTTCAGCAGGTCTCCCAGATGTTCCGCATAGCTCCTGTCCGCGTTCCTGTCCGCTTCCTTTTTCGCCTCTTCCTGGGTTTTATTCACCTCTTCCAACAGGTTTCCTGCATGGTTGAAAACGGCGGAAATGTTGTCCCCATACCCCTGGGTGTAGATAAAGCTTCCGATGCCTACCACCAGTGCCAGCATGAGGGCATATTCAATAATGTTCTGTCCTTTTTCCTTCCACATGGTTCTCACCTCTTTATCCTTGCCTTGATTTTCATACACTATTCTATTTTGATTAGATCACATCTCAAAACCCTCTGCCTAAAATCCCATGATGCCAAAGAAAAAACCGCCTTAAAAGGCGGCCTTTTCCTTTGATGGAGAAAAGCAGGGTGCAGGGTTTTACAATCTGCGGTTCTTTGCCTTTTCCAGCAGGCCAATGAAATGAAGAGAAATTTCATAAAGGCCAATAGCCGGCAGGGCCAGGAGGGACTGGGTGAGAATGTCCGGCGTAGGAGTAATCACCGCCGCCAGGATGAAGGCGGCCAGAATGACAAACTTTCTTCCTCTTTTGAGTGTCTTCTCCTTCACCAGCCCTGCCAGAGCAAGAGCCATCATAAGCAGGGGAAGGTTGAACATGACTCCGAAAGGAAGAATCATGAGGAGCACAAATTCCAGATAGCTTTCCATGGAAAGAAGAGGCGTGAAGCTTTCCCCGCCGAAGGCCATGAGGAAATGGAGACTTTGGGGCATTACAAGGAAATAGGAAAATCCAATGCCCCCCAGAAAGAGTGCCACCGAGAGGGGGACGAAGAGGATGGTCCAGGTCCGTTCCCTGTCCGTCATGGCCGGCAGGATAAAACGCCAGAACTGGAAGAAAACAACCGGCGACGCCAGGATGAAACCGGCGATTACTGCCGTCTTCATATAAATGACAAAGACCTCTGCCGGCCGGGCAAAGTAAAGATGGCCCGCCGGTGCTGTAAGAAGGGAAATGAGGTTTTGAATGAAGAAAAGACAGATCACTGTACCGGCCAGCACGGCCGCCAGTGAATAGAGGATCCGTTTTCGCAGTTCCGCCAGATGGCCGGTGAGGGGCATATCACCGGCTGCTTCACCGGGAGCTGTCATTTTTTAGCGCCTTCCGTTTTCACTTCTGTCCCTTCTGCCTTCACCACCACTGTCTTTTGTGTATCCATATTCACCGCATCCTTGAATTCATGCATGCTTTTTCCCAAAGCTTTGCCGATTTCCGGCAGCTTGCCGGGTCCAAAAACAATGAGACCGATAACCAGGATGAGAAGCAGTTCAGGAATTCCAATACCAAACATGGGAAGCCTCCTTTATGGAAAACAATTGAATTTCCTTTCATCATAAAGGAAAGATTTTCCGATTTCGTCAAATCTTTTTATGGACTTTGTCATATTCTGCCAAATTTCTGCAAATTTACAGAAATCTGACGGTCTTTGTCCTTATTTTTCCATACCCTGTTATCTCCTTTGCAAACCACAGATACACTGAGAGGAAAGCAGGAAATTCCCTCTTTCCCGGATTTTCCCCTGCCCTGCCGGTCATTTGCAATCCGGCTTTTATGGTAAGCGGACCCCCGCTTCTGTCAATTGAGGAGGATGAATCAATGAGTGAATCCATGATGAAGGAACCTATTTCCAGAAGGACTTTTCTGAAGCTGGCAGCCGGCAGCGCCGCCGGTGCCCTTCTTTTCCATTTCCCCTTCCAGGCCTCTGCTGCCGAGGAAACCGCTAAGACTCTGGAAATCAGACCCTGCGCCCTTTCCGCCCTGCCGGCAGCAGAAGAATCTGCCAAAAACTCTCCCCTGGTCAAGGGTTCCTTTAAGGACATTATCAGCCAGGTCAATACCATTCATGACAGCGGCCTGAAATCGGCAGTTCTTTCCATGATCAACCATCCGGAGCCTTCCTTCATGGAAAACTACAGCTCCTCTTCTGCCATCCAGAAGATTTACAATAAGCTGGTGGAAATGAAGCTGGCAGATCCCTCCAAAATTTCTGCGGAAACCCTTCTTCCTCCCCTTCCGTCCCGCCTGCAGCCCTTTATGACCGCCCCGGGCAGCGGCTACATGAGCCACCATCCCTATCCCGGCGGCCTTGCCACCCATGTATCCAGCAACCTGCATATCACCGCCGGCATCTGCCGTACTTACAAGGATGTATTCGGCTGCCATGTGGATTATGACACCGCCATGGCAGGGCAGGCCCTCCATGACATTGAAAAGCCCTTTGTATTCCAGTGGCAGAAAGACGGCAGTTCCCGCAAGGAATACACCCTGGCCGGTCAGGGAGCCCACCATGTGTTAAGTATTGCTGAATCCATGTACCGCGGCATACCATCCGAAGTGGTGGTGGCACAGGCCTGCGCCCACGGTGCGCCTTCCAATCCAAAGGATGAAGGGGATGTGGTGGGCTGGATCAAGGCAGCTGCCCTGATTGCCGGAAAAGATCCCATCCGCCATGGATACCTCCGGAAGGATGGAGAAGGTCTTCCCGCTCCCCACAAACAAGAAGGATACATCGTCCATCTGGGCGACCATGACTGGGTTCTCACTTCCCCGGCATCCCAGAAGTCCATTGCCATCCTGAAGAAAGCAGCCGCTTCCCTCTACGGTATCGATGCTGAAAAAAATCCTGAAAAATTCAACCGCTTCCGGAATTATATCGGTTCCCAGGTTTCCTTCATGTACATCAACCATCTGTCTTCCTTCCCTGATGGAGAAAAGCAGATTGAAGGACTGGTAGAAAAAATTATAATCAAAGACTGAGTCTGCATCTTCCCGCCCTGTTCTGACAGCCGGTGTCCCCATGCTTTTGGAAAAAGCAATCAAAAAGGAGCTGTGAAAAAATGGCAATTATTTTTTCACAGCCCCTTTTAAAATGCCGGAAATTCAGGAAAGACTTCTTCTCCAGAAAAAATAATAAGCAAGGCCCAGAAGAGAAGAAGAAAGACAGATAACGCCATACATGAAGGGATAACCGAAGGCATTGGCTGCCACGCCCAGCACTGCTGCCGCCAGGCCTACGGAAATATCGAGAGACCAGAAATAGGTGGAGGTAGCCACCCCTGCCCGGGATGCCGGGGCGCTCTGCACTGCCAGCGTCTGGAAAGCAGGAGCCAGGGCGCCAAAGCCGATTCCCAGCACCGCCGCCGAAAGGAGAAGGACCGGCAGATTTCCTGCCAGACTGAAAAAGATGAAGCCCAGGGAGAAAAAGGCAAATCCCGGATACACGGTGGCATTGGGGCCATGATGGTCAAAGAGATAACCCACAAAAGGCCTTGTCACCACGATCACCAGGGCAAAGACCAGGAAGAAAAGGCTGGTGCTCCCGCCCATGCCCAGACTTCTGGTATACATGGGGATAAAGGTCAGCACGCCGCCGTAGGCAAAAAACACAAGACCTCCCAGGATAACGGAAGGAAGGGCTCTTTTTTCTATGAAATCGCTGATATGGAAACCCTTCTGCCTTTTTCCGCCAGGCAGGATGGTTTCATCGGGCAGCTTCTTTCCATTTCCTGCCACCATGGCTCCCAGCGCCAGCAGGGCCAGGAAAATAAAGAGGGGATGGGCTCCCAGGTAATCCATAATCAAAAGTCCCACCAGCGGCCCGATGACCATGGCCATGTTCCCGCAGACTGCAAAATAACCGATGCCCTCTCCCTTACGCCGCCGAGGAAGTACAAGAGCCGCCATGGCTGCAGAGGCAGTGGTGCCCAGAGCAAACACGGCGCCATGGACAAGGCGGAGAAACCACACCGCATGAAGAGAAGAGGCAAAGTAGAAACCGGCCATGAGCAGGAAAAACAAGAAGGACGCTCCGAAAAGAAGTTTCTGCTTGTTTACCCCATCAATAATCCGTCCCGCCAGGGGCCGGCAGAGTACCGTGCCGATCTGGAAGCAGGTCATGGCCATGCCTGCCTCCCACTGCCCCTTCCCTAAATCATCCATGATGAACACAGGAAGAGCGGCAATCAATATGTACTGGGACATAAAATAAAAGAAATTCGTGAGTCCCATTCCCACGAATTCCCGGGTCCAGATTTTATTTTCCGACATAGCATACCTTTCATTATTATTACGACAACGAAGTAATCCTATTGTATCACAAAATGACGGAAAGTAAACAGTTTCAGATACTCCAGTGCTCGTGGATATCATGGGGCTTTGATATCCCCTGGGCCTGCCCTTTTCTTCCTGCGGTTTTCTATCCGTCATAGTATAATGAATATATTACAGGGTGAAGGGAGATAGAGTGATGGGACTTCATTTTATATTCGGCCGCGCTGGCACGGGAAAAACAGAGCGATGCTGCCGGGAAATCAGGGAATACGTGGAAGGCCATCCGGAGCGGAAGGCTTTTCTTCTGGTGCCTGACCAGGGCACATACACAGCAGAGTACCGGCTGGCAGAATCCTTCCCCGGCAAAGGATTTACCAATGTAACGGTGTGCGGTTTTTCCCGCCTGGCCTACCGCGTATTTCAGGAGCTTCATTCGCCGGTGAGCGATGCCCTGTCACCGCTGGGACAGCAGATCATTCTCCGCCGTCTTCTGGAGGAAAACAGGGACCATCTGCAAATGATGATGAAAGCGGCTTCCCAGCCCCATTTTTCTGAAGAGCTGACGGGCTTTTTCCATCAGCTGGATATGTTCTGCGTATCAGAGGAGGATCTGGAAAACGCCGCCACAGCCCAGGGCGATACGCCGCTGGGGCGGAAGATGAAGGACCTTTCCCTCCTTTACCGCGCCTACCACCGGTACCTGAAAGACCACTTCGACTACCAGGGGAGCCTTTTCGACCTGCTGGCCCGGGAAATTCCCAAATCTCCCACCCTCCGTTCCTCCCGTGTATGGATTGACGGGTTCAACGGCATGGCGCCCCAGAAAATCCACATTGTTTACGCCCTTTTACACACGGCAGAAGAAGTCACCATGACCCTGCAGATGGACAGGCCGGAAGAAGCGGCAGTCAATCCCAATTTTGCCCGCCCCTTCCATCTTTTCTCCCTCCTTTCCGCAGAGGAGCGCCACTTTTCATCCATTCTCCTGTCCGAGGACTGCCGCTTTGCTTCTCCCCGCCTGAAAGCCATGGCCCGCTTTTTCTTCAACCGGCGGGCAGCCCATTCTCCCCTTCCTCCAGCAGCCAACCCGGCTTCCGATGAAGGTCTTCACCTCATCACCGCCTCCCACAGGGCGGAGGAAGTGGATTTCATTTCCAGAACCATTCTGTCCCTGGTGCGGGACCGGCATCTCCGTTTCAGGGATATTCTTGTCCTTCTCCGAAACCCGGAGGACTATGACGATGCATTGGAGCGGTCCTTCAAGCGCTATGAAATCCCCGGATTCATCGACCGGAAGCATCCTATGAACAACCATCCCCTGGTGGTGCTTCTGGACAGTCTGGTCCGTTTCCTCACCGCTGAATGCAGCCGGAAAAACAGCGGCTGGCAGCGGGAAACCATTTTCCGCATGCTGAAAACCTTCCTCCTTCCGGAATGGCAGGAGGAAGAGGTAGACCGGCTGGAGAATTATGTGCTCTCCCATGGCATCCGCCCCTGGCAGTACCACGAACCATGGGAATTCCGCACCTACCGGGATCTGGATGCACCGCCGCCTGCTCTTTCCGAAAAAGAGCAGGCCGAGCTCACAGAGGCCAATGAATGGCGCACCCGCCTCACTGCCATGCTGGACGAACTGGCAGAAAAATGGAGCCAGAGCCCAAAGTCTAAAGACCGCTGCCGCCTCCTCTACCAGTGGATGATGGATAAAAAGATACCGGACACCCTCTCAGCCATGGATGAAAAGGAAGCGCTCCGCACCAACCTTCGTCCTCACCTGCAGGTGTGGAAGAAAATCCTTTCCCTTCTGGATGAAATCGTCCACACCGCCGGTGATGACGAGATTTCAGAAAAAAATTTTCTCTCCATCTTCGAAGACGGCCTCGCTGCCCTCACCTACTCCACCATTCCCCCCACCCTGGACCATGTCACCGTCACCGGCATGGACAGGGGCTATGCCATGGAAGCTGCAGCTGTCTTCATTCCCGGCGCCGTGGAAGGGGAATTCCCCCGCCGCGTAGAAGAAGGAGGCTTCTTCACCGAGCTGGAGCGGCAGAAGATTTTCAAAGACAGCCGCCTCATTTTCGGCGAAAGCCTGCTGGAGGAAGTGCATAAAGAGCAGTTCTTCACCTACCTGGCCCTCACCAGGGCAGAGAAGGTGCTGTACATGACCATGCCTTCCGTGAACGATGACCACAATGACACGAAGCCTTCTTTCCTCCTTTCCCAGCTCCGCCGCTTGGGCTATACCTCGGAGGAGCGCACCCTGACGCCGGAGGATAGGGAAACGGACCGCTCCTATTTCGCCAATCCCCGGCAGGCCCTCTCCCTTCTTCCTGCCCTTCTACGGGAAAAAATCCCCGAAGAAGGGTCCCCCTGGGCAGCCCTGGTCCGGTGGGCGGAGGACAAGGGCAAAGGAAAAGACGTAAAGGAGGCCCTCTCCGGATACCAGTACAAAAACGAAGCGACGCCCCTTCCCAAAGACCTGGCGGATCAGCTTTTCAAGCCGGAGGGCCGCTTCTTCGGTTCTGTCACCCGCTTTGAAAACTACCGCCGCTGTCCCTTCATGTACTTTGTCCGTTACGGACTTAAAATCGACAAACGGGACGAAGGGGAAATGGAATCCATGGATTTCGGCAACTACCTTCATGCAGGACTCCACCAGTTCGGGCAGTCCCTGTCAAAGGAAAAGAAACAGTGGCGGGATGCCACGGACGAAGATATCCGGAATCTTTCAGAAACCATTGCCTCCCGCCTGGCTCCCAAGGTCCGCTACGGTGCCCTCCACGCCGACGGCGCCTCCCGTTATACGGAAAAGGCGCTGAACGAAACCTTCCGCCGCTCCCTTACATCCCTCCGCAAATGGAGTCAGAACAGCTCCTTTGACACAAAGGCGCTGGAAAAGGAATTCTACCTTCACCTTTCCGGCGAAAAGGATACGTTCACCCTGAACGGCAAAATCGACCGTATCGACAGCTGTGGGGAGGCCGTGGCCATTTTCGACTACAAAACCGGCCATACCACCGCCACCCTTCAGGAGGCGGTGGCAGGGCTGAAACTGCAGCTTCTCACCTACCTTTTGGACGTGGAAGAAGAAGGAGGCGGAGGCCTTCTTCCCGCCGCCCTCATGTACATCTACCTGTCCGGCGATGTGAAGAGCCTTCCTGCCGTGCCGCCGGGAGGAAAACCGCCGCTGAAAGATAAGGAGTATACCTCCGGCTGGATTCTTTCCGACACCGATATCCTGCGCCGCCTCGATGGTGCCGCCGGAGAGGAGGACTCCTTCCTCCCTGTCAAATTGTCAGGGAAAGGCACTCTCACCCAGACCGCCTCCACTCTGTCTGCCGAAGATTTCCAAAACCTTCTCACCATAGTGAAAAGAAAACTGCTGGAAATCTATCATCACATGGAAAAAGGCCATATCCCCATCCATCCGGTACGATACAAAAACCAGGTGCCCTGCACCTACTGCCCCTTCCATGCCATCTGCCGCTTCGATCCAAAAGGTGAAGGAGAAAGCTACGACTATGTCAATCTTCCCACCGACAGGGAACTGAAAAAACAGCTGGCGGAAAGGGCAATGGAGAAACCCCAAGGACCAGAGAGTTCAGAGGGTTCAAAAGGGGAAGGTTGACGGGGCCGGCGGCCCCGAAGGTTATGGCCGCTCCGCAGCAGGTTGTGTTCGCTTCGCTCAAGGGGCATCATTGGCCTTCGCCTCCGAGGGTGGTGGTATCGCCATTTGACACGCCCTGATGGGCGTGTCGGTTCAAAGGGTTCAGCGGGGGGTATCGCCTTCGGCGATGAATATGTATGCCGCTTCGCGGCCCCTTTCCCGCCGGGCTCGTCATTCTGAGCGAAGCGAAGAATCTCGGTACTCGAAGCATATGAGACAATCGGTAGTAAATACCGGTCTGCGGGAAGGAGCCTGCGTTACGCTTTCCTCCCCGCCTCCCACCCATCATCCTGAACGTCAGCACCTGCCGATAGTGACACAAAAGTTAGTAAATACCAGCCAGCGTGGAGCCGGGAGCCGGAAGCCGACAACCCCCTCACTCTCCCACTGTCCCACCAGCACACGAATACATCAGCACACTATGGCCTCACTGAAAGGAGAAATACCATGAGTAACCACTGGACAAAAGAACAGGAAGAAGCCCTTTCGGTGAGAGGGAAGAATCTTCTTCTTTCTGCTGCCGCCGGCAGCGGAAAAACAGCGGTCCTTACGGAACGGATTGCCCGTCTGGTCAAGGATCCTGCAAACCATACGGATATTAATGAGCTTCTGGTGCTTACCTTCACGAAAGCCGCCGCCAGCGAAATGAAAGCCCGTATTTCCCAGGCTTTGTCTGACGCTTTAAAGGAAGCCGACGAAGCAGATGATGAAGAGCGGATCCGCCATCTGGAAAAACAGATCTCCCTCCTGGGAAGCGCCCAGATTTCTACGCTGGATTCCTATTTCCAGTCCATTATCCGCCAGTATTTCTACCTTCTGGACCTGGACCCGAAAACAAGGATTATTTCCGACGAAAATGAGGAATTCCTGCTGGAAGATGACGTGCTGTCCTCAGTACTGGAGAAATGGTATGAAAAGGGAGATGCCCATTTTCTTGACACAGTAGACCTTTTTGCTGACCGCTACCAGGACCGGGCTTTAAAGGATATGGTACTCCGCATCTTCCATTTCGCCTCCTCCCTCCCCTTTCCGGAGGACTGGATCCGCCGCCTTCCATCCCACTACCGCATTCCGGAAAAGGCCACCATGGATGACCTTGCCTGGGACAGGCCGGTACTGGAAAAGCTCATGTCCCTTTCCGAAAAAATCATGGACTCCTATCGCCAGATATTTTCCATCATGGAAATGAGCCCCGCCGCAAAAGCGGTATACGGCGAGCAGATGAGCAATGAATATGCCTATTTCTCTACCCTTTCTGCCATGAAAAGCTGGAAGGACTGGTTCTCCCTGCCCTCTTTTACCTTTGACCGGCTGAAAAGTATGAGTAAGGCCCAGGCGGAAGCCTACCATTTTGCCAAACCCGCCGATTTCACCAAATCGCCGGAAGCAGAAACCATCAAAACCCTTCGGGACAGCGCTAAAAAGCTGTGGCAGAAGGAAATTGCCCCCTTTGCCCAGATACCGGAAAAGCAGTGGATTTCCGAAACGGCAGCCATGCTTCCCACAGTCACCATTCTTTCCCGTCTGGCCCTGGATTTTTCTGCCGCCCTCAGGACCAGAAAGAAGCAGGAAGGCCTCATGGATTTCAATGACATGGAGCATTACGCCCTGGACATCCTTCTGGACAGGGACAATCCTCATTTCACGCCGGAAAAGGCGGCCCTTTTCCCTTCCGCTGCCGCCCTGTCCATCCGCCGCCGGTTCAAGGAAGTGATGATTGATGAATACCAGGACACCAACGGCGTGCAGGAACTCATTACCGCGCTGGTATCGAACGGCAGCAGCCGCTTCATGGTGGGCGACATCAAGCAGAGCATTTACCGCTTCCGTCAGGCGGATCCCACCATTTTCCTTGAGAAATACCACACCTATTCCCTGGATAAAGACGCCCCTTCCCATCGAATCGACCTGAACCGCAATTTCCGAAGCGACGCCGCCATTCTTTCGTCCATCAATTTCATTTTCCGCCAGATCATGACAGACAAATCCCTGGAGCTGGACTACGGAGATGCGGAAGCCCTCTATGCCGGCCGCCATGAAGAGGAAAGGCCCCTGTCCTATGTGGGCGGCAGCGTTTCCATAGACCTCATCGACAGGGAGGGCCTCAAAGATGCGGAGGTGTCCGAAGATGTGAGGGACATGGAAAATATAGCGCTGGAAGGACGCCTCATCGCCCGCCGCATCCATGAAATCATGGACGGCGGCATGGTGATGGAAAAAAACGGCACCTTCCGGCCCATAAAATACGGGGATATTGTCATCCTTCTCCGTTCCATTGCCGGAAAAGGGCCCCAGCTCATGAAGGTGCTGGAAGAAAATCACATTCCCGCCATTTCCGATAAGGAAGAAGACTTCATGGAAAACAGCGAAGTGGAAGTCCTGTGGGCCCTTTTAAAAATTCTGGACAATCCCCGGCAGGACCTGGCCCTGGCAGCAGTGCTCCGCTCCTTCTTCGCAGGGCTTGACGAAAAGGACCTATCCCTTCTTTATCTGGAAAAGGTACGTCAGGGAGAGACGAACCTCTGGCCAGTCCTTACATCATCGGTTCTTTCGGAAGAAAAGGAAGAGAAGCTCCACCGATTCCTCCACCATTACCGTGACTGGCGGGAAAACGGCATGCAGGACGGCACAGCGCCGCTGCTGCGCCGTATACTGGGAGATACGGACTACCTCACCTATGTATCCGGCCTTTCCGGCGGCGCCTGGCGGGCAGGGCATATCCTCTCCTTCTATCATCTGGCTCTGGAGCGGGACAGCGCCCCGCAAAGCGGGCTCTACTCCTTCCTGAACTATCTGTCCAAGCTGAAAAAGGAAAAGAAATCTTTCAAAGCCCTGGCTGTTTCCGCCATGCCCGACTCTGTCCACATTATGACCATCCACAAGAGCAAGGGCCTTGAGTTTCCCGTGGTCTTCCTGGCAGATGCCCGGAAAGAATTCAACCTGCGGGATACCTGGCAGACTGCGATTTGTCATAAAGACCTGGGCCTTGGCATCCAGTACTACGACAAAAAGAACAGAGTCCGCTGGCCCAGCCTGTACTGGTATGCCCTCAGGGAAGCGTCCCGCAGGGAAAACCTGGCCGAGGAAGCCCGCCTTCTCTACGTGGCCATGACAAGGGCCCGGGACAAGCTCTTCGTTACAGCGGTCATGAAAGACGCCGCCTCGGACCTGGACCGCTGGACCACGTCCCTTTCCTCTGCCGGATCCGGTGAGGCCCTTTCTCCCCTGCCTGCCCACCTTACGGCCAACGCTAAATCCTTTCTGGACTGGATCATGCCCGCCGCCCTGCGGCACCGCACCATGAAAGATGCCTGGGAGAGGGCAGGAAAAATCCCTTCCTATCGGGATGACGCCCCAAGAGACCACTCGCGCTTTTCCTTTTCCATCACCAGCCAGATGGACCTTCTCACAGAAGACGAAAAAGAGTCTTCCCCTATAAACGGAAAGGATAGCCTCCTTCCGTCGCCAAAGGAAGAAAATCGGGAAGAAAAAACAGAGCTTTCCCATTTCCTCGCTCACCTTCCCGCCAAGGCGCCGGACTGGATGGACGCCCAGCTCTCCTGGACCTACCCCTGGCAAGGTGCCCTCGAAACGCCGGCCAAGCTCACTGCCACAGCCGCCGTGCACCTCAGGGAGCTGGCGGAATATGCAGCAAGCGATGAGCCGCCGCAGCCTTCGGTAATACTGGCAGATGAAGGGGACAGTCTGGACGCAGACTATGCGGCGCCGCCCCTCTTCCTCTCAGGCGATGAAACGAAATACCAGGGCACCTCTTTTGGCACCCTCATGCATAAGGCCATGGAAATGATAGACTTCACCACCCTTCCAGCCGATGCAGAATCCCTGAAGGCCGCCCTGCATCAGCTGGTGGAAGAGAAGGTTTTCACCGAAGAAGAAGGGAAAATCCTTCTCTCTCAAAAGAGAAAACCCAGCCCCCTGTCCTCCCTCCTTGCCTTCGCCAGAGGACCGCTGGCAGAAAAGATGAAAACCGCCTCCCACATCCGCAAGGAAATGCCTTTTTCTATCCTTCTCCCTGCCCGCTCCTTCTACCCGAAATGTGAAGAAGGAGAAAATATTTTCCTCCAGGGCGTTATGGACTGTCTTCTGGAATACGAAAAGGATTTCATCATCATCGACTACAAAACCGACCGCACCATGACAGAAGAAGAGCTGAAAGACCATTACAAAATCCAGCTCCAGGTCTATGGAGAAGCAGCAGAAAAACTGCTGGGCAAACCGGTGTCCCACCTTTACCTCTGGTCCTTCACCTACGGGAAAGCCATAGAAGTGGAGAAGATGTAAGGGTCCTGCGCCCTTAAGGCGCAAAGGTTATTAAGATTGACCGGCCTAAAGGCCGGAAGGTTCTCAGGTTTGACGGGCCTAGGGCCCGAGGGTTGTGGTATCGCCTTCGGCGATGAATATAAAGGCAGCGTTACGGAATTTACCTTTGTGTCTCCGGTACTGCATGGCGAAGTGATAAAGCCCCCCCTTCCTAAGAAAGGGGATGGCCCCTAAAGGGTGGCAAAAGAACTGGATTCGTAGGGGAGCATAGGGACCCGAGAATCCAGTGACATGCTTTCCCGTGGAGAAACGACTCACTACATTTTGTGCGTCGCTTTCGCTC
>OIDK01000367.1_pt1 | contig 15223 bp, 9 predicted proteins | sample 1581551 | NCBI WGS metagenome assembly OIDK01 (sample SAMEA3882522, study PRJEB24775) | human gut metagenome | biome: human-associated habitat; feature: intestine environment; material: feces | place: Netherlands | collected 2009/2010
AGCCGACATCAAGGTAGAGTCTTGAACCGTTTTCAATATATGTGTTGGTGGATCTCGCTTCGGCCACAATCGGCTGGAACATCATCATCGCCGTCTGTCCGGCGTCGCATGGGCGGTCCGAACCGGTCACGCTCACACCGTATTCGGTTTCGATGCCGAAAATACGGGCGAAGGATTGGATTTCGTCCTTGGTATGGGCGTCAAGCGGCGCTGTGGAATGGTTGCCGCTGTCACGCAGCTGCGGCATCACTCGCCGCCTTTTTGGACGAAGCTGCCCACATATTCCTCGGCGTTGGATTCGAGGACCGATTCGATGTCGTCCAGCACCGCGTCAAGCGCATCGACCGTGTCATCGATCTGGGTGCCAGCCTGCGCAATGGTCTCATCCTCGTCATGTTTTTGTTCGGCGGATTGCATCTGCTCAAATTTCTGGGGCATGGTCCTTCCTTTCTCCGAAAGCGTCTTTGCGGGTTCTCCTGCGAATAGCATACTGCCCCACACCTTAACCCAGGTGTGGGGCAGTCAATCAGTCTTATGCCAAATACTGGCGCAGATCATCGGTAATCAGACCGTTGGTGGCGAGTACGTCGTTTTCCTGACGCCAGTGGACAAGATCGCCGTTCCACCGGCTCAGATGCCCCTGCGCTTCCCAGACCACGACGGCTCCGGCGGAAACCGCGGGAACGTCCCACTTGTGCAGATGCGCTTCGAAATACGCGTCATATGTACCGTCCGCCACCTTGCACAAATCCAAGGAGGAGGGGCCAACGCGCTTGATGTCGGCCGGACGGCCGGAGATACGCGACACCACTTCAAGCGCGCGCTTGGATTCCTCCGGCACATGGGACATGCCGAAGCTCACCACCGCATAGTCAAGGGACGGGGTGGTGGACGGCATGATCTTCTCGCGTTTGTCTCCAAGCGGCGTCTTGCGGATGCGGATGGCTCCGGATCCGCGCACCGCCAGGTAGGTCAGGCCAAGCGCCGGAGCATGCACCACCGAAAGGATCGGCTGCGCGGAGCATTGGTCGTTGAACTCGAACAGTGAGACGGTGATGGTCCATTCCGGCATGCTGCGCACGAAATTGATCGCGCCGTCGATGCCGCCAACGCACCAATACCGTTCCCCCGGATGGCATTCTTCCGGACGGAACTGCCAGAAACCATCGAACACATCCACATACGTGATGCGGTTGCTGATGAATTGCGCCAACCGCTTATCGATGTCGGAGGTGAAGCTCAGATGATTGTCCGTCATTTCAAAACTTTTCAGATCACGCGGATTCATTTGATCGTTCAACGCGTGCTTGCCTGCATCCTGCAGGATACGGGCCACTTCGAGGGCCACTTGCCTCAATTCCATGTAGTATGCCTTTTCGTTTCCTCATAACCGGCTTGGACGCATCCTCTCCCTCAAGCGTCCTGCCGTGTGGTTCATCGACTATGGGTATGGCCTCTGCCATCACCTACGGCAATGGTACCCGCACAACATGAGATTCAACGCAGGGATTCCACGATTCCGCTCGCAGTGTGGACATGCTCGAACGCTTCGGAACACAAGGATTCCGTGAATTTCAACGGATTGGACATGTCCAACGAGACCATCGAATTCTCCACGTTTTCATCACCGGACGACTCGCCGCGCACCGTAAGGTGGGACCACGACGCCGCAACGACCTGTTCGGGGAAACGTCGTACGATCTCCGCGCGCAGCCATGCGCGTGTGTCGGCCGGCGCTTGGCCGACCGCCTCGGCAAGCTGCTTATCCGTCACCAGTCGTTCGGTCTGTCCGGCAAGCCGGGTGAAAATCGAATCGGCCGGATCGAGCGCGGCCCATTTCAGATCGACCGCGGCCAGGCGCCGATCGGTCCAATCCGAACCGGTCTTGCGGCGTAGCTTCTCCAGCAACTGCCATTTGAGCAGCCATTCGAGACGTGACGCCTGTTCCCGCATCGTCAGTCGTCCGTCATCGTCGGCATGGCGTACGGTGGCGACGTCGGCGAGAGCCTGCCCCCACATCGCCATGATGTTGCGGGTGGAGCGGTCGGGCCATGCCGGCTCTCCGGATGTGTCGGTGCCGTATACCGTTGCCGCGGCCGCATATACCAGTCCACGCAAAGTGACCTGCATCTGCCATGCGGTGGTGGTTCCACCTGTTTCCAATGGTAGTGGGGCGGCCAGGGTCAGGTCGTGCGATACCGTGTGCATGGCTTCCACCGGGTCGGCGAGCGTAAGCGGTTCCAGCGCCTCGTTCAAGTCGATTTCGGCCATGTCGGCGTGTTCGAGCAGCCACAGCAGCATGCTGGTGGTGCCGAGTTTCAAGGCCTGTGGCACGTCCATGCGGTTGGCGTCGCCGACGATCACGTGCAGTCTGCGGTATTCGTCGGTGCTGTGCGATTCGTCTCTGGTGTTGATGATCGGCCGGTCGAATGTGGTCTGCAAACCGACTTTCATATGGAAGTAGTCGGCACGTTGGCTTAGCTGGTAGCCGGCGTTTTCGCTATGTTCGCCGATGCCGACGCGGCCGGAGCCGATGAAGATCTGTCGGGAGACGAAGTGCGTGGTCATGAGGCGTGTCACCAGGTCGAACGGTACCGACCGCAGCATCATGTAGTTTTCGTGCGTGCCCCAGCTGGCTCCTTTGCCGTCGACGTTGTTGCGGTGCAGCACGATTTTCCGTCCCGTCGTCTCGCTTGCCTTGGCTGCGGCGGCGCGCATGATGAGATCGCCGGCACGGTCGTATCGCACCGCTTCGGTTGTTTCCGGCGCGGAGTATTCGGGATGCGCGTGGTCGACGTAGATACGACCCCCGTTAGGGGCGATCACGTTCCAGTCTGGTGCCGCGCGCGTCGTTGACGGGGTCTTCCTGCCGGTAGTCCCAGCGGATATGGCTGCGTGACGCATCCGAGGCGGCGCCAACCACGTCGAATGAGAGCTGCACCGGATTGTAGCGGCCTTGTCCTGGCGCGGAGACCGCGTATTCCGTTTCCGTGCCCATGACCCTGCGAACGCTCATCGCGCCGTTCCTTTCCGTATTTAGATTGCGTTCCATACCATACCGTCCAGCATTCATACGCCGGCCGGCATTCATGCCACCGGTCTGATGCCGGTCACCCGTCCGGGTTCAAGCCCGTTGATGCGGCTCCACTGTTCCGGATCCGCATCCAGCAGCGCGTCCCGGGTCTCACCGTATTCTTCGTCCACGGCTTTGGCCAGCAGATTGATGCCGATCGCCGCAGCCTGTCCGGTGGTGATGGACAGTTTCACCGCATAGGTTTTGGCACGGTCCACGATGTTCTTGAGCACCGCGCCGGACACCACGTCGGCGAGGTACACCGGACGCCACTGGCCATGGTCGTCGCAGATGTCGCAAAGGTGCCGATGCTCGTCCTGCGCGTAGATGTCGTTGACCAGCACGCCGATCAACGCCTTCGCATCCACGTTCGGAGACAACGGCAGCTTGTCTGTCAGATAGTGGCGGACGATCTGGGTCGCCTGCTGGATGCCCGGACGGTCCACGCGGATCTTCACGTCGAGGCGTCCGGGGCGCAACACCGCCGGATCGATCATGTCGATGCGGTTGGAGGCTCCGATCACCATGACGTTGTCCAGCGATTCCACACCGTCCAGCTCGGTCAGGAACTGCGGCACGATGGTGGTCTCCACGTCGGACGAAACGCCCGTGCCGCGGGTGCGCAGCAGCGAATCCATCTCGTCGATGAACACGATGACCGGTTTGCCGTCGGCCGCTCGTTCGCGGGCGCGTTTGAAGATCATGCGGATCAGACGTTCCGATTCGCCCACGAATTTGTTAAGCAGCTCCGGTCCTTTGACCGACAGGAACACGCCACTTCCCGCGTCGGTGCCTTCGGCGAGCGCGTTCGCCACGGCTTTGGCGATCAGTGTCTTGCCGTTGCCTGGAGGACCGTACAGCAGCACGCCTTTCGGCGGTTTCAGGTCGTAGCGTTCGAACAGTTCGCGATGCTGGAACGGCATCTGCACGGCGTCGCGGATACGTTCTATCTGCTCGTCCAGTCCGCCGATGTCGGCGAAGGTGACGTCCGGCACTTCTTCCAGAACCAAATCGTCGTCGTTTTCGGGGGGAACCAACGAAAGCGCGAACCGCAGAGATGCGTCGACGTTCACGCGATCGCCCGCGCTGATGGCCTGTTTGGCAAGCGTTCCCGAGCATCGGACCAACGTCACGTTGCCGCCGCCATCCGCGACCAGCAGGCGGCCGTCATCGCACACCTGCCGTACCGAGCGCACCGCGCCCAGCGTGTCGGTGTCGAGCTGTGAGACCACCACCATGTTCTCGTTGAGCAGCACGGTACGTCCCGGTTCGAGCCTGGAAGCTTGCAGATTCGCCGCGATCGGCACGATCATGCGTCTCGCGCCGGCAGCCACTTCGGCGCTGGCATGCTGCACGCCCTGCTCGTCCGTTTTGGCTGAATGCACGCGGACCATGGTGGCGAAAGTCATGGGAGGCCCCGCCAGCTGGTTCAATTGGGCCTTGGTTTTCGTCATTTCCTGCGTGGCGCGGCTCAACGCCTTGACCAGCGCATGGTTCTTGGCCATGAGCTGGTCGTTGGCCTGCTGCAGCGACGCGAGCGTCTCTTCGTCATGATCGTTCATGTCGACCTCGCTTTCCAACACGTTCAACCCTCAAGAATACCCATTGTCCTAATGATTTCCGACAATCGGAACCATGCTTGAACAAGAAACGCCGAACATCGCATCCATGGCATCCCTGCCCACGCTGTCCGCTCCCGGACTGCTGGTGATGGATGTGGATTCCACGTTGATCGACGAAGAGGTCATCGACGAGCTCGGCGTGGCCGCGGGAGTCGGCGAGCAGATAGCGTCCGTCACCGCTCGAGCCATGAACGGTGAGCTTGATTTCCGCGAGGCGCTGCGCGCACGCGTGGCGTTATTGAAGGGTCTGCCGACCACGATTTTCGATGAGGTCTACCATCGCGTGCATTTCACGCATGGCGCGCTTGAACTGATTGACACGCTTCACGCGCATGATTGGAAGGTCGGCGTGGTCTCCGGTGGTTTTCACGAGGTTGTGGACCGTCTCGCGGCCGATGCGCATCTCGATTATTGGATTGCGAACCGTTTGGAGGCTGCCGATGGCAGGCTGACGGGACACGTGCTGGGCGATATCGTCACGAAGGATACGAAGCTGGAATCGTTGCGCGCGTGGGCCGCGCGGATGGGCATCGATATGGCGCAGACCGTTGCGGTTGGCGACGGCGCGAACGATCTGCCGATGATTCATGCGGCCGGTCTTGGCGTGGCGTTCTGCGCCAAACCGAAAGTGCAGGAGGATGCTCCGCACCGGCTCAATGAACGTGATCTGGCGAAAATCCTCGATTATCTCAAATAACTTTTCCGCACCTACGAGCGACCGGTGGGCGGCATGCGTTGTAAGACCGTAAAGACTTGGCCTGAGCGGCCCGGAGCGTGTCGCACGTTGGTATCCGCCGGCCCCACCGGACACAGCGAAAACGAAAATCACAGCGAAAACGGAAGACTGTATCAAAACCCGGAAATCACGAAGAAACCCGGAAATCACAGCGGAAATTCTCAGCGGAAAACCCTCAGCGGAAAATTCCCAGCAAAAAGTCGTAGAAAACTACCGCAGAAAAGTCGCTGCCGATAAAAGTCACTGCAGCTTTGCCAGTCCGCTCGCGACCAGCGAAGCCACAACCGCCTTGATGCAATCGCCCACAATGAAGCCCATCGAAGCGATGGCCACCACCGGCATCGCCACGCCCGTAATGGCGGACTGCACGATGAAGCCGAGCAGATAGTCAAGCACGATGCAGCCGGCCACGCAGGCGAACAGATACCGTGCGGCGGTCAACGCAGCATGCTTCGGGGAATCGACACGCGCCTTGCCCTTGAGCAGCGAGGTGACGACGGCGGCCGGCAGGAAACTGATGAGGAAGCCGGCGCTCGGGCCGACCAAAGCCATGGTGGACGCGCCGCCGGCGAACACCGGCAGACCAGCCGCGCCCGCGGCCAGATACATGAGCACCGCGGCGCCCGCCTGCTTCCACGGCAGCATCAGTGCGGCCAGCATGACCACGAAGGTCTGCAGGGTGATCGGAACCGGAGTGCCCGGAATCGGCACGGCGCCCGCCATGGAGGCGGCGGCGAGCAGCACGGCGAACAGCGTGGACTTCAAAACGGCGCCGAATTTGCCGCTGGTGGCCGTTTTGGCCGCGGATGAGATGGTCAGGATTGCGTTGCGCATGGTGGAATCCTCCCTTTTTTGCGGATGCTACAAAAACTGACGAAAATGAGTCTTTCGTCAATCAATGCTCCCCATCGTAGGGTTGCTAAGTTTCGGTAACGTTTGTGGAGCCTTACAAAAAGATTGCGAATCTTTTGTGGGAAACGAGTTCGTCGAATCACGCCTCGACCGCCAAACTTGACATTATGCCTAAGAATGTCAACAAACTACTGGTGGCGAATCGCGGCGAAATCGCGCTTCGAGTCGTGCGCACCGCACGTGAGATGGGGATTCCCACGGTCGCGGTCTACGCCGAACAGGACCGTCACGCACAGTACGTGCAGATGGCCGATGACGCGTATCTGCTGTCTGGCGACACCTACAAGGACACGTATCTCAACGAGGATCTGCTCATCGACATCCTGCAGCGCAGCGGTGCCGACGCGGTGCACCCCGGCTATGGCTTCCTTTCCGAAGTCGCAAGCTTCGCGCAGAAGGTCCTCGACGCCGGCGCCACGTGGGTCGGCCCGAATCCGAAGGCGCTCGTCGACCTGGGCGACAAGATCACGGCCCGCCGCGTGGCCACTTTCGCGAAGGTGCCGCCGGTTCCCGGCATTTCCCAGTCGATTTCCGACATGCGACTGCTGCTCGACTTCGCGCACACGCACGGCTATCCGCTGATGCTCAAGCGCACCGACGGCGGTGGCGGCCGCGGCATCACTCTCGTGCACAACGACGACGAGCTGCGTGGCTTCTACATGAACCACGATGCGCTGCAGGGCGGCGATTTGGACGAGTATTTCGTCGAACGGTTCATCGACAAGGGCCGTCACGTCGAAACGCAGTGCGGACGCGATTCGCACGGCAATTTCACCGTGTATTCCACCCGCGACTGCTCCGTGCAGCGCCGTAACCAGAAGCTGGTGGAGGAAGCGCCGGCGCCGTTCCTTCCCGACGGCGTGCTCGAACAGCTGGAAACCTATTCCCGCCGCCTGTTCGACGCGGTCGATTACGTAGGACTTGGCACCTGCGAATTCATGGTGACCGAGCAGGGCAAGGTCTACTTCCTGGAAGTCAATCCGCGTCTGCAGGTGGAACACACCGTCAGCGAAGAGGTCTGCGGCCTCGATTTGGTGCGAGAACAGCTCACCATCGCCAACGGCGGCGAGCTAACCGTCGACCACCCGCTGCGCGGACACAGCTTCGAACTGCGTCTGACCTGCGAGGATCCAGCCAAGAACCTCGCGCCGAGCTCCGGCACGCTGACCAAGCTCGCATGGCCGTCCGGCCCTGGCATCCGCGTCGATTCCGGCGTGGTGGAAGGCGACACCGTCTCCCCGAAGTTCGATTCGATGATGGGCAAGCTCGTGGTCACCGCCTCCGACCGTGCGACAGCCGTGGCACGTGTGCGCCGCGCGTTGGAAGAGCTCAAGGTGGAAGGCGTGCCGACCCCGGCAAGCCTGTTCGAGCAGATCTTCAACGACGACGAGTTCACCGCCGAGCATGGCGTGGCCTACGACGTGAGCACGAAATGGCTGGAACGCAAGTACCTGAACAAGGAAGCATCCTCCACCAAGGGCGGCCAGCCGGCATCCATGGCCGGCGCTTCGGGTGCGAAAGAAGCCGAGCAGAAGGAATCCAGCGAAACCTTCGTCATCGAAGTCAACAACCATCGTGTGTCGCTGACCGTGCCGAACGACATCGTGGCCAATCTGACCGGCGGCGCCAAGGCGCGTGACGCCAAGCGCGCCATCCAGCCGCTGCGCGGACAGGGCCTGCACCACGTCGAAAAGAAGCAGCAGGGCAACGACGGCCAGTCCGGTGTGATCGCCAGCCCGATGCAGGCGGTCGTCACACGCATCAACGTCGTCGAAGGCCAGGACGTGGCCAAGGGCGACCTGCTCGTCGTGCTCGAATCCATGAAGATGGAGAACTACGTGTACGCGCCGGTCAAGGGCACCGTCACCAAGATCTTCGTCGGCCCGGCCGCAGGCATCGAAGCGGGCGAGACGTTGATGACCATCGACGTCAACGGCGCTTCCAAGGCGGCTGACGGCAAGCCGGCAACGGACGGTAATACGGAAACCAAGACGGAAGGTGGCGCGAAATGACCGACATCATCGCAAGCCCGGCCGTCAAAGAGGCCGTGAAGGTCGTCATGGAACAGCAGGAGCGACTGGGTGACGAAGCGGCTGCCGAAGCCCGCGAATCGCAGCCGATCCGTACGTCCGTGCTGCGTGCCGCGCAGCTCGCCGCCGAAGCCGAAGACCATGCCCGCGGTCGCCAGCACGTCAAAGGCAAGCTGACCGCGCGCGAACGTCTCGACCTGCTGCTTGATACCGGTTCCTTCGAGGAAATCGGCCGTTTCCGCGGCGGCGACATCAACGGTGGCCGCGCGGGCTCCGCCGTCATCACCGGCTTCGGCGAGGTGTTCGGCCGCAAAGTGGCCGTCTACGCGCAGGACTTCTCCGTCAAAGGCGGCACGCTTGGCGTGGCCGAAGGCCGCAAGATCTGCCATCTGATGGACAAGGCGCTCGACCTCAAGGTGCCGATCATCGCGCTCATCGACTCCGGTGGCGCGCGCATCCAGGAGGGTGTGGCCGCGTTGACCGAATACGGCCACCTGTTCCGCAAAACCTGCGACGCCAGCGGTTTCGTGCCGCAGCTATCGCTGATCCTCGGCCCCTGCGCCGGCGGTGCCGTCTACTGCCCGGCCCTGACCGACCTGATCATCATGACCCGCGAGAATTCCAACATGTTCGTCACCGGTCCCGACGTGGTCAAAGCGGCCACCGGCGAAGTGATCAGCATGGACGATCTGGGCGGCGGCTACGTGCACAACGCCACGTCCGGCGTGGCCCACTATCTCGGCGAGGACGAGGCGGATGCGATCGACTACGCGCGTACCGTGCTCGCCTATCTGCCGTCCAACTCCGACCAACAGCCGCCGGTCTACGCGTACGCGGCCACCCGCGCCGACCGTGACGTGGCCAAACGCCTCGCCACCCTCGTGCCGGACAACGACCGCCAGCCGTATGACGTGCTCGACGTGATCCGCTGCATCGTGGACTACGGTGAATTCGTGCAGGTGCACGAACTGTTCGCCGCTTCAGCGGTGGTCGGCTTCGCCTGCGTCGACGGCCATCCCGTCGGCATCGTGGCCAACCAGCCGAACGTCAACGCCGGCATTCTCGACGTCGACTCATCCGAAAAAGTGGCGCGATTCGTGCGCTTGTGCGACGCGTTCAACCTGCCGGTCGTCACCTTGGTGGACACCCCGGGCTACAAGCCGGGCGCCGAACAGGAACATGCGGGCATCATCCGCCGTGGCGCGAAGGTCATCTACGCCTACGCCAACGCGCAGGTGCCGCTCGTCACCATCATCCTGCGCAAGGCCTTCGGCGGCGCATACATCGTGATGGGCTCCAAATCCATTGGCGCGGACATGAATTTCGCCTGGCCATCCAGCCAGATCGCGGTGCTCGGCGCGGCCGGCGCGGTCAACATCATCCACCGCAAGGACCTGCAGAAAGCCAAAGACAACGGCAAGGACGTCGAAGCGCTGCGCGCCAAGTACATCGCCGACTACGAACGCACCACCGTCAACGCGAACCTTTCGCTGGAAATGGGCGAGATCGACGCCATGATCGACCCCGAACAGACACGCGAGACCATCATCGAATCGCTCCGCCTGCTCGCCAGCAAGAAACGCGTGCGCCGAACCAGCAAACACCACGGCAACCAGCCGCTGTGACGGACGCAACGCGACGCAACCAACGTAAGCAACCACAACAATCGCAAGAAATTTTGGAACAAGTAAGGAAGATTATGAACACCTTTTTTCTTGATCGACTGAACAGCGAGCCCCACGCGCTCGCCTTCGCCGGCCAATCCACCCCGTGGCCGGTGGCGCTCGCCGACCAGAGCGCGAATCCGGCGCTCGACGAGGCCCTGCACACCCATGCGGCCGCCGCGCAGGCGCTGCTGTATCCGGTGTCCGCCGAGCTGCTCGCCACCACCGGACGCCCGGTCGACCTGTTCGGCTTCGAACCGAACCCGGCACGTCTGGGCGCCGCAGCCGCGGCTTCCGCCAGCGTTCCCGGCATCGCGCTGACCCAGCTGGGCGCGCTGCTCGACGCCGCCGCACTCGGCTACAATCCGGCCCAGGCCAAGCCGGTCGTGGTGCTCGGCCACTCCCAGGGCGTGCTTGCCGTGCATATGGTGCAGGCGATCTGCGAAGCCGGTTCCATCGACGCAGCTGCAGCCAAGATCGACGAGATTCTTGCGATCGCAACGCTGATCGGCGTCGCCGGCACCCGTCAGGCACGCCAGCTCGGTCTCGCCGCACGCCACGGCGAGGCGACCCCGATGCTGTCCGTCAAGGACATCACCCGCGCCCAGGTGGACGCGCTGATCGAACGCGTCGACGGCGCACGTGGCCCGATCGCCGTGGCCGTCACCAATTCCGCCACGCATTACGTGTTGTCCGGCTATCCGGAGGACCTGGCCGCATTCGGCGTGGAGGTCGCCAAGGAACACAAGCGTCAGGCCAAGCTGCGCGAGGAGAAGGTGCGTGGCGGCCGCGTGTTCGACCCGACGCTCGAATATCTCGACGTGACCCTGCCGTTCCACAGCCCGCTGATGGCCGATGCCGTCTCCCAGGCCGTCGCATGGGCCGAGGCCTGCGGCATCAACGCCGACCATGCCCGTGAGCTCGCCGCCGAAGTGCTGCTCAACCATGTGGATTGGGCCGCCCGCGTGCGCGCCCTGATGAAGTCCACCGATCCGAGCGCCCTGTGGGTGCTGGACTTCGGTCCGGGCAACACCGTCGGCAAACTGTTCTCCACCGTGGCCCAGGGCACCGGCGTCGGCGTGGTGGAAGCCTCCACCGTGGCCGATCGCGGCGCGCTCTCCACGCTCGAGACCCTGCCGGAACGCACCCAGAACTGGACGCGTTTCGCGCCGAGCATCATCCACACGTCCGCCGGAGACAAGGTGCGCACCGCGTTCACCGAACTTACCGGCAAGGCTCCGGTGCTGCTGGCCGGCATGACCCCGACCACCGTGGAGCCGGAGATCGTGGCGGCTGCCGCCAACGCCGGCTACTGGGCCGAGCTCGCAGGCGGCGGCCAGGTCACCGCCAGCGTGTTCGACCGTCACGTGGCCAAGCTCGAGGAGGAACTCGAGGAAGGCCGCACCGTCGAATTCAACGCCATGTTCATGGACCGCTACCTGTGGAACCTGCAGTTCGGCTCCCAGCGCATCGTGCCGAAGAAGCGTGCCAGCGGCACCCCGATCGACGGCGTCGTCGTCTCCGCAGGCATTCCGGAATTCGACGAGGCCGTGGAACTCATCCACAACCTCAACGCCGACGGCTTCCCGTACGTGAGCTTCAAGCCGGGCACCGTCGACCAGATCCGCCAGGTGGTGCGCATCGCCAAGGCCGTCGCGCCAACCAAGGTGCTCATCGAGGTCGAAGGCGGTTCCGCAGGCGGCCACCACTCTTGGGAATCGCTTGACGATCTGCTGCTGAGCACCTACGCCGAAGTGCGCGAGCAGTCCAACCTCGTGCTCGTGGTCGGCGGCGGCATCGGCACGCCGGAACGCGGCGCCGACTACATCACCGGCGAATGGGCCGCCGAATACGGCCGTCCGCTCATGCCGGTGGACGGCGTGCTCGTCGGCACCGCCGTCATGACCGCCAAGGAAGCGCACACCAACCCTGAAGTCAAGCAGATGCTCGTCAGCACTCCTGGCATTCCGGCCAAGGGCGACGACAATGATCCGTTCGCCCCGCTGGGTGAGCAGTGGGTTCCGTCCGGACAGGCCAAGGGCGGCGTCACCTCCGGTCTGAGCCACCTGCACGCCGACATCTACGAGCTGGAGAACTCCTCCGCCCGCTGCGGCCGCCTGCTGGTGCGCGTCATGAAGCACCCGGAGGAGCTGGAAAGCCGTCGCGACGAGATCATCGCGGCGCTGAACGCCACCGCCAAGCCGTATTTCGGCGATCTGAAGACCATGACCTACCTTGAGTGGGCCCAGCGTTTCGCCGACCTCTCCTTCCCGTGGGTGGACGAAACCTACGCCGATCGCTTCCTGCACCTGCTGCAGCGCATCGAAGCCCGCGTCACCACGCAGGAAAGCGGCGAATTCGCATCGCTGTTCGCTTCCCGCGCTGACGTCGAAGCCGATCCGAACGCCGCGATCGCCAAGCTTGCCGAAACCTACCCGCAGGCCGGCAAACTGACCGTCACCCCGATGGACGAGGCATGGTTCCCGGTGCTCGTACGCGAGTATCCGAAGCCGATGCCGTTCGTGCCGGTCATCGACAACGACCTGCTGCGTTGGTGGGGCCAGGACCAGCTGTGGCAGTCCGAGGACTCCCGCTATTCCGCCGATTCCGTGCGCATCATCCCCGGCCCGATCTCCGTGGCCGGCATCACCACCGTGGACGAGCCGGTGGCCGACATCCTCGGCCGCTTCGAAGCCGCCATGGTCAAGCGCGTGTCCGCCGAATCGGCGAGCGCCGACAAGACCGCCTTCGCCCAGTTGGGCGCGGCCGTCTCCGCCGAGGAATTCATCCGCAAATCCCCGAACATCTCCTGGGTCGGCCACCTCATGGCCAACCCGGCGTACGGCACCGCCAACGGCGACGCCAACTACGAGATCCGCAAGGTGGCCGTTGAAGGCAGCGTCGAAAAGTACGACCTCGACATCCATCTCGACACCTTCTGGGACAACGATCCGGACGGCGGCGCCTCCAAGCACGCCGTACGCGACATCGTCATTCCGCTGAACGTCGACGGCAACGAATCCGGCCTGTTCCCGGTCGTGGACCGCGACCGTCTGCCGGAGCACGTCTACCGCATGCTTGCCGACACCGCGGGCATCGGCAACACCGCCATCACCGGCGACAAGCTCACCGCCATGCCGCAGATCGAGGAAGTGTCCGACAAGACCGCCTTCCCGTTCGGCCAGGCGCACACCGGCTACACGCTGTCCGCCAACCTCGGTTTCGACCATGAGGCCGCCACCGGCGGCGCGCTGCCGAGCGACCTCGTGCCGTCCCGCATCGCCCCGGACGCGCTCGTCGGACCGGCTTGGCCCGCCATCTACGCGGCCCTCGGCTCCGTGTACGTCAACGGCTTCCCGGTCATCGAAGGCCTGCTCAACGCCGTGCATCTCGACCACCTCATCGAACTCGAGGTGAGCGAGGACGAGCTGCTGAAGCACACCGGCGAGCGCATCGAGCTCACCAGCTGGGCCGACGACTACTTCGAATCCGCTTCCGGCCGTGTGGTGACCATCCACGTCACGCACACCGCTCAGGACGGTACGCTGCTTGCCAACGAAACCGAGCGTTTCGCCATCCGCGGCCGCGCGTACTCCGACGCGCTGCCGCCGGAAGCGCCCGACTATGGTGGAATCGAAGCCGAAATCGAAAGCACTCCGCGCCGTCTGCTGCGTCGTGTGAAGGTCGTCGCTCCGCACGAGATGACCGCTTTCGCCCGTACTTCCGGCGATTTCAACCCGATTCACACCTCCCATCGCGGTGCCGCCGTCTCCGGTCTCGCCGCGCCGCTCGTGCACGGCATGTGGCTGTCCGCCACCGCCCAGTACGCGGTGCAGGCGCTCGACGAGAAGGGCGCGCATTACGAGATCGCAGGCTGGACGTACAACATGTACGGCATGGTGCAGCTCGACGACGAGGTGGAGATCTCCATCGAACGCGTCGGCCGTGTGGCCCACGCCGGCATGGTGCTGGAAGTGACCAGCCGCATCGACGGCAATATCGTGTCCCGTGGCACCGCCATCGTGCGTGCGCCGAAGTCCGCCTTCGTCTATCCGGGCCAGGGCATCCAGAAGCAGGGCATGGTGCTCGACGAGCGTGCCAAGTCCCCGGCCGCACGCGAGGTGTGGGAGCGCGCCGACAAAGTGACCCGCGAGAAGCTCGGCTTCTCCATCCTCGCCGTCGTGCGTGATAATCCGAAGGAACTGACCGCCAACGGCGTGACCTACCGTCATCCGGAAGGCCTGCTCAACCTGACCCAGTTCACGCAGGTGGCGCTCGCCACCGTGGCGTTCGCCCAGACCGCTCGTCTGCGCGAAGCCGGCGCGGACATCTGGCCCGCCTACTTCGCCGGCCACTCGCTGGGCGAGTACAACGCGCTGAGCTCCTTCGCAGGCGTGATTCCGCTGGAAACCGTGCTGGAGCTGGTGTTCCACCGTGGCTCCACCATGCACCACCTCATTCCGCGTGACGAGAAGGGCCGTTCCAACTACCGTATGGGCGCGCTGCGTCCGAACCAGTTCGGTGTGGGCGACGACGGCGTGCGCGAATACGTCGAATCCGTTTCGAAGGCTTCCGGCGAGTTCCTGGAGATCGTCAACTACAACCTTGCCGGACAGCAGTACGCCGTGGCCGGCACCATCGCCGGTCTGAAGGCGCTGAAGGCCGATTCCGCCCGTCGCGTCGCCGAATACGGCGGCAAGCCGGCGTTCATGCTGGTGCCGGGCATCGACGTGCCGTTCCATTCCACGCTGCTGCGCAAGGGTGTGCCGGAGTTCCGCGACAAGCTTGACGCGCTGCTGCCGAAGCACATCGACTACCGTGGCCGTCTGGTGGGTCGTTACATTCCGAATCTGGTGGCCGTGCCGTTCGAGATGACCAAGGAATTCGCCGCGAAGATCCTCGAGGTCGTGCCGTCCGAGCGCATCAAGGCCGCGTTGGACGATCCGAAGGTGTGGGATTCCTACGCCGAGGACGACCAGAAGCTCGGCCGTCTGCTGCTCACCGAACTGCTGAGCTGGCAGTTCGCCTCCCCGGTGCGTTGGATTGAAACCCAGGCGCTGCTCTTCGGTCAGCGCGAACAGGGCGGCCTCGGCGTGGAAGAATACGTCGAAGTCGGCCTCGGCAACGCCCCGACCCTGGCCAACCTCGGTGCCAAGACCCTGCGTCTACCCGAGTTCGCCGGCAAC